>ENA-ORTQ01000004-ORTQ01000004.1-human-gut-metagenome-genome-assembly--contig:-NODE-4-length-392431-cov-15.994398_pt1 | contig 392431 bp, 378 predicted proteins | sample MGYA00241912_ERZ509188 | MGnify/ENA primary metagenome ERZ509188 (study PRJEB26280, sample SAMEA2338849) | human gut metagenome | biome: human gut; feature: human-associated habitat; material: faeces...
TTTTTGTAAAATCATTTACTCTTTACACTTTGAATTATACAGGAAGCTACTATTTAATGAAACCTGAGTTATTTAGTATGTTTTTTAGAATATAAAACTCTTTTTTAGTGCAAAAATGACCTACGAAATTATGATGATAAGGCAATCTAGTAGGTTATTGAATAATCATGTGGTGAGTGAGCTAAGCTCAAGTGCGATATTTAACATCATTTAAGTTTCAACCAGTAAGTATGGAGATAAAACGGTTATAAAACGGGTATTTATTTACTATATTTTGGTTGACTAATGGATATACAACTCTTATAATGAGTATAGAAATTATATTTAATCATGTGCGGATACTCATGTTTTGATTGGAGAGGGTTATATGACAATTAATGAGATGAAAGAGAAGAAGAAGGAAAAAGGATATTCATATGCCAAGATAGCTGAATTGTCTGGGGTGCCTCTGGGAACAGTGCAGAAGATTTTTTCTGGGGAAACAGAGAGTCCGCGATATGATACTCTTACAGCACTGGAACAGGTTTTTAATGAACAGTTGGAAGTAAGGGAGCCGGGTGGATTATATAAGGCAAGAAAGAATGGTGAATACACTATTGATGATTACAGGGCACTGCCTGATGAACAGAGAGTGGAGCTGATTGACGGATACTTTTACGATATGGCTTCGCCTACTTTCGGACATCAGTCAATTGGTGGAGAGATTCACAGGCAGATTGCTAATTATATTATGGAACATGGTGGAAACTGCCGTCCATTTATAGCACCTGTAGATGTACAGCTTGATTGTGATGAAAGGACTATGGTTCAGCCGGACGTAGGAATAGTATGCGATACATCTAAGATTAAGAGATTTGGTATATATGGTGCACCGGATTTTGTTGTGGAGGTCGTTTCTTCGTCTACCAAGAAGAAGGATTATGCATTGAAGCTTTCCAAGTATATTGAGGCTGGAGTGCGTGAATACTGGATACTGGACTTTGCGCAGGAGAAGGTTCTTGTGTATTTCTTTGAGAGTGATGTGTATCCGGTGATATATGGATTTGATAAGCCGGTACCGGTGAATATATATAATGGAGAACTTAAGATTGATTTTACCAATATTGCGAGATGGCTTAAAGAAGGCATGGAATAAAACTTGGAGAAAGGAAATGATATGGCACATGGTAATCCGATAACAATCGGCATGCTGGCACATGTTGATGCAGGAAAGACGACGCTGTCAGAAGCGATACTATATAGTGCGGGAAGCATAAGAAAATTAGGACGAGTTGATAATCAGGATACATTTCTTGATACAGGGGATATGGAGAGAGCAAGAGGAATCACTATATTCTCAAAGCAGGCGGCTTATAATTATAACGGAAGTTCATACACGCTGCTTGATACACCAGGGCATGTTGATTTCTCGGCTGAGACAGAGAGAACGCTGTGGGTGCTTGATGCGGCAGTTCTTGTAATAAGCGGAATGGACGGAGTACAGGGACATACAGAGACTTTGTGGAGTCTGCTTAAAAGACTTGGAATTCCGGTATTTATATTTGTCAATAAGATGGACCAGCAGGGAACGAACAGGGCAAGAATTATGGAGCAGCTAAAGAACAGGCTGTCAGAGTCATGCGTGGATTTTAATAATATAGATTACGAAGAAGTTGCAATGTGCCATGAAGAGGCGCTTGAGCAGTTTCTTGAATCTGCACATGTTGATGATGCCCTTATGAGCCGCATGATTATGGAAAGAAAAATGTTTCCTGTATATTTTGGTTCGGCACTCAGAATGAACGGAGTTGAGGAACTTATAAATGGAATTGATACATATGTAAGCTGTCCTGATTACGGAGAAGAGTTCTCGGCAAAGGTGTATAAGATTACAAGAGATGACAGAGGAGAAAGACTTACACATCTTAAAGTATGCGGAGGTTCTTTAAAATCAAAAATGCTTATTGGCAATGAAAAAGTCAACCAGATAAGAGTATATGCAGGAGATAAGTTTACAAGCATTAATGAAGCAATTGCCGGAACTGTCTGTGCAGTGACAGGACTTTCAGAGACTAAGGCAGGTCAGTTTATTGGAGCAGGCGGAGAGGATAATATACCTGTGCTTGAGCCGGTACTTAATTACAAGCTTAATCTTCCGGCAGGGACAGATCCGGTGGCACTTCTTTCAAAGCTTCGTACACTTGAGGAGGAAGAACCTGAGCTTCATGTTGAATGGGACGAGAACTTCAAAGAAATACATGTAAGCGTAATGGGTCCGGTGCTTATTGAGGTGCTGACCAATATTATCAAAACAAGATTTGGCGTAGATGTAACATTTGGTGAAGGGAGCATTGTATATAAAGAGACAATTAAGAATAAGGCATATGGAATCGGACATTTCGAGCCTTTAAGACATTATGCGGAGGTTCATCTGCTGCTTGAACCGGGTGAGCCGGGAAGCGGCATGAGATACGAATGTCATTGCAGTGAGGATATACTTGATAAGAACTGGCAGAGGCTTGTGTATACACATTTGTGTGAAAAAATGCATAGAGGAGTGCTTACAGGTTCTGAACTTACGGACATGAAGATTACGCTGGTTGCAGGAAGGGCGCATCCAAAGCATACGGAAGGCGGAGATTTCAGGCAGGCAACCTACAGAGCTGTAAGGCAGGGGCTTATGCAGGCAGAATCAGTATTGTTAGAGCCATTCTACGCATTTTCACTTGAGGTAAAGAGAGATTATGTTGGCAGGGCAATGACCGACTTCGAGAGAATGGGTGCAGCATTTAACATGCAGGAGACTGATGGTGATAATGTTGTTATCACAGGTGAAGGTCCGGTTTCAGTGATTGGCAACTATCAGGCAGAGGTTAATGCCTATACCAAGGGAACAGGCAGACTTGCTCTTAAGATGGCAGGCTACAGACCATGCCATAATACAGAAGAGGTTATTGAAAAATTCGGCTATGAGCCTGAGCGTGATACAAGAAATCCGGTAGATTCAGTATTCTGTGCAGGAGGTTCGGGATATGTTGTGCCGTGGAATGAAGTAAGAGAGCATGCACATGTCGAGATAGCCGTGACGGATTCCGGGGTTGCCGGTGGACAGTCTGACAGGGAGGTCAAGCTTACGGCAAAGCAGGCTTCAAGAACAGTGTCTGACGAGTGGATTGGAACAGACGAGGTAGACAGAATCTTGAACGAAACATATTTTTCTAACAGCAGAGGCGATAATGAAAGAAGAAAGTTATCGAAAAGAAAAGCTGACACAGCAGTTGGAAGATATGTTACAGGCGGTAATGCCAATGTTAAAAACCCTCCTAAAGCACCTGAATATAATCCAGATAAGAAGAGTTTTCTTCTTGTTGACGGATATAATATAATACATGCATTTAAGGAGCTATCAGAGCTTGCACAGGTCAATCTTGACAGTGCAAGAGGCAGGCTGCTTGATATACTGTGTAATTATCAGGCGATGAAGGGATGCGAACTGATTGCGGTATTTGACGCATACAGAGTGCCTGGACATGATGAGGAGTTTATAGATTTTCATAATATTCATGTTGTATTTACGAAGACAGCAGAGACTGCTGACCATTATATAGAAAAATTTGCACATGAGAATGGAAAGAAATATAATGTAACGGTGGCAACATCAGATGGTGTAGAACAGGTAATTATAAGAGGACAGGGATGCCTGCTTATATCTGCCAGAGAGTTCGAGAAAGAGATAGCTGCGATGGAGGAACACCTACGCGAAAACTACCTTAATAAGACATATTGATGATAACACATATATTTAAAACGAGGTGACATACGATGAGTACATTATGGGTTGTTGGTGATTCAACATTAAGTTCTTTTGATGACAAATACTATTATCCAAGATATGGATACGGAACCAAGCTTGGCTGTTATCTTAACAGCAAGGTGCAGGTTAATAATCTTGCACTTTCAGGAAGAAGCAGCTTAAGCTTTACTAAGGAAGAGAATTATAAGGAGCTTCTTGCAGGCATGAAAGCAGGAGATTTTCTTATAATCGGATTTGGACATAATGATGAGAAAACTGAGGCAGGAAGATATACAAGCCCGATAGGCGGCAGGGATAAGAAAGGCACATTTGCAGCATCATTATATGACAATTATATTAAGCCGGCACTTGATGTTTCATGTACACCAATACTGTGTACACCTATTGTAAGAAGAACTGCAACAGGAGAGTGGACAAAGCAGGAGCTTCACATAACTGATGACGCTGCACAGTTTAAGGGAGGGGATTATTCACAGGCAGTCCGTGACCTTGCAAGAGACCTTGGAATCGTCTGCGTTGATATGACTGAAAAGACAAAGGCTTTATATGAAGAGTTAGGACCAGAAGAGACAATTTATCTTCACGCATGGCCATCTAATAAAGAAGTAAGTGTTGACAATACACACACTAATATATGGGGCGGCAGGGTTAATGCTTTCCTTGTTATGCAGGAGCTTGAAAAGGCTGGAATATCAGGACTTTCAGAGAATATAGTTAATATAAGGGCAGATGAACCGCTTCCAGACAAGAACAGATATCTTGAAAAAAATGCTTCATACAAGCCGGTAGTGTTCAGCGATGAGCTTGCTGACAGCAAGAACTTCAAAGATGCATATGGATTCAAAGGCACAGTATTCGGTGATGTTACAACTCTGCCAACGGAATCTGATAATTATATACTTGAAGAAGTTCCAGGGGGAATACACATCGCGGTTAAGAATAATGATGGCAAGATATCTGCCGTTACAGACGGAATTGCAATGTACTATAAGAAGATTCCTGTAAATGTGAACTTTACCCTTAAGGCTAAGATGACAATTAATGATTATTTCTATAACAATCAGGTGTCATTTGGGCTTATGGTAAGAGATGATATGTATATTGATAAGAAAATGCCAGATGTACTTGGCGATTATGTAGCGGCAGCACCACTTAACCTTACTTATAAAGACCAGGCATGGAGCTGTTTTGCAAGAAAGAACAGCGGACTTATGCAGGGAAGTGTGACAGGAAGAGAACTTAAACCAGGTGATACAGTAGAAGTATGTATAAAGTCTAATCCGGACGGATATGCAGTAAAATTAGGCGATGGAGAGTTCTTAACAGGCGGATTTGATTTTAAGCTGACAGCCGTAGACCCTAAGCATGTATACGCAGGATTCTTCGTTTCGAGAAATGCGGATGTTACATTTACGGATATAGAATATACAGAGAATTAATACAATTTTTATATATGATTGTATTTAATTTTACATAGGAAAATGTTACAATTACATCAGAAATATCGTGAAAAATAGCGTTGACGCGGAAATGAGGTATATTATGAAACTAACATTTTTAGGCGCGGATCATGAGGTAACAGGAAGCTGTCATTTCTTACAGGCGGCAGGTCTTAATATTCTTGTAGACTGCGGTATGGAACAGGGCAATGATGTATATGAAAACCAGGAACTTCCTATTGCAGCATCTGATGTGGATTGCATATTGCTGACGCATGCACACATTGACCATTCAGGTCTTATTCCTCTTATGTATGTGAATGGATTCAGGGGACAGGTGTATTCAACATCAGCTACGGCACAGCTGTGTGAGATAATGTTAAGAGACAGCGCACATATTCAGATGTTTGAAGCTGAATGGAGAAACCGGAAGGCTGCCAGATCAGGAGGAAAACTCAAGGAATTTGTTCCACTGTATGATATGGATGCAGCAGTTAATGTCTGCAAGCAGTTCGTAGGCTGTGAGTATGACAGGGTATATGATATTGCAGAAGGAATTAAGATAAGATTTACAGATGTAGGACATCTTCTTGGTTCAGCAAGTATTGAGGTATGGGCAACAGAGAAGACAGAGAATGGTGATGTAACAGAGAAGATTGTGTTTTCGGGTGATATAGGTAATATTAACAAGCCGATAATTAAAGACCCGAAGCATGTCAGGGATGCCGACTATGTAGTTATGGAGTCAACTTATGGTAACAGAAGCCACGGAGGAACTCCTAATTATGTGGAAGATTTAACTGATATATTTAAGAGAACATTTGAAAGAGGCGGTAATGTTGTTATTCCGTCCTTTGCAGTAGGAAGAACTCAGGAACTGCTTTATATCATAAGAAAGATTAAAGAAGATAATCTCGTTGGCAGAGATTTTGATGTATATATGGATAGTCCACTTGCTATTGAAGCGACGAACATATTTATTAAGAATGTGGAGAGCTGCTTTGATGATGATGCAGTAGAACTTGTAAGAAAGGGGATTAATCCGCTTTCATTTCCAGGACTTAAGTATGCAACTACGGGTGATGAATCAAAGCAGATTAACTTTGATCCTAATCCTAAGGTTATTATTTCTTCATCAGGTATGTGTGAAGCGGGAAGAATAAGACATCACCTGAAGCATAATTTGTGGAGACCAGAGTGTACAATTGTATTTGTCGGTTATCAGGCTGTTGGAACAACAGGCCGTATAATAGTTGATGGTGCAGAGGAGATTAAACTTTTTGGCGAACCGATACAGATAAAGGCAGAGATTGTACAGCTTAAGGGTTCAAGTGGTCATGCTGATAAAGATGGGCTTCTTTGTTGGATTAATGCATTTGACACAAAGCCTAAAAAGGTGTTTGTTGTGCATGGCGAAGACAGTGTGTGTGACGAGTTTACGGAATGCCTTAAAGAAGAATATGGTTATGATGCCATGGCACCATATACAGGCGGAAGTTATGACCTTATTGCAGACAGAGTTATCTCTGAAGGTGTTAAGGAAAGAAAGACTAGAAGAACGACGAGTACACAGCGTGGTAAAACTGTATTTGACAGACTTGTTGCTGCTGGAAAGCGCCTCATGACAGTTATTACACACAATGAGGGTGGTACGAATAAAGATCTGGCTAAGTTTACAGATCAGATTAATGCATTATGTGATAAATGGGACAGGTGATTATGATGAAGATGCTGTTTGTTTTTAATCCAAACTCAGGAAAAGCTCAGATTAAGAACCAGCTGATGAAGATAATACAGGTGTTTTCTAAGGCTGGATATGAGATTACTGTATATCCGACTAAGGCATCGCTTGATGGCTATCAACACATTTTAGATAATGAAGGCAGGTATGATGTCATAACATGTAGTGGTGGAGATGGTACTCTTAATGAAACGGTTGCGGCTGTTCTTAAGTATAAAGGAGAGAAGCCGCCGATAGGGTATATTCCTAGTGGAACAACGAATGATTTTGCTGCGAGTCTGGGAATTCCAAGAAATATGACGAAGGCCGCTGTTAATATAGCAAAGGGTAAACGTTTTCCTTGTGATGTAGGAATTGTAAATGGAGAACGCTCATTTAATTATGTTGCTGCATTTGGGGCGTTTACAAGGGTTTCTTATGGAACTCCACAGAATCTTAAGAATATACTTGGACATCAGGCTTATGTAATTGAAGCAGTCAGAAGCTTATCAACTATTAAATCACAGTATATGCGTGTATATTCTGAGGAGATGAATGTTGAGGGCAATTTTGTATATGGAATGATAAGCAATACAGATTCAGTTGGTGGAATAAAGAATCTTACCGGCAATGATGTTAATCTGCAGGATGGATTATTTGAAGTTACCATGATAAGAGAACTTAACAATCCTATAGCAGTCCAATCGCTTATCAATGCTTTTATAACTAAAGACCTAAGCAAATGTGACTGGGTATGTACATGGAAGGCCAAGTCTGTAAGGTTTGAATCACCACAGCCTGTATCATGGACACTTGATGGTGAATATGGTGGAGAACATACAGAAATACAGTTTTCTGTTAAGGAGAAAGCAGTTGATTTCCTGATAGGAGGAGTACCTGTTAATAACTAATTGATAATCATTAATAATATAAAGTGATAAAACCTTGTAAATTAATATGCAGGGTTTTGTCACTTTATTTTTTTACTAATTTTATACAGATAGGTAAAAATCAGACACAACTTAGATACAATTTAGCTGTTTTGCTTAAGAACAAGTAGAAATTAAACAAAAATAAGATGATAATAAATGTAGATAACAATGTGTTTTAAGAAACAATACTGCGATAATTTTAATAATTATCAGACAATTACAAATAAATATGATAATAGTTATATTATCAGACAATTAGAATGAAAAAATATTTACAAAACCTATAAAACAGGAGTATATTATGTGCAAGCAAAGCTTTAGAATATACGAAAGGATGATTAGACTTATGGGAAATGAAATCAAACAGCCTGGTCTTTACAGATCTGAACTTGAGCATGATGCCTGTGGTATCGGAGCTATTGTAAGTATTAATGGAATTAAGACACATCAGACAGTATCTGATGCTTTAAGCATTGTAGAAAATCTTGAGCATAGAGCTGGTAAAGATGCAGAAGGAAAGACTGGTGATGGTGTTGGTATTCTTCTTCAGATATCACACAAATTCTTTAAGAAAGCCGTAAAGCCATTAGGAATTGAGCTTGGAGATGAGCGCGATTATGGCGTTGGAATGTTTTTCTTCCCACAGGATGAACTGGCAAGAAACAGAGCCAAGAAGATGTTCGAAATCATTGTTGAGAAGGAAGGACTTGAGTTCTTAGGTTGGAGAGATGTTCCAACATTTCCTAATGTCCTTGGTAAAAAGGCAGTTGACTGTATGCCATATATCATGCAGGGATTTGTAAAAAGACCTGCCAATGCAGCTAAAGGAATTGAGTTCGACAGAAGACTTTATGTTGCAAGACGAGTATTTGAGCAGACAGCAGAAGATACAACTTACGTATGTTCATTATCAAGCAGAACGATTGTATACAAAGGTATGTTCCTTGTAGGACAGCTTCGTCAGTTCTTTGGTGACCTTGAAAATCCTGATTATGAGTCAGCTATTGCACTTGTTCATTCAAGATTCTCAACTAACACTAACCCAAGCTGGGAGAGAGCTCATCCTAACAGATTCATGGTACATAATGGAGAGATTAATACTATCAAGGGTAATGCCGACAGAATGTTAGCAAGAGAAGAGACAATGACATCTCCATATCTTGAAGATGAGATGTCAAAGATTACTCCGGTTGTTAATACTAATGGTTCAGATTCAGCAATGTTAGATAACACACTTGAGTTCTTTGTTATGAACGGCATGCCGCTTCCACTTGCTGTTATGATTACAATTCCTGAGCCTTGGATTAACAATGGTGCAATGGCACAGGAGAAGAAGGATTTCTACCAGTATTATGCAACAATGATGGAGCCTTGGGATGGTCCGGCTTCTATCGCATTTACAGATGGAGACTACTTTGGAGCAGTGCTTGACCGTAACGGTCTTCGTCCTTCAAGATATTATATCACTAACGATGGTTATCTTATTCTTTCTTCAGAGGTTGGTGCACTTCCAATCCCAGAGAGCAGAATTAAGTTAAAGGACAGATTAAGACCTGGAAAAATGCTTCTTATAGATACAGTTAAGGGTGAACTTATAGAGGATGATAAGCTTAAGGAAGAATATGCAACTAAGAACCCATATGGTGAGTGGCTTGACAGCAATCTTATACAGCTTAAGGATTTAAAGATTCCTAACAAGAAGGTTCCTGTTCATACTAAGGAAGAAAGAGCAAGACTCCAGAAAGCATTTGGTTATACATACGAGGACTTCAAGACTTCAATACTTCCTATGGCGCTTAATGGAACAGAGCAGACAGGAGCAATGGGTATTGATACACCACTTGCAGTACTTTCTAACAAACATCAGCCACTGTTTAATTATTTCAAACAGTTATTTGCACAGGTTACTAACCCACCAATTGATTCAATAAGAGAGAAGGTTGTTACATCAACAACTGTTTATCTTGGAACAGAGGGTAATATTCTTGAGGAAAAGGCTGAGAACTGCAAACAGTTAAGAATTAATGATCCAATCCTTACTAACACAGACCTTCTTAAGATTAAGAATATGAATGTTGAAGGATTTAAGGTAGAAACTATTCCTATTATATATTATAAGAACACTTCACTTGAAAGAGCTATCGATCACTTATTTGTTGAGGTTGACAGAGCACACAGAGAAGGTGCTAATATTATTATTCTTTCAGACAGAGGTGTTGATGAGAACCATGTTGCTATTCCTTCATTACTTGCGGTTGCTGCATTACAGCAGTATCTTGTACAGACTAAGAAGAGAACAAGCATGGCTGTAATCTTAGAGAGTGGTGAGCCAAGAGATGTCCATCATTTTGCAACTCTTCTTGGATATGGTGCTTCTGCAATTAACCCATATCTTGCACAGGAGAGTATTCAGGAGCTTATCGACCTTAATATGCTTGACAAGGATTATTATGCAGCAGTTGATGATTACAATAAGGCAATTATCACAGGTATTGTTAAGATTGCTGCCAAGATGGGTATTTCAACAATCCAGTCATATCAGGGTGCTAAGATATTTGAGGCAATTGGAATTAATTCAGATGTTATAGATAAATACTTTAAGGGTACAGTTTCAAGAATTGAAGGTGTGTCACTAAAGGATATTCAGGAAGATGTTGAGACACTTCACTCTAAGGCATTTGATCCACTTGGACTTTCTACAGATACTACTCTTGACAGTTCAGGCGCTCATAAGATGAGAAGCGGCAAGGAAGAACATCTGTATAACCCACAGACAATACATTTGTTACAGCTTGCTACAAGAACAGGAGATTACAAGACATTTAAGGAATATACAGCTCTTGTTAATAAGGAAGAGAGTGTTAAGAACTTAAGAGGTCTTATGAACATTAAGTTCCCTAAGAAGGGAATCAGCATTGATGAGGTTGAAAGTGTTGATTCTATCGTAAGAAGATTCAAGACTGGTGCTATGTCATATGGTTCAATATCAAGAGAGGCACATGAAACTATGGCTATTGCCATGAACATGCTTCATGGTAAGTCTAACTCAGGTGAAGGTGGAGAGGACATTGACAGGTTAAAGGTTGGTCCGGATGGTCTTAACAGATGCTCTGCAATCAAGCAGGTTGCATCAGGAAGATTCGGCGTTACTTCAAGATACCTTGTAAGCGCACAGGAGATTCAGATTAAGATGGCACAGGGCGCTAAGCCGGGTGAAGGTGGACATCTTCCGGGAAAGAAGGTGTATCCTTGGATTGCAAAGACTCGTCTTTCAACTCCGGGTGTTGCGCTTATTTCACCACCACCACATCATGATATATATTCAATCGAGGATCTGGCACAGCTTATATACGACCTTAAGAATGCTAACAAGAATGCAAGAATATCAGTCAAGCTTGTTTCAGAAGCTGGTGTTGGTACAGTTGCATCAGGTGTTGCCAAGGCTGGTGCACAGGTAATTCTTATCTCTGGTTATGATGGAGGTACTGGTGCAGCTCCAAGAAGCTCTATACATAATGCCGGACTTCCATGGGAATTAGGTCTTGCAGAGGCTCATCAGACTCTTACAATGAACGGACTGCGTAATAAGGTTGTTATTGAGACAGATGGTAAGTTAATGAGCGGAAGAGACGTTGCTATCGCAGCAATGCTTGGCGCAGAGGAATTCGGATTTGCAACAGCTCCACTTGTAACTATGGGCTGCGTAATGATGAGAGTATGTAACCTTGATACATGCCCTGTTGGTGTTGCAACACAGAATCCTGAGCTTCGTAAGAGATTTACAGGTAAGCCTGAATATGTTGTTAATTTCATGAGATTCATTGCACAGGAACTCCGTGAGATAATGGCTGACTTAGGAATTAAGACACTTGATGAGCTGGTAGGAAGAACAGATCTGCTTGAGCAGAAGAATGTTGCCAAGAGCGGACGTTCAGCAGAGATTGATTTATCACAGATTCTTGATAATCCATATGTTAAGCAGACAAAGATACATTATGATAAGAAAAATGTATTTGATTTCGAACTTGAGAAGACAGTTGATGAAAAGATTTTACTTAAGAAGTTCGAATCTGCCATGGAGACAGGAAGCAAGAGAAGTCTTGAAATTGATGTTGCCAATACAGATCGTACATTAGGAACACTTCTTGGCGCTGAGATTACAAGAAGATTTGATGATAAGCTTGATGATGATACATATACAGTAAAATGTAATGGCGCAGGCGGACAGAGCTTTGGTGCATTTATTCCTAAGGGACTTACACTTGAGCTTGTCGGTGATAGTAACGATTACTTTGGTAAGGGACTTTCAGGTGGAAAGCTTATTGTATATCCACCAACAGGAAGTACTTATAAGGAAGACGAGAATATCATCATCGGTAATGTTGCATTATATGGTGCTACAAGTGGTAAGGCGTTCATCAATGGTGTTGCCGGAGAAAGATTCTGTGTAAGAAATTCAGGTGCAACAGCAGTTGTTGAGGGAACTGGTGACCACGGCTGTGAATATATGACAGGTGGTACAGTAGTAGTATTAGGCAAGACTGGCAAGAACTTTGCTGCTGGTATGAGCGGTGGAATTGCTTATGTTCTTGATGAAGACACAAGTCTTTACAAGAGAGTTAATAAGCAGCTCGTTTCAATGGAAGCAGTTTCTAACAAATATGATGTCCTTGAGTTAAAGCAGCTTATAACAGAACATGTTGCTTATACTAATTCTAAGAAGGGCAAGGAAATACTTGATAACTTCGGAGAATATCTTCCAAAGTTCAAGAAAATCATGCCACATGATTATAAGAAGATGCTTAACATGATAGTACAGATGGAAGAAAAAGGACTTAGCAGCGAACAGGCTCAGATAGAAGCATTCTATGCGGCTACCAAGTAGGGTGCGCAAGATGTAGAAAAAGGACAGTGCAGGTTTACCTGCAGCTGTACTTGTTCTGTATCTTGCATAGGCGACGCAGTCGCGACTGACAAAAGCGAAGCTTTTGGAAGTGCACCCGTAGGGACAGTGCAAGTTTATAACATACATGAAAGGAGCTAACCATGGGAAAGCCAACAGGATTTTTAGACTATGAAAGAGTTGAAGCTACAGCGGTTTCACCTAAGGAAAGAATAAAGAATTATAATGAATTTCATACACCTCTGTCAGAAGATGAGCAGAGAAAGCAGAGTTCACGCTGCATGGACTGTGGCGTGCCATTCTGCCAGTCTGGTATGACAATAAAGGGAATGACTAGCGGATGTCCGCTTAATAATCTTATTCCGGAATGGAATGATCTTCTTTACACAGGAAACTGGGAACAGGCATATCACAGGTTACATAAGACAAGTAACTTCCCTGAATTTACAAGCCGTGTGTGTCCTGCACTCTGTGAGAAAGCATGTACATGCGGACTTAATGGCAAGGCAGTATGTACCAAAGAGAATGAAATGGCAATCATTGAACATGCATATGCCAAAGGTTATGCGAAAGCAAATCCTCCTAAGGTAAGAACTAAGAAGAGAATTGCTGTAGTAGGTTCAGGCCCTGCCGGACTTGCTGTAGCAGACCAGTTAAATCAGAGAGGACACAGTGTTGCTGTATATGAAAGAGCTGACCGTATCGGTGGACTTTTAAGATATGGCATTCCTAATATGAAGCTTGAAAAGCATATAATTGACAGAAAGCTTGATATTATGAAGGAAGAAGGCATTGAGTTCGTAACTAATGCAAATGTTGGTGAGAACATTAAGGCTAAGAAGCTTATGGCAGATTATGATGCTGTAGTACTTGCGTGTGGTGCTGCTAATCCAAGAGATATCAATGCTCCTGGAAGAGATGCCAATGGAATATACTTTGCAGTAGATTTCCTTACAGCAACTACAAAGAGTCTTCTTGATTCAGGACTTAAGGATGGCAGATACATTTCTGCAAAGGATAAAAATGTTATCGTTATCGGTGGTGGTGATACAGGTAATGACTGTGTCGGAACATGTATAAGACACGGCTGTAAGTCGGTAACACAGCTTGAGATGATGCCAAAAGCACCAGATGAGCGTGCGGAGAACAATCCTTGGCCACAGTGGCCTTTAGTCTGCAAGACAGATTACGGTCAGGAAGAAGCAATTGCAGTATTCGGACATGATCCAAGAATATATACAACTACAGTTAAGGAATTCAAGAAGGATAAGAAGGGTAATCTTACAAGTGTTGTTACAGTAAAGCTTGAGTCTAAGACTGATGAAAAGACAGGAAGAAGAATGATGGTCCCTGTGGAGGGAACAGAAGCAGAGCTTCCATGTGAGCTTGTACTGATAGCAGCAGGTTTCCTGGGTTCACAGAAATATGTCACAGACGCATTTGGAGTTGAACTTACAGAAAGAACTAATGTAAAGACAGCAGCAGACGGATTTGAAACAAGTGTACCGGGTGTATTTACAGCAGGAGATATGCATACAGGACAGTCACTCGTTGTGAAAGCTATAAGACAGGGAAGAGACTGTGCAAGAGCAGTTGATTACTACCTTATGGGATATACTAATCTTTAATTTATGATTATCAGAATATGGCATGGATGATATGAAAACGGCTTAGATAAGCGTTTTCTGTGGCATCCGTGCCATATTTTAGTCTTAGTTAATGGTTGTTTTTATAAGTTTTATGGTGTATATTAGTCTCTGATATGGGAATTACAATATGAGGAAGCGGAGGAGATAATATGCTGACAGTGATGATTCTTTTGGATTCTGTGGAGAAGGTTCAAAGGTTTGTAAGTACAATTAGTAAGTACTCATGTGGGTTCGATGTTGAATCAGGATATAGCTGTGTTGATGGCAAATCATTAGTTGGTTTGTTCAGTCTGGATATCAGTAAACCATTACAGCTTACAATTAATGACGGAGAAGGCGAGATTGAGGATGTATTAAGGGATATACAGGAGTTCATGGAATACTAATTAAATATATCAGGAGAATAATAAGTTGAAGAAATTACTAGCAGTTATACTTTCGGTTATTATGGTATTTTCATTTGCGGCATGTGCAGGAAAATCAGCTAATAACGAAGGTGAGAGTCAGACAGAAGAGACAACAACAATAAGAATCGGAGCTATGGCAGGACCTACAGCAATGGGAATGGTTAAGCTGCGTAAAGATTCAGAGAATGGCAATACTAAGAACACATATGCATTTGAAGATTTTGCTACAGATGCATCTGCATTTGTAACACCACTTGCAACCGGAGAGATAGATATAGCAGCTGTACCATCTAATCTTGCAGCTAATATATATAATAAGACGGAAGGCAAGGTCCAGGTTGTTGCTGTTAATACACTTGGTGTTCTTAATCTTGTAGAGAGAGGCAACACTGTCAACAGTATCAGCGACCTTAAGGGTAAGACTATATATGCTACAGGAATGGGGGCAGTGCCGGAATATACCATAAGATATATTCTTTCAGGTAACGGACTTGATGCCGACAAAGATGTTAATATTGTGTGGTGTTCAGATACAACAGAAGCACTTTCTAAGTTAAAGTCAGAAGATGGTGCAATTGCTGTTCTTCCACAGCCTTTTGTTACAGCAGCAAGTGCCCAGATTAGTGGTTTAAGAGTTGTTATGGATCTTAATGAAGCATGGGAGAAGATTAATAATAATTCTAAGATTGTTACAGGTGTAATTGTTGTAAGAAAAGAATTTGCTGAAAAATATCCAGAACAGCTTAAGAAGTTCATTGATGAATATAACGAAAGTGTTGCATATACTTCAAGCAATATTGATGAGACAGCACAGCTTATTGCTGAGTATGGAATTGTTGCATCAGAAGCAATAGCTAAGAAGGCTCTTCCTAAGTGCCATATTGTATGCTATATTAATAATAACATGAGAAGTGCACTTGAAGGGTTCTTACAGGTGTTATATGACCAGAATCCTAAGTCGGTAGGTGGCAGTATGCCGAAAGATGATTTCTATTATGAATATTAATAAGAAGATATTGAATGTAATATATAAAGTGCTGGCAGTTATGCTGGCACTTATTTTATGGGAAATAGTTGCGCTAAAGATTGATTCACCGATATTATTAGTGACACCGGTACAGGTGCTTGGCAGATTATTTACTATATGGCATGAACCGGATTTTGCAGGAACTGTGTGGTTTACAATGTATCATATTGTCGGTGGATTTCTCGCAGGATTATTGTGTGGAATTATATGTGCAGTGCTTGCATATATATGTAAGCCTGTTGAATATATTCTGTGGCCGTGGATGGTTACAATTAAGGCAGTACCTGTTGCGTCTTTTGTGGTTATATGTCTTATATGGTTTACGGCAAAGAACCTGTCGGTGTTCATTGCATTTTTAATAGTTGTGCCTGTTATATACCAGAATACACTGACCGGTCTTAGAAGTACTGATAAAGGCATTAGGGAAATGGCAGATGTATTTCATATTCCTTGGATTCGCAGAATACGTTATATTATCATGCCACAGCTTTCACCTTATCTTATATCAGCAGGAAGAGTTACTGCCGGTATGGCTTGGAAAGCAGGAGTGGCAGCAGAGATTATCGGAATGCCCAAAGGTTCTGTTGGACAAATGCTTTATATGTCGAAAATATATCTTGATACGGATGATTTGCTGGCGTGGACGGTTATAATTGTTGTATTGAGTGTGATATTTGAAAAACTTGTTGTGCTTGCTTTAAAAGCAGCACTAAAAAAATAGCGTTGACAATGTGAATATTGCCAACGCTATTTTTGCGTTAATTTTATTTGTGCATTGAAAATGCTGTTAAGTCATATTTACTTAAGTTGTCTGAAACATTACGGTCGTCTGCTTCGGCGAGCAGCTTGTCACGGTCTTTGGCAGCAAGAACAGGATTCTTTCCGCTTCTGTGACGGCTTGGTCCACCAACACAGCCGCCTTCACATACCATTCCCTCAATGAAATCTGCAGGGAGTTTTCCTACTTTAAGAAGTGTAAGTGCTTTCTTACATTCGGCAGCACCTGAGCATTTTTCTATATTGAATTTATCAGGGTCAGCACCTGCTTCACGCATACATTGTGCAACAGCAGCGGAAACACCGCCTCCGTTACCGAATCTTTTACCATATATGCTTGCCTGCTGGTCGCTGTTTTCCTCAGGCTCAAGAACTACTTCTTTAGCCCGCATCATTGCTCTGAATTCACCGATTGTAAGTACGAAATCAGCATTTCCCTGACCCTTATATTCCTGCTTTTCATTCTTCTTGGCTATGCATGGTCCGATAAATACGGTTATTGTATCAGGATCTTCTGACTTAAGAAGTCTTGAAAGTGCAAACATAGGGGATATAGTTGTTGATATATGTTCTGCAAGCTCAGGATACTGTTTCTTAATCAGATTAACAAATGCAGGACAGCATGAGGTTGTAAGCTTCTTTCCTTCTTTAGCTGCTTCAAGCCATTCTTCTGCCTCGGCCTGTGCAGTAAGGTCTCCGCCAAGACCTACCTCATACATATCATTAAAGCCCAGCTTCTTGCATGCTGTGCGGATGCTGCTCATTGTTATTGTGTCTCCAAACTGTCCTTCAACAGCAGGTGCTACCATGGCAACGACTTTCTTTCCGTCTACGATTGCCTTTATTACATCAACTATATCAGTTTTAGAACCGATAGCACCGAATGGACAGGCGTGGATACACTGTCCGCACTGGATACATTTGTTTTCATCTATTTCACAGATGCCATTCTCATCCATTGTAATAGCATTGGCTGGACAGATTTTCTTACATGGCCTTATGAGGTCTGCGATTGCATTGTATGGACAGGCTTTGGCACACATGCCGCATTCCTTGCATTTGTCAGGGTCTATGTAGGCTCTGTCTCTTGTCATGCTTACAGCACCGAACTTACATGCCTGCTGGCAGGCTTTCATCATACATTTTCTGCAATTATCAGTTACGATATAGTGGGAAAGTGGACAGTCGGCACATGCGGCTTCAATTACCTGGATTATGTTATTGGCACCCGGATGGTCACTTTCTGTTGGACATTTGCCTTCTGCAAGGCGGATTCGCTGTCTTGCGATTTCTCTTTCTTTATATACACAACAGCGGAATCTTGCTTTAGGACCGGGAAACATCTTGTATGCCAGTTCGTCCTTTTCTTCTTCAAACCTTCCTGCATATGCGAGCTTGGCAACTTCATACAGGATTTCATGCTTGATATTCTGTATAGTAGCATCATTAGATAACATAATGAAACCTCCTTTGTAATAATTGACAAAAAATTATCGATTACTAATTACTATAGCAGATTTTTTAAAATGATTCTATATAAATGTGGTATTTTTTCTCATTATATGTAATAATATTTTTGAAAATCAAAATATATAAAGGGGGATTAATTATGCCTTACATTCCAATTATTCCAATCATTATTGTGGTACTGCTTATATTGTTATTCGCATTTGTACCAATGAGATTATGGATTACAGCATTAGCATCAGGAAGCCATGTCGGTATAGGAACTCTTATCGGTATGAGACTGAGAAAGGTTCCGCCAGCAAGAATTGTGCTTCCACTTATTCAGGCAAGAAAAGCCGGATTACAGCTTAACACTAATCAGCTCGAGTCACATTATATGGCAGGTGGCCATGTAGATGCTGTTGTTAATGCACTTATTGCATCAAGCAGAGCTGGTATGAACATACCATTTGAGATGGCTGCAGCTATCGACCTTGCAGGCCGTGATGTTTTAGATGCTGTCAGAATGAGTGTTAATCCTAAGGTTATTGAGACGCCTAATATTTCAGCAGTTGCCAAGGATGGTATTGAACTGTTAGTTAAGGCAAGAGTTACTGTTAGAACTAATATTAACCAGTTGGTTGGTGGTGCAGGCGAGGCTACTGTGATTGCCAGAGTCGGTGAGGGTATTGTAACAACAGTTGGTTCAGCAGATTCGCACAAGAGCGTGCTTGAGAATCCTGATTCTATCTCTAAGGCTATATTGCAGAAGGGTCTTGATATTGGAACAGCATTCCAGATTCTTTCTATTGATATTGCGGATGTTGATATCGGAAGAAATATAGGCGCTCATCTTCAGAGTCTTCAGGCTGAGGCTGATAAGAATATTGCACAGGCTAAGGCAGAGGAAAGAAGAGCAGCCGCTGTTGCTCTTGAACAGGAGATGAAAGCAAGCGTTGTAGCTGCTGAGGCAGAAGTACCTAAGGCTTTGGCTGAAGCTTTAAGAACAGGCAGAATGGGATTTAAGGATTATTATGACCTTCAGAATTTAAAGGCTGATACCAAAATGAGACAGTCGATAGCAGGAGAAACAGAGAAGCCGGCAACTATTTAATGAACTTGTGAATTAAAAGGAAAGCGGATTTGTATGGAAATAATAATTATATGGGCAATATTCATTATTATAGTTATAATGAATATGAATAAAGCCAAGAAGATGCAGCAGGAGCGCATGCAGGAACACCAGCGTAATATGCAGGAACATAACCAGAATGTGCCGGAATATGGTAGTAATATGCATCGGATGCAGAATAACAGTTCCGGGAATGGCTCATTAAGCCACGGTGCTAATCTGAATAAGAAGGATGACAGCCATGCACAGTCTGCACCATACATGGTGAATTCTTATGGTGAAAAGCAGTACATTGATCCGTCTGTACAGACATATTCAGGTTCTCAGAAGATGACAAGTGCAGAAACTGAAAAGCTTAAGCAGGAGATTCGTTCAAGAAATAACTTTAATGGCAAGAATGTTACTTCGCATAGAGCAGAGGCACCGGTTCCGCAATATGTTACTCCACCGCCAGCAGCAGATAATGCAGCACCTGCAATGAAGACACTTGATAAAGCAGAATTTCATTCACCGGTTATGCAGGCGGGAAGCACTGGAACATATTCTGATATGACAGGCGGACATACATTTACACAGTATGACTGCGGACATGAATATAATGATGAGATTGTTCCACAGAGTCAGACGGGAGGTAAAGTTATTCTTGATGACCTTAAGTTTGATAAGAATGAGATGCGCAAGGCTTTTGTTATGCAGGAGATATTGAAAAGGAAAGTTATATAATTGGTTATTAAAGGATACTGTTTGTGAGTTGACTCATGACAGTATCCTTTTTATATATCATAAAATGTTTTTATAGTTCTTCTAAAAAGAGCTTCAATAAATTTTTTTGTTTATCTGTAAGCATAGAAACATTTATTGTATTGGCGTTTGGCTTTTCAAAACCGACTAGATAATCAGTAGAACAATGGTAGAAACGCGCGAGTGCAATAAGCATTTCCAAACTTGGTGTGCGCTCTCCCTTTTCATAGTTCGAGATAACAGTTGGTGATACATTTAGAGCCAATGCAACTTCTCGTTGGGATAGTTTATGTGTTGTCCGTTGTTCCTGTAAACGTTCTCCTAAACCATTAATCATAGATTACCTCCACTATTTTTCTATGATTTTACATTCTATATTATATCCGTAGGCTAATATAAAAATGCTCATAGCATTGTATTGTTTGCTAAAAGATGATATAATTACGAAAATGATATTGGGGATATGGTTAATAAATGCACTTTGTAAAGCAGTGGAGATATACAAAGGAGATAGCTTATGGATTTGGATAGAAGAGAATTACAGTGCATTCTGAATGCAATTAATGAGAATATTTTCTTTAAAGACACTAATGGCAGATATGTTTTATCGACACATGTATGTAATATGTTAAACAGCAACGGTGATTCTAGTTTTTCAATATATGGAAAAACGGATTTGGATATTCAGCCAGATAAAACACTTGGAAAAAAGTTTTATGAAGAAGATATGAATATAATAAAGACGAAAAATAACGTGAATTATATTGAGAAAATGCAGTTCGGAGAAGAGGTGTTTTATTATCAGATAAATAAAAATCCTGTATTAGATGCTGATGGAAATGTAATGGGTATAGTTGGGATTGTATAAGATATTTCTAATCTGATTAAATTACAAGAAAAGTTAAAAAATTATAGTATAACAGATATGATGACACAAACATATAACAGGTCTTTTTACGAATCAGGTGAATATAAAAATAAACTTAAATATCCAGTAGGTGTTGTTATGGCTGATATAAATAATTTGAAATATTATAATGATAATTATGGGCATAAAGAAGGCGATATCTTAATTAGGACCATTGTTAATAATATGCAGCGTTATATTAGACCTGTAGATGTATTAATAAGATTAGGGGGAGATGAATTTCTTATTCTATTACAGGAATGTGATAAAAAGGATAGTGATAAAATTATAAATCAGATAAAAAATTCTGAAGGTAATATAAAGTTACAGAACGTTACAGTGGGAACTTCTTATGGCATATCCATAGCGAATAACGAAGAAGAATTAAATGATTCAATTGCTGAAGCAGATAAAGCTATGTATGCAGATAAAAGGAAAAGCAAGAAAATATTGTAAAGCAGGAAGAGGTGCTCAGTATGTTTTCAGAAGCGTTGAGAATATTGGACAGGAATATGGCAGAGTTGATGGTCGACAGAATGAAGGATGAGATAGTGGATTTGAAGGAGCAGAATGATGAACTGCTGGAAGAACAGAGATAGCATTTACATTGAAAACAGATTGAATATGATTCAAAAAGAACCGTGTGATGACATAAAATCACACGGTTCTTTTAATCAGTGCAGAAGATGGGACTTGAACCCACACGCGGTAACCCGCACAAGAATCTGAATCTTGCTCGTCTGCCATTCCGACACTTCTGCATATATGATGTATAACAAACTTAATAAGTTACACAACATTGATATTTTATAGGAGATTTGAAAATGTGTCAATATGAATAGCTGTCATTTTTAAAATTTCTTATCTGAAAGGGAATCGAGGCTGGTTGGATTGGACGTTTATGCAGAGGAAAGGCACGAAAAAGTCCAAAAAGGAAGTCGAAGCATGAAAAAACAGAAAATTCAAAAAATTTCAAAAAAGTTTAAAAAAGCTGTTGACATTATATTGATGTGGTGATATTATAATCAAGTCGTCAGCAAACAGCGAGCGACACGAAAACAAAACAAGCAGTCGTGGCGGAATTGGCATACGCGCTAGACTAAGGATCTAGTCCATATTGCTTGGGTGCGGGTTCAAGTCCCGCCGACTGCACTAAAAGCACCGAGGTAACCTCGGTGCTTTTTTTGTGCATGCAGCGATGAGAGAAAACATGGAAAGCTCACAGTTGTGCGGGCAGCGATGAGAATAGATGTAGAAAGGAAATTATATGAATACAGCATTAACAATAGCAGGAAGTGATTGCAGCGGAGGAGCAGGAATACAGGCGGATTTAAAAACATTTGCAGCACATAAGGTATATGGAATGTCAGCAATTACTGCCCTTACAGCACAGAATACTTTAGGAGTTACAGGAATATCGGAATCTTCACCTGAATTTTTTAAGGCACAGCTTGATGCAATATTTACAGATATATATCCTGATGCAGTTAAGATAGGAATGGTTGCGTCAAAGGAACTTATTGAAACAATAGCAGATGCGTTAATTACATATAAGGCAAAAAATATTGTTCTTGACCCGGTTATGGTATCAACAAGTGGAAGCAGACTTATTAAAGAAGATGCAGCAGAGGTTCTTAAAGAACGCCTGATGGTGCTTGCTGATGTTATAACTCCTAATATTCCGGAGACAGAGGTTCTTACAGGAATGACTGTTGACAGTGCAGATTCAATGGAGAAAGCAGCGATAAAGATATATGAACATCTGAAGACAAAAGGCGGTAATGCGGCTGTCTTAGTAAAAGGTGGACATGCAGTTCATACAGCTAATGACTGTCTGTGCGTAGATGGCAGTATAGTGTGGCTTAATGGAGAAAGGATTGATAATCCTAACACACATGGAACTGGCTGTACATTGTCATCAGCCATTGCAGCTAATCTTGCACAGGGATTATCAATAGAAGAAAGTGTGAAGGCGGCTAAAGAGTACCTTACAGGTGCATTGAAAGCAGGGCTTAATCTTGGAAGCGGCAGCGGCCCGCTTGACCATACATACTGGCTTGATATTAATAAGTAGTAGAAGGAGAGACAGATGGACAGCTTCTTATATAGTATAAATGCAACGGTACCAATATTTTTAGTTATGATAGTTGGCTGGGTAATAAAGCAGCTTGGCGTTATAGATGACCATTTTGCAAATGTGGCTAATAAATATGTATTTAAGGTGGCACTTCCAGTACTGTTATTCAGGGATTTGGCAGCAGCAGATTTTAAATCGCAGTTTGATGTTAAGTTCGTACTGTACTGCATGATTGTTACTACTATAATGTTTAGCGGAATATGGATATGCACAGAGATATTCATGAAGGATGATACGCAGAAGGGTGCATTTGTGCAGGCATCATTCAGAAGCAGTGCAGCGATACTTGGAATGGCATTCATACAGAATATGTACCAGAGCACTGGAATGGCGCCACTTATGATAGTTGCTGCAGTTCCGTTGTTTAATATATTTTCGGTAATAGTGCTTACCTTTAAGGCACATCCTGAGTATCATGGCAGCACAGAAGAACAATCTACGGATAAGAAAGAAAACATTAAAAAAGCGTGCTTTAATATTGTAACTAATCCGATAATTATAGGAATTGTGCTGGGATTGTTATCTTCTCTTGCAGGATTAAGATATCCGGTAATTATCAATAAGACAATTAATAATATTGCGCAGACAGCTACACCTGTTGCACTTATATGTATTGGTGCGTCATTTGAAGGGAAAAAGGCAATTAAGAAGATTAAACCTACGGTTATTGCTACATTTTTAAAACTCGTGGGTCTAGCAGCAATATTTCTTCCTATAGCAGTAAAAATGGGATTTCGTAATCAGGAACTTATGGCAATTCTTATTATGCTTGCTTCACCATCTACAGTTACCTGCTTTGTTATGGCTAAAGGTATGGATAATGACGAGGTGCTGTCATCAAGCATAGTTGTGCTTACAACATTACTTTCAAGTGTGACTCTTACAGCGTGGATATTTATATTGAGAAATTTTGGACTTATTTAGAATATTTATAGTGTTTTTATCAGGTAATTCATGTTATAATAGACAAGCTTGATTTACTGTGGTAAAGTGAAAGCGTATTAAAGCGAGAAAGGCATGGATTTTTATATGGCTAAGAATATCAGAAAAGCCGTCCTGTTACTGGCAATGTTGTCTGTGATTGTGGGAATGTTCACAGCATGCAGTAATAAAAAGAGCGATGATGGACGAACTACATTTACAGTAGGATTTGATGCGGAATTCCCACCTTATGGTTACAAGGATGATAGTGGAGAGTATGTAGGTTTTGACCTTGATCTTGCACAGGAAGTATGTGAAAGAAATGGCTGGAATCTGGTTAAGCAGCCTATTGACTGGGATTCTAAAGATATGGAGCTTAGTTCAGGCTCTATTGACTGTATATGGAACGGTTTCACGCTTAATGGAAGAGAACGTGAGTATACATGGTCTAAGGCATATATTGATAATTCACAGGTTGTTATAGTTAAATCTGGTTCAGGAATAAAGAAGTTAGAAGACCTTAAGGGTAAGGTTGTTATTGTACAGGCTGATTCATCAGCTCTTGCAGCATTTACAGGAGAGGATGCAACAGAAGAAAATCTTGCACTTGCGGCACAATTTAAGACACTTCAGCAGGTATCTGATTATAACTCAGCATTTATGAACCTTGAATCAGGTTCGGCGGATGCTGTATGTATGGATATGGGTGTTGCAAAGTACCAGCTTGAGCAGAGAGGTAACAAGTTCACAATGCTTGATGAGACTGTTTCATCGGAACAGTATGGTATTGGTTTTAAGTTAGGTAATACATCATTAAGAGATGAAGTTCAGACAAGCCTTAATGATATGCTTGCTGATGGCACATTTGACAAGATTGCTGAAAAATGGGGACTTACAGACAGCGTATGTCTTGGAGAAGAAGGAACAGACAGTGCCTATCTCCTTGACAGTACCAGTACTGCTAAGGCTTCTTTTGGTGAAAGGCTTGTGGATATAGTTAAGCAGCTTTCATCAGGAATGTTAGCAACTCTTGCAATATTCTTCTTAACACTTATATTCTCAATGCCGCTAGGACTTCTTGTATGTGAAATAAGAAAGTCAAGAATAGGCATTGTAAGATGGATTGCGAGAATATACATATCTATAATGAGAGGAACTCCTCTTATGTTACAGCTTCTTGTTGTGTTCTTCGGACCATATTATCTGTTTGGAATGAAGGTTACGGCAACATACAGATTCTATGCTGTAATTATTGGATTTGCACTTAATTATGCAGCATATTTTGCGGAAATATACAGAGGTGGAATTGAGAGCATACCTAAGGGACAGTACGAGGCAGCAGAGGTACTCGGATATTCCAAGGTACAGACATTCTGGAAGATTATATTCCCTCAGATGGTTAAGAGAGTACTTCCTCCGGTTACTAACGAGGTTATAACACTTGTTAAGGATACATCACTTGCATTTGCACTTGCTTACACAGAAATGTTTACACTTGCCAAGCAGGTGGCGGCTTCAACAGCAAGTATCATGCCATTATTCATAGCAGGATTGTTCTATTACATTTTCAATTTCCTTGTTGCTATGGTTATGGAAAAGTTAGAAAAGCGTATGCAGTATTTTGATTAAGGAGGATTTTAATATGAAGAAATTATTAGAAATATCACATTTAAAGAAATCCTTCGGCGATACTGAGGTGCTTAAGGATATATCAATGGAAGTTAACGAGGGTGAGGTTGTTGCAATTCTTGGACCTTCCGGCTCTGGTAAATCAACACTGCTTCGTTGCGCAACACTTCTTGAGACAATGGATGCAGGAACTCTTAAGTTAGGTGGTGAAACTGCATGTGAGGACAAGGACGGAGTTTCAGTGTATGTTGGAAAGAAAGAATTAAGAGAAATCAAGAATACATATGGACTTGTGTTCCAGAACTTTAATCTTTTTCCGCATTATACAGTTATGAAAAATGTTACTGATGCACCTGTTTGTGTCCAGAAAAGGGACAAGAATGAAGTAGAGAAAGAAGCCAAAGAGCTTTTAAAGAAAGTTGGACTTGATGGCAAGGAGAACAGTTATCCATGCCAGTTGTCAGGAGGACAGCAGCAGCGAGTTGCGATAGCAAGAGCACTTGCAATGAATCCTGAAATGCTTTTCTTTGATGAGCCTACATCAGCACTTGACCCTGAGATTACTGCAGGAATTCTTAAGGTTTTAAGACAGCTTGCTGATGAAAAGATGACAATGATTATCGTTACACATGAGATTGAGTTTGCAAGAAAAGTTGCAGACAGGGTAATATTCATGGATGGCGGAGTTATTGTTGAGCAGGGAAAGCCGGAGGATGTTATTGACAATCCAAGTAATGAAAGAACCAAAGCATTTTTACAGAAGATGGAAAAATAATTATTTATGTGTATACAAACTAAATAGCTGGATATAATTATGAATGGGAAGTTTTTTAATGAGAAAACTTCCCATTTTCTTGCATTGTGGATTTGGTTGTATAATGCTAGAATTGTATTGTTAAAGTTAGAAGAAACTAACTTGAAAGATTACAAAGCATTTGTTTAGGAGGATTATATGGCAGCATATTTAGAGATTGAAAAGGTTATAGGCAGAGAAATTCTTGATTCAAGAGGTAATCCTACAGTTGAGGCAGAGGTTTATCTTGCGGATGGAACTGTTGGAAGAGGCGCAGCACCTTCAGGAGCATCTACAGGTGAATTTGAGGCGCTAGAGTTAAGAGATAAGGATAAGTCAAGATATTTGGGAAAGGGTGTTACTAAGGCAGTAGAGAACATAAACACTGTTATTAATGACTGCCTCTTTGGAATAGATGCATCTGATATATATGCAGTTGATGCAGCGATGATTAAAGCCGATGGAACTAAGGATAAGTCTAATCTTGGTGCAAATGCTATTCTTGCGGTATCTATTGCAGCAGCAAGAGCAGCTACTGTCTCTCTTGATATTCCTCTTTACAGATTCCTAGGCGGAGTATCAGGAAACAGGCTTCCTGTTCCAATGATGAATATTATTAATGGAGGCTGCCATGCATTATCAAGTGGGCTTGATGTTCAGGAATTCATGATTATGCCTGTTGGGGCACCAAGCTTTAAGGAATGCTTAAGATGGTGTGCAGAGGTATTTCATGCACTTGCAGCTATACTTAAAGAAAGAGGACTTGCAACCTCTGTAGGCGATGAGGGTGGCTTTGCTCCGGCACTTAAGTCAGATGAGGAAGCAATTGAGACAATATTACAGGCAGTAGAAAAGGCTGGATATAAGCCGGGCAGGGATTTTAGGATTGCAATGGATGCAGCTTCTTCAGAGTGGAAGAGTGAGAAAGGAAAGGGTTATTACAAGCTTCCTAAGGCTGGAACAGAGTATACAGCAGAGGAGCTTATTGAGCACTGGGCTAAATTATGTGAGAAGTATCCTATTATATCTATTGAAGATGGTCTTGATGAAGAGGACTGGGAAGGCTGGAAGAAGCTTACAGACAGACTTGGAGATAAGGTTCAGCTTGTAGGTGATGATCTTTTTGTTACTAATACAGAGAGACTCTCTAAGGGAATTGAACTTGGAGCAGGTAATGCAATTCTTATCAAGCTTAATCAGATTGGTTCAGTTTCAGAGACACTTGAAGCTATCAAGATGGCTCATAAGGCAGGATATACAGCAATCAGCTCACACAGATCAGGTGAGACAGCAGATACAACAATTGCAGACCTCGCTGTTGCTCTTAACACTTGCCAGATTAAGACAGGTGCTCCTTCAAGGTCAGAGCGAGTTGCTAAGTATAACCAACTTTTAAGAATTGAGGAACAGCTTGGCACTAGTGCAGTATATCCGGGAATCAGGGCTTTTAATGTTAATAATGATTAATCATTTGAAACAGATATTGAAAAAATATTAAGAAAGCCTTATAGTTGTGTATGATTATAATATATGTAACAGGAAGGCAGAACAATGATTAAGAAATTAGGAAGAAACGACCATTGCTGGTGTGGCAGTGGTAAGAAATACAAAGCGTGTCATGAAGCATTTGACGATAAGTTAAGATATCTTGAGGATATTGGACATATTGTGCCATCACACAAGTTAATCAAGACACCTGAACAGATTGAGAAGATTAAAGAGAGTGCTAAGATAAATGTAGCATGCCTTGATGCGGTTGCAGCAGCAATACATGAAGGCATGAACACTGCTGAGATTGATAAGATTGTATATGATGTAACTACTGATATGGGAGGAATTCCAGCACCACTTAATTATGAAGGATATCCTTACAGTGTGTGTACATCTGTTAATGAGCAGGTATGCCACGGATTTCCATCTAAGGATGTTATCCTTAAGTCAGGTGATATTGTAAATGTTGACTGTTCTACAATTCTTCATGGATATTTTTCAGATTCATCAAGAATGTTCTGTATAGGTGATGTTAAGCCTGAGGTAAAGAAGCTTGTTGATGTTACTAAGGAATGTGTTGAATTAGGACTTGAGCAGGTTAAACCTTGGGGCTTCTTAGGTGATATGGGACAGGCAGTACATGACCATGCATATGCTAATGGATATACTGTTGTAAGAGAAATCGGCGGTCATGGGGTCGGACTTGAATTCCATGAAGATCCTTGGGTTGGGTACAACACTAGAAAAGGAACAGACATGGTTATGGCTCCGGGAATGATGTTTACAATAGAGCCTATGGTTAATATGGGTAAGGTAAATGTCGTTACAGATGAAAAGAACGGCTGGGAAGTATCTACAGCTGATGGACTTCCTTCAGCACAGTGGGAAATTCAGGTTCTTGTAACAGAGGACGGACATGAAGTAATAAGTTGGTAAGAAATAAAATAAGTTCCTGCCAATCAGGCACGCTTTCGCTGCTCTCGCCTCGCAGCGGTACTAAATTCGCGTTACACGCTCATTAAGTACCGGCGGGCTCAAAGCGCCTGATTGGCAGGAACTTTTTTATTGATGTGATACCTATAGGTAGTCGCATTATGGGGTGCTTGATAGGTAATTTTGATAAATAACTACTAAGATAAACGTTAAAAAAGCCTATAAGATGTAAAAGATGCATACATCTTATAGGCTTTTTCGTTATTCAAGCTGGATTAAAAAGAAATTAAGTAGAAATATTACCTATTAATCATACATTTTAATTGTTATTATAGGTTGGGCATAATAATACATGTAAAATAACCTGGTTAATACAGTTTATAAGTATATTCATCACACAAATGACATTGTATATCCAGAATTAGACGACTTGTCGTCTATCTGACAGTAGATATCCGGTGTTAAGAGGCAGTTCACAGACATCAGACTGTCATATAATTATCATCATATAACCGCCTTCTGTGTCCATTTTCCACGGATGAATCTTATAAGGAATGCAAGTGAACGGAATCCCCAGTCGATGAACATACCAAACCATACGCCTAGTACCCCAAGTCCTAATGTACCACCAAGAAGGTAACTGCTTCCCACACGGAATGCCCACATAGAGAAGATGCTTACCATCATTGTGTATTTGGCATCACCGGCAGCACGGAGAGCATTAGGCATAGTAAAGCTAAGTGGCCATATGAATATTGCTACAATTGAGAAGCAATGGATAAGGCTTAAACCGGTTTTTGTTGCTTCCGGTGACAGATGGAAAAGTCCTACCACAGGAACGGCAACTATTGTCATTACAATGTTGGTTGCAAGAATACCTGCATATGCAATAAACATAAGTTTTTTTCCATATCTTTTGGCTTCATCAGGCTTCTTTGCACCTATACACTGGCCAATAACAGTAATCATTGCCATGCCAATTGCGTTACCCGGAATATTGGCAAACATTGTAACAGAATTGGCAACAGAGTTGGCAGCGATGGCAGCAGTACCAAATGTTGAAACAAGGCTTGAAACAGAAAGCTTACCTATCTGGAACATGCCGTTTTCCAATCCGCTCGGAAGACCAATAGACAGAATCTTCTTAATGATAGAAGGTGATGGAAGAAAATCTTTGCAGGTCTTTATTCTTATTGCTGATTCTGTTCTGAACATAAGTCCAATAATAATTATGGCTGATATGATTCGCGAAATAAGAGTGGCTAAAGCTACACCGGCAACCCCCATATCAAATACAAATATAAATAAAGCATTCCCACAAATGTTGATTATGTTCATGATAAGGCTTGTGTTCATGCTTATCTTACTGTTTCCAATACTTCTGAAAAGTGCAGCACCTGCATTATAAACACCAAGGAACGGGTATGAGATTGCTGTTATATAGAAATATATACTTGCACTTTCAAATACATCTTTTTCAATCTTGCCAAATATGAAATTGATGATACCGTGATTGCCTATGAGAGAGATAACCATCAGTAATGATGATAGTGTACTCATAATAAATATAAGCTGTCCGGCAGATTTCTTGGACATATTAATATTCCTGCTGCCAAGATACTGACTGCATACAACAGCACCTCCGGTTGCAAGAGCTGATAATATCTGGATAAGCAGGTTGCTTATATTATCGACAAGAGCGACACCGGAAACGGCTGCTTCACCTGCAATAGATACCATGAATGTATCAACAAAGCCGACACTCACAGCAAGTAACTGCTCAAATATCAATGGAATAATAAGTTTCTTTAAATCTTTAGATGTAAACATAATAATCTCCTATAAATACATAGCATATCTTAATAATATAAAACAATAATTTATGTAAAAATATAAGAAAAGTAGCTGTATTTAATGCAAAATACATAAAAATTGCGAAAAGACTTTTGAAAGAAGAATAATTATCTGAACAAATCTTTAGAATAAATGATTGAAAATAAGACTTGTACATGATATAATACGATATAATTTGAATATATGAAGGAGGTATTGTCGTGAAACATATTAAGACAATCAGCAACCGCGTATTAAAGGATACAATGAAGCACGGCGGATGTGGCGAGTGCCAGACATCATGCCAGTCAGCATGTAAGACATCTTGCACAGTTGGTAACCAGAGCTGTGAGAATAAGAATAACTAGTATTTTTAGTAAGAGAGTGTCGAGCTATTCTGCACTCTCTTATTTTTCGTAAATGTATAGAGAACATTTACGGTTTGGAGGCTTTTTAATGATACATCAGTATAAGAATAACGGTTATAACATCGTATTAGATGTCAACAGCGGTTCTGTGCATGTTGTTGATGACATGGTATACGATATTATAGGACTTTATGAGAATAATACTCTTGAGCAGATTACAGATGCACTTAGAGACAGATATTCTGTTCAGGATATTAAAGAGGCATATGAAGAGATTGGCGAACTTAAGGAAGCAGGCCAGCTCTTTACAGAAGATATATATGAACCATATATTGATAACTTTAAGGACAGACCTACAGTTGTTAAAGCGTTATGTCTTCACATAGCACATGATTGTAACCTTGCATGTAAATATTGTTTTGCTGAAGAAGGTGAATATCATGGAAGAAGAGCTCTTATGAGCTATGAGGTAGGAAAGAAGGCACTTGATTTCCTTGTTGCCAATTCAGGTTCAAGAAAGAATCTTGAGGTTGACTTCTTTGGCGGTGAGCCAACTATGAATTTTGAAGTTGTTAAGCAGCTTGTTGAATACGGAAGAAGCATAGAAGAGGCTAATAATAAGAAGTTCAGATTCACACTTACGACTAATGGTATTCTTCTTAATGACGAGATTCTTGATTTCGCCAATAAGGAGATGAGTAATATTGTACTTAGCATAGATGGACGTAAGGAGATTAATGACCTTATGCGTCCGACAAGGAATAACCACGGCAGCTCATATGACATTATAATGCCTAAGTTTAAGAAGGTGGCAGAGAGCAGAAATCAGATGAATTATTATGTCAGAGGTACATTTACACATAATAATCTTGATTTTTCAGAAGATGTTCTTCATCTTGCTGATGAAGGATTTGAGCAGATTTCTGTTGAGCCTGTTGTTGCACAGCCGACAGATTCATATGCTATAAGAGAAGAGGATATTCCGTTCCTTTGTGAACAGTATGATATCCTTGCGAAAGAAATCATTAAGCGAAAGAAAGCTGGTAAAGGCTTTAATTTCTTCCACTTTATGATAGATATTAATGGTGGTCCATGTGTTGCCAAGAGATTGTCAGGATGTGGTTCAGGCTGTGAGTATCTTGCAGTTACACCTTGGGGAGATTTCTACCCATGTCATCAGTTTGTTGGTAACGAAGATTTCCTTATGGGTAATGTTGATGATGGAATAGTAAGACCGGACATCAGAGACATGTTTAAGAATAGTAATGTCTATTCAAAGGAAAAATGTAAGAATTGTTTTGCAAAATTCTATTGCAGTGGTGGTTGTGCAGCTAACTCATATAACTTCCATGGTAATATCAATGATGCGTATGATGTTGGATGTGAACTTCAGAAAAAGCGTATAGAATGTGCAATAATGATTCGTGCGGCCATGGCTGAGGAAGAATAAGTATAAGGGAGAGTTTTTAACATGAAGTACAGTTTACCTAAGAAGATTATTTATTCAATAATCGTTGCTGTTTTACTGGTTGGACTTGTATTAACAGCATTTTTCGGACTTAATGGAAAGGGATACGGAAGCACTTATGATATAGATCTTGGTCTTGATCTTGCAGGTGGTGTAAGTATCACATACCAGATTAAGGAAGATAACTTTACATCACAGGATGTAGAGGATACAATCTATAAGCTTCAGAAGCGAGTAGAAGGAAAGAGTACAGAGTCACAGGTTTATAAGGAAGGTGACAACAGAATTACTGTTGAGATTCCTGGAGTAACAGATGCTAATGAGATTCTTAAGGAACTTGGTACACCAGGTTCATTGGAATTCCTTGATTCTACAGGATATTCAGCATTCTCACAGGGCAATGATTACACACCACTACTTACAGGTTCAGATGTAAAGGCAGCACAGGCTTACACTGATACTAATAGTTCAGAAGATACACCTTATGGTGTCCAGCTTACATTTACAGATGATGGTGCAACTAAATTCTATGATGCAACATCAGCTAATATTGGTAACAGAATATATATAGTATACGACGGAGAAGTTGTAAGTGCACCTAACGTTAAGACAGCTATATCAGGTGGTACAGCAACTATCACAGGTATGGAATCATTCGATGAGGCAGATAACCTTGCAACATATATAAGAGTTGGTTCAATTCCTCTTACACTTGAAGAAGTAAGCTCTAACATCGTTGGAGCACAGCTTGGACATGCTGCTATCAAATCAAGTTTAGTTGCTGCAGCTATTGGTCTTGCGTTACTTTGTTTATTCATGATTGTTATGTTCAGAATTCCTGGACTTGTTGCAACATTATCACTGATTATCTATACATCACTTGTTTTATTCCTTGTAAGTGTATATGATCTTACTCTTACACTTCCGGGTATTGCCGGTATTATTCTTGGTATTGGTATGGCAGTAGATGGTAATGTTATTATCTACACAAGAATAAGAGAAGAGATTGGTGCCGGAAAGTCTGTAGAAAGTGCTATTTTTTCAGGTTATAACAAGGCAACATCATCTATAGTAGATGGTAACGTAACAACACTTATCGCTGCTTTAGTATTGTACATATTCGGTACAGGTCCAGTTAAGGGATTTGCTACAACTCTTGCAGTTGGTAATATAGTATCAATTTTTACATCACTTGTTATTACTAAGGTTATTATGAAGCTTTTATATAACTTTGGTATCAGGGATGCTAAGTGGTATGGTAAGAACGTATACAGAAAGACGCTTGATGTTCTTAGCATTAAGAAATGGGCTGCAATTGGCTCAGCAGTAGTTATTGCTGCAGGTATCATAACTATGGCAGTTCAGGCTGGTCTTGGAAACAGAGCATTAAATTTCAGCCTTGAGTTTGTTGGTGGTTCAACAACAACATTTACATTTGATAAAGAATATACAGCAGAAGAGATTGAGGATAATATCATCCCTGTAATCAGAGATGCAGCAGGTATTACAGAAGTTCAGCAGCAGAAGGTTGCAGATTCAACACAGGTTTCCTTCAAGACATCAGATCTCTCACTTGAGCAGAGAGAAGCTATTGAAAATGCTGTTACAGCTAAGTACCCAATAAAGGATGGAACAATCGTTGAGACAGATACAATCAGCTCATCAGTTTCTGCAACAGTTAAGAGAGATGCTATTCTTTCAGTTATACTTGCTACAATCTGTATGCTGATATATATCTTTGTAAGATTCCGTGATATCAGATTTGCGTTAGCTGCTGTATTAGCACTTCTTCATGATGTACTTGTTGTTATTGCATTCTATGCATTTGCAAGAATTCCAGTTGGAACAACATTTATTGCATGTATGCTTACAATAGTAGGTTACTCTATCAACGGTACAATTATTATCTTTGACAGAATAAGAGAGCAGTTAAAGACAGCTAATTCGAAGACTAACATTACAGAGCTTGTTAACTCATCAATTACAAGCACAATGTCAAGAACAGTATATACATCTATAACAACACTTATAATGCTTATAGTTCTTTTCATTATGGGTGTAACTTCTGTTAAGGAGTTCACACTTCCACTTATCGTAGGTATTGTTGTTGGTGCTTACTCATCAGTATGCTTAACAAGTGCTATGTGGTATGTAATGGGTGGTAAGAAGAGAGGCGTTGTAGAAGAGAATAATAAAAAAGCAGCTTCTAAGAAAGAGGTTTTTGAAGACGGTTCTCAGGTTTAATTAACAGATACAATAAGTTTATGACATGGCGGGGATTGTATATCAGTTCCCGCCATAATTGGTTTAATAGTGAAACAGGGAGAAAAGAGTGAAAAGCAACTGGAGAGTATACACTAAGAAAGCTGATTTCAAAGCAATTGGGGAAAGATTTGGCATTGACCAGGTTATGGCAAGAATTATCCGTAACAGAGGGTTAGAAACGGACGAGCAGATAAATATGTATCTTAATGGAACCGTGGATGATATGCATTCACCACATTTATTAAAGGATGCAGACAAATGCGTTGATATCCTCATAGACAAGATACATGCCGGGAAGAAAATACATATTATAGGAGATTATGATATAGATGGAATATGCTCAACAACAATTCTTTACAAGGGGCTAAAGGCAGCAGGTGCAGATGTAACATTTGCAGTACCAGACAGAATTATTGACGGATACGGTATTAATGAGCATCTGATAGATGATGCATATAATAATGGAACCGATACGATTATTACATGTGATAATGGAATTGCCGCAATTGAGCAGATTAAATATGCTAAAGAAAAGGGAATGACAGTGATTGTAACTGACCATCATGATATTCCGTTTGATTTCGTTGATGGAGAAAAGATACATAAAGTACCACAGGCAGATGCAATTGTTAATCCTAAGCAGGAAGACTGTCCGTATCCATTTGATAAGCTGTGTGGAGCGGGAGTAGTATTTAAAGTGATTAAGATACTTTATGAAAAATGTGGGCTTAATCCTATTGGGCTTGAGGAATATGCAGAGCTTATGGCAATTGCAACAATAGGAGATGTAGTTGATTTATCAGATGAGAACAGGGTAATTGTCAAATATGGTTTAAAGCATCTGGCAGTAACTTCTAATATCGGTATAAGAGCGCTTGTAGAGGCGTGTGAGCTTGAAATAGACAAGATAAGCTCATATCACATAGGATTTGTTATAGGTCCATGTCTTAATGCGACAGGAAGACTTGATTCAGCAAGAAGAGCCATTGAGCTGCTTCTTACTACAGATATGGAAGATGCGAGAAAGAAGGCTTTAGAGCTTCGCACACTTAATGTTGAAAGAAAAGATATAACAGAAGAATATGCCGCTATTGCAATTGAACAGGTTGAGAACACTGAACTAAAAGACGATAAGGTGTTAGTTGTGTATCTTCCTGAATGCCATGAAAGTGTTGCAGGGATAATTGCAGGAAGGGTAAGAGAAAAATTCTACAGACCTTCAATAGTAATCACTAAGGCAGAAGATGGTGCAAAGGGCTCAGGGCGTTCAATAGAAGGCTATAACATGTTTGAGGAGATAAGCAAATGTGGTAAACTCCTTAACAAATATGGCGGACATCCAATGGCTGCCGGAATATCGCTTGATATTGATAAAATTGATGAATTCAGGAAAGCGCTGAATGAGAATCAGACAATGACAGAAAATGTACTAACGCCGACAGTGTGGATTGATGTGCCTATGCCGGTTGATTATGTTGATATAAAACTTATAAAACAGTTTGAGAAGCTGCAGCCTTTCGGGAAAGGTAATGAAAAACCGGTGTTTGCAGACAGAAATCTTACTGTCAGACAGTCAGCTGTGATTGGAAAAAATAAAAATGTATTAAGATGTCAGTTAGAAAGTGAGCATGGCAAGCTGGTGACAGCAATCAGGTTCAAATTAGACGGTCAGGAGATACCAGAGGTAGGAAGGAAGATATCTATGGTGTATTACCCTGATATTAATGAATATAATGGGATTGTTTCAATACAGTTTCGGATAGAAGACTGGAGATATGTGTAAATAGCAGCCTTCCAATAAAAGAACCGTCGGTTCTTTGACCTGTATAGGTCAATGGGACCGGCGGTTTATATATTCTGTCTTATATTTAGAATAGACGATTTTCTGGCTGTTATACAGGCTGTAATATCCGGATAACAGATAACTTAATGCAATACACAGAATTGTGAATTTCATTGTTGATGCACCAAACATCTCAATAGATAGAATGAATGATGTGAGTGGGCAGTTAGTTACTCCACAGAACACACTTACCATACCACATGCTGCACACAATCCGACAGGGAGTCCGAATATAGGTGCTAAGAAGCTTCCAAGCGTTGCACCAACGAAAAGAGTAGGAACAATCTCACCACCTTTGAATCCACCACCCAATGTTACGGCTGTAAACAGCATTTTTAAAAGGAATACATACCATGCACAGCTTGTTACAAAGCTTTTTGCAATAATATCTGAGCCTGCACCGAGATAATCAGTTGTGCCAAATATGTAACGCATGGAAATAACAAGGACTCCGGCAATAATTATTCTTATGTATGGGTTGTTTATGTAATTAATGTAGAGCTTTGAAGTACCGTGTAAAACAACACACAGCAGAATGCTTACAAGAGCAAAAAGTACGGACATGATGATGAATTTACTGCCATTAATAAAAGAAAAAGAAGCGATTTCATCAACTACAAAATGTGTAGATTCAAGTCCCAGTGCAGAGGCTATGCCCTGTGCTATAAATGCAGCGAGTACGCATGGCACTAAAGCAGCATAATACATAACACCAACGCTTATTACTTCCATAGAGAAAACGGCTGCTGCAATAGGTGTTCCAAAAAGTGCTGAGAAACAGGCACTCATACCACACATAATCATAATTCGAGTATCCTTCTCGTCGAATTTAAACAGTTTTGCAAATGTATTGCCTAATGCACCACCGACCTGAAGCGCAGCACCTTCTCGTCCGGCAGAACCACCACAAAGATGGGTAAGAAGAGTTGATATAATTATAAGAGGGGCAACTCTTCCAGGTACTTCATCATTCGACTGTATTGCAGTTATGACAAGGTTAGTTCCGCGGTTTCCTGCTTCGTGAACAATGTTGTACATGAATACAATGATGATACCTGCAACAGGCAGTCCGAATAGTAAAAATGGGTATTCAACCCGCAGGCTGCCTACATAACCAAGCATCAGGTGAAATACAGCACCGACAGAACCGATAAAACAGCCACATACAAACGAACAGAATAGCCATTTGAAAAGAGTTATTACTGCAAGCTTAAGCCGTTGAATATATTCAAACATAGTTTCTTTATCCATATTCCAGACCTCTATATTATTAGAAAACTTTTCTGCTCATATTACTGTTATGATAAGCAGGATCATTAGTAACATCATCAATAAACCATGAAGGGGCAGTATATGAATTAGCAGCTTCGATAGTTGGAAATTCAACTTCTGCAAGGATAGTGCCAGTAAAGAGCCCCTCAAATATGTCAAGTTCAATAGTATATCCATTGCCATCAGGGATTTCATAACGCTTCTTGGTGATGATATTGCCATCAGCTTTCTTAATCAGATGTTCATAGGCTTCTTTGTTAAGTGGAAGATTATATTCTTCCCTGGCCATCATTCCGCCACCCTTATAAGTGAGATAGTAATTATCATTGTCGCGTCTTACACGGACAACAGGAGCAGTGTTAAGATAGCCCTGTTCAATAAAGCGGCAGGGATAAGAATCTATATTGTCAGGGATGCCTGACACAAGATACTTGCGTTCGATTTCCATAATTAATAAACCTCAATTTCATGAACTTAATTAAATAAAGAGAAAAAAGGCTGCCACATAAGTGACAGCCTTTAAAAGTCATAATTAATTACTTCTTCTTAGACTTCTTAGCTGGAGCTGCAGGTGTGTTAACAACATCCTTTAAAGCCTTACCAGCCTTGAACTTTGGAGCCTTAGAAGCAGGAATCTTAATAGCTTCGCCTGTCTGAGGATTCTTTCCTGTTCTAGCAGCTCTTTCAGCAACTTCAAATGTACCGAAACCTACTAACTGAATCTTCTCGCCAGCCTTTAACTGCTCTGCAACAGTATCTGTGAAAGCCTTAACAGCACCTTCAGCGTCCTTCTTAGAAAGTCCAGCCTTTTCTGCGATAGCAGCAACTAATTCTGTCTTATTCATGATTTAATTGTCCTCCTTAAAAAATTAAGTAATAATAAGTATAGATTATTTATACTCCTAGATTCATGATTTGTCAATAAAAAGTGGCTCAAAATGGGGATTTTTGGCACTTTTTGCTGAATGTAAATACTTATATTTCATCCATTAATTCTTCCCAGTGTTCATACAGTTCGTCTAATTCTTTCTTTAGTTGAGTGGATTCATTATGAAGTTCCATTAAACGGGCTGTATTACTGCCTATTGAAGGATCTGAATATTCTGTATCAATAGCGGATAATCTGTCTTCAATTTCAGCAATTCTTATTTCGGTTTTCTTAATTTCATTCTGCTTTTTCTTAAGCTTATTTTGTTCTTCACGCGACTGCTGCCATGAGAGTTTTGAATCTTTTTTAGTAGTGTTATCAGAAGAACTCAATTGTGCATCAGGGGAAGCCTTTGCTGTAAGTATATCCCTTTTTTCCAGATAATAATCATAATTACCAATATAATTAACAATATTCTGGTTAGTGAGTTCAATTATTCTTGTTGCTGTTGCATTAATAAAGTATCTGTCGTGTGAGACATAAAGAATTGTGCCAGTGTAGCTGTTAAGGGCATTCTCAAGAATTTCCTTGGATACAATATCAAGGTGGTTAGTAGGCTCATCGAGAATAAGCAGGTTGGCATTGGAAAGCATAAGCTTTGCCAGTGAAACACGTCCGCGTTCACCACCACTTAAATCGCGGATATATTTGAATACATCATCATCAGTAAAAAGAAATGCTGCAAGAGTATTTCTTATCTGTGTATTGTTGAGGTCAGGATATGCGTCCTGAATCTCCTGAAAAAGAGTCTTGTCAGGGTCAAGAACATGGTGTTCCTGATCATAATAACCGATGGAAACTTTAGCACCAAGATAAATGCTTCCGCTGTCTGGCGGGATAATGCCGTTAATAAGCTTTAATATAGTAGTCTTACCAGTTCCGTTATTACCTATTAAAGCAACACGTTCACCACGCTTAATCTCAAAATTAATATTATTAAAAAGTGTATTGCCGTCAAACGATTTGGTAAGGTCAGTAACAGTAAGGACATCATTACCACTTATAACAGATGGCTCAAGTTTAATGTTCATCCTGGCATTAAGCTCAACTGGTTTGTCAACAACCTCAATCTTATCAAGCATTTTTTCACGGCTCTCCGCACGTTTGATGGATTTCTCACGGTTAAACTGCTTTAACTTGGCAATAACCTCTTCCTGATGTTTAATATCACGCTGCTGATTTAAGTATTCCTTTAACTTCATATTACGAAGAATTGCCTTCTTTGAGGCATAATCTGTGTAATTACCAGAAAATACAGTACAGTCACCGTTATCAATCTCGATAATTTTGCTTACAATCTTATCAAGGAAATATCTGTCGTGTGCAACGATAAGAACCGCACCATTGTAATTAAGAAGGTAATTCTCTAACCAGCTTATAGATTCCATATCAAGGTGGTTGGTAGGCTCATCAAGCATAATAATATCAGGCTTGGAAAGTAATAGCTTACCTAGAGATACACGGGTTTTCTGGCCACCGGATAAGGTATTTACATGTAAAGAGAAATCATCTTCAGCAAAACCAAGACCTTTAAGTACGCCTGTAATCTCGCTTTTATATGCGTAACCGTTATTCATCTCGAATTCATGATTAAGATTGGTGTATCTGTTCATAAGAGCATCAAGCTCATCACCTGAAGCACTGTTCATGGCAGCCTCAATTCTTCTTAATTCACTCTCCATATCAAGGATATACTGCTTTACAGAAAGAAGCTCATCATAAATGCTTCTGTCAGACTGAAGGTCCTGCTGCTGAGCAAGATAACCAAGAGTCTTATCCTTAGCAAGAGTGACAATGCCTGTATCAGCAGGCTCTTCACCGGTGATAATCTTTAACAGAGTAGATTTACCGGCACCATTGATTCCAACAATGGCAGCCTTCTCATGGTCTTCTATATTAAAAGAACAAGACTTAATAATAATGTCCGTTCCGAAAGATTTACTAATGTTATTGCAAGATAAAATCATAAAAACTCCTTTTGAAATTCAGACTTTGACAATTTTGCCATATCATATATTCAGCCGCTCATGAGGCTGTGTGCATTCACTTCTGTGTCTGTGTATACCATATGCCATCAAGGATTGCTACACTTAGTGGGAGTAAATGCCGCTATCTACAAAGCTTATTACGGTGTGCGAAAGCAAACGCGCTTCGCTTGAACGAGCTTTAGCACACCGCCCTTATGTATATAGCGGCATTAACTCCCACACAGTTCGCAATATATCGGTCATATGGCACACACAGACACAGCAGCAAACGCACACCGCCACATGAGCAGATATATAAGTATATAGCAAAATTGGCAAAGCCTGAATTAATATTCACAATCGATTATATATGTACAAGAAATAAAATGCAATTATTACTTTGACTTATGGCTTTCTGTAATGTAAAATTAACAAGTTATAGAAATGGAGATTAAAGAATGAAATTTGATGAATTAAATATTGATGAAAGAATTTTAAGAGCGGTAGAGGATATGGGCTTTGAGGAGACATCTCCTATACAGACACAGGCCATTCCTGCAGTATTGGAAGGAATTGACGTTATCGGACAGGCACAGACCGGAACAGGTAAGACTGCTGCGTACTCTATCCCTATGTTACAGAAGATTAATCCAGATGTTAAGAAACCACAGGCAATTGTACTGTGCCCTACAAGAGAGCTTGCAGTACAGGTTGCAGAAGAGATAAGAAAGCTTGCCAAGTACATGAGTGACATTAAGGTGTTACCGGTGTATGGCGGACAGGAGATTGTAAGACAGATTAAGTCGTTAAAAGCCGGTGTACAGATTATTGTTGGAACTCCGGGACGAGTTATGGATCATATGAGAAGAAAGACTGTTAAGTTTGATTCGGTATCTATGGTTATATTAGATGAAGCTGATGAGATGCTTGATATGGGATTCCGTGAGGATATGGAAACAATTCTTACAGAGACACCAGAGGAAAGACAGACAGTTCTTTTCTCAGCTACAATGCCTAAGCCTATAATGGAGATTGCAAGAAAATTCCAGAAAGACGCTAAGATTATAAAGGTTGTAAGAAAAGAACTTACAGTTTCTAATATTGATCAGTTTTATTATGAAGTAAGACCTAAGAATAAAACAGAAATCTTAAGCCGTCTTATTGATATATACAATCCTAAGCTGTCAGTTGTGTTCTGTAACACTAAGAGACAGGTAGACGAGCTTATATCAGAGCTTAAGGGCAGAGGATATTTTGCTGACGGTATACACGGAGATATGAAACAGCAACAGAGAGACCGTGTAATGGACGATTTCAGAAGTGGAAAGACAGAAATTCTTATTGCAACTGATGTTGCGGCAAGAGGAATTGATGTTGACGGAGTTGATATAGTATTTAACTATGACCTTCCACAGGACGAAGAATATTATGTACACAGAATAGGAAGAACAGGAAGGGCTGGAAAATCAGGACTTGCACTTTCATTTATATCTGGAAGAGAAGTATATAAGTTAAAGGATATTGAGAGATATTGCAAGACCAAGATTCTTGCAAAGCCAATCCCATCACTTGATGATGTCAAGAACACCAAGATGGATGGTATATTTGACAAGATTAAAGAGATGATTGAAGCTGATGAGCACAGAGCCATGCTTGATATGGTTGAGGAGCATGTTAATCAGGAAGATTATACATCAATGGATATGGCAGCAGCTCTTCTTAAGATGATAGTTGGAGATACATTGGACAGAATCGATGAGGTAGAGAATTTTCATTTTGATGAAAATGCAGATACATCAAGAATGGTAAGACTCTTTATTAATGTTGGTAAGAAGGACAAGATTACACCAGCCAATATTCTTGGAGCGATTGCAGGAGAATCCGGAATGCCGGGAAGACTTGTCGGTGCAATTGATATGATGGATAATTATACATTTGTTGATGTTCCTGCAAAGCATGCGGAAGCAGTACTTGCAGCAATGAATGACAATGTACTTATCAAGGGCAGAAAGGTTAATGTAGAGAAAGCAAATGTATCTGCCAAGCCGGCAAGAAAATCCAAGTCAAAGCCAGATACAAGAAGAAGAAAAGACGAGTCCCGTGGAAAACATGACAAACTTAAAGAACGCAGAAGTAAAAGCGGCAAGGTAAGAAGAAATGGAGAAAAGTATTAAGCTTACCAGTCTTAACAGAAAAGAAGCGTTAAGATATCTGGGTTATAAGAAAAATGCACCTGATGAACGGGTGGAAGAGCTTATGGATGAATGTGAGGAGCTTGTATTAAAGACCGCAGTTCCAAGATTTATTTATAAGAAGCTTGATTTTACAGTTAATGAAGACGGTGTGGCATTTAAGAATACAAGCATGGTGCTTCCGGGCGAGTCCATTAAGAAGCATCTGTATAAATGTGACAGTGCAATATGCATGGCTGTAACGATATCGGAAGGTATTGACAGACAGCTAAGAGTGTTGCAGCTTACGGATATGGCTAAGGCACTGGTGTTTGACAGCCTGGCAAGTGTAGCTGTTGAACAGGCATGCGATAAGGTTGAAGAACTTTTAAGAGAGGAATATCCTGATTATTACCAGACATTCAGGTTCGGGATTGGCTACGGTGATTTGCCGATAAGTATGCAGGAGCCTTTCCTGAAGGTATTAGATGCCGGTAAAAAGATAGGACTTAATCTTAACAAATCATATATGCTGGCTCCGGTAAAGTCGGTAACAGCGGTTATCGGACTTACTAAGGAGCCTGTAAGTACTAAGAACAGAGGTTGTGCAACATGCAATCTTAATAAAACCTGTGCATACAGAGGAATGGGAGGACATTGTAGTGGCTGACAGATTCAGAGAGCTCTTAAAAACTAGAGACTATATAATATTTGATGGTGCTATGGGTACAATGCTTCAGGCAGCGGGTATGAAGATGGGAGAGACACCGGAAGTGCTTAATATAACAAGACCGGAGCTTCTTGTTTCAATTGCAGAGCAGTATTACAATGCAGGATCAGATGTGGTATATGCCAATACATTTGGTGCAAACAGATATAAGCTTGAAGAATGCGGAAAAAGTGTTGAGGAGCTTGTAACTGCCGGGATTGTCAATGCAAAGAAGGCAAGAGATACAGTAAAGCCGGACGGCCTTGTTGCACTCGATGTAGGACCAATCGGACAGCTTCTTGAGCCAACAGGTGTATTAAGCTTTGAAGAAGCATATGATATGTATGCCGAGATAGTAAAGGCAGGAGCAGCTGCGGGAGCAGACCTTGTTGTATTTGAGACAATGACTGACCTTTTAGATGTCAAGGCTGCTGTACTTGCAGCTAAGGAAAACAGCGACCTTCCTATTGTTGCCACGATGACATTTGAACAGAATATGAGAACCTTCACAGGCTGCTCTATATCGGCAATGGCTCTTACACTTACAGGACTTGGCGTTGATGCACTCGGTGTAAACTGTTCTTTAGGACCTAAGGAATTAGAACCGGTTATTGAAGAACTTGTAAAATGGACTAATCTTCCAATAGTAGTAAAGCCTAATGCAGGACTTCCTGACCCTGAAACTAACCTTTACAATGTTACTGCAGCCCAGTTTGCAGATTTCATGAAGGATTTAAGAAAATATGGCATTAAGATATTCGGCGGCTGCTGTGGAACTAATCCTGAGTTCATTAAAAAATTATCAGAGATGTTAAAAAGAGAAGGCAATCCGGCAGCACCACACAAATATATTCCAGGTGCAGTGTGTTCAGCTACAAGCACTGTTGTTGTTGATGAACCAAGAATTATCGGTGAAAGAATCAATCCTACAGGTAAGAAGCTTTTTAAGGAAGCACTTTTAAGACATGACATGGATTATATTCTTGGACAGGCTTTAGAGCAGATATCAGGTGGCGCAGATATTCTTGATGTCAATGTAGGCCTTCCGGGAATTGATGAACGTGAAATGATGATTGATACAATAAAGTCATTACAGGCAGTTGTGGATGTTCCGCTGCAGATTGATTCTACAATACCAGAAGTACTTGAGGCAGCACTCCGTGTATACAATGGTAAGCCGCTTGTCAATTCAGTTAATGGCGAGGAGGAGTCTCTTAACAATGTTCTTCCTCTTGTTAAGAAATATGGTGCAGGAGTTATAGGACTCGCACTTGATAAAGATGGTATTCCTAAGAAGGCAGAGGACAGAGTTGCGATAGCAAAGAAGATTATGGATAGGGCTGTTGCAATGGGAATCCCTAAAGAAGATATTTATATTGACTGTCTTACACTTACAGCTTCTGCTGAGCAGGAGGGAGTAATGGAAACTCTGAATGCGCTTCATACAGTTAAGAATAAGCTTGGCTTAAAGACAGTGCTTGGTGTTTCTAATATTTCATTCGGACTTCCAAACAGAGTGCTTGTAAACCACATTTTCCTTACAATGGCACTTACTAACGGACTTGACCTTGCAATTATCAATCCTAACATCCCGGAGATGACAGGTGCGGTAAGGGCGTATAAGCTTCTTGCTAATATTGATAAGAATTCAGTTGATTACATAAAAAACTATGGCGCTATGCCAAATGTTTCTAAGATTGATCCTGTCAAGAAGGAAAAGAAAGATGGAAACTATACAGGAGATGATCTTTTCTATGCTGTTGAAAAAGGACTTAAGAATGAAGGTGCTGAGATAACAGAGGCTCTTCTTAAGATTATGGATTCAATGGAGATTGTTAATCAGGTGCTTATTCCTGCACTTGATAAGATAGGTGCTGAATTCGAGAAGGGTACATTGTTTCTTCCACAGCTTATTATGTCAGCAGGGGTTGCACAGGCAGCATTTGAAGTTATAAGAAAGCATATGGTTATGTCTGATAATGCCCCTGTAAGCAAAGGAAAGATAGTTATAGCTACAGTCAAGGGTGATGTTCATGATATAGGAAAGAATATTGTTAAGGTTCTCTTAGAGAATTATGGGTATGATGTTATTGACCTTGGAAAGGATGTTGAGTACCAGGCAGTTGTTGATGCAATAAGAGATAATGATGTTAAACTGTGCGGATTATCAGCTCTTATGACAACAACACTTGTATCTATGAAGGAAACAATTGCACTTATAAGAGAAAATAATCTTGACTGCAAGGTCATGGTTGGAGGTGCGGTACTTACACCGGAATATGCTAAAGAGATAGATGCAGATTTCTATGCAAAGGATGCAAAAGAATCTGTTGATATTGCTAAAAGAGTTCTTGGTTAAAATTTTGACATATTAAAGAAAAATGGTTATACTATGTATAGCTTGTTATAGTTTATTTATATACTCGTTTATATCTTGGTAAAATGAGCAATCGTGGTCTGGAGGTTTGGTGTAATGGAAGAGAAAAAGATTTCGTCGGCGGTAATAAGAAGACTGCCAAGATATTACAGATATCTGGGAGAGCTGATAGAGTCTGGTGTACAGAGAATATCATCTAAAGAGCTGAGTGCCAGAATGAAGGTAACAGCCTCACAGATAAGACAGGATCTTAATAACTTTGGAGGATTTGGACAGCAGGGATATGGCTATAATGTTCAGTATCTGTATGAAGAGATTGGTAAGATTCTTGGTATAGACCGTAATCACAATATGGTTATAATCGGAGCCGGTAATTTAGGAAAGGCTATTGTTAACTATAGTGATTTCGAGAAGAGAGGTTTTGTTATTAAGGGAATATTTGATAATAATCCTAAGATTAAAGGAACTAAGATTCGTGGAATAGAAGTAAGAATGATGAATGAGCTTACTGATTTTATTAAAGATAATGAAATCGAGATTGTTGCACTCACTATTCCGAAGGAAGCCGCCAGACAGATAGCGAAGGTTGTTGCTGATGCAGGAGTTAAGGCTATATGGAACTTTGCACATACAGATCTTAATCTTCCGGATGACGTTATTGTTGAAAATGTACATTTGTCAGAAAGTCTTATGAGACTTTCATACACTATTGCTAACAGGAAGTAACTGTTTGGGAGGATAATATGGCAGAACTTGATATTGAAAAGCTGAAGAGTTGTACAGCCATAAAACAGATACCGATACTTACTCTCGATGAGAGATGGTATCATCTTATAACGGATAAATTAAAGACTGATGAAATCTGTTATTGGGAAAAACAGGTTAATGAGCTTCTTAAGAAGCAGGGACAGGTTAATAATGATATTAAGGAAGTAAAAAAAATAAAGAATCAGCTTATTCAGGATGTTGTTGATAATATGCAGGATGAGGATAATGATCCTAAGAGAGCAAAAGTGATGGAGAAGAATCAGAGACTTATTCAGGAAGCTAAGGATAAGATTAATTCTCTTGAAGATGAAGCACTCGATATTCCAAGAGATCTTGTTAATGCCAATGAGCGTCTTATGATTGAAACAGTAAAGGTGTGTTATAACAAGATTAACAGTAATAAGGAAGACCTTGAGGTTCTGGATAAGTGGATTAATGCAACAAGAGTAAAGTTAAAGAAGAATATACTTATCAAGCAAGATAAGGAAGAGGTTAATAACCGTATGTATTCTGCAATGCATGACATATTAGGCCCTGACGTTATGAAGGAACTTGATAAGGTAAATGAGGAAGAGGTATGAGATATTTAACTGATTCACATACAATGAAAGCAGTTGATAACTGTTCAATACATGAATTTGGGATTCCCTCAGTGGTGCTTATGGAAAGAGCAGCACTGGGGGTTTCAGCTTTTTTAAGAAAGCATGCAGAGCATAACAATAAGAAAACAGGAATAAAAGTTGTGTGTGTATGCGGAAGCGGGAATAATGGTGCAGATGGTCTTGCAGCAGCAAGACAGCTTAATGAAGATGGAATTGATGTACATGTTGTGTTTGCTGGTACATCGGAGGGAACTGATGAATACAGGCTTCAGAAATCAATTGTCGGTAATCTTGGAATTGACTGTGTTGAATATGATGGCAATATTGATTTTTCTGAATATGATTATATAATAGATGCAATATTTGGCATTGGCTTATCAAGAGCAGTTGAGGGAAGATATGCGCAGGTTATAGAAGCAATTAATAAAGCCCGGGAGAATCCTGATACGAAGATAATTGCCGTTGATATTGCGTCAGGCATAAGTGCAGATAATGGACAGATTATGGGAATTGCTGTCAAAGCAGATTACACAATCACATTTGGATATAATAAGACAGGTATCATGTTTTACCCGGGAGCTTCATACAGTGGTAGTGTAAAAGTCATTAATGCCGGATTTGTAACAGAGGATATATTACATAAAAAAGTCAAATGTTTCGGCAGTATTTTTACATATGACGATGAAGATGTGGGCAGACTTCTTGTAAGAAAACCTGATTCTAATAAAGGAACATATGGCAGAACACTTATTATAGCAGGCTCTAAGAATATGGGAGGAGCCGCAATTCTTAGTGCATCAGCCGCATACAGAAGTGGAACAGGGCTTGTAAAGGTACTTACACATGAGATTAATAAGACAGCACTGTTATGCAGAATGCCAGAATGTCTGATATCAACATATCAGGATAATATGCCACTGGCAGCAGAACTTAAAGCAGATTTTGAATGGGCAAAAAGTATAGCTGTAGGACCGGGATTATCTATGAACGTGGCAGCAGCAGAGATTACCAGATGTGTTCTTGAAAGAGATGATAAAGTAAGAATACTTGATGCAGATGCACTTAACATTATTGCTGGCGAACATATTGATTATAAAGGAAGCAGAGAAGGGCAGATTATAATCACACCTCATATTATGGAAATGTCAAGGCTTACAGGAAAGACAGTTGCTGATATTAAAGAGCATATGATTGAGTCTGCTAAGGAATATGCAATACAACATTCATGTATATGCATATTAAAGGATGCAAGAACAGTAGTTACTGACGGACAGAAAGTATATATTAACTGTACTGGAAATGACGGAATGTCCACAGGAGGCTGCGGTGATGTGCTTACTGGACTTATTGCAGGAATGACAGCCATGGGGTTAGATGCATTTGAAGCAGCATGTCTTTCTGTATATGTTCATGGCAAAGCAGGGGATTATGCGGCATCAGGCAAAGGCAGGGCCGGAATGACGGCAGCAGATGTATCAGAAGCAATTGCATATGTCCTGAAAAGATAAATGATAACTGAATACACACTTAAAATCAGGCAATACTAAAGCCAAGGTAAGAAATATAGCTTTAGGAGTGTGACAGTTGTGGTAATAAAAAGAGGAGATATTTTTTATGCAGATTTAAGACCGGTGGTTGGTTCAGAACAGGGGGGAATAAGACCGGTACTTATAATTCAGAATGATACGGGGAATAAACATAGTCCGACAGTTATCTGTGCAGCAATAACAAGCCAGATGCATAAAAGCAAACTGCCGACTCATGTTGAACTCGATTCTGCCAGATACGATATGGTAAAGGATTCGGTTATTCTGTTAGAACAGTTGAGAACAATAGATAAAAGAAGACTTAAAGATAAGGTATGTCACCTTGATAATGATATAATAGGACAGGTGAATAAAGCATTGTCTGTAAGCCTTGAGATGAATTGACTATCAGCATAATAATGTGTTATTATTGAAATGATAATTATTTATTAAAGAACAACTTATAAATATGGAGGAAAGCTATGAATGACGGCCATCCCGCGGATGGGAAAGAAAAGAGGTTTTCATCTCTGCTTAAGTTATTTGGCAGGGGAAAACGAGATGAAGATGTAACAGAAGAGATAATGGATATGGTTAATGAGAGCCATGAACAGGGTGTTCTTGAAGAAAATGAAGCTGAGATGATAGGTAATATCTTTGAATTCGGCGAGAAACAGGCGTCTGATGTAATGACGCACAGAAACAATATCGTGGCACTTGATGATGATATTACTGTCAGAGAAGCATTTGACAGGATAATGAAAGAGAATTATTCAAGATATCCTGTGTATGATGGAGACATTGATAATATTACAGGTATTTTACATATCCGGGATCTTCTTAAAATATATGTTGATAAGGATAATCAGGATAGGAAGCTTAGAGATGTAGAAGATACAGTACTTTTTAAGCCATATTGTATACCTGAAACAAGAAATATAAGTCCGTTATTCAGACAGATGCAATCAGAAAAGATTCATATGGCTATTGTTGTTGATGAATATGGACAGACAGCAGGAATTGTCACGATGGAAGATATACTTGAAGAAATCGTTGGTAATATTCTTGATGAATATGATGAAGAAGAAGAACAGATTGTAACCGACGCAGACGGTTCATATATAATAGAAGGTCAGGCGGATCTTGAGGATGTAGAAGCTAAGTTAGGAATAGAGTTTGAATGCGAAGATATTGATACTTTGAGCGGCTTTATGATTTATAAGCTTGGGAAGATACCTGATGACGGGGAGAACTTTGAGGTAGAATACAAAGGATATATATTCAGAACTCTTGATGTACGAGGAAGAATGATACTTAAAGTTAAGGTTGAGAAAACCAGTCAGGGACAGCATGCTTAGAGAATAATGGTCCTGTTCCTTAGAATGGGGGACTTTTTATGCGAAGATACGAATTGGATACTTCATATCAAGGCAACATGCCTAATGAAGTAGAATTTACACTTGATAACAGATATGTAGTTAAAATAGGTGATGAAAGATTTTACAATCTCATGGGCGAGACCATGCTTTCTGCATTTAACGGACTGGTGCATCCGGATGATGTCATGGGTTTTGAGCAGTTTATTAATTCAGATATGTCTGTGAGATATTATATAGTCAGATGTCTTATAAAGAATGGTTCATACAGATGGATGCTTCTGGTAAAGAAGCGTATATATGAAGTTGGTACAGACCGTATGGTTGAGCTTGTGGCACAGGATATAATTGTTATTTCGAATGATTTTGACATGTATTATCACCGTGTAAGAAAATACAGGGCAATAATTAATGTTATTGATGAGAAGATATTTGAATATGATCCTGTTTCTGGAATGATTACAATATATTGTTATCGTAATAATAAATCTGAGATATTTGAGAGAACCAGTCTTAAGGAATGGAAAGAAGCGTGTATCACTAAGGGCTTTGTAACAGGTGATGATGCTGTTCAGTTTGAAGCATTATGTACAGCAATTGCAAGTGGAATGAATAACTTTATTGTTAAGCTGTCGTCATCTGTTATGTCTAAAGGAGAAAGAGTTGACAATCTTATCTTCAGAGGACAGTCACTTCTGGCTGATGGAGAAAACAGAATTACAGTAGGCGTAATATCTGAACCAGATAGAAGAACCAGAACTGTTCAGGAGTATGTCGGAGTAGATGAGGCAAAACTTGATTTAGCGACAGGCATATATAACAAGAAGACTGTAACAGATATGATAACCGATGATATCAATAAAACAGCGGTTTCAGACAGAAACCGCCAGATGTTCCTGATGATTCTTGATATTGATAACTTCAAGAGTGTTAATGACAGTTATGGACATTATTTTGGTGATGAGGTTATTAAAGCATTTGCAGATTCATTAAAATTATCAGTTGGCGGACGTGGAATTGTTGGACGCATAGGCGGAGATGAATTTATAGTACTTATAAAAGATGTTACGATTGAAGAACTTCGCATTATGCTTAAGGCAATGAGAAAGGGACTTAAGGTATCGCTTGCACAGAAGCAGCCAGAGTATATGTTTTCAACATCAATTGGTATCGCACAGTTTGGCAAGGATGGCAGTGATTTTGAGACATTGTTTAAGATAGCTGATGCAGCACTTTATATAGCCAAGGAAAAAGGCAAGGACAGATATATTATATATGATTATAATAAGCATGGAGATATTCTGGCTGACATGAAGCATGACATTGCATTTGGAAGTGGCTTTATGAAGCCTATGGCTAAATATGAGCTTGCAACCAATATTGTAATGAAAGTATCGCTTGGAATGATGACAGTAAAAGAAGTGCTTTCAGAGCTTACCGATAAGCTTAATATTCATGGAATAAGTATTTACAGTGGTAATGATATGGAATGCATATACAGTACAGGTCACTATAAGAATAATGTAATTGAGGCAGCATATGTTAATGATGATAAATTTGTGAATCATTTTGATGAATATGGCGTTAACATGGTGAATAATATAGCGTCACTTACTATAGAATTCCCGGAAGTTTTTAGAAAACTCAGAGACAACAATATATGCTCGTTTCTTCAGATGAAGGCTGATGGTGCTGATGGTAAAGAATATATGGTAGAATTTGATATATTTGGCACTAACAGAAGAAAGTGGAGTGATACAGATGTTATCATGCTCAGAATGGTAGTTCTTGGAGTAGTAAATGCTATAAGTGGGCAATTGACAGATTGATGTTCTGTGTTATAATAATTGACAATAAATGCATTTTTATGCATTTTAATATCAGAATTTAGGAGATTAGGTTATGAGACGAGCAGTTTTTTCTATTCTCGTGGGTAATTCATCTGGTGTACTTAGCCGTGTCGCTGGAATGTTCAGCCGTAGAGGATATAATATAGACAGCCTTACGGTTGGTGAAACTCTCAATCCTGAATTGTCACGTATGACAATAGCTGTAACAGGTGAAGATGATGTACTTGAACAGATTGAGAAACAGCTTAATAAGCTTATAGATGTTAAAGAAATTGTGGAGCTTCCTGCACATGAATCAGTATGCAGAGAACTTGTTATGATTAAAGTTGAATGTGGACCAGAGAAGAGACAACAGGTATCTTCTATTGCAGATATATTCAGAGCCAATATTGTAGATGTATCTAAGGAGTCCATGATAATTGCACTTACAGGAAGTTTAAGCAAGATGAATGCGTTTGTGGAACTTCTGGAAGATTTCAACATTACGGAGATTGCAAGAACAGGAATTACAGGACTTGCAAGAGGAAGCGCAGATTTGAATAAGATGTAATAATTCTTTGGAGTATCCGGAGAACTTTTACAATATAAAACACATTTATATGGAGGTAGTTTAAAATGGCAGAAGCTAAGATCTATTATCAGTCAGATTGTAATTTATCATTACTTGACGGTAAGACAATCGCTATTATCGGTTATGGTAGCCAGGGACATGCACACGCATTAAATCTTAAGGATTCAGGTTGTCATGTTATTATCGGACTTTATGAGGGTTCTAAGTCATGGAAGAGAGCTGAGGAGCAGGGATTTGAAGTATTTACTGCAGCAGAAGCTGCTAAGAGAGCGGACATCATCATGATTCTTATCAATGATGAGAAGCAGGCTAAGCTTTATAAGGAAGATATCGAGCCAAATCTTGAGCCAGGTAACATGCTTATGTTCGCTCATGGTTTCAACATTCATTTTGGTTTAATTAAGGCACCTAAGGGCGTTGATGTAACAATGATTGCCCCTAAGGCTCCTGGACATACAGTACGTTCAGAATATCAGGCAGGTAAGGGAACTCCTTGTCTTGTAGCTGTAGAGCAGGATGAGACAGGAAAGGCTCTTGATATGGCACTTGCTTATGGTCTTGGAATCGGTGGAGCAAGAGCTGGTCTTCTTGAGACAACATTCAGAACAGAGACAGAGACAGACCTCTTTGGTGAGCAGGCAGTTCTTTGTGGTGGTGTTTGTGCACTTATGCAGGCTGGTTTCGAAACTCTTTGCGAAGCTGGATATGATCCACGTAACGCTTACTTCGAGTGTATTCATGAGATGAAGCTTATCGTTGACCTTATTTACCAGTCAGGATTCGCTGGAATGAGATACTCAATCTCTAATACAGCTGAGTATGGTGATTACATAACAGGTCCTAAGATTATCACAGAGGATACTAAGAAGGCTATGAAGAAGATCCTTTCTGATATTCAGGATGGTTCATTTGCTAAGGAATTCTTACTTGACATGAGCGATGCTGGTGGACAGGTTCACTTCAAGGCTATGAGAAAGCTTGCTTCTGAGCATCCATCAGAGAAGGTTGGAGCAGAAATCAGAAAGCTTTACAGCTGGAACAATGAAAGCGATATGCTTATCAATAACTAATAATCAGTAATTGATAATATTTAAGGGCTGCCATAATGGCAGCCCTTTTTGATAAGATTGATTTTGTTTTATTGTTCCTGATCTTTTTTGAATTCGTCTTTGTTCTCATCGTATTTTTTATTATAAAGATTCTTTGTTCTGTTGAACTGAAATCCAATTACAACAGCAACTACAATAATTGCTATTATGTTAATAAGCAGTTTCATGGCAAAACCTCCTTATTTATCTTTTCCTGCGGGAATGCTTTCTTCTTGACTGCTGTAATCTGACATATCCGAATGCGGCAGCACCAATAATAATTACAACAATTATAACAATCACTGCCACTGATACTTTTCTTTTAGAAGTTTCTTTGTGTGCTGCTTTTATTTCCTGCTGTTCTTTAGCAATGCTTGCTTCTTCAGCAGCTTTGGAACTTTCTATGGATTCCTTTTCGGCAGCTTCTTTAGCGAGTCTTTCCTGCTCTTCATATGTAGTAATATTTTCTAACATATCATTGCCGGTATCATTACCAACGGTAGTCCTGTATAATCCAAAATCAGCACAGCTGTATTCATAATCATCTGATACATAGAACCAGCACCACTGCTGCGATACATGCTTTTTATAAGCTGCTGTCTGTACTTCAATTGAAGTGCGGTTTCCCATACGGGAAAGAGGAAGCCTTAAGTTCATGGTAATTTTATTCTCTGTGTACAGATGAAGATAAGTTTTAGGAACATCCCATGTACCATAATTGGATGCTGACTCTGGAAATACAGAGGAATCATTGCTTGTCTCTACTGATTCTGCAACAGCATGAGAGAATAGCATATGACCGCCGTGACCATATTCTCCATTAAGATCCTGTGTTACTACAACAAGAGGTTTAAATCGTCTTATACATGATGTAGTATAGGCTTTGACATCATCATATACATACTGTTTCTTTGCAGCTTCTAATGTCTGACTGTAAAGGTCGGGAAAATCTCCACATACTGGGTAATGCTTTATGCCTGATTCCCACAATCCGTCAAGCTTTTCGTGTTCTCTAATCTTGGCTGATGTAGTGAATTCGCACATATAGGTAACCTGAACGGAAAGATTTTGTTCGCCACCGTAAGTGGCAAGTACTCCTCCAAGGAAAAGTATCTCGTCATCTGCATGTGTTGCGAAAACAAGAATGTCAGCATTATCGCATGGAGTCTTCCATGTCTGAACATCTTCAGGCACAGAACCCTTGGAATATACATGCATATCACAGATTGATTCTTTAGATGCAAATGTAATTGTCATCTCAGTTGTACCATCGGGAATCTGGACATATTCGTGAAGAAAACCATTAGTTCCGTTAGTTTCAGTCTTTCCATTATAAGAAAGAGTCCATTCTGAAGGAATTAAATCCCATTTGATATAAAGTGAGTACATTTTTTCAGAGGAAGTTATTGTGATTGTGTCTCCTGATGAAAATGTGGTTTTTGTGTTGTAAGAACCATCGGTCATTCTGCTGATGCTTCCCTGGTTAGAAAGTGTTATATCAGCATTTACTTCTGCAGCCTGATTGTCTTCTGCTTTAACGGCGGAAGGGAAAAGAACTATGCAGAATAGTGTAATAGTAATTGAAGCAAGCAATTTTAAAATACTGCTTTTTAATTTGATATAAGTCATTAATCTGTACCATTCCTTATTAAAATTTATTCTTATTATTATAAACATAATATGCAGGTACTTTCAACAACCTAAAATGATATGTTATAATAAAAAATAAATAAAGCTGTTAAAAGGTTACAGATATAGATGAGAAAAGATTTTGATGAAATGTACAGACTGGGTTTGTACGGCAATGGAATAGAGAGAATTAAATTGAAAAAAGCAGTTCAGATAATTCAGAAAGCTTCAGCTTCACAAGTTAAGATTGTAGATATCGGACATGATAATTTTGATTCAGCATGTGAGGCACTTGAGCTTGGTTCGGTTGATATGGCAGTTGTTGACATGGCACAGCTTATCAGGATGGAAAAGAATGATGAGAATCTTCCTTATGGGGTTGTTATTTCGGGTGTTTTAAAACGCGGCGATTCAAGATATGTAATGATAAGAAAGAGACATGCAAAAGACCTTATTGAAAATGCTGTTGTTGCAACTGACTCATACAGCAAGACGGAGCGTATTAAACATATGTATGATGGAATAAGCTGTGTAGTAGAGACGGATATAAGAAAATGTATTGAAAAGCTGGATGCGTCAGAATGTGATGCTGTATTTGTACTTTTAGAAGATATTAAGGCAGCAAGGCTACATAATAGTTTTCTGTATAGATATACAATCATGGATTATGGAGAATGTGTTCCTGTGCATGGTGAGGGTGTGTATGCAATGCTTACTAAAGGAAAAAAAGAGGCTGTCCGCACGGCAAGAGAATTGTCACATAAGAGTACAGCAGAATGTTTTGAGATAGAAGATAATATAATTAGCAGGGTTATGCAGAATGTATATGTTAAGACATGTGATGTGTATGCAAGAATCAGTTCTGACAGACTGGAGATATATGCAGATGTTACCGGTAACAGGGGACGCATAAGAGTTAATGAAAGGGGTACATTTGTTAATAAGAACCTTATTATCACAAAAATAGTAGACAGAATTAGTAAAAGTATGTAATAATAATATATTGATATATATTATTAAAGTTTGGAAAGAGGATATATGGAATTTAAGAAAATCAATGATAGAAGATTCCAGTGCAGACTCGATGAGGAAGACCTGGAAGATAATAATATTTCCTTAGATGATTTCTTTAAGAATGATACAGACAAGATACACAGCCTTCTTGAAGTTATTATGGAGGAGGCTGAAAAAAATATAGGTGTTACTTTAAGTGGGGAGGTTATGTCACTACAGCTTGCACCACAGCCAGACCATTCAATACTTCTTACAGTTTCATCTGGTAAAGAAGATCTGGGTAATATGTTAAGAAAAGCAGGGGAAAGTATATCTAAGGCATTTTCAAAACCAGAGAAGAGTAATGTGATTAAGAATGGTGAAGGTACATTTAAAGATGCACCTTTTGAAACATTTGGAGACAGTCTAGATAAGTTCGAATTACCAGATGCACAGACAGATGAACTTAAGAAGACAGGACAGAAGAAGAAAGCAAGTAATGTTATTAAAGCCGGATGCGGCGTATTCAGGTTGGAAAGTCTTAATGATTTTGAGGAAATGTGTACTGTAAGTTCAAGAACATGGGGAATAACTAATGCACTGTATAAGAATAAAGAAGATGATACATATTATCTTGTACTTGAGAAAGGAAGATGCTCAGAGGAAAAATACAGAAGTCTTCTGAATCTTTTGATGGAGTACAGTGTGTTTGATTCTTCAAAAGAAGAACGTGTTGCGTTTATAAGGGAGCATTATAGTGTAGTAATAGGCAGCAATGCTATTAATGTAGTAAAGAAATATATGTAGATTAATTATTCAGGCAGAATCTGAATGATGAGGTAAGGAGGCAGTATATGAGATATCCTGAATTCTTATCCGAAGGCGGAACTATAGGCTTCGTTGCACCATCTTTTGGTTGTGCGACGGAGCCTTATAAAACAGCATTCGGAATGACAATTAAAAGATTTGAAAAAGAAGGTTATACAGTAGAGCTTGGTCCTAATTGTTATGAGGACAAGGGAATTGGGATAAGCAACACACCGCAGGAATGCGGTAAGGAGCTTACACAGATGTATGAGAGTAATGTCAATGATGTGCTTATATCATGTGGCGGTGGTGAACTGATGTGTGAGATTCTGCCATATGTTGATTTTGACAGGATTAAGGCGGCAAAGCCTAAGTGGTATCTTGGATATTCTGATAATACCAACTTCACATTTTTACAGAACACGATTGCTGATACGGCAAGTGTATACGGACCGTGTGCAGGCGCATTTGCAATGAAGGACTGGCATCAGGCGCTTGTGGATACTTTTGATGTGCTTCGTGGAAAAGGCTGCAAGAACAATAACGGAGTTGTGGAAAAACAAGTCCATGGATATGACACATGGGAGAGAGAGTCTCTAAAGAATGAGGAGAACCCTGCGCCACAATACAATCTTACTGAGAAGAAGATTTTAAGAAAATATGTTGGTGGGGACGAATGTGATACGGAGATTGCATTTGAAGGAAGGCTTGTCGGCGGCTGCATGGACTGTCTTGTTAATCTTACAGGTACAAGTTTTGACAAGGTTAAAGAGTTTAACGAAAGATATGCAGTTGACGGAATTATATGGTTCTTAGAGAGCTGTGATCTGAATGTATTTGCAATCAGAAGGGCTATGTGGCAGATGGATAATGCCGGATGGTTTAAGAATGTGAAGGGATTTCTCATAGGAAGACCGCTGTGCTACGGACAGGAAATGATGGGGCTTGACCAGTACAGAGCAGTTACAGGTATTGCGGCAAAGTATAATGTGCCGGTTATAATGGACTGTGATTTCGGGCATCTTTCACCTTCAATGCCGATAGTAAGTGGGGCATATACACAGGTTAAGGTTAAGGATAACGACCTTTCACTTAATTACCGTTTCTGTTAATATTAACGATTGAAAAACACACTTTAATAGGGTAAAATGTTAAAATGACTATTAATAATACCTGTTATATCAGGGATAAGATAAGGAGAAAACAATGGGTAGGATATTTAAGTTTGATAAAGATGTTGATACAGATCAGATTATTGCATCGCAGTATCTTTTGTTTCCGACAATTGATGAGATGAAGAGTCATACATTTGAATCATTAGACTCTGATTTTGCATCTGCTGTAAAGCCGGGAGATTTCGTTGTTGCAGATGACAACTTTGGATGTGGTTCATCAAGAGAGCAGGCACCAAGCGTACTTAAGGCGTTAGGTGTCAAGGCAGTGATTGCCAAATCATTTGCAAGAATATTCTATCGTAATGCTATTAATATAGGACTTCCTGTTATTGTATGTAAAGAACTCCATGACGAAGTTAATGCGGGGGATGAATGTGAGCTTTCATTAGAAGATGGAATTATAACTGTTAATGGAAAGACTTATACATGTACAAAGCTTCCAGCCAAGATGCAGGCTATTCTTAATCAGGGCGGACTTATTGCATCACTTAATGATGAGGCAGAAGAGTCTGAGAGTGCAGCTGTAACAGCGGGCGAGGCAAAGCATGGCATGACTATTGCAGAGAAGATTATTGCAAGGGCAGCAGGTCTTTCACAGGTTAAGGCTGGTGATATTGCAACTGTTACTCTTGACAGACTTATGAGTAATGATGGAACAACACATCTTACTATTGGTATGTATGAGAAGTTAAAGAATCCTCATATTGCTGACAAGGATAAGCTTGTATGGATTGTAGACCACAATATTCCATCAGACAGTCCTAAGACAGCAGCCTCACAGAAGAAGATGAGAGACTTTGCTAAGGCTAATGATATTAAGTTCTACGAGGGCGAGGGTGTGTGTCATCAGGTTATGATGGAAAATCATGTGGTGCCTGGTGAACTTATATTTGGAGCAGACAGCCATACTTGTGCATATGGTGCGTTAGGTGCATTTGGTACAGGTGTTGGTTGTACAGATTATTTGTATGCAATGGTTACAGGAACATCATGGGTAATGGTTCCGGGAACATTAAGATTCAACCTTAAGGGAAAGCTTAACGATGGAGTATATGCAAGAGATTTAATACTCTCTATTATTGGAAAGATTGGCGCTAACGGTGCTAACTATAAAGCAATGGAATTTGCAGGAGAAGGTTTACACAGCCTTTCAATGGCAGACAGAATATCAATATGTAACCTCTGCGTAGAGGCAGGTGCTAAGACTGCACTCATGGAAGTTGATGATGTTGCAATGGATTATCTTAAGGAGCATGGCAGAGAGCCAAAGGCATGCTTTACATCAGATGATGATGCAGTATTTGAGCAGGTTTATGATATTGACCTTTCAACAATACAGCCAATCGTTGCAAAGCCACATTTTGTTGACAATGTAGTTCCGGCTAAGAAATCACTTGGTGTAAAGATTGATGAAGCATTTCTTGGCTCATGTAACAATGGACGAATCGAGGATTTAAGAGTTGGCGCAGCAATCATCAAAGGGAAAAAGGTTGCTCCTAAGGTAAGATTCCTTGTAGTTCCTGCAAGCCGTTCGGTATATCTTCAGGCTATGAAAGAGGGACTCCTTGATATATTCATGGACGCAGGTGCAATTGTTATGAATCCTAACTGCTCTGTATGCTGGGGCAGCTGTCAGGGTGTTATCGGTGAGGGCGAGACTCTTATCAGCACAGGTACACGAAACTTCAAGGGTCGTGCAGGACATAAAGATTCTTTCGTATATCTTGCTTCAGCGGCAACTGTTACAGCATCAGCAATCAAGGGCGAGATAGCAACAGCAGACATGGTATAAGATAAGGATTTAACTTCAAAGGAGTAATTATGAACGAGAAATTTAGCGGTAAAGTATGGGTGCTTGGTGATGACATTGATACAGATATCATTATTCCTACAGAGTACCTCGCATTAAAGACAGTAGAAGATATGAAGCCATATGCATTTTCGCCATTAAGACCAGAACTTGCAGGTCAGATTAAGCCAGGCGACATCATTGTTGCAGGAAAGAACTTTGGTTGTGGTTCATCAAGAGAGCAGGCACCTGAGGTTATTAAGGCATTAGGTATTAAATGTGTTATTGCCAAATCATATGCAAGAATATTCTTCAGAAATTCTATTAATAACGGACTTCTCCTTATAGAGAATGCAGACCTTCACGACGAAGTTACGGAAGGCGATACTATTGATGTTGAAGTAAATGCAAAGATTACACACAATGGAAAAGCATATCCTATTGCTTCACTTCCTGATAATCTTGTGGATATACTTAATGCAGGCGGACTTGTTAAGGCAATGAGAAAGCTTAACGGTCTTGACTAAGACAGGGAGAGGTAAGAATAATGGGACATACAATTATTGAGAAGATTATTGGAAAGAATATTGGCAGGGAAGTAAAGCCGGGAGATATCGTAACTGTTAATGTTGACAGAGTAATGATTCATGATATTTTCATTCCATTTGTTAAAGAGAAATTCGAGGAAATGGGATTCACTAAGATATGGAACCCTGATAAGGCAGTTCTTATATATGACCACCTTGTTCCAGCAAGTCAGGTTGATGATACAAGACATTTCCGTATTGGTAATGAATTTGTGGAAAAATACGGAATGAAGAATATCCATCGTTCAGACGGAATCTGCCATCAGTTAATGACAGAGGCAGGTTATGTAAAGCCGGGAGATATCGCATTTGGTACAGACAGCCACACAACAACATACGGCTGTGTTGGTGCATTTTCATCAGGTATCGGATATACAGAGATGGCAAGTGTATTAGGAACAGGCAAAATGTGGGTTAAAGTTCCACAGACTATCAAGGTAACAGTTAATGGAAAGCTTCCTGAAAATGTGCGTTCAAAGGATATCATATTAAGACTTATCGGTGACCTTGGAGCAGATGGCGCAACTTATCAGGCACTTGAATTCACAGGTTCAACAATTGACGAGATGAGCGTTGCAAGCCGTATGACTATGTCTAACATGGCTATTGAAGCCGGTGCCAAATGTGCTCTTTTTACACCAGATGAAAAGACAGCAGAGTACTGTAATGTAGAACTTACAGATGAATTAAAGGATTTAAAGGGAGATGCGGATGCAGTATATGCAAGAGAGATTACATATAATGCAGAGGATTTAGTTCCGGTTCTTGCATGTCCTTCACAGGTAGATAACATCAAGCCTGTTACAGAGCTTGCCGGAACAGCAGTAGATCAGGTATTCATCGGTTCATGTACTAATGGAAGATTAGAGGATCTTCAGTGTGCAGCAGCTATTCTTAAGGGTAAGAAGGTTGCACCATTTGTCAAGTTAATAGTTACTCCTGCAAGCCGCAAGATATATAAAGAAGCTCTTGCAGACGGAACACTTGAGACACTTGTTGAAGCCGGAGCAATTGTTACACATCCAGGATGCGGATTATGCTGTGGACGAACAGGCGGAATTCTTACTGACGGAGAGGTAGTTGTTGCAACTAACAACAGAAACTTCCTTGGAAGAATGGGAACAAGCAAGGTTAAGATATTCCTTGCGTCTCCAGCTACAGCAGCAGCAAGTGCTATTGCTGGAAAGATTGTGGAGGCTTAAAAACAGACAGACTTTACATAATTTCTGAAATTCTTAGACAATATAATATTGTGATAAAGGGAGGCATATTCTACGGAGGATATGCCTTCTATGTAATTAGGGGTATAAGTTATATTTACAAGACCTGAAAGCATGTCAACGGCCTTGTTATATGCAATTGCAGCTTCCGCTTCGGATGAGAATTCACCGAGTATATAGTCGCCGTTAATATGAATCCTGGTTCTGTACATAATTCGTCCATTCTTAGTAAACTGGGAAACACCATTGTATTTATTGACAACAAGAATGTTTTCGTATCTGTAATCATGCGTATCCCCATTTTTAAATACATAATCCCTGCCTTTTACAGAGTGGCTTCTTACTCCGAATCTTGAGAGAATGCTTGTCTGCATTCCATAATCATTTACAAAATAATATCCTCCGCGGCTCATAATTGTGTGGTTGGAATAGTAAAAAAGGTCATCAGTAGAAAACTGTAAAACCTCATGTTCTTTGAGAAAATACAGGAAATATTTATGGCACATATATATAGGTGTCTTTATATAAATGTTGTTATCCCTGAAATTGATAAGTGAGATGTATTTACCAAGAGAAAGTGTCATTGCTTCATTATATGAAGTTGTTCTGTGGTCAGTATCAATCCAGTGGTCAGAAGAATTGTTTATTATCTCACAGGCTTCGTTGTACATGGCATGACAGGAAGCCTCGTCAGAGGAACTTCCGAGGCTGATGTGTTTATTCTTATATGTAAATGACGCACGGTAATATATTTCACCGCTTTTCTTTCTTGCTTCGTAAACTCCTGTCATGAGAATCCCCCAATCGTTCTATAAACTTGTCCTTTAAACCTACTATTTCATCACATTTTGCAATATTAGTAGGCTTCCCCAAACTTATACTCTGATTTAATGTGCCATTTGACACTACCATTGATATAAAGATTATAACATATATTAATTGTGTATACAGATATAATTATATATAATAAATGATAACACATTGGCAGAACATATTGAAAGGTAAAAGAATGAGTAAAAGAAATATAACATTTATAATTATTATAATTACACTTATGACATTGCCGTTATCAGCATGTGGAAAGAATAAGAATAACATTTCAACTGATAACAGCCAGAAGCTGCAAAGTGAAAGCGGTCAGGAATATGATGATGACAGAGATGCACATATGATTCCGGCTGGTGAATCACAGACAAATGGTGAGTTACAGACAACTGGTGAATCACAGAAGACCGGCGAAAAAAAGAATGTACAGGAAAATGCTTCTGATGCGCAGGATAATAACATTAATTCTGAGCTGCAGCCAGTAAGTATCGTACCCGAAAGTACTGCTGCCGCCAGTAGCGATGCGGCTGATAAGGATACTTCAGGAACTGATAATACTTCAGGAACAGACAGTACCAGTTCAGAAAACGATAAAATAGAAAACACAAAGACAGATCCGATAGAGCTGCCATTTGTTCCGGCTTACTAAAATATTATATTAAGAGGCAAAAAATATGAGATATAAGATTAGTGATCTGGCAAAATTATTAGATGTATCTACTAATACTGTCAGACGATATGAGGATATGGGGTATATATCGGCTGTGCGCGATGAAAACAGTGGATACAGGTATTATGATGATGATGGGATATTCGGCGTACTTAATGCTAAAATGCATGTGAAGTATGGATTTTCACATGAACAGATAGCAAAGATGCAGCATTTTTCATTAGAACAGTCTATTGAGGCATACAAAGAACGCATGGATGAGATGGACAGGCAGATTGCGTATATGACATATTTAAGGCACCGGCTGAAAGATGATTATGTGCTGATGAATAAGGCTGCAGTCAATTCGGACATATATGAGAAGAACAGCCTTGACCTTAGATATGTTCTGTACAAATATGGTGAAAAACTGCTTCAGGAGCCGGAACGGTTATTGCAGGTGAAAGAATTTCTGTATAATTCTCCTGAATTACAACACATATATATGATTCCAAAGGAAGAGATTGAAAAGGGCAGATTTACTATATGCTGTGGAATCGCTGTAAAAGAGGAACATGTTGAGAAATACAGTCTTAAGACCAATGACTATGCCGGGCATTATACAGCCAAGCCATCTGTTATGGGAATCTCAAGAGTTCCTGCAAAATTAAGCCTGATGAGTGAAAAGTCTGATGATGAGGTTCGTCAGATTATGATAGGAAAGCATATTACATATATGAAAGAACATAATTTTAAAGTAGCAGGAGACGTGACAGGAATTGTTATAAGCAAGGCATATGAAGATGAAGAAGAGATGTTATATGTGCTGATGTGTGTACCTGTAACTGCAAAGTAATATTATTTTAAAATGTATTTCGTACATAAGGGTATTGTTTTTGTACAGAAGTCTGTTGTATAATATCAAAAGCTTGCGACGTTAACGCAGGCACACTATATTAATTATGAGGTGTATTAAAGATGAGCATGTTCTACAGAAGTACTAGAGACGACAATGTTAAGGTTACTGCATCGCAGGCTATATTAAAAGGGCTGGCAGCAGACGGAGGACTTTTTGTACCAGAGAGTATTCCATCATTAGATAAAAGCTTAGAAGAGTTGTCTAAGATGAATTATAAGGAAGTTGCTTATGAAGTTATGAAGCTTATGCTTGATGATTTCACAGAGGAAGAACTTAAGAGTTGTATAGACAGAGCTTATGATTCTAAGTTTGATACAGAGGAGATGACTCCACTTGTTAAAGTTGAGAATGAATATTTCCTTGAACTTTTCCATGGAGCTACAATAGCTTTCAAGGATATGGCACTTTCTATACTTCCACATCTTCTTACAACTTCTGCAAAGAAGAACAATGTTAAGAATGAAATTGTCATTCTTACAGCTACATCAGGAGATACAGGAAAGGCAGCTTTAGCTGGATTTGCTAATGTTCCTGGGACTAAGATTATCGTCTTTTATCCTAAGAATGGTGTAAGCCCAATTCAGGAGAAGCAGATGGTTACCCAGAAGGGTGATAATACATATGTTATTAGTATAAAGGGTAACTTTGATGATGCACAGACAGGTGTTAAGAATATTTTCTCTGATAAGGAATTAGAGAAGGTTATGAATGATGCCGGATTCCAGTTCTCATCAGCTAATTCAATCAATATCGGAAGACTTGTTCCTCAGATTGTTTATTATGTATATGCGTATGCCAAGTTATTAGCTAATGGAGAGATTAAGGATGGCGAGAAGATAAATGTAGTTGTTCCTACAGGTAACTTTGGTAATATTTTAGCTGCATTTTATGCTAAGAATATGGGACTTCCTATTAATAAGTTTATATGTGCATCTAATGAGAATAAGGTATTATATGATTTCTTCACAACAGGTGAGTATGACAGAAACAGAGAATTCGTTCTTACAACTTCACCATCTATGGATATCCTTATCTCTAGTAATCTTGAGAGACTTATATACAGAATTGCCGGTAATAATGCAGCTAAGAATGCAGAACTTATGGCATCATTAAAGTCAGAAGGAAAGTACAAGATTACAGATGATATGAAAGCACAGTTAGCTGACTTCTATGGCAATTATGCTACAGAGGCAGAGGACGCAGCTACAATCAAGAAGATATATGAAGATTGCGGATATGTAATTGATACACATACATCAGTTGCTGCAACTGTATATGATAAGTACAGAAAAGAAACTGGCGATACAACTAAGACAGTTATTGCTTCAACAGCAAGCCCATATAAGTTTACAAGAAGCGTTATGAATGCTATTGATTCCAAATATGATTCAATGGGAGACTTCGAACTTGTAGATGAGCTTAGCAAGATAAGCAATGTCAAAGTTCCTAACGCAATTGAAGAAATCAGAACAGCACCAGTTCTTCATGATACTGTATGCGATTCTGATAAGATGTGTGATGAAGTTAAGAAGATTCTTGGAATCTAATATTATAAGAAAATAAAAATCTCCGGACCGTGTGTAATAAAGGTCCGGAGATTTTTTACTTATCTGTCAACAATTACTCCCTGACAGCCAAGTTCAAGCCATCTTTGATAAAATACAGAAAAATTATAGGTTGTTACATTTTCGTTAAGGGGATCCGCCATATATACTTCATTTTTGGCAGAATCAAATCCAATCATAACAAGGCAGTGTTCCATACCGGGCCAGATAACAAGCTGACCATCCTTAGCAATCCATACAGAAGAACCATAATCAGTGGACTCCATATTCATAGTTGCCCAGACAATAACAGGCTGCCCGTTCTCAACATATTGGCAGAACTGATCGATTGAGGCACCTGATATATTAATGGCATGGGCACCATACAGATTGGCACAATCAGTGATTACAGGAGCAAAGCATCCATAAGAAGCTTTATCAAAAGGTGTTCCTACAAATGTAGTGTTGGGATTAGCATCAGGATAGTCTCCTTTTTCTAGATAATTAGCTGCAATATCAGTCTTATCAGCATCATATCCAAGATAGTTAAGAACCATAGTAAGTGAAGTGACTTCACAGCCGGTAGGAAGCTCCGGTAACTGATTCAGACACGGGAAATTATCTATATACGCTTTCCTTCCAGATGCCAGTAGTTCTTTCAGTTCATTTTCAGAGTGAATTGTATTGTGAAAATCTTTATAAGAATCCTCTGAATTATTATTATTATTATCTTCCTGTGAATTGTCAGAATTATTAACTTCCCCACGCGATAAATCATCCGATGAAATAGTTCCAACTGGCGTTATGTTAATACTTACATTATCAGGAGAAGAATTTTTCATATCAATAAGGAATGATAATATTGTAACAGATGCAGCAATAAGAGAAAGTATAAGCAGAATCTTTAAAAAAGTTTTTTTTGAACTGTGCTTTTTCATTATAACTCCTTGGTAAATATCTCTATATATAATAATGATATTTATAGCTGAATTATATAGTATGTTAAGATTCTGTTCAATAAATTTATAAATTATTTATAGAAAAAAGAAATATTGTTGTTGACATCATGTTATGGTAGTGATATCTTAAATGTATCGATATTAGCACTCCAACTTAATGAGTGCTAACAAGATGAAAGGAGAGGATGCCATGGAGACGGATGGACGACTGGATGACCGTAAGGTTAAGATACTTAAAGCTGTTATTCAGAATTATCTTGATACCGGAGAACCGGTTGGCTCAAGAACGATTTCCAAGCTGACTGACTTACAGCTAAGTTCAGCAACTATAAGGAATGAGATGGCAGACTTAGAAGAGCTTGGCTACATTGTACAGCCACACACCTCTGCTGGAAGAATTCCAACGGATAAGGGCTATAGATTATATGTTGATGATTTGATGGCTCAGAAAGAGGAAGAGATATCCTTAAGAGAACAGCAGGTTGGTGATAAAGAGAAAGAACTTGATTCTATGAAGGATGCCTTATCAGAGAAGGTAGACAGAGTAGAGGAGCTTCTTCAGAATGTAGCAAAGGTTCTGGCGAATAATACTAATTATGCCACGATGATAACAACTCCTAAGGTAACTGGCAATAAGTTAAGATTTGTTCAGCTGTCACAGCTTGAACCGAATAAGCTTCTTGCAGTTATTGTTATGGAAGGCAATCTTATAAGGAACAAGGTTATAACTATCAGCGAGGATATTTCACCAGAGAATCTTCTGAAGCTTAATCTTCTTCTTAATACAACACTCACAGGTCTTACATTGCAGGAAATGCATCTGGGACTTATATCCAAGATGGAGAGCCAGGCAGGTGAGCATATGGGTATTGTTAAAGAAGTGTTAGACGCGATTGTTGAGACTATAAGTAAGGCTGACGACCTGAAGATATACACAAGCGGCGCAACTAACATATTCAAGTATCCGGAGCTTAGTGATTCCGGGAAAGCAAGTGAGCTTATATATGCCTTGGAGGAAAAACAGGGCTTGTCTGGACTTGTTAATGACAAGGATGATTCAGATAAGACTGAAGATGATAACCACGGCATTCAGGTATATATAGGAAATGAAACACCGGTTGAGTCCATGAAGGACTGTAGTGTGGTAACAGCCACATATGAATTGCAGGATGGAATGAAGGGAACAATTGGTATTATTGGACCGAAGCGTATGGATTATGAAAAGGTTGTTGATACCTTAAAAGAGATGCAGACGCATTTGGATGATGTATTTAAGAAAACTTAGGAAAGGTTGGTATTGAAGTGTCAAAGGATGTAAAGAAAAAGAAATCAGAAGAGACAGTTCAGGATGAAGTAAAGAATCAGGAGACTGATGCTAAGAAAGAAGAAGCCTGCAACTGCGAATCAGAATGTAAGGCTGATGAAAGTCAGAATACATGTGAAGCTGATGAATCAGACAAGGCCGAGGCACAGGATGAGAGCACTGAGAGCTCTAAGAAGAAAGATCCTAAGGATGCAGTTATAGAAGAACTTCAGGACAGAGTAAAGAGGCAGATGGCTGAGTTTGATAATTTCAGAAAGAGAACAGAGAAAGAGAAATCTACTATGTTCGAGATGGGAGCCTCAGATATCATTAAGAAGCTTTTACCTATTGTTGATAACTTCGACAGAGGATTTAAGAGTGTGACAGATGAGGAACTTGAAACTCCATTCGCTAAGGGAATGGATATGGTTCACAAGCAGCTTTTAAAGATGCTTGAGGATGCAGATGTTAAGCCTATTGAAGCTTTAGGCGGTGAGTTCAATCCGGATTTTCACAATGCAGTAATGCATGTTGAGGATGATTCAGTTGGAGAGAACATCGTAGTTGAAGAGTTTGAGAAGGGCTACACATACAGAGACCAGGTTATAAGACACAGCATGGTCAAGGTTGCTAACTAGCGATAAGCCAGAAAGCATATGTAACACAAGGTATTAATCAATTTAATTATAGAAAGGACATTTTATTATGGGAAAGATTATTGGTATTGATTTAGGTACAACTAATTCTTGCGTAGCTGTAATGGAAGGTGGTAAGCCAGTTGTTATCGCTAACGCAGAAGGTTTAAGAACTACTCCTTCAGTAGTTGCATTTTCAAAGACAGGAGAGAGACTTGTAGGTGATCCTGCAAAGCGTCAGGCAGTTACTAATGCTGATAAGACAATCTCTTCTATCAAGAGACATATGGGTACAGATTACAAGGTTGAGATTGATGGAAAGAAATATACTCCACAGGAAATCTCAGCTATGATTTTACAGAAGTTAAAGTCAGATGCAGAGAATTATCTTGGTGAGAAGGTTACAGAGGCAGTTATAACAGTTCCTGCTTACTTCAACGATGCACAGCGTCAGGCTACTAAGGATGCTGGTAAGATTGCAGGTCTTGATGTAAAGCGTATTATCAACGAGCCTACAGCAGCAGCTTTAGCTTATGGTCTTGATAATGAGCATGAGCAGAAGATTATGGTTTACGATTTAGGTGGTGGTACATTCGATGTGTCTATTATCGAAATCGGTGATGGTGTAATTGAAGTTCTTGCTACAGCTGGTAATAACAAGCTTGGTGGTGATGATTTCGATAATGCTGTTACACAGTATATGTTAAATGATTTCAAGGCTAAGGAAGGCGTTGACCTTTCTAAGGATACAATGGCTCTTCAGAGACTTAAGGAAGCAGCTGAGAAGGCGAAGAAGGAACTTTCAAGCACAACTCAGACAGAAATCAATCTTCCTTACATCACAGCTACAGCTGAAGGACCAAAGCACTTTGAGATGACTCTTACAAGAGCTAAATTCGATGAATTAACACATGACCTTGTAGAAAAGACTGCAGAGCCAGTTAAGAATGCACTTTCAGATGCAGGTCTTACAGCTTCAGAGCTTTCAAAGGTATTATTAGTTGGTGGTTCTACAAGAATCCCTGCTGTGCAGGATAAGGTTAAGTCATTAACAGGACATGAGCCAAGCAAGACTCTTAACCCAGATGAGTGCGTAGCTATCGGTGCTTCTATCCAGGGTGGTAAGTTAGCTGGTGATGCAGGTGCTGGTGATATCCTTCTTCTTGATGTAACACCACTTTCACTTTCAATCGAGACAATGGGTGGTATTGCTACAAGACTTATTGAGAGAAATACAACTATTCCTACAAAGAAGAGCCAGATTTTCTCTACAGCTGCTGATAACCAGACAGCCGTTGATATCAACGTTGTACAGGGTGAAAGACAGTTTGCCAGAGATAACAAGTCACTTGGACAGTTCAGACTTGATGGTATCCCTCCAGCAAGAAGAGGTGTTCCACAGATTGAAGTTACATTTGATATCGATGCCAATGGTATTGTAAATGTATCTGCTAAGGACCTTGGAACAGGTAAGGAACAGCACATCACAATTACTGCTGGTTCTAACATGTCTGATGAAGATATCGATAAGGCAGTTAAGGAAGCTGCTGAGTTCGAGGCTCAGGATAAGAAGCGTAAGGATGCTATTGATGCACGTAACGAAGCTGATTCAATGGTATTCCAGACACAGAAGGCTATGGATGAGGCAGGCGACAAGCTTGATGCTTCTGACAAGGCTGCAGTTGAGACTGACCTTAACGCATTAAAGGCACTTGTTGATGGTTCTGACCCAGAAAACATGACAGATGCACAGGTTGATGAAATCAAGGCTGCCAAGGAAAAACTTATGGAAAGTGCTCAGAAGCTTTTCGCTAAGTTATATGAGTCACAGCAGGCTGCTGGTGGTGCAGGCCCAGACATGGGAGCAGGTGCAGGTCCTGATATGGGTGCTGGTGCTTCTAATGGTTCAGCTCCATACGGTGATGATGTAGTTGACGGAGATTACAAAGAGGTTTAATTGTCAGCAATAACTGACTGGAATAAGGACTGCATGGGGTGTAAACTCCGTGCAGTTTCTGTTGATTAAATAAGAAAGAGGAAGCAATCATGGCAGATAAGAGAGATTATTATGAAGTCCTTGGCGTGCCTAAGGATGCCGATGACGCTGCTATTAAGAAAGCATACAGACAACTTGCAAAGAAATATCATCCTGATATGAATCCAGGGGATAAAGAAGCTGAAATAAAATTCAAAGAGGCTTCTGAAGCTTATGCGGTGTTAAGCGATGCTGAAAAGAGAAGACAGTATGACCAGTTTGGCCATGCCGCATTTGAAGGCGGAGCAGGTGGAGCTGGAGCAGGTGGCTTCGATTTCGATTTTGGTGACATGGGAGATATTTTCGGAGATCTCTTTGGCGGTATGTTCGGAGGCGGCGGAAGCAGACGAAACAGCAATGGACCAAGAAGAGGTGCTGATGTAAGAGTTAATGTAAGAATTACATTTGACGAGTCAGTAAGGGGAACAACCAAGAAGATAGATGTTACATTAAAGGATGAGTGCTCAAGCTGTCACGGTACAGGAGCTAAGCCTGGTACATCACCAGAGACCTGTAGCAAATGTGGTGGTCGTGGACAGGTAACTTTCACACAGCAGTCATTCCTTGGAATGGTAAGAAGTCAGCAGCCATGTCCTGACTGTCATGGAACTGGTAAGATAATTAAGGAGAAGTGTCCGGATTGTTACGGAACAGGCTATATAAGCAGCAAGAAGACTATTGAAGTCAATATCCCGGCTGGTATCGATAATGGCCAGTGCGTACGTATACAGGGCAAAGGTGAGCCGGGAGTTAATGGCGGACCAAGAGGTGACCTCTTAGTTGCTGTTATTATCTCAGCAAGCACAGAATTTGAAAGAGACGGATACAATATATTCTCTAATGTTGTAATAAGCTATCCAACAGCGGTACTTGGCGGTGAAATCAAGGTTAAGACTGTTGATGGAGAAGTATTGTACGAAGTTAAGCCGGGAACAGCATCAGGTACAAGAGTAAGACTTAAAGGCAAAGGTATGCCAAGTGTAAGAAATGCAGCACAGAGAGGCGATCATTATATCACTTTAATAGTTGATATTCCTACAAAGCTTAATCAGGAGCAGAAGGACGCACTTATGGCATATGAAAAGGCGCTTACAGGCAATGAAAGACACGGTAAGAAGAAAGGTCTTTTCGGCAAATAAATACTATAGCTTACATATGTAATGTAAGTTTACACTCACCCCACAATGTGGTAAAATCCTACATTGTGGGGTATTATATTTATATGTATAATTCCTTATTGTAAAGATTGGAGATTAAAGCAGTAATATGAATTTAGAGACAAGATATAACGAACTTAATAAAGATTACGGTGCATATGAGCTTGTGAACATTGAAAAGCTTAATGATCTTAATTCTGTAGGACTTTTATTAAAGCATAAGAAATCAGGTGCGAGAGTTGCAATTATTTCTAATGATGATGATAACAAGGTATTTTCTATAGGTTTTAAGACACCACCGGATAATGACACGGGAATGCAGCATATAATTGAACATTCTACCTTGTGTGGTTCAAGAAAATATCCGGTTAAAGACCCATTTGTAGAACTATGCAAGGGTTCTCTTAACACATTTCTTAATGCAATGACTTATCCGGATAAGACAGTATATCCTGTTGCAAGCTGCAATATGGCAGATTTTAAGAATATTATGGATGTCTATATGGATGCGGTATTCTATCCTGCAATGTATGAGCATGAGGAGATATTCAAGCAGGAAGGCTGGCATTATGAGCTTGAAGATGTAGATGGAGAGCTTGCTTATAACGGAGTTGTATTTAATGAGATGAAGGGTGTGTATTCTTCAGCAGATGATGTGCTTTCAAGATATACATTTGTATCACTCTTCCCTGATTCTGAATACAAGAATGAATCCGGTGGTGACCCTGAGGCTATACCACAGCTTAAGTATGAAGATTTTATTAAGTATCACAAGGAATATTATCATCCTGTGAACAGTTATATCTATCTGTACGGAGATATTGATGTTGATGAGAGGCTTGAATATCTTAATAACGAATACCTCTCAGCTTTTGATAAGAATGATGTCAATATAGATGCCGAGGTAACTTTCCAGAAAGCATTTGACGCACCTAAGTATGAGACAAGAGAGTATGCAATTACTGATGATGAGCCAGAGGAGGATAACACTTATCTTTCTTACAATGTTGTTATCGGAACATCAACAGACCCAGTAAGCTATCTTGCATTACAGATTCTTGATTATGCACTTATCATGGCACCGGGTGCTCCGCTTAAGCAGGCACTTATTGACGCCGGAATTGGAACAGATGTGTACAGTGTGTTAGAGACTTCTGTGTATCAGCCGGTGTATTCAATTATTACTAAGAATGCGAATGAAAGTGACAGAGACAGATTTGTGAGTGTTGTTGAAGACACGCTTTCTGATATTGTTAAGAACGGTCTTAGCAAGAGAATGGTTAAGGCAGGAATCAACTATTACGAATTCAAATACAGAGAAGCTGATTTTGGGCCATATCCGAAGGGACTTATGTATTATCTCACAATGATGGACAGCTGGCTTTATGATGAGAACAAGCCATTTGTTCATGTTGAGGCAGGAGAGACATTTGAAATAATCAAGAAGAATTCAGAGAACGGCTTCTTTGAGAAATTCATTGAAGACAATATTATTAATAATAATCATGAGGTAGTGTTAAGTCTTGTTCCAAAGCATGGACTTGCAGAGGAGAAGGAAGCAAAGGAAGCAGAGCAGCTTGCAAAGTATAAGGCAACACTTTCCAAGGAAGAACTGGAAGAGCTTGTTAAGCAGACAAAGGTATTAAAGGAATATCAGGATACACCTTCAAGCCAGAAGGATCTTGAGAAGATTCCACAGCTTGAGTTAAAGGATATCACAAGAGAGCCGGCTAAGTTATATATTGACCCTAAGAAGATTGGTGGTGTTGATGTAATCCACCACAATATGTTCACTAATGGAATTGCATATATAATGATGTGCTACGACTGTAAGAATGTGCCTGATGAACTGCTTCCATATATCGGACTTTTAAGCTCGGTTCTTGGACTTATGGATACTGAAAAGTACACATATACAGAGCTGACTAATGAAATCAATATTAACTGTGGTGGAATCTCAACTGATGCTGCCATATACACAGATAATAAGGATTTTGACAAATGTACTATCATGTATGAGGTTAAGGGTAAGGTTCTCTATGACAATATCCAGTTCGTCCTTGATATGATGAATGAAATTATATATAAGACAAAGTTCTCAGATTATAAGAGACTTAAAGAGATAATTGCGAAGCTTAAGTCAAGAATGGAAAGCACAATGACAAGTGCAGGACATTCAACAGCAATGCTTGCAGGTATGGCACAGTTCTCAAGAAATGCATATTATTCTAACGAGATGAGAGGATATGGGTTCTATGAGCTTATACAGAAGCTTGACTCACAGTTTGATGAGCTTAAGGAAGATATCGCAGATAAGTTAAGCAAACTTGTCGATTATATATTCCACAAAGAGAATATTATTGTCAGCTTTACTGCTGATGATAAGGGATATGATGCATTTGCACCTGCTTTCGGAAAGTATGCGGAAGAATTGAAAAAATCGGACATGCCAGCATGCGAAAGAAAGTACACACCTGCAAATGTCAAGACAGGATATACTTCAGCTTCACAGGTCCAGTATGTTGCAAGATGTGGTAACTTCAGAGATGGAGGATATGAATACACAGGAGCATTAAGAGTGCTTAAGGTTATATTCTCGTATGATTATCTCTGGATTAATGTTAGAGTAAAAGGCGGCGCATACGGCTGCATGAGCGGTTCTTACAGAAACGGTGACATGTATATGGTTTCTTACAGAGACCCTAACTTAAGAAAGACTAACGATATATATGAAAATGCAGCAGACTATCTTGAACATTTTGATGTAAGCGACAGGGACATGGTCAAGTTCATAATCGGAACAATAGGTGATATGGATACACCTATGAATCCGGCAGCAAAGGGAACAAGATCATTTGGTGCATACATCTGTAACACAGATTATGAATCACTCAAGAAAGAAAGAGGTCAGGTTCTTGACTGTAATGTAGAAAGAATAAGAGAGCTTGCTCCACTTGTAAGATGTGCAATGGATGAGAATTATTTCTGCGTTGTGGGAAGCAGCAAGGAAATCAATAAAGAGAGTGAGCTTTTTGATAAGATACAGCCACTTATCAAGGTACAGGGATAACAGAAAGGAAGAATGTATGAATTTAGATGAGATGCTTGCAGCCAGCGGAATTACCGGGGGCGCTAAGGCAGAGAACACAAGAACTAAGACAGGCTTTGTAACATTTATAGGAAGACCTAATGTTGGTAAGTCAACACTTATGAATCAGATAATCGGACAGAAGATTGCGATTACTTCTAACAAGCCTCAGACTACAAGAAACAGAATACAGACTGTATACACTGATGAGCGTGGACAGATTGTTTTCGTTGATACTCCGGGTATCCACAAGGCTAAGAACAAGCTTGGTGAATACATGGTTGGTGCGGCAGAGAAGACAATCAGTGAGGTTGACCTTATATGCTGGCTTGTTGAGCCTACAACACATCTTGGAGCTGCCGAGGAGCATATCGTTGAGAAGCTTAAAGAATGTAAAACTCCTATAGTTCTTGTTATCAATAAGACTGACACAATCAAGAAAGAGGAGATTCTTCCGGTTATTGACTGCTACAGAAAGGAACTTGATTTTGTTGATATTGTTCCTGTGTGCGCAAGAAACGGCAATAATGTTGACGACCTGCTTGATGTTATATTCTCACATCTTGATTATGGTCCGATGTACTATGATGAAGATACAGTAACAGACCAGCCAATGAAGCAGATTGTTGCAGAGCTTATAAGAGAGAAGGCACTTCATGCATTAAATGATGAGATTCCACATGGAATTGCGGTTGTTATTGACAGCTTTAAGGAAAGAAGAAATGCAAGAGGTCCTATTACAGATATCGACGCTACTATCATATGCGAAAGAGATTCCCATAAAGGAATTATTATCGGCAAGGGTGGTGAAATGCTTAAGAAAATCGGAACTAATGCAAGATACGAGATTGAGAAGCAGCTTGACATGAAGGTTAATCTTAAGCTCTGGGTAAAAGTTAAGAAGGAATGGCGCGACAGTGATATTCTTCTTAAGAACTTCGGATATGACAAGAAGAAGGACAAATAATATACATGACAGGAGGGTGCGATGGCGGAGGTTACTACTGTTACAGGCATGATACTTTCCGCCATGCCTGTCGGGGAATATGACAGAAGACTGGTTATACTGACTAAGGAGTATGGCAAGATAACGGTATTTGCGAAAGGTGCGAGAAAGCCTAACAGCGCATTGATTGGTGTTACGAGAAGCTTTATATTCGGAACATTTGAGGTGTACCGTGGACGCGATTCATATACGATGTATAAGGCATCAGCTAAGGAGTACTTTGAAAATGTGGTAAATGACCTTAATGCCGTGTGCTACGCCTGCTATTTTGCTGAGATTGCAGATTATTATGGCAGGGAGAATCTTGATGCATCAGAAATGATTAATCTGCTTTATATCACTCTAAAGGCATTGGGCAGAGGTGCTGTAAGCCATGAACTTATAAGATTCATATACGAGATAAGAATGATTGCAGTTAACGGTGAGTGTCCGGATTTCTTCACATGTCACGAATGCGGAAGAGAAGATAATCTGTATGTATATTCATATTCAAGAAACGGACTATGCTGTAAGAATTGTGCCACAAATGTATATGATGGAATTACACTTTCGGGCTCAACGGTATATACACTCCAGTATATTGTCACAGCACAGCTTAACAGGCTGTATTCATTCACCGTTACCAAAGAAGTCCAGGAAGAATTAAGGCTTGTGGTAAACAGGCTGGAAAGCATTGTATTCGATAAAGAATTTAAGTCGAAGGAAATGCTTAATCTGACCATATAAATATTACATAAACTGGCTATGTTATCATATGCCAGTTTTTTGTATATTAAGGGGTAAAGATTTTATGTAACATTCAGACGAAAGGAGAGACAATATGCCGGATAAAAATGTGTCTCATAATAACCAGAAGAAAATAGCAGCAATTAATGATTATTCTGGTTTTGGAAGATGTTCTATTGCAGTTGAGCTACCTGTTATATCAGCAATGAAGATTCAGTGCTGTCCAATGCCTACATCGATATTTTCTAATCATACAGGTTTTGACAGCTTTTATTTTAAAGATTTCACAGAGAATATGCCGCCTTATATGGCAGAGTGGAAGAAGTTAAACCTTAAATTCGATGGAATTGTAACAGGGTTCTTAGGTTCACATAATCAGATTGCAATTGTTGAAGAATTTTTCAAGAATTTCAAGACCGAAGATAATATTGTTGTTATCGACCCGGTTATGGGTGATTACGGAAATCTGTATCCGACATATACTGATGAGACATGCCAGGAGATGAAGAAGCTTGTAAAATATGCAGATATTCTTACTCCAAACCTCACAGAAGCATGTATTATAACTGACGAGCCATACAGACCGGATTATTCCAATGATGAGCTTAAAAAAATTGCGATGAAGCTTGTTGCAATGGGACCATCTAAGATTGTTATTACAGGAATCCAGCGGGGCCATTATATTGGTAATTACTGTTACGAAAAGAACAGGGAAGACTATCTTATTAAGACTATGAAGGTTGGAACACAGCGTTCCGGAACAGGAGATATATTCGCATCAATAATAGCGGCAGACGCTGTCAATGGTGTGAATTTCCACGAGTCAGTAAGAAAGGCATCTACATTCATAAAGAAATGCATACTCAAGGCTATAGAGATGGATATTCCTCTGACAGACGGTGTGCCGTTTGAGGAACTGCTGACTACGTTGAAGTAAAAAGGAGAAGAATTACAATGGAGATATTATATAAGGTTCATAATAATTTATATGTTAATTTAACTAACAAATGTCCATATTCATGTACTTTCTGTTTAAGACAGACAATGGACAGAATCGGAGAGTCAGGCAGACTCTGGCTTGAGAGAGAACCATCATATGATGAGGTTATTGCTGAATTTGAAAAGTTCAATATGGATGAGTATGAAGAAGTCGTATTCTGCGGATTCGGAGAACCGACAGAAAGATTCGATGTTCTTATCAAGGTTGCTGAGTATGTCAAGAAAACATATGGCAAAAAGACAAGAATCAATACTAACGGAGTTGGAAATCTTGTTAATGGCAGAGACATTGTGCCAGAGATGGAAGGCTTGATTGACACAATATCAATCAGTCTTAACAATCCACACAAAGATGAATACAATGCACTTGTAAGAAGTAAGTTCGGCGAAAAATCATTTGATGAAATGATAAGCTTCGCAAAGGAATGTACCAGGTATATCCCTAATGTTGTTCTTACAACAGTTGACACAACCATATCTCACGAGGAAGAGGCAGAGTGTCAGAAGCTATGTGATGAGATAGGGGCTGCTTACAGGATTCGTCCCTGGGAGGATTAATGGCAGCAGTTTTATAATGTGACGTGTACGTATATAAAAACAATTCTTTGTTAAATACATTAAAAATATTGACCTTGACATTGGTTCATACTATACAATTGCATTATGAATATTAAATAGTTTTTGAAACAAAAATTATTGATATTCATGCAAATATATAATATAGTGATGCCTTTTAATGGCAGAAAGGGAGGTCAATATGCGCAGAATAACTAAAAGACGTCTTAGCAGTCTTTTATGTGCAGTTCTTATGCTTATTACAAGCATAGATGTGGCTGCATTTGCAGCAGGATCAGATGCGTCAAAAAGAAAGATTGACGTATGGGATATGGGTGCAGTACAGGAAGCAGATACTAGTAAATATAATAATAATATCACTGCTTCTGACTGGGATAGTTGTGCCAATGTATCCCAGGCTGGAAAATTTGTTGCTGGAGAGACAACATTTGGTGATCTTACTATCAATCATATAGCTAATGACAGATTGTTCTCAACATCAAGCAAAAACTATGGAACCAATGCTTTAGCAACAACAGCATATGATGATGGATATACAGCGGGTGGTATGTATTACTGTAATGGTACAGGAGGAGAGACAAGAAGAAATGTTACCATTAACAATGTAATAGCAGGAGATAAGATAGTTGTATACATGGCATCAAGCAATGCTGCTACAGGAACACTTGTTTTTAAATATCTTGGTGAAGATAATGAACAGGTAGAAAAAGCCAGCTTTACTAACAAGGGTACTAAATATGAATTTGTGGCTAAGTATAGTGGATCATATAAGGTATATACAGATGCAGCAGGAAAACCTATATATAACAGAATTGTCAGGATACCTGGAGTTGCAGTAAGTGGAACAATAGATGGCGCACAGCTAAGCGGCTATAAGGTTATGTTTAAGGATGAGGCTAATGGTATTACATATGATGCAGATATAAAGGGGAATACATTTACAGCTACACTTGCAGCAGGCTGTAATTATACTGCAGTATTATCAGGAGTAGCAGGATATGGATTTTCGAATGCTACAAAGAATATTTCGACAACAGTAGATGAAGCTCTTACAGGAAAGTCTGGAGTTACATTAAGCATAGAAGAGAAGAAAGTGTATACATACACAGGAAAGGTTACAGGCTTTGCTGCTGACTATGATACATCTAATTTATCAGTCAAACTTGTGGCTGATTCATCTTCATTAGCAGATGATGTGATTCTTAAGCTTGATTCTGAAAAGGCATTTACAGCTACACTTGAACCTGATGTCAAGTATACAGTTGAACTTATCGGAGTTAATGATTATGAAGTTTTAAGCGGAGGCGAGATAATAAGTCAGGTAAGCTATTCCAGAGATATTGAAGTTTCTGCCAGAAGGTTATATAAGGCAGCAGGAAAGTTTGCAGGACTTGATGGTAATACAGCTGTTACAGATGTTAAGTTTACGAATGTAGATGATAAGTATATATATACAGGAAAAGTAACGACAGATGGATATGAAGTTATGTTAAGAAATGGTTCATATTCAATCGAAGCTGTTGCTGATGGATATAGAACAACAACACATATAGTAGTAAGCGATGCTGATGTGACTAAAGATATTTTAATGGTATCTACCAAGGATAAAGAGCAGGTTGAAAGAGTATCTGATATATATGTTGGATATGAAGAAAAAGGAAATATTAATTTTAATACAGTAAAAGAGGCGATATCAGCAATATCGGCAATGACACCAGCTCCGGATGAAAAGAACGGAGTTACTGTACATATTGCTCCTGGTACATACAGAGAACAGGTTGTTATATCAACTCCTTATGTAAGACTTGTTAATGATGAAAAGTCATCAGGTAAAGAGGTACTTCTTACATGGTATTATGGAATTGGATATGAGTATTACAGCATAGATTCAACCGGTTATTATAATGCTGAAAATGCATATGATAAGTATGATAAAGCTGCTGCTTCAAAGTGGGGTTGTTCAGTATTGCTTAAAAATACAGCAACTGGTTTTAGTGCTGATGGAATTACATTTGAAGCTTCTTTTAACCGATATATAACAGATGAAGAAATAGAAGATGGCGTAAGTCCAACTGATACGAAGCTTCCAGAAAGAAATTACTCAACAGATGTTACATCAAAAGCAGCAACTGAAAGAGCAACAGCCATGGCTATAGAAGCTGATAAGGTAGAATTTACAGATTGTGCATTCCTTGGAAGCCAGGATACATTATATACAGGTAATTCTGCAACTAATATGTATTTTAAGAACTGTCGCATAGAAGGTAATACAGATTACATATTTGGTGATGGCAATGCAGTATTTGACGGATGTGAGCTTAGATTCTTTGGTTATAGTACAGGCTCTGTTGGCGGTTATATTACAGCACACAAGCCAACAGCAGCAACTAAGGCAGGGTATGTGTTTAGAAACTGTACAATAACAGGAAACGATGAACTTGAGGTAAATGCGGGATATCTTGGAAGACCTTGGGGACAGGATGCGAGAGTAACATTCCTTAATACTAAGATAAATGGCAGTTACATAAAAGATGAAGGATGGTTTGATATGTCTGGTAACAAACCAGAAAAAGCAAACTATAAAGAATATAATTCTGTTTACACAGATGGAACAGCAGTTGATATGTCTAAGAGAGTTACAGGAGTTGTGACAGATGACAGCGTTGCAAAGAAAGATGTTGTGAATGATTATCTTTCTGGCTGGACACCTTCGGATTATGTTGCTGATGAGAGTACAGTGATATTTGAAAAAACACCATATCTTGTTGATAATGGAGATATCAATGCACCATATCCAGGACATACTCTTACTGTAGTATACTCACTTGGCAATGCAAATGATGCATCTGATGCATCAGTAATCCGTTGGTATATTGTTGATAATGATGGAAACAGGACTCTTGTAAAAGCAACAAGCGCCAATGTAGACAATACATATAAAATCACAAAAGATGCAATTGGAAAGTATATTGAAGTTGAAGTTGTACCTGAAAACATAAGCGGAATAAAGTCTGAAGCGGTAAGTTATAAGGCAGATGCATATGTAAGGGAAGGATATGAAGATCCAACGGGTTCAACAGATATAGAACTTGGAGATGGAGTAAATGTATTTTTAGCAGGTGATTCAACAGTTAAGGATTATTCAGCATCAGGTATGTATATGAGTGGCAAGGCTCAGGCAGAAGGTTCATGGGGTGAATATTTACAGACATTCTTTGACTCTTCAAAGGTTAAGGTACAGAACTATGCTAATGGAGGAAGAAGCAGCCGTAACTTTATTAATGAAGGATCATTAGATAAGATAAAAGCCAATATTAAAGAAGGCGATTATCTGTTTATACAGTTTGGTCACAATGATTGCGCTAATGGAAAAGGATATCTTGAAGATAGATATGTACCACTTGGAGAACCAGATGCTAACGGAATATATCCGGTAACAGCAGGAACTAAAGTGGCAACACCATCATCGCTTGCTTCAAAGTATGGTGACAGCTTTTATTCGTATGATTGTGGTGGTACTTATAAGTGGTATCTTACACAGTATATCGAGACAGCGAGAGAAGTAGGAGCTATACCGGTTCTTGTAACACCAGTATCAAGACTTTATTATACAAATGATGGAACTATCAAACCACATCATGATTCAACAGATACAACAACAGGAACACTGGTAACAGAAAATAACGCCTATGTTGAGGCAGTTAAACAGCTTGCAAAGGAACAGAATGTGTTGCTTATTGATGGATTTGAGATAACAAAAAATATGTATGAGGAAGCATACAAAGCAGATGAAAAGGCAGCTAATGGCAAATCTGTTAATGGTATGCAGGTTATGTCAGCAGGAGATAGCACACATAGCAATAAGCTTGGCGGTTTTATAACAGCAGAACTTTTTGCACAACAGATTCAGAATATGAATATATCACTCTCAAAGGCTGTCAAAGCACCATCAAGGGTAGCGGGCGTTAATCCAGATGGACAGCAGGTATTTGTTGTTGATAAAAATGGAACACTTACAGCAAAAGCAGCAGATTCAGATGGCAGTTTTACAGTTGATGCAGTTTACTGGACAACAAAAGGTCAGAGTCTTTTAAGTGCTATTAGTGCAAAAAATGAAGAGCTTAATAAGAGTGATAATCCGGCGCCAGGACCAACACCAACGCCAGGACCAACACCAACGCCAGGACCAACACCAACGCCAGGACCAACACCAACGCCGGATCCGACACCAACGCCAGATCCAACGCCAGCACCGGATACGGGTGATGATAATAAGAAAAGCGATGAAACCATTTCAGGTGATAAGGAACAGGCAGAAGATAGTGTAAAGACAGCTGATGTGTATAATGTAGCAGGTTATAGTATAATGTTGTTTATGGCATTAGCAGGAATTGTATTTGTTATACATGAAGATAAGAAGAAAAAGAACACTATTGATTAATGCATAATATAAGCCGGATGTATAATAACAGAAGTTGTTATATATCTGGCTTTTCTGATATTTTTTGAATTACATATATGTTGGCAGTGCATTAAAAATTATACAATGTGCTATTTAAGTGTGAAAGTATATTGAGCTTGGGAGGATTAAGACATCATTCCTCTTGCTAATCAGCACTAAATGTTATAAAATGATTAAGATTATGTAGCAGCCGATGCAGTTCGATGTAGTCAGGCTGTTGCCTTTAGGAGGATTATATTATTATGGAAAAGACAATGGAGAAAATTGTTTCTTTAGCTAAGGCAAGAGGATTTGTTTACCCAGGTTCTGAAATCTATGGCGGATTAGCTAATACCTGGGATTATGGTAACCTTGGTGTTGAGTTAAAGAACAATGTTAAGAAGGCATGGTGGCAGAAGTTCGTACAGGAAAGCCCATACAATGTAGGAGTTGACTGTGCAATTCTTATGAACCCTCAGACTTGGGTAGCATCAGGTCATCTTGGTGGATTTTCTGATCCATTAATGGACTGCAAGGAATGTCATGAGAGATTCAGAGCAGATAAACTTATAGAAGACTGGGCAGACGAGAATTCATATGATCTCGGCGGTTCAGTTGATGGATGGACACAGGAGCAGATGAAGAATTTCATCGATGAGAAGAATATCTGCTGTCCTTCATGTGGAAAGCACAATTTCACAGATATAAGACAGTTTAACCTTATGTTTAAGACATTCCAGGGTGTAACTGAGGATGCCAAGAACACAGTATATTTAAGACCAGAGACAGCTCAGGGTATCTTTGTTAACTTCAAGAATGTTCAGAGAACATCAAGAAAGAAAGTACCTTTTGGTATTGGACAGATTGGTAAGTCATTCCGTAACGAGATTACACCAGGTAACTTCACATTCAGAACAAGAGAGTTCGAGCAGATGGAATTAGAGTTCTTCTGCAAGCCTGGAACAGATCTTGAGTGGTTCACATACTGGAGACAGTACTGCATCGACTGGCTTAAGGCATTAGGAATGAAGGAAGATGAGATGAGAGCAAGAGATCATTCACCAGAAGAACTCTGTTTCTACTCTAAGGGAACAACAGATATCGAATTCCTCTTCCCATTCGGATGGGGCGAGCTCTGGGGTATTGCAGACAGAACAGATTATGACCTTACTCAGCATCAGACAGTATCTGGTGAAGATATGTCATACTTTGATGATGAAGCTAAGGAGAAGTATATACCATATGTTATTGAGCCTTCACTTGGTGCGGATCGTGTAACATTAGCATTCCTTTGCTCAGCTTATGATGAGGAAGAGCTTGAAGGCGGAGATGTAAGAACGGTTCTTCATTTCCATCCTGCATTAGCACCAGTTAAGATAGGTATTCTTCCACTTTCTAAGAAGTTAAATGAAGGTGCAGAAAAGGTGTATGCAGAACTTTCTAAGTATTACAATTGTGAGTTTGATGACAGAGGTAATATTGGAAAGAGATACAGAAGACAGGATGAGATTGGTACTCCATTCTGTATCACATATGATTTCGATTCAGAAGAAGATGGTGCTGTAACTGTAAGAGACAGAGATACAATGCAACAGGAAAGAATAAAGATAGCAGATCTTAAGGCGTATTTTGAAGATAAGTTCAGATTTTAATTAATAAAAGAACGGAATTTAAATCGATAATTAAAAGGAAAGAATTATGCTGTGTACTAAATGTGGTCAGGAATATGAGGGCAGTCAGTGCCCAAGATGTGATGGACCTGTTATATTAGTTAACAACAGTGATTATCTTGCCAGAAGAAAAGCATATGAGGAGAAGCAGGCTTTGAAAGAGAGGTCTGCTTCTTCTGATAAAAAAGAGGAATCACAGAGTGACTATGGACAGGCATTAGCAAAACGCGTGCAGGCGATAAAGAATCAGAGCAGAAACAAGACAGAAAGTAAGAAGCAGAGTCAGAACAGAAGCAAAGCGGACAGCAGAAAGCAGGGACAAAGTAGCGGAAAAACAGGTGGCAACAGGAATGGTAATCAGGAAAAGCCACAGATAAGAATTGCACGACATAAAGTAAACAAAAGAATGAAAATGATAGCGGCAGTGCTGATAGCAGTAGTGCTTATTGGTGTCGCAGCATTTGGAATATACAAGCTTGCAACTAAGAAGAATTATGCTCTTTATGTAAGCTACAACGGAAAGATATATGATATAGCAGGGCTGGACAGCAATTATGTGTGTGATGAAAGTGATGCAATATTTGCGGCAGACAGTAAGACCTTCTATACAGCACAGTGGCCGGAACAGATAGATTCAGGTAAGAATATCTTAAGCGTTGCGAGTGACAATGGAAAGTATTTCGTTACGGTAACATATGATGAGTCCAACTCGTCTGGCAGATATTCAATGTACATATGGAGTAAGGACGAATGTGTTCTTGTGTCAGAAGATAATCTGCAGAAAGAGATTATGTATATCTCTGATGACGGTCTTGTTATATACACGAATATTAATATTATTAATGACGAGGGTTCTACTAATGGAACAAGCCTTGCCATGAGCAGAGTCAAAGAAGTTAAGAAACAGCCTGAGGCACAGACAACTCTTATAGAGGGTAATCTTAATAAGGCATATGTGTATGAGTCAAAGCACCTGATAGTATGTCTTACTAATGCAGGCTCATTGTATACATATGATTATGAAAAAAAAGAAAAGCCGGTTTCAGTTGCAGATGCAGTTATGCAGTTATGGCCGGTGTCAGAGAACATGACAGGTGTGTATACAGCGAATGCAGACAGCCTTAATACAAGAAAAGATGTGGATACATTGCTGTATTCTAAGAGTGATGGAGTATATTATTACTCATGCAAAGATGCATCTGCGTATAAGATAGACAAGAAGACAGACAATGATGCAGATTATGTATTTGATAGAGACAATTCGCTTATATACAGAATTTCAGGTACATCAATGACATCAGCACTTATCAGAGAAACTAAAGTGAGTGAGTATGTGGATGTTGATTCTATGACTAAGGAAAAGAATTACATATATAATTCATCAGATGGTCAGATAGTGTATGTTAATGCGAAAGGACAGCTTCGAGTAGTTGATAACAACAAGATTACAGACATTGCGTCAGATGTTAATGCAGGTTCATTATCTAAAGTGTATAATAAAGGCAAGGCTTTAACATATGTTTCAGGCGGCAGGCAGTACTATATGGATAACATTAAGAGCAAAGCTGTTGCAATTCTGGAATCAGATGCAGTTACAGATACAGAGGGAACATATTTTTACAAGAACCGAATCTATGCGTATGATGCTGATAATATTCTTTATTCTAATACACTGAAGGGAAATGATATCAGCAATATAGGCTACGTTGAAAGATTGTGGCTTGGAACAGAACTAAGATAATTGCAAATGTATTAAAACAGGTATAAGTTATGGATTTATTTGAATATATGCGTGAAAACAATAAGAATACAGAATCTCCATTGGCTATGAGATTAAGACCGGAAACACTCGATGAAATGGTAGGACAGTCTCATATAATCGGAAAGGATAAACTGCTTTACAGGGCAATTAAGGCAGATAAACTTAGCTCAGTAATATTTTATGGTCCACCTGGAACAGGAAAGACAACTTTAGCTAGAATAATTGCTAATACAACAAGTGCAGAGTTTAATCAGGTTAATGCCACAGTTGCCGGAAAGAAGGATATGGAAGAGGTTGTTGCCAAGGCGAAAGACAATCTTGGAATGTATGGAAGAAAGACCATTCTTTTCGTAGACGAGATTCACCGCTTTAATAAGGGACAGCAGGATTATCTGCTTCCATTTGTTGAGGATGGAACAATAATTCTTATTGGTGCAACGACAGAGAATCCGTACTTTGAAGTAAATGGAGCTTTAATATCAAGGTCAATAATATTTGAATTAAAACCACTAGAGAAAGAAGATATCAAGACAATAATAAAGCGTGCTGTGTATGATGAGAAGAAGGGCATGGGAAGCTACAATGCAGCAATAGACGATGATGCACTGGAATTCCTTGCAGATATATCCAACGGAGATGCGAGAAATGCACTTAATGCCATTGAACTTGGAATACTCACAACAGACAGATCAGATGATGGAGTTATACATATAGATCTTGCAACAGCACAGGAATGTATCCAGAAGCGCTCAGTAAGATATGATAAAGAGGGCGACAACCACTACGATACAATATCAGCATTTATTAAGAGTATGAGAGGGTCTGATCCTGATGCAGTAAGCTATTATCTTGCCAAGATGCTGTATGCAGGTGAAGATATCAAATTCATTGCAAGACGAATAATGATATGTGCCAGTGAGGATGTCGGCAATGCTGATCCTAATGCACTGCAGGTTGCAGTAGCTGCGGCACAGGCTGTTGAGCGTATCGGCATGCCGGAGGCGAGAATTATACTTAGTCAGGCTGCACTTTATATTGCGACAGCACCTAAGAGCAATTCCTGTATCAAGGCTATTGATAAAGCAATGGATGTTGTTAAGAATTCAAAGACTGCACCGGTTCCTGTACATTTGCAGGATGCCCATTATAAAGGTAGTGCCAAGTTAGGACACGGTGTAGGATACTTATATGCACATGATTATCCTAATCATTACGTCAGACAGCAGTATCTTCCGGATGCTTATGTGAATGAGAAATTCTATGAGCCGGGAGATATGGGATATGAGAGGGATATTAAGAAACATTTGGATAAGATTAAGTCGGAGGCATAGTTTCCAATGAGGGATTACATAAACAGACTTTCAAGAGGCAGTTCAATTATCAAAGTACCAAAGCTGTCATGCAGTGAGGAACAGATTACCATGGATATTATGTGTAATACAGTTGCTACAGGCAGCTTCATATGTGATGCCACCGATAAGGTTTATGGAATGGTCTATGCTGACAATGAGAGGGTAAAGATTCTTTCAGAACAATTTGGTGGTACGCATATTATAACTGAATATCAGGTGGACGCTTCCGGACTTGAAGAAAATGATGAGATAGAGGGAACATTTACAGTAGTATGTAATGCCGGCGAGAAAAAGATACCATTTGCATTCAGATGTATGAAAGAGAATCAGGATGATATAAGAAATCATGTTAAGACTGAAGCAGTTGTTCTGCACATTGATAACGAAGAGAATACAATTATACACAAAGATGAAGCAGAGCAGTTTGAATGTGTGCTTATAAAGAGTGGCACAGAAGAAACAGAGATTGATATATATGCAGATGCAGATTTTATTGAATTAGAGAAGGACAGCTTATCAACTGATGATTTTGCAGGTGACAGGGCTGTAATTAAATATATAGTTAATCCACAGAAAATGCATGCAGGCAACAACTATGGATATATACATATAGTAAGTTATACGCAGCATTTAAAGATAAATGTGAGTGTTATATGTAAGAAAGCTGACGAATCGGAAGATTTTGAAGTCAGAAGAGAAGAAAAACTGGCACAATATAAGCTTACGAAGCTTTATCTTGATTTCAGAATGAAGAAAATCAAGAAAGAAAAATGGATTGCTGAATCTATGCAGACAGTTGACAGAATAAGGGGAATTAAGGGCACAGATGTATTTTATGATATTGTGCAGATACAACTGCTTATGGCGTCTGGAAGAGAGGAAACAGCAACACAGATATATAATAATATCAAGAAAGATATAGTCGGAAGAATTGGTGAAAATGTAGAACTTTACTGCTATTTTCTGTATGTTTCGACACTTATTGTGCGTGAAGAGGAGTATACGGCTCAGGTTTTATCACAGGTTAAGAAGTTCTTTGAGAATGGCTATGATACATATAGAATATTATGGATACTTTTTTACTTGAGTACAGATTCAGATAATAAGAGTATAAGACTTGTAAGAATAAAGGATGTAATTAATTCAGGATGCATAAGCCCTGTTATGTATATTGAGGCTATGAACATTATTAATGCACAGCCTGTTTTACTACGGGTGCTTAATCAGTTTGAAATGCAGGTTATTAATTATGGATGCAGGAACGACATTATTAGCGAGAAGCTTGCAATGCAGATTGCAGATGTTGTGGCTAATGAGAAGAATATTAATATTAATACTCTTATTATACTAAAAAAGATATATGATAAATATGAGAAAGACGAGATACTGACAGTTCTTGTAACCCAAATGGTAAGAATGGGCATGACAGGAGAAAACTGCTTTGAGATATATGAAAAAGGGGTATTAAGAGGTCTGAAAATAACAAGATTATATGAGTTTTATATTGCCAGTATGCCTAAAAAGACAGACAGGCAGCTGCCAAAGATAGTGTTGATGTATTTTGCATATGACAATACTCTTGCAGATGAAGATAAAGCATTTTTATATGCAAATGTGGTGACGGGCAGAGATTCGTACTATAAGGATATCTATGAAGGTTATGAAAGAAATATAGAGATATATGTGTATGAACAGCTTAAAGCCGGCAATATCAGTGACAATCTTGTTGTATTATACAAGGCACTTCTTAAGACACAGCTTGTGTGTGATGACACGGGCACATTTGTAAGTAAAATGCCATATATGTACAGAATGCAGTGCTTTAGTGATGTGGTAAGATATGTACATGTCAGATATCCGCAGTTTACAGAAGAAACAGTATATGAGCTTTCAGGGGAAACAGCATATATATGTATGTATGGAAGTGACTGCGAGATTACATTTGAATGTATTGACGGACAGATTAGAAAAGATACAATTGATTATGATATAGAAAAAGTGTTTGATATACAGCAGTATGCAGAGGTGTTTGAGGCTGCAGGTGATTATGGAAAGAACAATTCCAGAATAATTATGAGCAGAATCTGTGAAATGAGAAAGAATTCACAGAATACACAAGAAACACTTAAGCTGTACAAAACAATAAAAAAGGAACAGGGTATCAGTGAACAGTATAAACAGCAGATTAATGCCTGGATGATTGATTATTACTATCATTATTATGAAGAAGATGATTTCTGGCATGAATACAATTATGTTGATACAGATAATCTGACGAAGAAGGATGCGGGAAAGCTGATAGAGATACTTATAGATTCATCAATGTATTCACAGGCATATGAGATAGCCGGTATATACGGTTGCTGTATGGCAAAAGCGGCAAAACTTCTTAAAATGACTGACTATATTCTTACAAATGTATCAGACGGACATAGTCAGATTATTGATGAGATTACTCAATATATATTCAGACACAACATTTATAATGAACCTGTTCTTTCTTATATGTGCGAATACTATAATGGGACTAATGATGAAATGTATGCTGTGTGGAAGTCAGCAGTTAATTATAATGTAAATGTATTGCATATGTCAGAAAGGATTCTTGCCCAGATGATGTATACAGGTGTGCATACTGGAAGATTTACAGAGGTGTTTGCTGATTATTATAGTAAGATTCCTGATATGCTTATAGTAAAGGCATATTTATCTTATAATTCACAATTCTATCTTCTCAGGCAGAAGAAGGCTAATGATATAGTATTCAGAGTTATAGAGGAGTGTATGGGGGATGGATATGGATTGCCAGAGTGTTGTTATGTAGCATGGCTTAAGAATCTGTCAAGAAACCCTGTTGCGTTAAGAGAAGATACATCTGAAAAAGAACTTGCACAATCAGTCCTTAATGAATTATGTGAACATGACAGAATATATGGATTTTTCAAAAAATTCAAAGGAATACTGGATTTACCATACAATATGCAGGGACTTACTATTGTTGAATACATAGCAGATCCAGATGATAAAGTATCTTTGACATATAGTATTAATGGGGCTGACAGGCTGGTGCAGGTTATGAAGTCTAACGAATGGGGAATATTTACATGCAGGTTTAATCTGTTTTATGGGGATTCATTAGAATATACATTTATAGTTAATGACAGCAATGAACAGGCATCTACAGAGCCGGTAGTCTGCGAATATAAGGATATTCCATCAGAGAACACAGATGGAAGGATTGACATGCTTAATGATTGTCTTGCAAGCAGACAGCAGCATGACCTTACAACATTAAGAAAGCTCATGTATAGTTACTGTGTTGAGGAATACGTTACAAGAGAAATGTTTACAATTGTCAAATGAGGATAGCAGATATGGAGCAGTGTAAAGGACTTATAGCAGGAATAGATATAGGATATAGTAAAATTCAGGCAAGTGTATATTCATATAATTCACGGAATGTGCAGACGGTAAAACTGACAGAGGATTCAAAGGAAAAGACCAGTCTTGCAAATGTTGTTGCTGAATGTATGCGAGCAACAGGTACATCACAGATTCAAAGCATATGTGTAACCATTCCCGATTATCATTCTGATGAAATATCTGCTGTCAGGGATACTCTTAAAAAATGTGATGTATCAGATGGCAGAGGGCAGGTATTAAGCAGAGTTGAAAGCTTTGCATATTATGCGTACAGACAGAAAAGTGAGCTTCATGCTGCTGGTGTGGCACTGTTTGACTACACAAGTGAAGGAATAAGGTGTGATTATCTTGCAGTCAGGAAGAATGACAATAGTAACTATCTGCTTCAGGAACATACAGGATACACATCTGATATATTAAAAAAAGCTGTGATAAGCAAAGAACTTGGACTGGCTGAGAATGAGTTGTGTACATTTGCAGAAGAGTATTTTTCTAAAAGACATGTTTCGGCGGCATATCTTACAGGTGAAGGTTTTGATGTTGAAAAGCTTCCTGAAAGATTTGCAAAGCTTATGGTTACGAGAAGAAAAGCATTTGTCGGACAGAATCTTTTTGCAAAGGGTGCATGCTTTGCGGCAATGGAGATATTGAAGCCGGAAGTGTTTAAGAATGTCATAATGCTTCTTGATAATCATGTGAAATGTGGTATAGAAATAGATATTTCGTCATATGAAAAGCCAATGAGATTCAGGCTGGTAAGACCGGGAAGTAACTGGTATACTGCCGGACGGACTGTGGAATGTATACTTGAGGATATGAGAAGCATTACATTTAAAATAATAACACCTGAGAATAAATATTATGATGAAGTTGTTGATATAAGTGAAATTCCATTCAGGGAAGGGAAAACAACAAGAGTATCTGTGAGCGTAAGCTTTACGGATTCTGACAGGTGTAATATTACAATAAAAGATCTTGGATTTGGCGAGTTTGTCAAAAGTTCAGGAAAAGTTATAAGCAAAGAACTTGTATTAAGAAGCTGAGAATGTGGAAAACATCAGGAAACGGAGAAATACAATGGGGAAAATAATACTGTGCAGAGGAAAGAAGGCAGATACACCACTGACTGTTTTACAGACAGGTGTGAAGTTATATACAGCAGAAGAACTCTGTTATTATATTTATAATAATATATATCTGATTGGACAGGATTTTATAGATGATAATCTTATCAGTTTTCTTGATGAAACCGGAGAAAAAGAGCTGGCAGAAAGAGTAAGGAAGCTGAAAGAAACAGGAGGTTCATTAGCACAGATATTTGTAATAATACTCAAGACAATAGATTATTATTCTGTTGCAGAGATTGAGCAGTTAAGAGAGATTCTTAATACTCTTGGAAAGCAGAGCGTATGCGAAAGGCTTAAAGCAAGAGGAGATGGATATCTCAATGCTGGATATTATTTTGCTGCGGTCAGATGTTACGAGTCAATTATAAAAGATTACAAGGGAAAAGATTTGTTGGCAGCTGATTATGCAAAAGTTTATCATAACCTGGGAACTGCCTATGCAAGAATGTTTATGTATGATAAAGCAGTGATATATTATGATGAGGCATATAGGACGGGTCAGCATGAGGAATCAAAAAAATGCAGTATAGCAGCTTTAATTATGGCAAAGAAGGATAAAGAACCTGTTAATGTTGATGTGGATGAAGATGAATATGTTGTCCAGAAGGAATTGGAAACTTTAATGGATAATGCCAGATATAGTGATGAATATAGGGAACTTGAAGATATTGCCAGATTAAAAGCAGATGGCAATCTGGCACAGTACAACAGGGCGGTAGATGAAAGACTTGACAGGTGGAGAACGTCATACATTAAATATAGCAAAACATTTTAAAGAATTGTGGTGGATATATGGGAATATTTAAAAAAGCTGAAAAAGAAACGATATATGATGATTATGATGATGAATCGTACAGAGATGAGGAACTGCTAGAAGAGGCAGAGAAGGAAAAAACTGCCAATAAAATGTTTAATATATTGAATATATATGAAACGTTTGATAAGAAGAATAAGAAAAAACATGAAGACCGCAAGAGCGGAGAACTTGATGAGAAAACAAAGGAAAAACAGCAGCAGGCCAAGATAGAAGAAGAAAAATATGATCATCTGTTAAACAGTATGCAGGCACAGACGCTTATCAAGGCAGTTGAGAAATATGGAAAGGATGAGGAAGACCGCAAAGAGATTGATGCTATACCTATTGAGCTTCCAAAGGAAAAATCCGACCTTGATAAAATTGCAGAATATGCGATGAGCAGGAATATAGACAGTGTCAATATAAAGGATTTCAGTACACATGATATTGAGGTTTATGTAAGAGAACAGTGTGATATCATGGAAGAAGCAGCGACACATGTAGAAAATGCTAAAGCTGAGTATGAGGCTGTTACTGAAGAATATAATGATATACAGATTATGGAAGAAGCTCCCACACAGATACGTGATAAAATATTGAGTTGTGCAGAGACCATAGACAACATGATGGTTGACAGGCGTATTCTTAAAAGTACAGAACATAAGCTGTCAAATGCGGCATACAGGCGCATGGAAGCTGTGGAAAATGAAATGCCAGGTGGAATAAAGCTTTTGAAAGCATCCGAAGATTATTATGATACTGTTAAGAGAGATTTAAGGATACTTGAGGCAGAACAGCTTAATCTTAGAACTGATGCGGACGTTCTTGTTACAAGACAGATTAAGATAAGAAGGCTTGCGAAAACAGCAATCTTTGCGCTTGCGGCAGTGTTTGCAGTATTTCTTATATCGATGACACTTGTTCAAAATGACAGTGATACGGCACTTTTTATAGGAATATCTTTATTTGCAGCAATTCTTGCAGTTGGAATGTTTGCTTTATTAAAGGTTACTGAAAGAAATGTGATTATAACCGAAATAAAACTTAATAAAGCTACAGCACTGCTTAACAAAGTAAAGATTAAGTTCATTAATGCAGCAAATACGCTGGATTATGAATATACAAAGTTCGGAGTTAAAAGTTCATATGAACTTGATAAGAAATACAGGCTGTACGAGGAGATGAAAAAAGAGCAGATTAGAATGCTTGATATGACATCATCACTTAATTCTGCTGAAAATGAGCTTGAGAATATGCTTAAGAATTTAGGACTTTACAGTCCACATATATGGCTTGGAAGAGTGAGGGCAATCATTAATCCTAAGGAAATGGTTGAAGTGCGGCATGAAATAAATACTCGCCGTTATAAATTAAGGCAGCAGATAGAGTATAATGAAAAACGTATTGATGAAGCAAAGGAAAATATTAAAAAGATAACGCTTTCAAATCCGGCACACAGCGATGGTGCAATGCGCGTAATTGAAATGTATGAGAAGCGACATTCACGGGTTGCAAAATAAAATTGATATGTTACAATAAACAGTGGCTTTTTACGCATATGAATGATAAAAAGCGAAAGAAGTATGGAGGCTATAAGGATGAAAGAAAGACTTGAAGCAATTAGAGAAAGAGCTTTAGCACAGATTAATGAAACTGATTCGCTTGATAAACTGAATGATATCAGAGTCGCTTTCCTTGGAAAGAAGGGTGAACTTACAGAAGTACTTAAAGGTATGAAGGAAGTTGCACCAGAAGACAGACCTAAGGTTGGTCAGATTGTTAATGAGACAAGACAGGCAATTGAAGAAGTATTAGATAAGGCTAAGACAGAATTAGCTGCCAAGAAGAGAGAACTTCAGTTAAAGAGTGAAGTAATAGATGTTACTCTTCCATCTAAGAGGGATGAGTTAGGACATAAGCATCCTAATACACTTGCATTAGAAGAAATCCAGAAGATATTCATCGGAATGGGTTATGAAGTAGTTGATGGACCAGAAGTTGAGTATGATTACTACAACTTTGAGGCACTTAACATACCAGCTAACCACCCGGCTAAGGATGAACAGGATACATTCTACATTAATGATAAGATAGTACTCCGTACACAGACTTCCCCTGTTCAGGCAAGAGTTATGGAGAAGGGCAAGCTCCCTATCAGAATGATTTCTCCAGGACGTGTATACAGAGCAGATGAAGTTGATGCTACACATTCACCATGCTTCCATCAGGTAGAAGGTCTTGTAATTGATAAGGGAATCACATTTGCAGACCTTAAGGGAACTTTAGCAGAATTCGCTAAGGAGCTTTTCGGACCTGATACTAAAGTTAAATTCAGACCACATCATTTCCCATTCACTGAGCCTAGTGCCGAGATGGATGTAAGCTGTTTCAAATGTGGTGGTAAAGGATGCCGTTTCTGTAAGGGCGAGGGATGGATTGAAATCCTCGGCTGTGGAATGGTTCACCCACATGTATTCGAGCTTTGTGGAATTGATAAGGAAGAATATACAGGATTTGCCTTTGGTGTAGGACTTGAGAGAGTTGCTCTTCTTAAGTACGAAATCGATGACATGAGACTTCTTTATGAGAACGATATCAGATTTATAAAGCAGTTCTAAATCGATTCATATAGTGGTCTAACGACTGGAATAAGATAAAGTATATTTAAGGAGAATGACGATATGAATACATCATTAAATTGGATAAAAGCAATGGTTCCAGGTCTTGAGTGTACAGATCAGGAATTCAGAGATGCTATGACACTTTCAGGAACTAAGGTGGAGTGTTTTAATGCATTTGACAAGAACCTTGATAAAATCGTAGTTGGACAGATTCTCTCAGTTGAGAGACATCCTGATGCAGACAAGCTTGTAATATGCCAGGTTAATGTTGGCAGTGAGAATGTGCAGATTGTAACAGGCGCACCTAACATTGAAGTTGGTTCAAGCGGACAGAAGGTTCCTGTAGTATTAGACGGAGGTAAAGTTGCTGGAGGACATGACGGCGGCGCACTTCCAGAAGACGGAATTAAGATTAAGAAGGGCAAGCTAAGAGGAGTAGAGTCATGCGGTATGATGTGCTCTATCGAGGAACTTGGTTCTTCAAGAGAATTCTTCCCGGATGCACCAGAGGAAGGAATATATATATTTGGAGATGATGCTGTTGTTGGTTCAAGTGCGGTAGAATACTTAGGACTTAATGATACAGTATTTGAATATGAGATTACTAATAACCGTGTAGACTGCTACAGCGTTATCGGTATCGCAAGAGAGGCTGCTGCTACATTCAGAAAGCCTTTCAATCCACCGGTTGTTACTAAGACAGGTAACGATGAGGATGTTAACACAATGGTTTCAGTTGATATTGAAGCTAAAGAACTTTGCTCAAGATATGTTGCAAGAGTTGTTAAGAATATCAGACTTGCTCCATCTCCAAAGTGGATGCAGCAAAGACTTATGACAGCAGGTATCAGACCAATCAACAACATTGTTGATATCACTAACTATGTTATGGAAGAATATGGTCAGCCAATGCATGCATATGACTATGATACTATTGCAGGTCACAAGATTGTTGTAAGAACAGCAACTGATGGCGAAAAGTTCGTAACACTTGACGGACAGGAGAGAACTCTTGACGCACAGACACTTCTTATCTGTGATGGTGAGAAACCAGTTGGTATCGCAGGTATCATGGGTGGCGAGAATTCAATGATTACTGATGATGTCCAGACAATGCTTTTTGAAGCAGCTACATTTGACGGAACTAACATCAGAAAGACAACTAAGAAGATTGGTTTAAGAACAGACGCTTCTGGTAAATTTGAGAAGGGACTTGATCCAGAGAACGCAATGGAGGCTATCAACAGAGCATGCCAGCTTATTGAAGAGCTTGATGCAGGTGATGTTGTAGGAGGCGTGGTTGATGTATATCCTGACCCTGTAACTAAGAAGAGACTTCCATTTGAGCCGGCTAAATACAATGCTTTACTTGGTACTAATGTATCAGATGAAGATATGCTTTCTTACTTTGAAAGACTTGAAGTTGAATATGATAAAGATGCTAATGAGCTTATTATTCCAACATTTAGACAGGATCTTAACAGAGACGCGGATATGGCAGAGGAAGTTGCAAGATTCTTCGGATATGACAACATTCCTACAACTCTTCCTAAGGGAGAGACAACAATGGGTAAGATTTCATTTGAGCAGAGTATTGAAGATGCAGCTTCTGAGGTTGCCCAGTTTACAGGATTCTCACAGGCTATGACATACTCATTCGAGAGCCCTAAGGTATTCGATAAGTTAAAACTTCCTGCTGATTCTGTATACAGAAAGACAGTTGTAATCTCTAATCCATTAGGAGAGGATTTCTCGGTTATGAGAACACTTCCAATTCACGGAATGCTTACATCTTTATCTACTAACTATAACAGAAGAAACAAGAATGTTAAGTTATATGAATTAGCTAAGGTTTACCTTGCAGCAGATGATGTTAACGAGCTTCCGGACGAAAGAGTTGAATTCACACTTGGAGCTTTCGGCAGCGTTGACTTCTACTCAATGAAGGGTGTTATTGAAGAATTCCTTGAGAAGATTGGAATGAAGAAGAAGCCAACATATGATGCTAAGGCTGGTATTCCATTCTTACATCCAGGCCGTCAGGCTGATGTATATTACGCTGATAAGAAGATTGGTTACATCGGAGAACTTCATCCGGATGTTGCCGATACTTACTCAATCGGTGAGAGAACATATATTGTTGTTATTGATATTCCAACAGTTACAGAAATGGCAAGCTTCGATAAGAAGTTCACAGGAATTGCAAAGTTCCCAGCTGTAACAAGAGATATCAGTATGGTAATGCCTAAGGAACTTCCAGTTGGTGAAGTTGAGAAGATTATTGAAAAGCGCGGCGGCAAGATATTAGAAAGCTACAACCTCTTCGATATCTACGAAGGAAGCCAGATTAAAGAAGGCTTCAAGTCAGTTGCTTACTCAATCGCATTCAGAGCTAAGGACAGGACACTTGAGGATAAGGATATCACACCAGTAATGGAGAAGATATTCAAGGATCTTGAGGCTGACGGAATCGAGCTTAGAAAGTAATACAGACCCAGCTGTTACAGTGGTCGGTAAAGGGGCGGCGTGTGGCGCCGCCCCTTTGCTTTGAAAGGAGTAGTACATGGATTTACATGATTTTTATTATGATCTGCCAGAGGAGCTTATTGCGCAGGATCCTTTGTCTGACAGATCAAGTTCAAGACTTATGGTGCTTGATAAAGAAACAGGAGAGATTGAACATAAGATATTCAGAGATATCGTAGATTATCTTAAGCCGGGTGATTGTCTTGTTGTTAATGACACTAAGGTAATACCAGCGAGACTTATAGGTACTAAGGCTGATACAGGAGCTACTATTGAAGTGCTTCTTCTTAAAAGACTTGAAGACAGACAGGATACATGGGAAGTTCTTGTTAAGCCGGGAAAGAAGGCTAAGGTTGGTGCTAAGATAAGTTTTGGCGAAGGCAAGCTTATAGGAGAGATTATTGATATAGTTGAAGAAGGAAACAGACTTATTCAGTTCACATATGATGGAATATTTGAAGAGATTCTTGATGAGCTTGGACAGATGCCACTTCCACCATATATAACACATAAACTTGAAGATAAGAACAGATATCAGACAGTATATGCAAAGCATGAGGGTTCTGCAGCAGCGCCTACTGCCGGATTACATTTTACAACAGAGCTACTTGAAAAAATCAAGGCCATGGGAGTTAATATTGCAAGAGTAACACTTCATGTGGGACTTGGAACATTCAGACCTGTCAAGGTAGAGAATATTCTTGACCATCATATGCATTCGGAGTTTTATGTTGTTACACAGGAAGCTGCAGATATGATCAATAATACAAGAAAAAATGGCGGCAGGGTAATTGCTGTTGGAACAACAAGCACAAGAACTCTTGAGTCAGTCGCACTTGAAGATGGAACAATTCCAGCCAAGAGTGGATGGACAGAGATATTCATATATCCGGGATATAAGTTCAAGGCAATCGATTGTCTTATAACTAATTTCCATCTTCCAGAATCAACACTTGTTATGCTGGTATCAGCACTTGCAGGAAGAGAACATGTGCTTCATGCCTATGAGGTTGCTGTGCAGGAGAAATACAGATTCTTCAGTTTTGGAGATGCTATGTTTATTAAATGATAATTTACAAATAATATATATTTATAGAAAAGACTTGAACATAAAAATAAAAAATGATATATTAAATGAGTAAAATGACTCATGAACACAGACGAACCCCCTCGGTGCCGTTTACGCCGAGGGGGTTCTGCTCTGTTACGATGTGATGATAAAAATATTTTAACACAATATAATTAATGAAGTAATAAAGGTATATAAAAAATATATTTGAACTTCCAATAAGTTAATGATATCATTATATGGATTAAATGAAAGAGAACAGGTATAATCCTGTACAGTACAGAGGGAATCATGGGGATTGAAAAGAGAAAATCAAGAAGAACTGATGTCAATGTTTATATATCATTAAGACAGCTTGATGATAAATATGTTTCTGGGTATGCTGGTGATACAGTAGACGTGAATGTCATTAATATATCAAAAGATGGCATGGCATTTAAGTCTGATTATAAGTTTAAACCTAATACTTATTACGATACAATTGTTATACTTGCCAATAAAGAACGATTTGCAACTGTAATAGAAATTATACGAATGAGTAATTCAGGGGATATAGAGACAACATACGGCTGTAGGTTTGTTGGTATTAGTAAAGAAGATCAGTTTAAGATAGAAGTTTACCAGATAGTAGACGAAAGCAAAAACAACTAAATATTATGAGTAGCACAGATGATCGCGGCTGCATTCGTGCAGGTGAGGAAAGTCCGGGCTTCACAGGGCAGGATGCCGGATAACGTCCGGTGGAGGCAACTCCAAGGCCAGTGCAACAGAAATATACCGCCATGGCGAAAGCTATGGTAAGGGTGGAAAGGCAGTGTAAGAGACTACCGCATTGCTGGTAACAGCAGTGGCACATGTAAACCCCATTCGAAGCAAGACCAAATAAAAGCGATATAAAGGCTGCCCGCCAAGCTTTAGGTAGGTCGCTTGAGCCTGCTGGCAACAGCAGGACTAGATAGATGATCATCACAGCTTATGCTGACATAACCCGGCTTATAGTGCTGCTCATTTTATTATATTCAATCCGGCTTATGCCGGATTTTTTTAGGTAAGGATTAAGGGTTACTATGAATTATAATATTAGAAGAATGATTTTTTTGATAATTGCATTTATCTGGGCGATAGTAATATTTGCTTTTTCGGCAAAACCAGGAGATGAATCAGAAAACCAGAGTATTAAAGTTGGAATGACAGTGTGTAATATATTTGTACCCGGTTTTGATAATCTGCAAGAATATGAGCAGGTTGATATGGCAAAAAAGATTGATTATCCAGTAAGAAAAACAGCTCATGCAACAGAATATGCAATTCTTGCAGGATGTGTGCTGGGAGCAGTGACACCAGGTTTTATCAGGTGGAAGAATGGATTAACTGCAATATGTACGGCGGTAATATATGCAGCAACAGATGAAATTCACCAGCTGTTTGTGTCAGGAAGGAGTGGAAGGATTACAGATGTGCTGATTGATGGGTGTGGAGCTGTTGCTGGTACATTAATTATACTGTTAATATCAAGAATTATAGTTATGTGCAGAAAAAAGAAAACTAACTTATAATATTTCTTGCTTTTTTTGTCTGTAAGTCTATAATATTGAATGATTTATATTTAATTCAATATGGGAGATATATATGAGCAGGACAGAAACACTTGATAATACAAAAATGACTAATGGACCGATAACAAGGATTTTATTATCATTTGCAGGACCAGTGCTTTTGGGTCAGCTTCTGCAACAGCTTTATAATATTGCAGATGCAGCAATTGTTGGACAGTTCTTAAGCTCTAAGGCACTGGCAGCAGTTGGTGCAACTTCTTCTCTTACGTATATTGTATGTTATTTCTGTATAGGTTCATGTATAGGAATAAGTGTTCCTGTGTCACAGGCATTTGGAGCAGGAAAGAATGATGATTTAAGAAAATATTTTGTTAATGGAGTCTACTTTGCGCTTGCAATTGCGGTTATTATGACAGCAGTTACAGCGTCTATGAGTGGACTCTTTTTAACGTGGTTAAAGACACCTGAAAATATATTTAAGGATGCATATGTGTATCTTGTTATTATATTCTTAGGACTTCCGTTGACGGTTCTGTATAACTTCTGTTTTGGGATTCTGATGGCATTTGGAGACAGCAAAAAGTCAACAATGTTTATGGCAGTATCGACAGTTATTAATATTTTTCTTGATCTGTTTCTGGTTGTAGTTGTGAAATGGGGTGTTGCCGGAGCTGCAGTTGCTACTATATTTTCACAAGGAATTGCAGGCGTTCTTAGTGCTGTATACATCTTTAAGAAGTACAAACTGTTATTTCCAGTTAATGCAGATGAAAGAAAGTTCCATCCGTATTACATGAAGAACATTATTAAAATGTGCATGCCAATGGGACTGCAGTATTCTATTACTGCAATTGGTGCAATTATTCTGCAATTTTATGTAAATGCACTTGGAGAAGACGCCATTGCAGGATTTACATCCGGATATAAGATTAAGAATCTGATTCTGTGTCCGTTAAATGCGTTGGGAACAGCTCTTTCATCATTCGTCGGACAGAATTTCGGAGCTAAGAGATTTGACCGTATCAGTGAAGGATTTAAGAGAACTTTAGAGATTGGTCTTATCTATTCTGTAATCACGATGATAGTATGTTTCTTTACCGGCAGATATATGGCACTTATATTCGTTGATGCAGCTGATACAGTTGTTGTCGGTTACACTGTGAAGTTTATAAGATACATAAGTGTGTTTAATGCAGAACTGGCACTTTTATTTACTGCTAGGTATTCAGTTCAGGGTATGGGCTATGGCAAATATTCTATTCTCTCAGGACTTGCTGAGATGGCTGGAAGGGCGGCTGTTGCTGTGCTTCTGATACCACATTTTGGCTTTGATGCTGTGTGCTGGAATGAGGGACTTACATTCCTTGCAGGAATTGCAGTTATTCTGCCAATTTATATTAAACTATTTTGCCATTTGCGTAAAAGTATGATATAATTTTTACGATTTTGGGATGAGGAAAGGTGGCGCTTATGTCTAAGATTATATTAACAGGTGACAGACCAACCGGAAGACTTCACTTAGGTCATTATGTTGGATCTTTAAAGCGAAGAGTTGAATTACAGAATTCAGGTGAATATGAGAAGATTTTTATTATGATTGCGGATGCACAGGCATTAACAGATAATGCTGATAATCCAGAGAAAGTAAGACAGAACATTATCGAGGTTGCACTCGATTATCTTTCAGTTGGTATTGACCCAGCTAAGTCTAATATATTTATCCAGTCACAGATTTCACAGCTTACAGAGCTTACATTTTATTATATGAACCTCGTTACAGTTTCAAGACTTCAGAGAAACCCTACAGTTAAATCTGAGATTCAGATGCGTAATTTTGAGGCGAGTATTCCGGTAGGATTTTTCTGTTATCCTATAAGCCAGGCAGCAGATATTACTGCATTTAAGGCTACTACTGTTCCTGTAGGAGAAGATCAGGAGCCTATGATTGAGCAGTGTCGTGAGATTGTAAGAAAGTTTAATTCTGTATATGGAGAAGCATTGGTTGAACCAGAAATTCTTCTTCCGGATAATAAGGCATGTTTAAGACTTCCTGGTACTGATGGTAAGGCTAAGATGAGCAAGTCATTAGGAAACTGCATCTACTTATCTGACACTCCAGAGGAAGTTAAGAAAAAGGTTATGAGTATGTACACAGACCCTAACCATATTCAGGTATCTGATCCTGGACAGGTTGAGGGTAACACAGTATTTACTTACCTTGATGCTTTCAGCAGTGATGAGGATTTTGCTGAATTCCTTCCTGATTATAAGAATCTTGATGAATTAAAGGATCATTACAGAAGAGGTGGTCTTGGAGATGTTAAGGTTAAGAAGTTCCTTCTTAATGTTATCAACAAGGAGCTTGAACCAATCAGAGCAAGAAGACATGAATATGAAAAGGATATTCCAGAAGTATATAATATCCTTAAGAGAGGTACAGAAGCGGCTTACGCTGTTGCACAGGACACTCTTGATGATGTCAAGGCTGCTATGAAGATTGATTATTTTAATGATGCAGAACTTATTAAGGTTCAGTCAGAAAAATACAGCAGAACAGAGTAATTATTTTAATTAAATATACACACGGAGGCTTTTCTATTATGAGACATTTACTTAGTCCGCTTGATTTAAGCGTTGATGAACTGGCAAGATTATTAGATCTTGCAAGAGACATTTCAAAGGATCCATCAAAGTATGGTCATGTATGTGATGGAAAGAAGATAGCCACATTGTTCTATGAGCCAAGTACTAGAACAAGATTAAGCTTCGAGGCTGCCATGATTAACCTTGGCGGTCAGGTATTAGGCTTTTCTGAGGCTTCTTCAAGCTCAGCGTCAAAGGGTGAAAGTGTTGCAGATACTATAAGAGTTATCTCTTGTTATGCAGATATATGTGCAATGCGTCATCCAAAGGAAGGTGCTCCGATGGTAGCTTCCGAGTATTCACACATCCCTATTATTAATGCAGGTGATGGTGGACATCAGCATCCTACACAGACACTTACTGATCTTATGACAATAAGGGAGCTTCGTGGTTCACTCGATAACTTTACTATCGGTTTATGTGGTGACCTTAAGTTCGGAAGAACAGTTCACTCACTTATAAGTTCATTAGTTAGATACAAGAATGTAAAGTTTGTCCTTATATCGCCTAAGGAGTTAAGAATTCCTGATTATATCAGGGATGATGTGCTTAAGGCTAATAACTGCGATTTCGTAGAAGTTGAGAATCTTGAACAGGCTATGCCTGAGCTTGATATTCTCTATATGACAAGAGTACAGAGAGAAAGATTCTTCAGTGAAGATGAATATTTAAGAATGAAAGATTTCTATATACTTGATGAAGATAAGATGGCACTTGGAAAGCCTGATATGTATGTTCTTCATCCGCTTCCAAGAGTTAATGAAATATCTGTTGACGTTGACAATGATGACAGAGCTGCTTATTTCAAGCAGGTTCAGTTTGGTGTATATGTAAGAATGGCACTTATACTTACTTTACTTGGACTTGATACAGTGGTTAATCCATCATTAGCGCATGTACTTGATTCACTGGATGCATAAGGAGGAAAATTTATGTTAAATGTAGGCGAACTTAATGAAGGCTTTGTTCTTGACCATATTGAAGCAGGAAAGGCCATGATGATATACAATTACTTAGGACTTGATAAGCTTGACTGTCAGGTTGCTATTATTAAGAATGCAAGAAGTGGTAAGATGGGAAAGAAAGACATTATTAAGATTGAAGGTGGTCTTGATCTTGTTGATCTTGATGTTTTAGGATTCGTTGACCATAACATTACTGTAAATATTATTAAGAATGGTGAAATAGTAGAGAAGAAGAGACTATCTCTTCCAAAGCAGGTTACTAATATTATCAAATGTAAGAATCCAAGATGTATCACATCTATCGAGCAGGGCTTAAAGCAGGTGTTCGTACTTGCTGATGAGGAAAAGCAGGTTTACAGATGTAAGTACTGTGAAGAGAAATATTCATAAAAATTAATGGCTGTCGTTACTAAACGGCAGCCATTTTAATATATGTGTCAAAGACACATTTACTTAAGTTCTTTAATTATCATATTATTAGGTCTTGAAATCTTAAGCTCCGGACCATTCATTATTATAAGCCCTTTGTCGTATTTTACAGTAAATATTGTAATAGAATTCCCTTCATTATTCATTGACATTAAATGCTTGTCGTCAGGGAAGAGCCTTATGTACTTAGGATAATCACCACTGATAGGGAGAGAATTAAGGCTTGAGAGCTTTCCTGTTTTGGAATCAACCTTGTATATTGTAACTGTATTATCGCCGGCGTTAGAGCAGAGCAGATGCTTTCCTGTGCTGTCAAATGTTATGTTAGCAGCGGCACTGTTAGATTTATGGTCTCTTCTTACAGTGAATATATTCTGTACTAAATCAAAACGGTCTTTGTCTGAATTCTTATCATAAGAATATACATTAATATAATTCTTCATTTCGCAGACAACATAAGCAAACTTACCATCCTGACTGAATTCAATCTGTCTTGGTGCAGATTCCTGCTGTGAACGGATTATATCGTATAACTTTAATTTACCGGTTACATGATTGAATTCATAAAGCTTAATCTGGTCAATTCCAGGGTCACATACACATAAAAGTTCTTCGTCAGGTGTGAATGTGCTCCAGCTTATATGAGGACGGAAGTTTCTTTCGGCAACACTTCCGATTCCTTTATGAAATATTTCATCAGCTATAAATCCCGCTGAACCATCAGCATTGATGTGCAAAACAGTAATCTTGCCGTCATGATATCCGGAAACAACAAGGAATCTGTTATCACTTGTTACGCATATATGACAGCCACGCATTCCGTTAATGGACGCAACATTCATAAGCTCGAGACTTCCATCTTCTAATACAGCATAAGCTGAAACACCCTGGTCACATATAGAGTATAAGAAATTCTTATCATGTGAAAATGCAATGAAAGAAGGGTTATCAATTGCCACCTCTTCACGTTCTGTTATTCTTCCTTTAGCTACATCACAGTCATATATATGGATACCCTTACTGCTTTCGTGTGTATAGCTGCCTGCATAAGCTACATATTTCTTATCCATGATTATCCGCCTCCGTAAAACATATATATTACTATTTTATAGCATAAGTAAAGGATTTTCAATACTGGTCAGATACATTTTTGCTTAACCTTTTCAGGACAAATACTTACAAGTATAATATCAGGCCCGATTGTGCGGATGCATTTGAAAGGAATTACATATTCAAAATCTCTTCCAAGCAGTCCGCATAATCTGGCGGGACCGGGAACAATGAGTGCCAGTATGCAGCCTGATGACGGGTCGAAATCAATATCAACCACAAAACCTAATATGCAGCAGTCGGTATCGTTTATTACGGTTTTTCCTTTAAGTTCACATAGACGCATTATAATACCTGGTTAAGTGCTTATATTATTATATTACGCATATCAGCAAAGGTGTCTTTTCATATCACGCAAGGCACATTTTTCAAGACGGCTTACCTGGGCCTGTGATATCCCAAGATCTTTGGCAACTTCAGTCTGTGTAAGACAATCAAAGAAACGGAGTATTATTATCTGGCGTTCTCTTGGGGAAAGCCGATTAATAGCTTCTCGAAGCGCAATATTTCTTACCCAGCGGTCTTCAGTGTTTTTCTTGTCCTTTACCTGATCAATAACATACAGGGTGTCACCACCATCATTGAATACCGGTTCATATAATGATATTGAAGGTGTGACTGCTTCAAGGGCAATTACGATATCAGCTTTTGATATGCCTATTTCTTCTGCGATTTCTGTAATTGATGGTTCTTTAAGATTTTTCTTCATAAGTGTTTCACGGGTAGTTATTGCTTTATAGGCTGTATCTTTTAAGGAACGGCTGACTCTTATAGTGCTGTTATCACGCAGAAAACGCTTTATCTCTCCGATTATCATTGGAACAGCATATGTTGAAAACTGTACATTTAACGATATATCAAAATTGTCAATCGCTTTAATCATTCCTATACAGCCTATCTGAAACAGGTCATCAAGATTTTCACCACTCTGGCTGAAGCGTTGTACAATGCTTAATACAAGCCTTAAGTTTCCTTTTATAAATGTTTCTCTTGCCTGCGTATCTCCTGATTTTATCTTTACAAGCAGTTCTTTTGCCTGGGCGGGTTTAAGAAGAGGAAGGTCACTTGTATTGACTCCGCATATTTCGACTTTGTATCCAGCCATAATCCCTCCTTAAATAATAATTGGTTTTTCAATTTATCAACATTAAAAGGATTGACATTTTGGCTGGGCTTATTCATAATTAATTTATATATTTAATTTGGAGGTAGATAGCGTGAAGTGTCCATTTTGTGGTAAAGATAACACTAAGGTAATTGATTCAAGACCGACTGATGACAGCTCAATAAGAAGACGTCGTCAGTGTGACGAGTGTGGTAAGCGTTTTACCACATATGAAAAGATTGAATCTATGCCTCTTATTGTGATTAAGAAGGATAATAACAGAGAACCATATGACAGAGAGAAGATAACTGCGGGTATTGTCAGATCGTGCCATAAAAGGCCTGTATCTATCTCACAGATTAATAATATGGTTGATGAGATTGAGACGCAGATATTTAATATTGGAGAGAAAGAAATCTCAACTAAAACTATTGGTGAGATTGTAATGAGCAAGCTTAAGGCAGTTGATGAGGTTGCCTATGTAAGATTTGCATCTGTTTACAGAGAATTTAAGGATGTTGATTCATTTATGGAAGAGATTAAGAAAATCCTTAAATAATATATATCAGTAATTAAGAAAGGCAGCATTTTTGTTATGTTTAAGAGGTTTTATCCTGATATATATATTGATTCAGCTTACGACATAGATTATGAAGGACTGTATAATAAGGGCTACAGAGGTATTATATTTGATATTGATAATACTCTTGTGGAACATGGTGCACCGGTTACGAAGAAGTGCAGTGATTTATTTGACAGTTTAAGAGCGATAGGGTTTGATACATGCATTATATCGAATAACAAAGAACCGCGTGTAAAGCCGCTTGCTGATGCATGTGGTTCAAGATATGTAAGTAAGGCAGCAAAACCATCGCCGGTCAATTATATTAAGGCAATGGATATTATGGGAACAGACAGGAATAACACATTCTTTGTTGGTGACCAGCTTTTTACAGATGTGTGGGGCGCTAACAGGGCAGGTATTATGTCTGTGCTTGTAAAGCCTATTGATAAGCATGAAGAAATTCAGATAATTCTTAAGAGAAGACTGGAATGGATTGTATTATTTTTCTATAAAAGAAGAAAGCATTAATTGCTTAAAGGAGCTTAGATTATGGACATCAAAGGAACAACAAGAGTATGCGGACTTATTGGTAATCCGGTAGGACATTCTGTTTCACCGGCAATTCATAATAATCTTGCACAGCTGACAGGAAAAGATATGGTTTATACAACATTTAAAGTGGAAAAAGGAGATGTGGCATTTGCTGTAAGAGGTGCTTACAGTCTCAATATACTGGGACTTAATGTCACAGTTCCACACAAGTCAGAGGTTATTGATTCTCTTGTAGATATAGATCCGCTTGCCAAGGCTATAGGAGCTGTTAATACTCTTGTAAGGGTTGATGGAGGATTCAAAGGATACAACACTGATATTCTTGGACTTGCGAGAGAACTTGAAGATGAAGGAATTGAACTGGCTGATTCTAAGGTTATTATTCTGGGAGCAGGAGGCGCAGCAAGAGCTATTACTTTTCTTTGCTCAAGCAAGGGGGCAAAGAAAATTTATCTGTTGAACAGATCTGTAGATAAGGCACAGGATATAGCACGTGCTGTAAATACACATTTTCATAATGAAAAAGTAATTCCTATGAATATTGCTGATTATGCGGATATTCCAGGAGATGATTATATTGTTATCCAGACAACAAGCGTTGGACTTCACCCGAATGATACTGCAGTTGTTATTGATGATGAAGCATTTTATAAGAAGGCGGCAGTTGGTGTTGATATCATATATAATCCGGGAGAGACTATGTTTATGAAGCTTATTAAGGCACAGGGGAAAAAGGCTTATAATGGACTTAAGATGCTTCTGTATCAGGGAGTAAGTGCTTACGAGCTCTGGAATGACTGTAAGATTACTAAGGAAGAGGCTGATGAGGTGTATAAGTGTCTTCAGAAGGAGCTTGAGATTAATGAATAGAAAGAATAATATTATCCTTATTGGTTTTATGGGAAGCGGTAAGACTACATTTGGCAGATGGATATCTACGTCCCATTCAATGAAGTTCATTGATACCGATGAGTACATAGAAAAAAAATACAATAAGCTTATTAAGGATATATTTAGAGAGTCGGGAGAAGAAGCTTTCAGAAATATGGAGACACAGGCAGTCAGAGAACTTGCTGATTCAAGTGATAACTGTGTTATATCTGTTGGAGGAGGGCTGCCGGTAAGAGATATTAACCGCAGGCTTCTTAAAGAGCTTGGAATTGTCGTATATCTTAAGACCGAGGTTGATGAACTTGTAAAAAGACTGTCTAAGGACACAAGCAGACCGCTTCTTGCAGGAGGTAATTTAAGAGAAAAGATTGAAAGTCTTATGACCGCAAGGGAGGCGCTTTATAAGGACGCTGCTGATGTTATAGTTAAGACTGATGGAAGAAGATTTGAAGACATGTATGCTGATATAGTTTCAGCTGTTAATATAGGCATAATGGAGGATTGATATGAAGATACTTGTAATGAACGGGCCTAACATTAATTTTCTTGGAATAAGAGAGAAAGGTATATATGGAGAGCAGAATTATGAAGCTCTTGTTTCAATGATTGAGAAGAAGGCAGAGGAGCTTGGAGTTGATGTTGAGGTGTTCCAGAGCAATCATGAAGGTGCTATAATTGATAAGATTCAGGAAGCATATTATAATGATGTTGATGGAATAGTTATTAATCCGGGAGCGTTTACTCATTACAGCTATGCAGTAAGAGATGCTCTTGCATCTGTGGCAGCAATTCCTAAGATTGAGGTTCATATATCTAATGTACATACAAGAGAAGAGTTCAGACATACATCAGTGACAGTTCCTGTGTGCAACGGACAGGTTGTTGGACTTGGACTTAAGGGATATTTATATGCCATGGAAGCAGTTGTTGACCTTGCTATGAAAAAGTAGTTGCCAAATGTTTATATTTATTATACAATATTAGAAGTCATTTGATTATTTAGGAGGTATACCAAAGAATGGTAGATGCAGGTAGTTTTAAGAACGGTATTACAATTCAGTATGAGAACGGAATTTGGCAGGTAATCGAATTCCAGCATGTTAAGCCTGGTAAGGGATCACCTTTCGTTAGAGCTAAGTTAAAGAATATTATTTCTGGTGGTGTTATAGAGAATTCTTTCAGACCAACTGAGAAGTTTGATCTTGCACACATCGACAGATCAGAATATCAGTATTTATATGCTGATGGAGATCTTTACAACTTTATGAATACAGAGACATATGACCAGATCGCATTAAGTGCTGATCAGGTTGGTGATTCTCTTAAGTTCGTTAAAGAGAATGAGATGGTTAAGCTTTGTTCACATGATGGTAATGTATTTGCTATTGAGCCACCTATTTCAGTTGAGCTTGAAGTAACAGATACAGAGCCTGGTATCAAGGGTAACACAGCAACAGGTGCTACTAAGCCAGCTATCGTAGAGACAGGAGCTAAGATTATGGTTCCATTATTCGTTAATCAGGGCGATAAGATTAAGATTGATACTCGTACAGGTGAGTATACATCAAGAGCATAATTTTTATGTATTATTAAGGGCTGTCATGCATATGCATGACAGCCCTTTTTGCGCGAGTAGCGATGAGAATAGCTGCAGAATTTATAATCATGCTTGCATTAATTATAAATTGGGCGGATATTCGAGGAGCACCGCGACAATGCCAGACTTTAGTCTGGCATATGCGCTACTCGCGCGAGTAGCGATGAGAATAGTTCTAGACTTATCCCCTTGCCTGGAATGTTGTACAGACTGTATCGTCCTCTGTTACAGCCTTTATACCTGATATGTCTACATGGTCAGCATCACATTTTTTATTAGTGTTATATATGCAGTTGGTTGCTTCACATGAGATGGATAAAGAATCTTTAGGAAGATGGCACATATTAGTTGCACCTGGTTTCTGATGTTCATAGTCGCTGCAGCATGTTTCACCACATTGGCATGCCGAGCTTCCTTCTACACAGATTGAATTAAGACAGCACTGATTGTCACAGTTATGCATGCAAGATGCAGCATTACAGTTAAGATTACCCATAATATTTCTCCTTTCAAAAAACAAATATGACCGCTATTGTTTTTGAAACATAGCGGCCATATTATTGTACCCTTAATATTATTCTTTATTCAGAGGGCTATTTAATGAAAGAAAATGTAAAACGTTTTGTTCTGACATTGAAATATCTGAAAGAAACCTTAGCAATAATCTTATCCTTTGACACGAATGTGTTGGTCCAGTATCTTGAATCCTTGGAATTATTTCTGTTATCGCCAAGCATAAAATATGAATCAGCAGGTACAACATAGGTTAACTCTTCACCATCATTGTTCATTGGCTCCCGAAGATAATTCTCTTCAAGCTGTTCACCATTGACATATACATGTCCGTTGGAAATCTGAATGACATCACCAGGAATACCGATAACTCTTTTTACAAAATTCTGTGATTCATCATCAGGATATTTGAAGATTACAATATCACCACGTTCTGGTTCATGAAACAGATAAGCAAGTCTGAAACCTATTAGTCTGTCTCCGGTAAGAATGGTGTTTTCCATTGAACCAGACGGAACCTGAGCGTTTACAATTATAAATCTGGTAAAAAGAAATGCTACAATAACAGCAACGGCAAGGATTTTGATATAACTTAATATTTCCTGTCCAATAGTTTCCTGCTTTTCTTTATGATGATGTGGAGCAACAGGCTCATCGCTGTAACGAGGAATATCATAAATGTTATCATCATCATCTTCATCAAAAGAAAAATCATCATCTAAAAATTCGATACCATCATCGTATTTTGCTTTAGTATCATCGTCATAATTGTCATAGTTAAAATTAGTCATGTTATATATTTCCTTATTGTTATATAAGACAATGATAGTTTAAATGGCGTTATTTTGCAAGTAATTCCATGATTTTATTGCTTCTTGCAATAAATCCAGTCATCTGTTCAGGAGAGAGTGGTGCATGACTAAGCATAGCAAGGTCATAGAGCTGTTCGCATATAATCTTAGTATTTTCACCGTCTGCATGTTCTGCAACATATTTAACAAGGTCATTGTTAGCATTAAGTACAAGAGTCTGCCCCTCAGCACCAAACATATTAGGATCCATGCCTGCCATACCATACATCTTCATCATATCCTGCATACGTCTGCTTTCTTCTGAAAGAGTAATCATTGAAGATATAGATGCATCCTTTAATTTCTCTACACTAACAGTTAAATTCTCATTGCCAAGAGCATCCTTGAAAGTCTTAGAGAGCTTTTCAGTCATGTCCTTCAACTCGTCTTTAGAAGTCTCCTCCTTAAAGCTGTCTGAAAGATCTGCATCGATACGCTTGAACTTGAGATTCTCATTCTTAGATTCCATGTTGGTGATGAATGGCTGGTCAATGTTATGAGTAAGAATTACAGCATCAATTCCTTCGTTCTTAAACATGTTAATATACTGACTCTGTTCAATTTCATCTGTTACATAGAATACAGTGTTTTCATGTTTCTCTTTATTCTCTTCGAGACATTCCTTAAGTGTTAAATATTTGCCGTCAAGGTTCTTGAATATGATGTAATCATTCATCTTCTCAGCAAATTTTTCATCCTTTAAGCAGCCGAATTTAATAAATGGGTTGATGTCATCCCAGTATTTTTCATAGTTTTCTTTATCTGTTTTACACATTCCTGAAAGCTTGTCGGCAACCTTTTTAGTGATGTAATCAGATATCTTCTTAACAAATCCATCGTTCTGAAGTGCTGAACGTGATACATTAAGTGGAAGGTCTGGGCAGTCAATAACACCTTTAAGAAGAAGTAAAAATTCTGGAATAACTTCTTTGATGTTATCTGCTACGAATACCTGATTGTTATAAAGCTTTATAGTACCTTCAATAGATTCATACTCTGTATTAATCTTAGGGAAGTAGAGAATACCCTTAAGATTGAATGGATAATCCATGTTAAGGTGAATCCAGAATAATGGTTCTTTATAATCGTGGAATACCTTGCGGTAGAATTCCTTGTAATCTTCATCTGAACATTCATTAGGATGCTTTGTCCAGAGTGGATGGATATCGTTGATTGCAACTGGTCTTTTTACAATCTTAGCCATCTTTTTGGCTGGAACTTTCTCAACAGTTTCCTTAGTTCCATCTTCTTTCTCAACTTCTTCTGTAACAGCGTCCTTTATAAATGTATCAAGAACTGTATCTTTTTCTGTAACTTCTTCCTCAGGAATCTCCTCAGTCTGTTCACCCGCATCTTCGTTAGTTACAAAGATTGGAACCGGCATGAAAGAGCAGTACTTATCAAGAACTTCTTTAGCCTTATATTCGTTGGCAAATTCATAGCTGTCCTCATTGAGGTAAAGAGTAATCTCAGTACCAGGAGTTGTTTTGGTTCCCTCACTTATATCATATTCAGTTCCTCCGTCACATGACCAGTGAACTGATTCTGCTCCGTCCTTAAATGAAAGAGTATCAATAGTAACCTGGTCAGCAACCATAAATGCTGAGTAGAAACCTAAACCAAAATGTCCGATAATCTGGTCATCGTTAGCCTTATCCTTATACTTCTCAAGGAATGCTTCAGCACCTGAAAAAGCAATCTGGTTGATATACTCATCAACCTCTTCCTTAGTCATACCGATACCGTTATCAATGATCTTGATTGTCTTATCTTTTGCAGAAAGCTTAATTTCAACCTTATATTCAATATCATCAGGAGCTTCATACTCCCCAATCATTGAAAGCTTCTTGAGCTTAGTGATAGCATCACATGCATTAGAAACTAACTCTCTATAGAAGATATCATGGTCAGAATACATCCATTTCTTGATGATAGGGAAAATATTCTGACTGTTAATAGATAAATTACCATGTTCTTTTGACATAATATTTCACTCTCCAATCTGTATAGTATTAAACTAAATGTTAATTTAATACACAAGAAAACATAAGTCAAGCAAAAATTAGCACTCCTTAAACAAGAGTGCTAACAAAAAACCGCCTGTGCGTGTAAACAGGCGGTTTTGCAACATTTATTAAATAATTCTAAATTATTCCTCATAGGAAATATCAGCATCTGACAGGAAGTTAATAATATATCGTTCAAATGCTTCATCAAGTGAACGGTCGAGAGTGAAAGTACTAAGCGAAGATGCTGTTGTCATGGTTACTGAACCATCCTGATAGCGTACATTAAGAAATAACCCGTTGACACAGTCGGGGTCAAAGTTAAGGTCAGTATCAAGTATCAGCTTTGCAACAACTGCTTCAGGCAGTACAAATGTTATCTTTAAAAGTTCAGGAACTTTCCTGCCCTTAATTATGCTGAATGCGAAAGGCTTAATGTTCTTCCATGATGTATATCTTGCAGAAGGCATGGAATTAAGCTCATCTTCATTATAAAAGTCAGTGTTGAGCTTTCCATCTATTGTATAACTGCAGCCTGTGCATATATAGGCTTCTGAAAGACACATACCATCAAATGTATCGCTTATCAGAAGTTTATTCATAAATTGCTTTAAATCCTTAATTGTAAGAGAGAGCATAAATCCTCCTTGTTTTGCGAAATGTATATTAATTATAATATAAAATCAGTCTTTTAGAAACAGATTTTGAATTATATTTATAAGAGCAAAGAGAATTGTTGATATAATACAGAGAATAACAATTCCGAGAACTACATAACTCATCTTAAATACCTGGCTTCCGTATATTATGAGGTATCCAAGTCCTTTTTTAGCAGCTAAGAATTCGCCTATAATTACACCTACAAGACACAGACCTATATTTACCTTCATGTTACTTATAATGATTTTCTTGGAGCCGGGGATGATAAGTTTACACAGAATATGCCATTTGTTACCACCAAGAGTCCGTATCAGAGTGATTTTTTCTTTGTCAATGCCAAGAAAACCTGTGTACAGATTAATTATCATGCCGAATATTGCTACGGATACAGCTGTTATAATAATTGCCTTGGTATTAGTGCCAAGCCATACTATAAGCATCGGTGCCAGAGCTGACTTAGGAAGGCTGTTTAATACTACCATGAAAGGCTCAAGACAGTCCGACAGTCCTTTGAAGCACCATAACAGTATTGCAAATATAATGCCGACAACTGTAATTATTGCAAATGCGACTATGGTTTCATAGAGAGTTACCCATATATGCATGAATATTACTCCGTCTTTGGCGAGGTCCATAAATGTCTGGTACAGTCTTACCGGTGAACTGAATATAAATGCATTGATAATACCTTTGTCAGCAGTAAATTCCCATATACCGATAAAACCTAAGAATAATATCAGGCGGGAGAGTGTTACTGATATGGAATATATGCGCTGCTTAATTACGAATTTGCGTTGTAAAGGACTCATATTCATTTTAACACCTCCCTTATTTCATCAAAATATTTCTGGGTTGAAAGAGTGTCACGTGATTTGATATCAACTGTTTTTAAAAGACTGGCAGGTCTGTTTGTGAGGATAAGAACACGGTCAGTCATTGCAATTGCTTCAGATATATCGTGCGTTACTAATATTACTGTTTTTTTCTCACTTCTTAATATATTACATATATCTTCCCTTACTTCGAGTCTTGTCTGATAATCAAGGGCAGAAAATGGTTCGTCTAAAAGTAAAATATCCGGTTTCAGAGCAAGTGTGCGTATAAGTGCTGCACGCTGTCTCATACCTCCGGATAACTGGGATGGCCTCGCTGATTTGAATTCTGCAAGGTCGTATTGCTCTAAGAGATGATTAACATAGGCAATGTTTTCAGGAGTTTTTTTGTTATTTATTTCAAGACCTAACATAACATTTTTATATATACTGCGCCATTCAAACAGATTATCTTTCTGCAGCATATATCCCATCCGGGAGTCTGTATTATTCTCTGGCGGTCTTATATATATGGTTCCTGCTTCAGGCTTTATAAGATCGCATAGAAGAGAGAGCAGTGTGGATTTGCCACAACCGGATGGACCGACAATTGATGTGAAACTACCGGGCTTTATTTCGAAAGAAAGGTCATTGATTACCGGGGTCTCTCCATTTTTATCATGATAAGAATAATATATGTGATCCAGAGATAGAATTGATTCCAATAGATTACTCCCATACTATGGTTAATATAATTTATGAAAAATATCAGAAAAAGTGATAATCAAGATTGAATAAAACCCGTATAAAGAATATAATAAAAACATTAAAGTCATATGAGGGGTACTTTATGAACTGTTTAGAGGAAGTAATAGCCAGTATAAGCACAGAAAGAGTTTTTATACAGACACATAATTTTCCGGATCCTGATGCAATTGCATGTGCATATGGATTATCAGAGCTTTTGAAGGCAAAGGGGATAGATGCAGAAATATGCTATAAGGGAAGCATCGACAGAACTGTGACAGCCAAGATGGTAAGGCTTCTTAATATTAATGTTAAGGAATATATAAGTTTTGAAGAATTTAACAAAGAAGATGAGATTATTCTTGTTGATGCCCAGAAGGGTAATTCTAATATTATAGATATGAATGGACAGGAAATAATATGTATTGACCACCATCCCGTATATGAGCATATTGATTATAGGTTTTGCGACATAAGACCAGATGTTGGTGCATGTGCTTCGATTATAGCATCTTATTATTTTGACAATGATATTGATATGCCAGCTGATGTGGCAACAGCACTGTTATATGGAATCAAGATGGACACAGCTGATATGCGCAGAGGTGTTTCACAGCTTGATCTTGATATGTTTTATAAGCTTTTTATGATGGCAGACAGGGATATACTTACAAACCTTGACAGTAGTGTACTGCATTTTGATGATATTAAGGCATATAAAGATGCACTGAGTACTATTGATATAAGGGAAGATGTATGCTTTGCATGTGCCGGATATGAATGTAAAGAATCACTTATAGCTGCTATATGTGATTTTACACTCACGCTTGATGGAATTAATCTGTCAATTGTATATTCACCAAAGAAGGATGGAATTAAACTGTCAATAAGAAGTGGTGGAAAATATCTGTCAGGAGTTCTGGCAGTCAATGCCCTTAGAGGAATAGGTACGGGAGGAGGCCATGATAATATGGCGGGGGGTTATGTACCATATGGAAAAGAAACCGGGTCTAAAGTTGGGGATGCTGATATTGTAAGGCTTGAACATGAGATTAAGGCAAGATTCTTAAAAGAAGCAGGAATTAAATAGTGTTTATTTTAGTATATTAACTGCCGGATGAAGGTGATTCTTTCCGGCAGTTTTATTATTGAATATATTATCTTATATCAATCTGTAATCTGTCTATGAAATGTCCCCAAATGCCGGCATAGCTATCCATTCCGTTATCTTTATTATTATCTTTCTGATAACTATAGTAGTTACCGTTCACAGGACTTACCCTGTAGAATGCGTAATGGTATCCAGATGATTTAATGATGTCATCAGGCGTGTAATAATATATCTCAACAGCATCAACAGGTGTGTCATTGCCGGCATATCCGTTATAATAATCGTTAATATCAGTGTTGCGGCTGTCTATGAAATCCAGCCAGCCACTGTCCACATGGACTCTGTATTTTATATAGCCGGTATCTGTTGTGATAGCAAGACCGGTGATATTCTGACCACGTATTCCGGCATAATCTTCATTATTCTTAACAACAGGAAGCCAGCGACCCGCTGCAAGTTTTGTCTGATAGTAAACATTTATACTATTGGATGAACTATCATCGGTACGGATAGTTTCACCAGTATTGTCATCATTTTTTACAGAATAATCTGAGTAATATATATTGCCGTCATATTCTTCATCTTCAATTTCTACTGCACCAAACTGCCACATGGTACAGTCAAGGCTTGGAGAATCAATTCCCCAGTGTGCAAGCCAGATATTCATCTCTGGGATTGATTTCAGTCTGTCAAGGTCAAGCACATTTGTAAAATAGTTGTAATTGGCATAGACACCGGTTTTATATCCACTGACACGCATAGCATTAACAAACATTTCGCAGAAATCAGACAGTAGTTCGCCTTCGGAGTATACATCCAGACCGTTTCTTGCTTTATATCCATCAGCATCTTCCATGTCAAACCACACACCAAGTTCAGGAGACCTTCCTTTAAGAAGTCTTAGAGCATGGGCAGTTTCGCTTGCTGCATCGTAATAATCTAAAGCATAACTATATAGATAGACGCCGTAAGGAATTCCAAGCCTTTCACATTCATCCATATTTCTTATGGCAGCATCATCATCCTGTAATTGGATATCATTGCCATATCCTATACGGATAATTGTACCTTCAATATAGTTCTTCATATTATCCCACTGTATGAATCCATTATAGCTGCTCACATCTATAACAACGGCATATATATCAGCCGGTAATGACATGAACAGGCATACAGATGCAATAATTGCAATATATATTCTGATGATTTTCTTCATTTACATAGCCCCTTTCATTGAATATTCTAATATAGAATATTCGAGGGTCTGCCTTGGTGTTAGTGAAATAACGGCTTTACAAAAAAACAAATAATATATATAATGTAATACAGTTTCCGCATTATGGCGGTTATAATGCCACCTTGGCTCAGTCGGTAGAGCGTTTCACTCGTAATGAAAAGGTCGCCGGTTCGATTCCGGCAGGTGGCTTGAATTAAAAAGTCCGTGAAGCTAGATAAATACTGGCTTCGCGGACTTTTTAAATTTTCGTGATATGCTAAAATTCACTAAAGTTTTGGTAGTCAATGGTAGTCAAAAGGGGCTTTTTTAGGGGTGTGGTAGTCAAAAAAGAAAAAGATGGTAACCGGAGTTACCATCTTACTAATAAATGAAATAGGTGGGGTGACATTCCCACATCTCCAACAAGGGTGACGGCTGCCCGTTCCGTCCTCAGATTTCATTTAATATAGTCTATGTTTTACTTTTTTAAGTATACATTAGTAAAAGAAAAAGTCAAGCCTTTATAAGAGTCCCCTTATTAATAAAGTTTTTAACTCTGTTGCCTCATAAGTATAAAATATCTCCTTTTATGATTATTTTATATTAAAAGAATAACATATATAAAGAGGAATATAAATACTTTAAATATAAAAATAATATAAAAATATGTGAATATTATTTCGTCCAGCCGCCAACCATAATAGAGAATAATATTATCAGGAGGCGGACATGGGTAAATCTGAAGAAGAAAAAACAGATGATGATTATAAGGATGGTGCTGTCACGAAAAATGCTCTTCAGGTGATAACAATTATTGGAGAGATAGAAGGACATGATAATCTTCCTGCAACAAGCAAAGCAACCAAGTATGAACATATGCTGCCTAAGCTGGCGGAGATTGAGATGGATAAAGATATTAAAGGTGTACTTTTTATTATGAATACAGTTGGTGGGGATGTCAGTGCAGGACTGGCACTGGCAGAGATGATTGCTTCAATGAAAAAGCCAACAGTTTCACTAATCATAGGCGATTCACATAGTATAGGTGTGCCGCTTGCTGTGAGTACAGATTATTCATTTATTGTGCCTACAGCTACCATGATAATACATCCTGTGAGGATGAACGGAACACTTATCGGAGTTCAGCAGACATATGATTATTTTGAACGGATATCTGACAGGATAACATCATTTATTGCGGCTCACAGCAGTGTAAGCAAAGAAAGAGTAGAGGAAATGATGGTTGACACCACACAACTCTCTAAAGACTTAGGAACAGTGCTGGTGGGTAGACAGGCTGTTGAAGAAGGTTTAATATGTGAAGTAGGAGGAATCAGCGATGCACTTGCAAAGCTGGATTCATTGATTGATGAACAATAACGCAATAAGGGGAAATTATGAAATGTAATATATGCCCAAGAGCCTGCAATGTTGACAGGAGTGTTAACAAAGGCTTTTGCGGAATGACTAATGATATATATGCGGCAAGAGCCGCTCTACATATGTGGGAAGAGCCATGCATATCAGGTGAACATGGAAGTGGGGCAGTGTTCTTTTCAGGGTGTACATTAAGGTGCATATTCTGTCAGAATTCTGAGATTGCTGCGGCACAGGTTGGAAAGAAGATAACAGTGGAGAGGCTTTCAGACATTTTTCTTGAACTTCAGGACAAATGTGCCAACAATATCAATCTCGTAACTGCAACACATTTTGTGCCACAAGTAGCAGAGGCACTTGTCAAGGCAAAGAATAAGGGGCTTGTCATACCAGTTGTGTACAATTCAAGTGCATACGAGAATGTCAGCACGCTTAATATGCTTGACGGGCTTGTGGATGTGTATCTTCCAGACATGAAATACATAGACAGCAGGCTTTCGGCAGAGTACTCGAAAGCACCAGATTATGCTGATGTGGCTAAAGCTGCAATACATGAGATGGTCAGACAGACCCGAAAGCCGGAATTCTTTATAGAAGATGATGAACTCGTGAAGAGCGGAAGAGTTGAAGCCGGGATTATGAAAAAAGGCGTAATTGTAAGACATCTTGTACTTCCGGGAACAACTAAGGATTCCAAAGCGGTTATAAAGTATCTTATTGATACATATGGAGATGATATATACATAAGCATAATGAGCCAGTACACGCCATTTGACAGACTAAAAAAACATCCACTCCTGTCGCGGAAAGTGACAAGAAAAGAATATAATTCTGTGGTAGATTATGCAATAGACTGTGGGATTAATAATGGATTTATTCAGGAAGGTGATGTTGCTGAGGAAAGCTTCATACCTGAATTTGACTATGAGGGCATATGATTATATAATCGTAACAGAGATTATTACAAATGTATTGGCAGGATTAATATATGGAGAATAAGCATGGGCATATAGAGCAGAACAGAGCCAGAATATGGCAGATTGGCTTGTTTTCTCTTAATAATACATCAACTAATCTGTTTCTTGCGATGATGGGATATGTCTCATATTATGCTAATGGAATAGCAGGTCTTTCAGTTGTGCTTATTTCAGTTATTCTTACGGGAATGAGAATATTTGATGGGGTAACAGATCCGGTAATAGGGTATTTTATAGATAAGACTAATGGAAAATATGGTAAATTCAGGCCTTATATTGTTATAGGATACTTACTAATGGCAATCAGCAGTTTTGTACTGTTCTTTACTACAAGCCTTGTTCCAGTTATTTTAAGACCATTGTATTTTATAATTGTATATTCAGTATATATAATAGGATACACATTTCAGACAGCAGTTGTAAAGTCTGGACAATCGGTAATTACTAATGACATGAAGCAGAGACCAATGATAACATTTTTTGACTCAACATTTATAATGTTCGCACATGGTCTGGTTGCTTTCTATGTGTCAGTGTATCTGATTGAGAAATATAAGACATTCCAGTCACAGGCACTTTTCTCAGAGTTCGTAATCACAGTGGTTATTGTAGCCGGAATATGCTCAGCACTGGCTGTTGTGGGAATATGGAGTAAGGATAATGTAAAGTACTTCAAGCTTGATGAGGATAAGAAGCAGCAGATACATTTCAGGGATTATGCGGCTATAATTAAACACAACAAGCCAATCAGAATGCTTGTTATTGCGGCGGCATCTAACAAATTCGCACAGATGGTATATGGTAATTCAACAGTTCTTGTAATGCTTTATGGAATTCTGATGCAGAATTATCCGCTGGCTGGTATAATTGGAATAATTGTAGGTATTCCTAATCTGGGAATAATATATATTGGGATAGAGCATGCCAAGCGATGCGGACAGAAGAAGACATTAGTAAGGTCGACATATCTTGCTATTATTTTTCAGACGATACTTATGTTTATGATGATATTTTCAGACCTTACAAATGTATCATTAAGACATATTAACTTTATAACGGTAGCGTTTTTGCTGGTGTTTACGCTGCTTAACGGAGTAAAATCAATATCTAATAATATAGTTGTTCCTATGATTGCCGATTGTACTGATTACGAATATACACTGAGCGGACATTTTGTGCCGGGAATAATGGGAGCACTGTTTTCATTTATTGACAAATCATTTTCAGCACTTGGAACAGGATTTGTAGGAATAGCACTTGCGATAGCAGGGTATTCTAAAGTTTTTCCGCAGGTGGAGGACCCACTGACACCACAGCTTAAGTTTCTGACAATATTTTTCTATTGCATAATTCCGATAATAGGATGGATTGTCACAATATTTATAATGAGATTCTATAAGCTGGATAAGAATACTATGAGGGGCTTGTATAAGAAATAGAGTGGAGATTAATATGCTTATTAGTAAAGGAAATCCCATGCTTATGGGATGCAGCAGATATAAGGACGGATATAATTTTACATACGAGGCAGAATGTGATAATGTAGCTCTGCTGATTTTTGATGCACATATGAAGCCAAAAGAACGGATAGAATTGGATTCATCAATGAAATGTGGAAATATATTTTCAGTTCATGTGTCTGGCAGGAGGCTGGATACATGTTTCTACTGCTATGAGATAGATGGCTTAATGTATCTTGACCCATATGCGAAGGCGATAACGGATTGCGGAAGATTTGGACAGACGGACGAGAAAGATGTGTATCTGGCTGCGATTGATGTGGCAAATTATGACTGGGAAGATGACAGACCGCTTAATTATGATTACAGCGACTGTATATTCTATAAGATGAATGTAAGAGGTTTTACTAAAAGCAGAACATCTAAGGTTAAAGATAAAGGAACATTTTCAGGAATAATTAACAAGATTCCATATCTTAAGGAACTTGGAATCACAACTATTGAGTTACAGCCCGCATATGAATTTGATGAAATAGGCCGTTTTCCACAGCTGACTGATACTATAATGTCAAAATACGGAGCCGGAACACATTACAGCGTGGATAAGAATATGCGGAAAATTAATTACTGGGGATATACGGGAGGATTTTATTTCGCACCAAAGGCATCGTATTCTTCAATTGCTTCAAAGCATCCAGGGGTGTTTAGGGATTATACAGTTGAATTTAAGAATATGGTTAAAGAACTGCACAGAAATGGCATTGAAGTCGTTATGGAAATGTTTTTTACTGACGAAAGTACAGGCTTTATCCTGCAGTGTGTAAGATACTGGGTTACTGAATATCACATTGACGGAGTTCATGTGTACTGTGATGAGTCAGCGCTTAAGGCACTTTCACAGGATGCACTTTTAGCGGATACCAAGATTATAACTGTATACTGGAATGGCAAAACCGGAACGAAGAAGCATATGGCTAATTATAATAATGATTTCCAGAATATTGTGCGCCGCCTGTTAAAGGGTGACGAGAATATGCTTGGAGAATTTGCAGCTATATCAAGAAAGAATGAGGCAAACAGTGCAAGTATTAATTATATTGCCAACAACAATGGATTTACTCTTAATGACCTTGTAAGCTATGACAGAAAGCATAATGAGCTTAATGGTGAGAATAACAGGGATGGCGAGGATTTTAATTTCAGCTGGAACTGTGGCGAGGAAGGTTCGACAAGAAAGAGAAAGATTAAAGAACTAAGAATGCGTCAGATTAAAAATGCACTGGTATTTGTTTTCTTGTCGGCAGGTACTCCGCTTATACTTGCCGGAGACGAGTTTGGCAATTCACAGAACGGTAACAATAATCCGTATTGTGTTGACAGTGAACTTTCATGGGTTAACTGGAAGGAAACTAAAGAGGGAAAAGAAATTCTTGAATGGACAAAGGCTCTTATACAATTCAGACAGAATAATAAGATACTTCATATGCCGCAGTCGCTTACTTTAAGTGACAGGATATCATGTGGCTACCCTGATATATCATATCATGGAACTAATGCGTGGTATGCACAGATGAATACATATGACAGACATTTAGGGATTATGTATTCATGTGTATATGGTGATGAAGAAGACCACAGTCTGATATATGCTGCATATAATATGCACTGGGAGAATCACAGCTTTGCACTTCCTAAGATTAATGGTACATGGAAGGTTGATATGAGTTCTAATGTATCAGGTGCTGTGATTGAAGATAATAACAGAAGTGTATGTGTTGAGCCACGGAGCGTTGCAATACTCACAGGAACATATGAAATTCCTGCTAAAAAGGAGAAATAATGGACATAAAGAAGCTAGCAGATGTCAAAGACAGATTTGCAGATTACGAGAAGATATTTAATTCAGGTGATTATGACAAAGCGGCAGATATATTATCTGCAATACTTGAAAGAATAGAAGAGTGTACGGACGAGCGTAAAGCCGGAACTATGGATGATACATTTGTGAAAAAATCGGACATGGACGGCAGACCAATATATATAAGCCTTAATCATGTTATGGAATATTATGTGTACGCATGTTATTTTGAACCGGAAACGGATGTGCTGTGTACAGAACTGCCGGTTGGAGAGTACTACAGGACTTATGGCAGTCTGTGCCTAAAGTTATCGAAGTTTCGCAGAGCTGAGGATGCATTTAAGAAGGCTATATGCTGGAATCCTGTTGACCTTGATTCATATCTTGGGCTTGCAGAATGTTATAAGAATCTTAATATGCTGTCGAGATATCTTGATGTTACAAAGCAGGCATACAGATTCTGCTGCAGCCGTGCAACGATGGCAAGATATTACAGAAATATGGGATTTTATTATGTTGCAAGGTATAATACTGAGGCGGCAAGAGTGTGCTACACATATAGCAATATATATTATAAGACAGACAATGCAGATAATGAGCTTAAATATCTTGAGCAGGCATTAAATGACAAGACACCGGAATATTCTGTTAAACAGATGCAGGAAATACTTGATAAGAATGAGGTGGAACCAGGACCTGACTCTAAGACAATAGGAATTATATACAGAGTCGGTGAACTTATGATGAATGATAAAGATTACCGTCTGGCAAGAGACTGCTTTTCAATTGTTTATGATATAACACAGGAAACACAGTTAAAGACATTGCTTGATGAATTAGATAAAGATCTGGAGGCTGACAATGCTTAATAAATCTTATGATGGAATAATATTTGACCTTGACGGTACTATGTGGGATACAAGAAAGCCAATATGTGAGGCGTGGAATATAATACTTTCTCGTCATGAAGAGATTCACAGAACACCAATAGTGGAAGCTGACCTTAATGACTGTATGGGACTTCCGATGTACGACATAGCTGCAAAGCTGTTTCCACAAGAACAGGAGCAGGTAAGAAATGCACTTATGGACGAGCTGTGTACATTTGAGAATGGATATCTTGCAGAAAGAGGTGGAATTCTTTATCCACAGCTTGCAGAAACTCTTTATACATTAAGCAAGAAATATCCATTGTACATTGTGAGTAATTGTCAGGATGGTTATATTGAAAGTTTTCTTACAGCACACCTTATGTCCGATTTCTTCAAAGATACTGAATGTTGGGGAAGGACATTTCTGCCAAAGAGCGAGTCTAATAAGATACTTATAGAAAGAAACAACTTAAAGAACCCTGTGTATGTCGGTGATACAGCAGGCGATGCAAAGTCTGCCAAAGATGCGGGAATAGATTTTATATATGCTGAGTATGGATTTGGAGAAGTATCCAAAGACTGCTATGTTGCTAAGATAGAGAGCTTTGCAGAGCTTGCAGAGATATTGTAGGATGGGTTTTAAGCTGGAGAGTACTTTGGGGCTTAAAGCTGTGTTATGATATGTAGAGAGCTGGGCTGGGATAGGCTGAGAACTGTGCCAGAATATGTGAAGTTTGGAAAAGACCTACGCAAGATAGAAATTCAAGTGAGTGAGTAGGCTTTTAGCAAGAAATAAGATAAAAATCAGAAGAGATACAAATCAATCTCAATAATAGCAGTTTACAGGTGATATAAATTAATATATACTAAAAAAGTAAATATGGCAAACTTATAGAAATATAAGGACGCAAAACTAGAAGTCTAGAGGTATAAAGCTGAAAAACACTATTTTCAGTTGAGAGATTCACATAAGCATAAGTCTCTAATACTATGATAGTTCGGTTGCATTAAGAAATCTTTTAAAAATTTCTTAGTGCAGCCTTTTTTGTTTTAAATTCAGGCTTCAAAAATACCATAGGGGGAAAAAGAAAAATTGAAGAATTTATTTAATAACTCTGAGGAAGTTAGAGAAAATACAAATGCTAGCATTAAATATATTAGAAAGCAAGCGAACACATTGCATCTAACTCTGTCAAATAACATGAAATATGAGGTGTAGAAAATGGAAGCACTAGTTATAGGTATTATGATGGATCTCGTTTTTTTTGCCCGATTTTTATACATAAAAAAGCATTTCTATAAAACTAAAGGAGTTGCAAATGGCAATGGCTATAAATATCAATACGCTTCTGAGTTTATTTATGGATACAAAGGGCATAATTATGTTTGCCGTGTAAAAAAGAATATATTTTCGATGTATCATGAAAGGGGTTCTGTTTATACCATACGTGTTAACAAAGATAATCCATATAATGGAGTTATGGGAAATGAACAGACCATATATATGATTCTGAGTATTGTGTGGTTTGCACTTGTTGGCTTTTACATAATGTTATTGGCATTGGAAAGGCTTATGTAAGTGTCAATTGAGAGTGAACTTAAATTGTGAGTATATAATATGGAGGAATTAAGAAATGAAAGTTATAAAGAATATGCTGTTAGAAATAGTAACATTAATTTTGATGATGATAAACCTATATATGTTTTTTATTCAGAGTGGAATTGCAAGGATTCAGCAGACCACACAGGAAGAGTTTGATGCTTTTTGGAGAACACTTTCGATTCTGAGTTTGATTATTCTGATAATCCTTGTTGTGGTATATATTGTAAGCGTTAAAGTATTTAAAAGAACAATTGGAAAAACACTTTTAGGAGTAGTTATTCTTCTTACTGTGAATGTGATTATACTGGTACTTACAAATGCAACAACGGTTCTTATTTTTGTAGCAGCTGTTTTATACATAGTATATCTGGTTCAGACAATTGTTAATATCAGAAAATTTTAAGCTTTTGTGCTTGACGACAGATAAACATAGTGCTATTATAGGTGGCAGTTAAATATTTAAAGTCGATGATCAAAAGAGTACTTTCGGAAGGTACATCACAGAGAGCTGGCGGTGGTGGAATGTCAGTATGGAGAGCCGTAAGGAATGGGTTTGTGAGATGCGTAGATGAATTAGCAGTAGTTTACGACGCGGCCTCGCGTTACAGGGGAAGGATATATTAATTGTATCTGATAATGAGTTGAGCATACAGGTGGCATATCCGGTAAGGAGTGCCACCTTTTTTATTAATATTACAAGTATGTTCATAAATAAGGGTGGCACCACGGTAATTCGTCCCTGACAGGAATCTGCAATATACAGGTTACTGTCAGGGACATTTTTTGTAAGCAGCGAGTCATGCGAACAAGAATAAAGCTTGCTTTAATTCTTGTTCATATGACGAGCGCCAGTAATGAACAACGAAGGACGAAGTCCGTGAGTTGTGAATTACCAGGGCTTGGGAGTGCCGAAGGCACGGAAAGACCTGGCTTACAAAAAAGTATGTAAGCAGAAAGTCTGCGAACAAGAATAAAGCTTGCTTTAATTCTTGTTCATATGACGAGCGCCAGTAATGAACAACGAAGGACAGGGAGGAACTATGAAACGAAGATTAAGAGCTTATAAGAAGACGGTAAGTATCGTTAATGAGAAAGCTATTGAACTATACAAAGGACTTGGAATTGAAAAGAAGGGATTTCTTCTTGAAGGAACTGACAAGGAAAGCGGACAGTATACTTTTATGGGAGTTGAACCGAATGAGATAATCCAATCAGATAAGGACAGCCTTGTTATTACAAGAAAAGATGGAAGCAGAGAGGTAAGAGAGGGCAATCCTCTTATAAGACTTAAAGAGTATTTTGATGAATTCGAGATAGTAAAGGATCCGGGAGAACTTGATTTCATCGGAGGTCTTGTTGGAAGCCTTGGATATGATTATATAAGATACACAGAAGTCCTTCCTGATGATAATCCTGATGAGATAGGAATTGAGACAATACAGCTTATGCTTGCAGACAAGTTCATTGCTATCAATCATACAGCAGAAACATTCACAGCAGTAGTGCTTGGAGAGGATTCAGAGGAAGGCAGGATTAAGGCTTTAAAGGAAGCGGAGGAGCTTATAAAGACTGCAAGAGAGGGTGTAGATAAGTTTAAGGATGATACGCCTGATATGTCACTTGATGGTGTAATATTGAAAAAATCGGACACGCTTGAAGAATATAGCAAGAAGGTTAATAAGATTAAGAATTACATAAAAGAAGGTCATATATTCCAGACAGTTCTTTCGCAGAGATGGACAATAAAGACGGGACAGAGCGGTTTTAATCTCTATGAGAAATTAAGAGAACTTAATCCTTCACCATATATGTATTACTTTAATTTCGGAGATTTTGAGATAATCGGAAGTTCACCGGAAATGATTGTAAAGCAGTCAGACAATAAAGTATATACATGTCCTATAGCGGGCACAAGAAAAAGAGGAGCAACAAAGGAACAGGATATTGCTTTAGAGGAAGAACTTCTTGCAGATGAGAAAGAGAGAGCAGAGCATGTAATGTTAGTTGACCTTGCACGTAACGATATGGGTAGGATAAGTGAGATAGGAACAGTCAAGGTTGACCAGTTCATGAACATCCAGAGATATTCACATGTTATGCATATTGTTTCACTTGTTGAGGGAAGAAAGAATGGAGAATATCATCCACTTGACCTTGTATCATCATTTCTTCCAGCGGGCACATTAAGCGGCGCACCTAAGATAAGAGCAATGGAAATCATAGATGAGCTTGAGACAGTAAGAAGAGGCCTGTATGGCGGAGCTACAGGATACCTTGATTTTGGCGGTAATATGAACTTCTGCATTACAATCAGGACTATGATTAAGAAAGACGATAAGGTATATCTTCAGGCAGGTGCAGGAATTGTTGCTGATTCAAAGCCTGAGATGGAATATCAGGAGTGCTGCAATAAAGTAATGGCACTTGCAAAGACACTTGTTAAGGAGGAACATTTATGATTCTGCTGATTGATAATTATGACTCATTTACATATAACCTGTATCAGTTTATTGGAATATTTAACAGTGATATTAAGGTTGTAAGAAACGATAAGATAACAATTGAGGAGATAGAGGAGCTTGACCCTGAATCAATAGTTGTATCTCCTGGTCCTAAGAGCCCTAAAGAGGCTGGAATATGTGTTGATGTAATAAAACATTTTACAGGAAAGAAGCCGATACTTGGCATATGCTTAGGACATCAGTGCATAGGAGAAGCATTTGGCGCAACTGTATCTTATGCAAAATGTATCATGCATGGTAAACAGTCTGAAATATATCATGATGGAACAGGAATATTTACCGGACTTGATTCACCAGTAAAGGTTGCAAGATATCATTCACTCGCTATAATTGAAGAGACTTTGCCAGACTGCCTGGAGATTATTGCTAAGACACAGGATGGAGAAATAATGGCTGTAAAACATAAGGATTATCCGGTGGTCGGATTGCAGTTCCATCCGGAGTCAATATATACAGAGCATGGAAAGAGAATGATTGAGAATTTCGTTAATGGGGTGATTTAATGATATTAGATGTTATTGTAGAGGATAAGTTAAAAAGACTTCCAGAACACAAGAAAAGAATCAGCGAAGAAGAAATGACAAGACTTGCGATTGAGAGCCATAGAGTGTCACACAGCTTCTATGATGCACTTGCAAAGGACGGTCTTTCAATTATAAGTGAGTTCAAGAAAGCATCACCAAGTCATGGTAATATGAACAATAAGATTACTCTGGAAGAAAGAATAAAACAGTACGGCGAAAGCGCAGATGCTATTTCATGTCTTACAGAGGAAGACCATTTTAAGGGAAGTACAGAATATCTTAAGCAGATAAGACAGATGACAGACCTTCCGATTATCAGAAAGGATTTCATAATTGATCCATATCAGGTGTATGAAGCAAAGGTAATAGGAGCGGATGCAGTTCTTCTCATTGCTGCGATTCTTGATGACAGTAGATTTAAAGAACTATATGACCTTGCTTACAGTCTTGGCCTTGATGTTTTATGTGAGGTTCATAACGAAGAGGAAATGCAGAGAATGCTGAATCTTGATGTGAAGATTATAGGAATTAACAACCGTAATCTTAAGACATTTGAGGTTGACCTTGATACTACGAAAAAACTTGCAGATATGGTTACACCAAAGATGAGAAAAGCTGGAAAACTGCTTGTATCAGAAAGCGGTGTTGCGGATACAGACGATATTAAGGTGCTGGCAAAGAGTGGAGCAGATGCACTTCTTATAGGAACAGTGCTTATGGAAGCACCGAAGCCGGAAGAATTAATATCAGAGTTTAAAGAGGTATATAATGCTGAAAGAAAATGATTCTTTAGTACAGGTTAAGATATGCGGACTTACAAGTATGGATGATGTACACATTATAGAAAAATATGGTGCAGATTATGCAGGTATGGTACTATATTATCCAAAAAGCAGACGCAATATTGACATTAATCTGGCAGCGGTGCTTGTTGCACAATTGAAGAAATCGGACATCAAGAGCGTTGCTGTTGTTGTGTCCCCTGATGTATCACAGCTTGAAGCAATACAGAATGCAGGATTTGATTATATACAGATTCACGGTGAATTAAGTGATGATGTGTATAATGCATGCAGTGTCAGGATTATAAGAGCCGTTAACATTAAGCATCAGTTTGAAGAAGATATATATCTGGAGACTAAGCGATGGCGAAGTCTGGATAAAATATATGGACTGCTTTTTGATGCGGGAGTTCCGGGGAGCGGTAAGACATTCGACTGGGAAAGTCTTAAAAAAGCGGACTGCGGTAATAAGAAATTATTCCTTGCAGGAGGACTTACACCAGACAATGTAAAAGCTGCGATAGAAGCAGTAAGGTCTGATGTTGTTGATATAAGTTCGGGCGTTGAATATGATGATGTGTCCGTTAAAGGAAAAGATGAGAGTAAAGTTAAAGCATTTATACAGAATGCAAAATTTTAAGAAAAAGAGGTAAAGAGAAAATGGCAGAAAGCAAGTATTATGGACAGTTTGGAGGACAGTATGTTTCAGAGTCACTTATGAATACTCTGGCAGAGCTTGAGAAAGCATTTGATGAGGCAATAAGAGACCCTGAGTTCGCTAAGGATTATATTTATTATCTGCAGGAATATGTTGGAAGGGCAACTCCACTGTATTATGCAGAGAGAATAAGCAAGAAGTACGGAGCAGATATCTTCCTTAAGAGAGAAGATTTGAACCATACAGGAGCACATAAGATCAATAATGTTATCGGTCAGATTCTTCTTGCAAAGAGAATGGGCAAGACTAAGGTTATCGCTGAGACAGGTGCCGGACAGCATGGCGTTGCAACAGCTACAGGCGCAGCACTTTTTGATATGGAGTGTACAGTTTTCATGGGTGCTGAGGATATCGAGAGACAGAAACTTAATGTATTCAGAATGGAAATGCTTGGAGCAAAGGTGCAGCCTGTAACAACAGGAAGCGCAACATTAAAGGATGCTACTAATGAAGCAATAAGAACATGGGCTGAAAGGGCAGAGGATACATTTTACATCATTGGTTCTGCTGTAGGACCACATCCATATCCTAAGATGGTGAAGGAATTCCAGAGAATTATCAGCACTGAGGCAAGAAAGCAGATTCTCGATAAGACAGGAAAGCTTCCTGACGCAGTTGTTGCCTGTGTTGGCGGTGGCTCTAATTCAATCGGAATGTTTGCTGATTTCATTAATGATAAAGACGTTGACCTTATTGGCGTTGAGGCAGGGGGCCTTGGTATTGAGACAGGAAAACATGCATCAGCAATGGCACTCGGACAGGTTGGTGTCCTTCACGGAATGAAGACATATCTTTTACAGGATGAAATCGGTAATATCCAGCTTGCACATTCTATTTCAGCAGGACTTGATTATCCGGGTGTTGGTCCGGAACATGCTTATTTAAGAGATTCTGGAAGAGCAAAATATGTTTCTGTAACAGATAAAGAATGTATGGATGCACTTATGGAACTTTGCAGAATGGAAGGAATTATTCCGGCTATTGAGAGTGCTCATGCACTTGCACATGTGTTCAAGATGGCACAGGGTGAATATAAGGGTAAGACAATTATCATGTGTCTTTCAGGCCGTGGTGATAAGGATGTTAATACAGTTCAGAAATATCTTAACGGAGAGGAGACTAACAAGTAATGAATAGAATAGAAGAAAGACTCGCAGCACTTAAGGAAGAGGGCAAGAAAGCATTTATTACATATACAACAGCAGGACTTCCGGATTATGATACAACTAAGAAGCTTATGTTTGCACAGGAGAAGGCAGGAATCGATATTATGGAAATAGGTGTTCCATTTTCAGATCCTATTGCAGATGGTCCTGTAATTCAGGATGCTTCATACAAGGCTATCCAGAATGGAGCTTCACTTGAAGGCACATTTACAATGATGGGTGAAGTAAGAAAAGCTGGTCTTAACAGCCCTGTTGTATTCATGCTTTACTACAATACTGTATATCATTACGGTGTTGAGAACTTCGTAAACAAATGTATTGAAAATGGTGTTGACGGACTTATTATCCCTGACCTTCCATTCGAGGAGCAGGGGCAGATAAAGGATGTCCTTGCAAAGAACGAGAATTCTCCAATTCTTATCCAGCTTGTTTCTCCTGTATCTAAGGGCAGAATTCCAATGCTTTTAGAGAATGCAAGAGGTTTCGTATACTGCGTTTCACAGATGGGGGTTACAGGTAAGGGTGCTAACTTCCATTCACAGATAAGAGAGTATCTTACAGAAGTTAAGAAAGAATCTAAGATTCCAGTTATGATGGGATTCGGAATAAGAACAGCAGCAGATGTTGCACCGCTTGAAGATATTATTGATGGTGCAATCGTTGGCTCACATTTTATCAAGCTTCTTGAAGCTAATAATTATTCAGAGGAAGCTGCCACAGATTATGTTGCAACATTTAAGAAGGAGCTTAATGCCTGATGGTACCGATATTAGCTAAGCAGGCGCTTGCGCGCAAATGTGAATTTTCTAATGCAAGAATGACTGGCAATTATGAATGTGCCTATGCTCTTGGAGTTGTGTCAGGGGCGTTGGCAATTCCTAAGGAGGAAAATGCTGCTAATCTTGTGGAATTGAAAAACAAAATAGAACCACAGTATAAAAAACTATCTTCTGAAAATGAACAGATAAAAAAATTGATTCTTTTGTTGTGTGATTATGAACCTTCTGATATATTTGATGAGCAGATGAGAGAACTTTATAATGAGGGTTATGAAGATAAATCAATAAATCTTACAATCAAATGAGGGCTGTTTATTAATTAAATTGCGAAAGCAGATGTTGACTTATATTTACTATTAGGGTATATTTACAAAAGTAACTGAAATTAAACGAAAGTAAGGTGTAATTTGTAATGACTGAGACAATCAACGTTGCTAACATTGATAAAGTACATAAGAATCCAATTGCTGAGCTTGTTCAGACTGCTTGTCAGTTTGAGAGTCATATTGATATTTCATCAGAAGGTAAGAATATTAATGCTAAAAGCTTAATGGGGATTATGGCATTTGGATTAAGAGACGGAATGTCTGTTACTATTTCAGCAGAAGGCAATGATGCAGATAAAGCTGTAGAAACAATCAAGAAGTTTCTTATTGGAGAGTAGTATTTTTATTAAGGAGGATGGAAACATGGCAAACAATGAAAAAAAGGATGGCAATGTATTTGGTGGTGCTGTAAAGACAGCAGAGGTAAAGGCAGCAGAAGCTAAGACAACTGTTAAGAAGACTGCTAAAAAAGCGGCAGCTAAGACAGAGACAGCCAAGAAGGCAGTTGAGACAGCAGCAGTTAAGGCCGAGACTAAAGTTGAAGCTAAGGTTGAAGAAGCTAAAGAAACTGTTAAGGAAGCAGCTAAGGCTACAACAAAGAAAGTGGCAGCTAAGAAGACAGCAGTTAAGACTACAGCTAAGAAGGCTGTTGCCAAGAAAGAAGTTAAGACAGAGACATTTATCCAGTACAACGATGAGCAGACAGATATGGATGCTGTATTAAAGAGAGTTGAAGCTGATCTTAAGGCACAGAAGGTAGCAGCTAAAGATATTAAGTTATACATAAAGCCACAGGATGGAGCATGCTATTATGTTGCTGATGGAAAGGTTGCAGGAAGAGTAGATTTATTCTAATTAATAACCAGATTGATTTTGGAACGTCGTTTTGATGAGTGATTCATTGAAACGGCGTTTTTTATTTATTATGTCATATGACAGATAGATTTTGTTTCGAATTTCCAGTAAAAATATACTTTGAAAAAATCTTAGATATGTAATATAATATTAATAATTGATACGGATTTAACGAAGAATTGGAAGGAAGTACGGAGAGCATGTTTGAGATTGGTGATAAGGTAGTATACGGAGTTGTTGGAGTGTGCGAGGTTGAAAATATTGATACACCACCTATTAAGGGAATATCAGGGGATTATTATTTTCTTCAGCCGGTATTTGACAGCAAGGGGATTATATATTCACCCGTTGACAGCAACAAGGTTATGATAAGAAGCATTATGACTGTTAAGGAATGTGACAAGTTAAAGGAAAGAGCCAGAAATTGTAAGAAAGATGGAGAACTTTCAGAAAAGGTTACACCTATGCAGTATGATGAACATATGAAATCTCAGGATGCTTTAAAGCTTATGCATCTGATTCGTGCTTTATATGTCATTAAGAATGAAAGAGCTAAGGATTTAAGAAAGATGAAATCAGCAGACAGCAGGATGCTGATTGCAGCAAGGAAGCTGTTGTATGGTGAATTTGCAGCTGTTTATAACCAGAATTTTGATGAAGTTGCTGAAGAGATGGATGCATTTTTATCAGTGGATTAATTAGGTAGAATTAAGAACTATATAGGAATATTTGTATGAAAGATTTAACTAAGGGAAGTATAACTAAGCTTATATTCTGGTTTGCATTACCGGTTTTTATAGGCTCGCTGCTTCAGATGACTTATAATCTTGTGGATACCAAGATTATAGGGTATGTATTAGGAGAAAGTTCACTGGCGGCTGTAGGGTCTACTAACTCAGTGAACACCCTTGTTATAGGCTTTTTACAGGGACTGACTAATGGATTTGCTGTTATTGCTGCACAGTTTTTTGGGGCAGGAGATACAGCTAATTTTAAGAGGACAGTTGCAGGTTCGTTCAAATATGGAATTATGATATCAGCAGGTCTGACAGTGGTTGTGCTGATATTTTTACGACCTCTTCTGAAAGTACTTAATACACCAGAGGATTTGTTAAAGGAAGCCTATGATTATATATTTATAATATTTGCAGGCATGACAATACTTATGCTTTACAATGTCTGTGCAGCCCTGTTAAGGTCGATAGGAGATTCATTTACTCCGCTTATTTTTTTAGGAATATCAGTAGTGCTTAACATTGGTGGAGACTTATTTTTCCTTAAGGTTATTCCAATGGGGGTAAGAGGTGCTGCAGTGGCAACAGTGCTTTCACAGCTCATAGCATTTATCGCGTGTCTTATATATTCACTTAAAAGATACAACATACTGTGGATTGAAAAGAAAGATTTTAAGACTGATGCCAGTCTGTGTGGAAAACTTATGTCAACAGGCTGTTCCATGGGCTTTATGAGCAGTCTTGTATCAATTGGCTCTGTTACATTGCAGAGTGCAATCAATTCATTTGGACAGGATATAATTCTTGCCCATACTACTGCAAGAAGATTATCAGAGCTTTTCATGATGATGTTCGGTGTGCTGGGAACTACGATGGCAACCTTTTGTGGACAGAATCTTGGAGCAGGAAAGTATGAAAGAATAAGAAAGGGCATATTAACATCTATTCTTATGGGATGGGTATGGTGTGTGTTATGTGTAATCACATCTTATACGATAGTTCCTGCATTTGTTAAAATGCTTATAAGTTCGGATAACAGAAATGTAATAGATACAGCAACGCTGTATTTAAGAGTTGACTCGCTGCTTTATTTTGTGACAGCGATGATAACTATAATAAGAAATTCACTGCAGGGAATAGGTGACAGGCTTACGCCTATCATATCAAGCGGGATTGAGCTTGCAGGAAAGGTTGTTATAACATTTACACTTGTTCCATTAATGGGATACTGGGGTGTTATAGTTTCAGAGCCTATAGTATGGGTTCTGATGGTTATTCCGCTTATTGTGCAGTTAATAAAGAATCCGGCATTTGCCAGAGGAAAGAATAACGGAGGATGATTTATGGCAGAGAATACCAAGAATGTTGAATTTAAGAATCCACATCCTGAGCTTCCTGTAAGAGAACCGATTCTTAAGCTTGGAAAGATGATTACTGACAGGGCAGCAATAAAGCTTGGATTGGAGAAGCTCACAGCAGATGACCCTGAGTACTGGGGACTTGCAGCAATCTGTACTGATGAGATGGCTGAGGTTGCATTAAAGATGGGAGTGCGTAAGCCAAAGACACTTCCTGAACTTGTTAAGATTACAGGTATGGATGAGAAGTATCTTGAGGAGCTTCTTAATAAGATGGCTTTTAACGGTGTAATCGAGTATAACTGGGAGAATCCAAAGCACGAGAAACAGTATGTGCTTCCTATGTTTGTTCCTGGAAGTGCGGAATTTGCCAATATGAATGATACTGTCTTAGAGGAACATCCTGAGATGGGAAGATTCTTTGAGCGTATGAGCCGTATTCCTCTTGAGGGACTTACACATATGGTTCCACCAGGAGGTGCCGGAATCGGTATGCATGTCATTCCTGTACAGAAGGAAGTTGATATGTGTAATGAAGCCATCTCGCTTGAGAAGATTTCATACTGGCTTGATAAATACGAGGGCAAATATGCAGCAAGCCCATGTTCATGCCGTAAATCAAGAAAGACATTTGACGAGGGATGTGCAGATGATCCTGCTGACTGGTGTGTTGCTGTAGGTGATATGGCTGATTATGTCGTTGAGACTGGCAAAGGCGGAAGATACATCACTAAGGAAGAAGCGCTTGAGATTTTCAAGAAGGCAGAGGATAACGGATTTGTTCACCAGATAACTAATATTGATGGTGAAGATAAGATATTTGCTATATGTAACTGTAATGTTAATGTCTGTTATGCGCTCAGGACATCACAGCTTTTCAATACTCCTAATATGTCACGTTCAGCATATGTTGCACATGTCAACAAGCAGAACTGTGTTGCATGTGGACGCTGTGTTGAATACTGTCCTGCAGGAGCATTGTCTCTTGGACAGAAGCTTTGCAGAAAGGACGGCTCAGAGGTTACATATCCTAAGATGCCGCTTCCTTCAGAACAGAAGTGGGGCAGACACATGTGGTCAGAGGACTACAGGGACAAGAACAGAATCAATACACATGAGTCAGGAACTGCTCCATGTAAGACAGCCTGTCCAGCCCACATTGCTGTACAGGGCTATTTAAAGATGGCTGCACAGGGAAGATATCAGGATGCACTCGCTCTTATCAAGAAGAACAATCCACTTCCTGCAATATGTGGTTATGTCTGTAACAGGCGTTGTGAAGACGCATGTACAAGGGGAACTATTGATGAGTCAATTGCTATTGATGAAGTTAAGAAATATATCGCAATGTTAGATATCAATGCAGAAACAAGATATGTTCCAGAAAAGGTTGTTCCTGCAACTAAGGGATATTTTGACGAGAAGGTTGCGATTATAGGAGCAGGTCCGGCTGGTATTTCATGTGCATATTACCTTGCAGAGAAAGGCTATACTAATGTGACTGTATTCGAGAAGAATAAAGAACCGGGCGGTATGGTTGTATATGGTATTCCTTCATTTGTTATGGAGAAGAATATCGTACAGGCAGAGATAGATGTATTACGGGCTATGGGTGTTGAGATAAAATGTGGTGTTGAAGTAGGTAAGGATATCACAATTGCACAGCTTCGCGAACAGGGCTATAAAGCATTTTATGTTGCAGTTGGATGTCAGGGCGGTAGAAAGACTGGCGTTGCCGGAGAAGATGCTAAGGGAGTTATGACTGGCGTTGAGCTTCTCCATATAACAACTGATGATGAAAGCTATAAGCTTACAGGTGACACAGTAGTCATTGGCGGTGGTAATGTTGCCATTGATGTATCCAGAACAGCAATACGTTGTGGTTCACCTAAGGTTTCACAGGTATCTCTTGAGACAAGAGACATTATGCCAGCACTTCCAGAAGAGATTGAGACTGCTGAATCAGAAGGTATCAATATTATTGGTGGCTGGGGACCTAAAGAAATCCTTACAGAAGATGGCAAGGTTACAGGCATCGTATTTAAGAAATGTACTTCTGTTAAGGATGCAGATGGAAGATTCAATCCACAGTACGATGAGAATGAGACTATGACAATAGAATGCAGCAATGTGATAATGTCTGTCGGACAGGCAATTGAATGGGGCAGCCTTCTTGAGGGTACTAAGGTTGAATTCTGGCATGGTAATTATCCTGTTGCTGACAAGGTTACATATCAGACAGCAGAGCCGGATATCTTTGTCGGTGGTGATGTATATACAGGTCCTAAATTCGCTATTGATGCTATTGCGGCAGGTAAGCAGGGGGCTATATCTATTCACAGATATGTACAGCCACACAGCTCACTTACAATAGGCAGGGATCCTAACTATTATGTTGAACTTGATAAGGATGATTACAGCGTTGAGAAGTATGACAATACAGGCCGTCAGCGCCCAGCTAAGAAGTCAGGAGTTGATAAGCTGTCATTCAGAAGTGATGCAGGTGTATTCACAGAGGAACAGGTTAAGAAAGAAACTGCAAGATGCTTGGGCTGTGGTGCAACAATCGTTGATGAGAACCAGTGCGTAGGTTGTGGTATCTGTACAACAAAGTGTGAGTTTGATGCTATTCATCTTCAGAGAGACTTACCAGAGTGTTCTACAATGAGAAGAAGTGAGGATAAGCTTAAGTACATTCTTCCATATGGTGCAAAGCAGGCAATCAAGATTAAATTCAAAAAGAAAAAGGACTAAAATGTATGCATGAATTAGGCGTAGTATTCCACATAATAGATGACCTCAAAGCAGTAGCTTCAGATAATGATGTTTCAAGCATATCTAAAGTTACAATTGAGCTTGGTGAAGTATCAGGAGTTGTAGAAGAATATCTTACAGACTGCTGGAAGTGGGCTTGCAAGAAAGAAGAACTTGTAAAGGACTGTGAGATGGAAGTCGAGATAATCCCGGGTATAACTTACTGCGAGGACTGCGGGGAAACTTATGAGACTGTGAAATACGCCAAAGTCTGTCCGAACTGTGGCAGTAAGCACACATATCTTATTCAGGGCAATGAATTTAATATTAAGCAGATTGAAGTTCCTGAATAAAATGCTTGCTTTTTTTTCTGTCAGATATTAAGATAGAAAAGAATTTTATATTTAAAGGCATTGAAAAAGAGAAGTACATATCCTTATCCGACAGAGAGAACCGTTCACTGGCTGGAAGATGGTTCAGGTAATAATGATATGGAAGGTAGCTTTGGAGCTGCATGGCTGAACGGTTGATTTAAGTAGGCTGTGACGTATTCCGCGTTAAGGAGTAATGAGGATTATCACAAGATAATTAAACAAAGGTGGTACCGCGTTAATAAGTTTATTTACGCCCTTTGCAGAGTATATGCCCTGCAAAGGGCTTTTTTGCGCGAGCAGCGATGAGAGAAGTCATGGAAAGTTCGCAGTCGTGCTTGCACGAACTGAGAACTTTGTATGGGTTCTCGAGGAGCGCCGCGACAATGCCAGAATGAAATTCTGGCATATGAGCTGCGAGCGCATAATTGGGAAAGAACCCGGAATGCAATATTAAAAAGGAGATTAATAATGAGCAAGGAATTGGAAAAGAATTATAATCCGTCTGAAATCGAAGACAGATTATATCACAAGTGGCTTGAAAAGAAGTATTTTCATGCAGAAGTAAACAGAGATAAGAAACCATTTACTATTGTTATGCCACCACCTAATATTACAGGTAAGCTGCATATGGGTCATGCGCTTGATAATACTATGCAGGATATTATCATCAGATTCAAGAGAATGCAGGGCTATGAAGCTCTCTGGATTCCTGGAACTGACCATGCTTCAATCTCAACTGAGGTTAAGGTTACTAATGCTCTTAAGGAAGAAGGAATTGACAAGCATGAGCTTGGAAGAGAGGGCTTCTTAAAGAGAACATGGGAATGGAAGAAGGAATATGGTGGAACTATCACAAGCCAGTTAAAGAAGATTGGTTCATCATGTGATTGGGACAGAGAGAGATTCACTATGGATGAAGGCTGTTCTAAGGCTGTTCAGGAAGTATTTATCAAGCTCTATGAGAAAGGACTTATATACAAGGGCTCAAGAATTGTTAACTGGTGTCCGGTATGTAATACTTCTATATCAGATGCAGAGGTTGAGCATGAGGAGCAGGCAGGACATTTCTGGCATATCAACTATCCTGTAGTTGGAGAGCCGGGAAGATATGTTGAGATTGCAACAACAAGACCAGAGACATTACTTGGAGATTCAGCCCTGGCTGTTAATCCAGATGATGAAAGATACACAGACCTTGTTGGAAAGGAAGTTGAACTTCCACTTACAGACAGAACAATACCTATTATTGCAGACCCTTATGTTGATAAGGAATTTGGTACAGGTGTAGTTAAGATTACTCCAGCACATGACCCTAACGATTTTGAGGTTGGTAAGAGACATAATTTACCAGAGATTAACATTTTAAATGATGATGCTACAATTAATAATCTTGGCGGCAAGTATGCAGGCATGGACAGATATGAAGCAAGAAAGGCTATGGTAGCTGACCTTGATGCACTTGGACTTTTAGTAAGAGTTGAAGACCATACACACAATGTTGGTACTCATGACAGATGTAAGACAACTGTTGAGCCAATGATTAAGCAGCAGTGGTTCGTTAAGATGGACGAGCTTATCAAGCCTGCTGTTGAAGGCGTTAAGAATGGTGATATTGAACTTATCCCTGCTTCTATGGATAAGACATATTATAACTGGACAGACAATATCAGAGACTGGTGTATTTCAAGACAGCTTTGGTGGGGACACAGAATTCCTGCATACTATTGCAAGGATTGTGGAGAAATGACTGTTTCAAGAGATAAGGTATGCACATGCCCTAAGTGTGGAAGTGCTAATGTTGAACAGGATCCTGATACACTTGATACATGGTTCTCATCAGCATTATGGCCATTCTCAACACTTGGCTGGCCAGATAAGACACCTGAACTTGACTACTTCTATCCTACAGATGTGCTTGTAACAGGATATGATATTATATTCTTCTGGGTAATCAGAATGATATTCTCAGGCTATGAGCATATGGGCAGGAAGCCATTTGGCAAGGTATTATTCCACGGCCTTGTAAGAGATGACCAGGGAAGAAAGATGAGTAAGTCATTAGGAAATGGTATTGATCCGCTTGAGGTTATTGATAAATATGGTGCAGATGCATTAAGATACACTCTTATCACAGGAAATGCACCTGGTAATGATATGCGTTTCTACTGGTCAAGAGTTGAGGCTAGCCGTAACTTTGCCAATAAGGTATGGAATGCTTCAAGATTTATCATGATGAATGATCCTGATAACAAGATTAAGGCTACAGATGAAAGACCTGCTAACTTAACTGATGCTGATAAGTGGATTCTTTCTAAGATGAATGGACTTATCAAAGAAGTTACAGATAATATGGAAAAATACGAACTTGGTATCGCTGTTGCCAAGCTTAATGACTTCATCTGGGAAGAATTCTGTGACTGGTATATTGAGATGGTTAAGCCAAGACTTTACAATGATGCAGACGAGACAAAGACAGCAGCTATCTGGACATTAAAGACTGTTCTTATAGATGCACTTAAGCTGCTTCATCCATATATGCCATTCATTACAGAAGAAATATTCTGCAATATTCAGGATGAGGAAGAGTCAATCATGATTTCTTCATGGCCTGTATATGATGAAACTAACAATTTCGCAGCAGAGGAGAAGGCTATTGAGACAATCAAGGAAGCTGTCCGTAATATAAGAAACTTACGTGCAGATATGAATGTTGCTCCTAGCCGTAAGGCACTTGTATATGTTGTTACAGCAAGTGAAGATGTTAAGAACATATTTAACAATTCACTTGGCTTCTTTGGAACACTTGCATATGCAAGCGAGGTTAAGGTTCAGGCTGACAAGGCTGGAATTCCAGATGATGCTGTTTCAACAGTTATACCGGATGCTGTTATCTATATTCCTTTCGCAGAGCTTGTTGATATCGACAAGGAAATAGAGAGACTTAAGAAAGAGGAAGGCAGATTACAGGGAGAAATCAAGAGATGTAACGGAATGCTTAACAATGAGAGGTTTACATCAAAAGCTCCTCAGGCAAAGATTGACGAAGAGAAGGCAAAGCTGGTAAAATATACACAGATGCTTGAGCAGGTAACTGAGCGTCTTGCAACACTTTCTAAGTAGTTTTCACGGATAAGGAGAATAATTATGGCAGAAGTAATGAAAGCAATTCCTTTTACACAGTTTTCTATGGAGATGAGAAGCGGTAAGATTATTGATATTGATGATGGATTTACAGAGCTTCTTGGATACACAGAAGATGATTTTGAGGCGGGAATTGTATTTAAGCAGTTCGTACCAAGCGTTGAGTATGAGGAAGTAATAACAGAGTTAAGAGAAAAGTTCATAGATAAGAGATATGTAAGCTATGTACAGGAGTTTGTTTCTAAAGATGGCAAGCCTCTTAAGGTAGTTGCATTCTATAAGATTGAGAATAAGCTCTTAGCTGGACACAGAGTAATAAAGGTTAGTGCAGCCGTAATTGAATAAGCACATTTAAAGTATAATAAAACCTCCACTGGTTCATAATAGATTTATGAATAAGTGGAGGTCTTTTTATGTTAGAAGATGGAATAAAGAAAAAGCTGACAGCAAGATTATTGGCTTTGGTGGTTATTATAAGCATGATATCAGCACTGACAGGGTGCAATGAACCTAAAGAGCAGGAAAACGGTGTAACACTTGTTTATGGACAATATAATCAAAAGTGACTTTTTTGTGACCTTTATTGTAAATAAATACCCAGTCTGATATAATTTTAATGTTTGACGAAAAGACATATATTGAAAGAGAGGGCAAATTGAAAGACGGATATATAAGAGCAGCAGCCATGACACCGAAGATTAAAGTGGCTGACTGTGAGTATAATATAGAGAATATCAAGTCGCTTATGAGTGAGGCTCATAAGAAGGATACTGCAATAGCTGTTTTTCCAGAAATGTGCATTACAGGTTATACGTGTAATGATTTATTCTTACATGACAGACTTCTTAATGCGGCTATTCAGGGACTTGTGGATATTAAGAAATATTCTGAAACAACACCAGGGATGATAAGCTTTGTCGGACTTCCTTATGAAATGAACGGAAAACTGTACAATGTTGTTGCAGGTATTATGAATGGATGTATTCTTGGCATGGTTCCTAAAATGTATCTTCCTAATTATGGGGAATTCTATGAAAGAAGACAGTTTACACCTGGATTTAATGAATGTGTATATGTGGATGTTGATGGTGAAGAGGTTCCCTTTGGAAGTGAATTATTATTTACATTTAATAATAACAGAAAAGTTAAGATTGGCGTTGAGATATGTGAGGATCTGTGGACACCACAGCCGCCAAGCATAAAGCATGCTATGAATGGTGCAACTATTATTGTAAATGCATCGGCAAGCAATGAAACTATTGGCAAAGATACATATAGGAAACAGCTTGTTTCAGGGCAGTCTGCAAGACTTGTGTGCGGATATGTGTACTCAAGTGCTGGAGGAGGAGAATCTACCCAGGATATTGTGTTCTCAGCACATAACCTTATATGTGAGAATGGTTCTACACTTGCAGAGGCGCATAAATTTGCTGATGAATCGGTATATGCTGATATTGATGTAGAGAGAATATGCTCTGAGCGAAGAAGAATGAGTACATATGCAGTTGATGAGAACAGCACATATACAGAGGTGCAGGCACAGAATTTTATCAATAAAGAACTAGAGCTTATAAGATATTTTGATAAAGCTCCTTTTGTACCTTCTGATAAGAAGGAAAGAGATTCAAGATGTGAGGAAATTCTTAATATCCAGTCATATGGACTCAAGAAGAGACTTGAACATACGAATTGTAAGAATGCAGTAATTGGAATATCGGGCGGACTTGACTCTACACTGGCACTTCTTGTGACTGTAAGGGCATTTGATCTGTGCGGCTTTGACAGAAGCGGAATTCATTGTATTACAATGCCATGCTTTGGCACAACAGACAGAACATATAACAATGCTGTGAAGCTTACTAAGCAGCTTGGATGTTCACTCCGTGAAATCAATATCATGAAGGCTGTTAGACAGCATTTTGAAGATATCGGACATGATGAGAATAATCACAATGTGACTTACGAGAATGGACAGGCAAGAGAGAGAACACAGATACTTATGGATATTGCCAACCAGACTAACGGCATGGTGATTGGAACAGGCGATATGTCAGAACTGGCACTTGGATGGGCAACATACAATGGCGACCATATGTCAATGTATGGAGTAAATGCATCAGTACCTAAGACACTTGTAAGGCATTTGGTACAGTTCTATGCAGATACATGCGGCAATGAAGAACTGTCATCAGTTCTTAACGATGTGCTTGATACACCGGTAAGCCCTGAGCTTCTTCCACCTAAGGATGATGGTACTATTGCACAGAAGACAGAAGATCTGGTTGGACCTTATGAGCTGCACGATTTCTTTATGTATCATATGCTAAGATTCGGTGCAGAGCCTGAGAAGATATTCAGAATAGCAAAGTACGCATTTGCAGGAGAATATGATGATAAGACTATCTATAAGTGGCTAAGAACGTTCACATGGAGATTCTTTGCGCAGCAGTTTAAGCGCTCGTGTCTGCCTGACGGGCCTAAGGTTGGTTCAGTTGCAGTATCACCAAGAGGTGATTTAAGAATGCCAAGTGATGCAAGTTCACATGAGTGGATGAAGCAGTTAGACAGAATTAAAGAAATTAATGGATATGAATAGGGAGGACATTATGGCAAACAATAATGCAGCATCAGAGAAGGTTGTTACTAAATACGACCGTAAGATGCAGAAAAGAAAAGAAGAAGAAAGAAAAGAAGCTAAGAGAAGATATATTACCAAATGGGTGTGTATAGCAGTTCTTGCATGCATAATACTTGGAAGTGGAATAGCAACCGGCATTAAGCTGAACAGTATTTATAAAGATTATATTGAAGTGGATAATGATAAGATAAGCCAGATTGAGTTTGATTTTTATTACGGCATAGCTAAGACTAACAGTCTTAACACAACTTTATATGGTTCTATGACATATGGTGATTATTATTCATCTTATATGGGATATAAGACAAGCCAGTCAGATAAGAGCCAGGAATATTCAACTGATTATACATGGTATGATTTCTTTGCTAATTCTGCAGTATCAACTATTAAAGAGACTAAAGCTTTATTAGAGGATGCAGATGCTAACGGATTTACATATGATAATGAAGATGCAGATTATGATGAGTTTATAGGTAAGCTTAAGGATGCGGCTAATAAAGCTGATACATCATATTCAGATTATCTTAAGCAGATGTTTGGTAAGAGAGCTACAGAAAAGAGAGTTAAGGAATTCTTAAAAGATTATCTTAAGAGTACAGCATATCAGGAGAAGTTAACAGAAACTCTTGCGGCATCAGATTCAGAAGTGAGTGCATATTACGAGGACAATAAGGATACATATGATAAGTTTGAATATAGAATGTTTAAAGTTAAGGCTGAAAGTTCAGATTCGTCAGATATGGCAAATGCTAAAGAAACAGCTAATTCTTTTGCGTCAGGCGTAAGCAGTGAACTTGATTTCATTAACCAGTGCAGGAAATTCGCAGAAGCAGGCGATGATACTTATGCGGATGATGCAGCTTCCTTAGTTACAGAGACTAAGAAGAGCAATATTGAGGAAGCATGTGCTGACTGGATTGCTTCTTCAGACAGAAAAGAGGGCGACCTTACAGTTATTGAAGATGATGATAATACATGTTTCTATATTGTATATTACATAAGCAGATCATATGATGGTTCAGATGATGACGCAATTAAGTCAACACTTCTTAACCAGAAATATTCTGAATATATCAAGAAATATACTGATGAATACAGCGTTAATGTAAAGAAGAGATTTTCATATAAGTAGTACATAAATCTGGAGGAGAGTTATCCATGTTAGATCTTAGTAACTGCCGGTGTATCATATTCGACCTTGACGGAACTATACTTGATTCAACACAGGTATGGGCTAAGGTCGACATGGATTTTCTGGGCAGAAGAGGAATTCCTGTATCTAAGGAATATATGCAGGAGATTAAGACACATACATTTGAATCCGGTTCGGTATATACTAAGGAAAAGTATAATCTGCCGGAATCTACAGAAGAAATCATGAAAGAATGGTATGATGCAGCATGTAAGGCATACACTGACAAGGTGGTGTTAAAGCCGTATGCGAAAACTTTTATAGAACAAATGCATAATAATGGTCTTAAGATTGTTTCGGCAACATCATCAGACAGGGCACTTTTTGAGCCATGCTTAAGACGTAACGGAATATATGGTTTCTTTGATGCATTTACACAGACAAATGAAGTGCCGAGAGGAAAGAAATTCCCGGATGTATATATGAAAGCAGCCGGCAAAGCAGGGTGCAGTGTGAATGAATGTATTGTGTTTGAAGATGTATTATCGGCTGCACAGGGAGCCAAGAGCGGTGGCTTTACTGTTGTGGCTGTATATGATGAGGCTTCAGCTGATGACTGGCCAGATATTTGTCGGATAGCCGATTACAATATCAGAAGTTACAGTGAATTAATGTGATAATGGAGAAAATATGACTAAGAGATATATATTATTTGACCTTGATGGAACGATTACAGATTCAAGCGAGGGAATTACCAAAAGTGTGCAGCATGCACTTAAGAAACTTGGAATAGAAGAAAATGACCAGGCGATGCTTCGAAGATTCATAGGTCCTCCTCTTGATGAAAGCTTTGAAAAATTTTATGGATTTGACAAAGAAAAAGCACTAAAGGCAGTTGATTATTACCGTGAAAGATATTCTGACAAGGGAATATATGAAAATGTTCTTTTTGACGGGATAGCAGATATGCTTGAAGGATTAAAGAGTGATGGATATATAATTGCACTTGCTACATGTAAGCCTGAAATATATGTTCCAAGAATATTAGAGTACTTTAATGTTGATAAGTATTTTGATGTTGCTGTTGGAAGTGAATTAGAAGGTGGAGAACGCAGACATAAGAACCAGGTTATTGATGAAGTGTTTGTAAGGCTTGCTGCTGCCGGACTTGCGGACACTGGCAGTTTGTCAGAAACAAAGTCACAGTCTATTATGATTGGCGACAGAAAAGACGATATATTAGGTGCTAAAGCTTCTGGAATTGATTCTATGGGAGTAAGATACGGTTTTGCAGAAGAACAGGAGCTTGAGATAGCAGGAGCAGATTATATTGTTGAAACGGTAGAGGATATAAGGGGAAAATTAAAGACATTATAATTGTTCCAAAGATTAATCAATAATATACGGGAGGAGAACACAATGAAAAAATTCATTCACGAATTTAAAGAATTTGCTTTGAAAGGAAATGTTATGAATCTGGCAGTCGGTGTTATTATCGGTGCTGCATTTCAGAGCATTGTAACAGCACTTACAAGCAGTTTTATTAATCCGCTTATTGCAGTGGTTACAGGTGGCACTAATGGAGAAGGCGTTACTGTTGGTGGTACATTTACAATAAGAGGAGTTGTGTTTGATTATGGTTCATTCATAACAGCAGTTATTAACTTCCTTATTATGGCATTTGTTCTGTTCCTTTTAGTTAAAGCAATGAACAAGATGATGAGCTTAGGTAAGAAGAAAGAAGAACCGGCTCCAACTACAAAGGATTGTCCATACTGCTTCAGCAAGATATCTGTTAAGGCAACAAGATGTCCTTTCTGTACAACAGAATTAGTAGATAAGAAATAAAATAAAGCCATATATGCAGGTCTCCCAACTGCATATATGGCTTTATTCATGTTTTTCATAAATGGATGTATCCCAAAACCTGTGTTCACGTCCAATTCACAGGTGTGTAACTAAAGTACAATGATATAGTACTATTTTGCTATTGAATGTGCTTCCCCCTTTTAGTGGGAGATTTTATTAGAAAAGATATATGTCTAATAAAAAAGTCGTCGTAAAATTGAGAAGAATATGTTAATATTATTAAGTATTTTTAATATTTATAAAATTATGGAGGTTGAAATGGACAAATTGTTCAAACTTAAGGAAAACAACACCAGTGTAAGAACTGAGGTTGTAGCTGGAATTACAACATTTATGACAATGGCTTATATTCTGGCTGTTAATCCATCTATCCTGTCAGCATCAGGAATGGATTCTAATGCAATTCTTATGGCGACTGCAATAGCATCTGCTATAGGTTGTTTTGCAATGGCTTTTCTTGCTAATTATCCTTTTGCGCTTGCTCCAGGACTTGGACTTAACGCATATTTTGCGTATACAGTATGCGGAAGCATGGGATATAGCTGGAAAGTAGCACTTTTTGCTGTATTTGTTGAAGGACTTGTATTTATTGTGCTTTCACTTACTAATGTTCGTGAAGCTATATTTAACGCAATTCCTACAACATTAAAGAAGGGTGTATCAGTAGGTATCGGTCTTTTTGTGGCATTTATCGGACTTCAGGGTGCTAACCTAGTTGTTGCAAGTGAGTCAACAAAGGTTACTGTTGTTAATTTCAGAACTAATTTTAACACAGTAGGAATAGGTGCTTTACTTGCAGTTATCGGTACATTTATCATAGCTATTCTTTATGTAAAGCATGTTAAGGGTTCTATCCTTATCGGTATCGTTGCAACATGGGTGCTTGGTATTATCTGCCAGCTTACAGGACTTTATAAGGTTGATGCGGCAGCAGGATTCTATTCACTTATTCCTTCATGGAGAAGCTTTGATATCACAGCTATCAGCCAGACATTTGGACAGTGCTTTAACCTTAAGGGTCTTAATATTAATATATTAGATTTTATTGTTATTATGTGCTCATTCCTTTTTGTTGACATGTTTGATACGCTTGGAACACTTATCGGTGTTGCCAATAAGGCTAAAATGCTTGATGAGAACGGAAGACTTCCTAGAATTAAGCAGGCTCTTTTAGCTGATGCTATCGCAACAAGTGCAGGAGCCATCCTTGGTACTTCTACAACAACAACATTTGTTGAGAGTTCATCAGGTGTTGCAGAAGGCGGAAGAACAGGACTTTCTTCAGTTGTAACAGGTTTCTTATTCCTTATTGCAATTATATTTGCACCTGTATTTACTACAATTCCTGGATTTGCAACAGCTCCGGCACTTATTTTTGTAGGATTCCTTATGGTTAGTGCGGTTGTAGAAATTGATTTTAATGATTTAACAGAGAGTATACCAGCTTACCTCTGCCTTATCTGTATGCCGCTTATGTACAGCATTTCAGAAGGTATTGCAGTTGGTGTTATTTCGTATGTTATTGTTAATCTTGTTGCTGGAAAGGCTAAGAAGATTACTCCACTTATGTACGTGCTTGCATTGCTGTTCATATTGAAGTATATTTTCCTTTAATTTTTAGTGCAAATTAAACTTAATAATGATACAATTTTGGAGTCACTTATATAAGGTGGCTCCTTTTTTAAGTTGAATGTTAAAGATAAGGGGACTGGGCATGAAGTATACAGGAACAGCAGGAATATTATATGACAGATTAAAGAGTGAAATACTGGTGGCAGATGGTGCGTTTGGAACATACTATGCTAAGAAGTATGATACGGGCAGCCTGCCTGAGCTGGCAAATTTACAGGCTTCAGACAGAGTACTGGCAATTCATAAAGAATATATTGAAGCTGGTGCTAAGATTATCAGAACTAATACATTTGCAAGTAATACCGTGTGTCTTGGAGCGGGATTTGATGAGGTAAGAAATAATATTAAAAATGCCGTTGACATTGCAAGGGAAGCCGTAAAGGGGACAGATGTGCTTGTAGCAGCTGATATTGGTCCTATTCCTGGTGAAAATATGATTGAAAAAGAGCATATTGAAAAAGAGTATGTTGATATAGTTAATGTTTTTAAGGAATGTGGCGTTGATATATTTGTTTTTGAAACATTTCCAGAACTGGGATTTATTGATAAAGCAATTGAAAATGCAGGAGAAAACGGATTTGTTATAACTCAGTTTGCAATCAATCAGTTTGGCTATAGCAGTGCAGGCTTTAGTGCAAGAAAGCTGATTGAAGAAGCTGAGAAAAATTCATATATTGATGCATGTGGATTTAACTGCGGAGTTGGTCCGGGACATATGAAGAAGCTTGTGCAGAGCCTTATTAACAGGAATGACAAGTATTTTGCGGTGCTTCCAAATGCAGGATATCCACAGGTTGTAAGCGGTCGAATGGTATTTGATGATAACAATGCAGCATATTTTTCACAGATTATGCATGATCTGGCTGAGGATGGAGCTGATATTATTGGCGGCTGTTGTGGAACAACACCTGAATATATAAGACAGATGGTTTTAAAAACTGCTGATGTTGTTCATAAGAAAAATGCTTCCATAGAAGAAGAGATAACAGAAAAGAAAACTGCAAATGATGTTTCTTTCTATAAAGGAAAAGAAGGAAGAAAACTGATTGCTGTAGAACTTGCGCCTCCGCTTGGAATAGATGATGAGAAGATTATGGATGCTGCTTTTTTGATGAAGGAAAGCGGAGTTGATGTGCTTACATTTCCGGATTCACCATCAGGAAGAACACGTGCAGATTCAATACTTATGGCAGAAAAGGTTTCGAGAGAAACGGGAATGTGTGTTATGCCGCACATATGCTGTCGTGACAAGAATGCTATAGCAATGCGTTCACAGCTTTTGGGAGCACATATAAATGATATTAATAATTTTCTCGTTATTACCGGTGATCCCATACCATCAGTTGTAAGAGCGTCTGTAAAGAGTGTGTTTAACTTCGATTCAGTTGGACTTATGAATATAATAAGTGATATGAATCAGGAACAGTTTGCCGGGGAACCGGTTATATATGGTGGAGCAATTAATCAGGGAAGGGTTAATTTTAAAGTGGAACTTGAGCGTGTTAAGAAAAAAATGGAGGCGGGAGCCACATTTTTTATGACGCAGCCTGTATTTTCTGATGAAGATATAGACAGACTCAGACAGATTAAAGAACAGACAGGGGCAAGGATTCTTTGTGGAATAATGCCATTTGTAAGTCTTCGAAATGCAACATTCATGAAAAATGAGATGACAGGTATTAATGTTACGGATGAGATTCTTTCAAGATACAGAGCTGATATGTCAAAAGAAGAGGGAGAAGAGACTGGTATTCAGATAGCAAGGGAAATAATTGCAAAGACTACAGATTTTGTTGATGGGTATTATTTTTCATTTCCGTTTAACAGGGTACATATGTTAAAGAAGATTATTGGAAAGAACAATCAGTAAGTAAGGCTATTCTATTGACTAATCAGAAATGTATCTGATATAATGTTGAAAAGTTTCGATACGGAATAATTTAATAATGTGTGATATGTGAGGTGTGGTATGGACGAGACTCAGGTTAAACATTTTATTATGATGGAACGCCGAAAGGGAACGAGTATGGAAGAACTTATATTCATACTTCATGATAATGGTGTTCCAGATTATGAAATATCCAATTTTTTAGAGATTTCTATTAAGCATGTGGAAGATGTTCTGAGTGACTATTAATCAGTTTGTTTAGAAGAAATCAGTAAAAGGGCTTTCCCCGTATGCGGTGAATTGATTTTCAGCGTATGCGGGGAAAGCTTTTATAAGATATGATGAAAATGGAGAAGTGAAAGTATCTTGAATACTTTGACATGAGGGCTTATAATTATTATTAAATGCTAAGAAAGGTATGACTTGTTTATGGAGATAATAGAACTGTCAATAACAGCAGAGGAATCAGAGAATTACAGAAAGATAACTAACAGACTTAAGGTGCTTGGTGCTGTCGGCTGGGTAAAGGCTTATATATGGGCTGTGGTATATGTTGTTATATTCTGTGCAATAGGGTTTGCGCTTGCAGGAAGATATGCACTTACAATTATGCAGTATGTTCCTGTGTGGGTATGGCCGTTGTGTTTTGTAGCTGTATGGATGGTATCAGCTATAAGAAGATCTGGTAACAAGCAGCTTAAGGTGCTGTTACAGAAGTATCTGTTTACAGGTTTCGCAGATAAGATATTTGCTGGAGAGATAAGACCTAGCAGGGTTAAGATATTAAAGGATAAAATGATCGTTTATTGTAAAGTATATAATGATTAGAATATAGAGGTTTATGGTAATATGAAGATAGGAATATTTGACTCAGGCATAGGTGGTCTTTCAGTGCTTCATCAGGCAATGATTATCATGCCAGAGGCGGATTACATATTTTATGCTGATGTGGATAATGTTCCATATGGGGAGAAAACAAAAGAAGAAGTAAGAAAGCTTGTCGACCATGCTGTTGGATTTCTTGTTGATAAGGGATGTCAGGCAATTGTGCTTGCCTGCAATACTGCAACAAGTGCAGCAATCTCATATCTACGAGAAAAGTATAAGCTGCCAATAATTGGAATAGAGCCAGCTGTAAAACCGGCAGTTGAGCACATTCATGAATCAGGAAAAAGAGTTATGGTTGTATCAACTCCTGTCACGGCAAAAGGTGAGAAGTTAAAGAAACTTGTAGATAAATATGATAATAAGCATATCGTTGACGTTGTGGCACTTCCTAAGCTTGTAAGATTTGCACAGGATGATGATTTTGACTCTTCAGATGTTACTGATTATTTAAAATCTGAATTTGCTCCATACAATCTTAATGATTATTCTGAACTTGTGCTAGGGTGTACACATTTTAACTATTTTAAGGATTCATTTTCAAAGCTGTTTCCGGATGATTTAGAGATGGTTGATGGAAATACGGGTGTATCTAATAATCTTAAGAATACTGTTGTGAAAAAAGGAATATTTAAAGAGGAAGATAAAGGGAAAAAAGGCACAGTAGAATATTATTATTCGGATAGAAAAATGGAGAGTGAAGCTGAGATGAAACATATAAAAAAGCTTCATGAACGACTTGAGAGAATGAGACAGATATAGAATTGCAAGAGGAATGTAATTATGGGAAAATCAGATGATAAGACTAATGTATGCAGAGTGCTTGACCAGAAAAAAGTATCTTATAAGACACATGTGTGTCCAGATGCAGAAGGGTTAAGCGGAGATGAGATAGCTGCTGTTCTTAATGAGAATCCGGAACAGGCTTTCAAGACACTTGTTACAGTTGGCAAGACAGGTAAGAATTATGTATTTGTTGTTCCTGTTAATAAGGAACTGGATTTGAAGAAAGCAGCGAAGGCTGTTGGAGAGAAATCAATAGAGATGATTAAATCAAAAGAATTACTGCCCCTTACAGGATATGTGCATGGGGGCTGTTCGCCTATAGGAATGAAGAAGTTCTTTCCGACAACATTTCATAAGACTGCTGAGGATTTTGAAACTATAATGTTTAGTGCCGGTAAAATCGGACATCAGGTAGAAGTTAAGCTGTCTGATGTAGATAAAGTTATAAGATATCAGATTGCTGATATTGTTACAGACTAAGGAGAAGATAAGGATTATGAAACTCAGAGTTCCATTCTATTATGACCAGTTCCACTGTATAACTTCAGAATGTAAAGACAACTGTTGTGTTGGCGGCTGGGAGATAGATATTGATGATGATACTTATAATTATTATATGAGTCTTGATGGCGAGCTTGGAGACAGGATAAGAGAATCAATTACTAAAAGTGAAGATGGTTCGAATTGCTTTAAACTCGTAGATGGACATTGCGGTTTGTTAGATAAGTGTGGATTATGTACAATTCATAAAGAACTGGGAGCGGAGCATTTGTCTGTTGTGTGTGACCAGTTCCCAAGATATTCTGAATATTATGGAGAAATCAAAGAAAGCGGTATCGGGCTTGCATGTGAGGAAGCGGAAAGAATTATATTTTCTGAAAACAAAACATTTACAACTGTATTAAAGCCGTGTGATGAGGAATATTCAGAGGATGATGAGTACGACAGTGCTTACGCTGTCAGGATATTTAAGGCAAGAGATGAAATATTTAAGATCCTTGATATGCCGGAGATGTCAATTAATGAGAAGCTGGTTGTAATATTAAAATATTGTGCATCAATACAGGAATATATTAATAATGATGAGTATGACGCATTTAAGGAGTATGTCAATACATTTGGAAGAAGTGATATAGAACATATTCTTATGGAAATGAATGATGAATCAGAAAGCGATGAATTTGATGATGTTGATGTTTGGGAATGTATAAGAAACATTATGTATCCGTATGAGGATATGGAGGTGCTTAATACACGCTGGGAACAGATATTAGCTGAGATGACAGAGACTTTCCATGAGAATATGGATAATGAGCAGTATCAGGAGACCAAAGAAGAATTCATGACAGCAATGCTTGAAAGAGAGTATGAGTACAGGAACTTTATAACATATCTTGTGTTCCGGTATTTTGCCAAGGCTGTATATGATTATGATGTGGTTGGTAAAGCTAAAATGTTTGTTACTAATTATCTTATACTCCGTCAGATGGACATGCTTGTATGGTATAGAAAGCATAAGAGGTTTACATTTGAAGACAGAATAGATACAGTGCATATTTTTTCAAGACAGGTAGAGTACTCAGAGGATAATATGGAAGCACTTTATGAGTCTTTTCTTTTTGATGATGTGTTTGAGACAGATAACCTTTGCAAGCTGTTATGGATTGACAGCACGGCGTTATAGTAATACACTAAAGCTATCATTTAGATATGTTTATAGGAGGCTAAGGTAATATGATTAAAGAAGCTATTGCAAAGCTGGTTAAAAAGGAAGATTTAACAGCTGGGCAGATGAATGATGTAATGGAAGAGATTATGACAGGAGAAGCCACTGATGCACAGAAGGCAGCGTTTCTTACAGCTCTGGCAGCAAAGGGAGAGACTATTGACGAGATTACTGCAGCAGCCAGAGTTTTAAGAGCACACTGTGAGAAGTTCTTAAATGATATGGATGTTCTTGAAATCGTTGGAACAGGCGGAGATGGTTCTAATTCAATTAATATATCAACTTTAGCTTCTATCATAGTATCAGCAGCTGGAATTCCAGTTGCAAAGCATGGTAACAGAGCAGCTTCAAGCAAATGTGGTACAGCAGACTGTTTAGAGGCTCTTGGAGTTAAGATAGATGCAGCTCCGGCAAGGATGGCACAGATTCTTAAGGATATTAATATATGTTTTCTGTTTGCACAGAAGTATCATCCGGCTATGAGATTTGTTGGGGGTGTGAGAAAGGAAATAGGAATCCGTACATTATTCAACATACTTGGACCGCTGGCTAATCCGGCAGGAGCTTCTATGCAGCTTTTTGGAGTGTATAGTGAGGAGCTTGTTGAGCCACTTGCTCATGTATTACATAATTTAGGCTGCAAAAGAGCCATGACAATATATGGAATGGACAGTATAGATGAAATATCTTTAAGTGCTGATACAAAGGTCTGCGAGTTCAAAGGTGATGAGTTCAAATCATATACTATAAAACCAGAGGATTTTGGATTTACAAGATGCAAGAAGGAAGATCTTGTAGGCGGTGAGCCGGCAGTTAATGCCAAGATTGCAAGAGATATTCTTGATGGTGCAGAAGGGCCTAAGACAGATGTTGTACTTCTTAATGCAGGTGCTGCTATATATCTTGCTTCAGATGGTATTACAATGAAGGAAGGTGTTGAGAAGGCAAGAGAAATTATTAAGAGCGGATTAGCTAAGAAGCAGCTTGAAAGATTTATAGAAGAGACTAATAAGTAATTCTGAATAATTATATATTAAGATGGGGAGATTTCTGTAAAAACGGGAATCTCCTTTTTGATGTATCTTGAAAGTATATAAGAACAAATGTATTGTACAGCCTCATGATATATGCAATATAGGACTGAACTATATACTGTAAAAAGTAAAACTAAATGTGACGGAAAAGTTACAAATTATAACGAAAAAACGACAGAAGACGACATATATAACACAGAAATATGGCAATCTGATATAATAAGCGAGTCGGAATAATAATCATGATTGGGGGACAATGTTAGTATTTAATTTGTTTGGCAAGAAAGATACAGAATGTATCAGATTTGAACGTTATTTCTTGTCAATGGGTAACTGTCTGGAAGATTTCTGGAGTATTATGCGAAAGGATATGAACGGTTTTTCAAGAGAGGAGGAAGAGGCTTTTATAGGGGAATATAAGAATGTGCTTATTGTTATGTCAGAAAGTTATATGACGGATATTAATGTACTTTATTATATGGATATCTTACGGAGCCTTAAAGAAAAGGGACATATAAACATAGTCGCAATGATTCAGAATGGTACGGTTATACCGGAGAGGTACAGATGGATTACTGGTCCTGAGGTCAGCAGGATAGCTTTTTATTAATATTTGCTTGCATTTATGTGCCAGAATCTCTATAATCAACTTTGTATGATTATTTTTATAATAGATTATTATCTGTTATGCGTATTTTTTGGAGGAGATTATTAATGATTAGTGCTAACAACGTAACACTTAGAATCGGTAAGAAGGCTCTTTTTGAAGATGTTAACATTAAGTTCACAGAAGGTAACTGTTATGGACTTATTGGTGCGAATGGTGCCGGAAAGTCAACATTTTTAAAAATTCTTACAGGACAGATAGAACCTAGCAAGGGCGATGTTTCAATCACACCGGGTCAGAGATTATCTTTCTTAGAGCAGGATCACTTCAAGTATGATGAATATAATGTTCTTGATACAGTAATCATGGGTAATGACAGACTTTACCAGATTATGAAAGAGAAAGAAGCTATATATGCCAAGGAAGATTTTACAGAGGAAGATGGTAACAAGGCAAGTGAGCTTGAGGCTGAGTTTGCAGATATGAATGGCTGGGAGGCTGAATCAGATGCTGCACAGCTTCTTAACGGACTTGGAATTGGAACAGATCTTCATTATAAGACAATGGCTGAGCTTAACGGTAGTGAGAAGGTGAAAGTTCTTCTTGCAAAGGCTTTATTTGGTAATCCTGATATTCTGCTTTTAGATGAGCCTACTAACCACCTTGATCTTGATGCGATTGCATGGTTAGAAGAATTCCTTATTAATTTTGAGAATACTGTTATTGTTGTATCGCATGACAGATATTTCCTTAATAAAGTATGTACACAGATTGCAGATATTGATTATGCGAAGATTCAGCTCTATGCAGGTAATTATGATTTCTGGTATGAGTCAAGTCAGCTCATTATCAAGCAGATGAAGGAAGCTAATAAGAAGAAGGAAGAAAAGATTAAGGAATTACAGGACTTTATCCAGAGATTCTCTGCCAATGCTTCTAAGTCTAAGCAGGCTACTTCAAGAAAGAGAGCTCTTGAGAAGATCGAATTAGACGAGATTAAGCCATCAAGCAGAAAGTATCCATATATTGATTTCAGACCAGCAAGAGAGATTGGTAATGAAGTACTTACAGTAGAAGGAATTTCTAAGACTATTGATGGTGTTAAGGTACTTGATAATGTATCATTTATCGTAAACCATGATGATAAGATAGCATTTGTTGGTTCTAATGAGCTTGCAACAACTACTCTTTTCAATATTATTACAGGCAACATGGAACCTGATGAGGGAAGCTACAAATGGGGTGTTACAACTTCACAGGCTTATTTCCCTAAGGACAGTGCTGCAGAGTTTAACAGAGAAGATACTATCGTTGAATGGCTTACACAGTATTCACCAGATCCGGATCCTACTTATGTAAGAGGATTCCTCGGAAGAATGCTTTTTGCCGGAGATGACGGTGTTAAGAAGGTTAAGGTGTTATCAGGAGGAGAGAAGGTAAGATGTCTTATCTCTAAGATGATGATATGTGGAGCTAATGTATTAGTATTTGATGATCCTACTAACCACCTTGATATGGAGTCAATCACAGCTCTTAATAATGGACTTATTAAGTTCCCTGGTGTTACATTATTTACATCACACGATCACCAGTTCATCCAGACAACTGCTAACCGTATTATGGAAATTGTTCCAAGCGGACAGCTTATTGATAAGATAACAACATACGATGAGTATCTTGCAAGTGATGAGATGGCAAGAAAGCGTCAGGGCTTTGCAGAAGCAGCTTCTGATGATGAAGATTAATAAATAGCAGATGAATAGGCAGTTGCATTAAGAAATTAGTGCGGCCGCCTATTTCTCTACATGAAAAAGACATATAGTTCTGTAGTTCAGGCACGCTTGCGCTGCTCTCGCTTCGCAGCGGATACTAAATTCGCGCTATGCGCTCATTAAGTACCGGCGAGCTCAAAGCACCTGAATCTACAGAATTATATGTCTTTTTTAGTATTCGAAGGCGCTGCAGTCTAGATTTCGTAATACGCGTCTGAAATTTGTTTTATAATCTTATCTTATATAAAGCATATTCGTTGAAAAAATGAGTGGGATAGTGTAAAATGTTTATTATATAATTATATGTAATAATAAATATAAATTATTTGATAAATGGTTTACTGAATATTAGATGTAAAGACGTGAAAGGGGATAATATGGGGATTATAATAGGGTTAGATATAGGAATTGCATCAGTAGGAATTGCAGTAGTTGATAAAGATACATTAGATATTAAATGCGTGGTTTCAGATTTATTTGATTCTGCTGATGCTAGTAAGAACATTGAACGAAGAAATAACAGACAAGCAAGAAGACTCAATAGACGAAGAAAAACAAGAATAGGAGATTTTAATACACTGTGGGTAAGTATGTTTGGAGAATTGCCTGAAGAAGTTGATTCGAATGTTTTATTATTAAGAAATGCTGGGCTAGATGAGCAACTTACATTAGATGAGATTTATTGTGTTTTAAAATATATGCTTAAGCATAGAGGAATATCATATCTCGAAGATGCTTTGAATGAAGAAAATGTGACGGGAAGTTATCAGAAAGGAATCGCAATTAATCAAAGAGAATCAGAGTACATGCTACCATGTGAAATACAGCTTGAACGATTTAGAAAATATGGACAATATAGGGGAGAGTGTGAGGCAGAAAATGAGAATGGCGAAAAGATTACCTTGAGCAATGTTTTTATGACAAATTCATATAGAAAAGAAATAGACAAATTTTTGAATACTCAGGGGAAATATGGAATTCTTAATCAAAAATTTATTGATGAATATTTAAAAATATTTAACAGAAAAAGGAAATATTATGAAGGCCCTGGGAATGAAAAGTCAAGGACAGATTATGGAAAATATACAACAGGAAAAGATTTAGATGGGAAATATATAACAGAAAAGAATATATTTGAAAAATTAATAGGGAAATGTAGCGTATATAAAGAAGAATTACGAGCAGCAGGGGCATCTTATACAGCACAGGAGTTCAACATTTTAAATGATCTTAATAATATTACAGTCAATAATAAGAAATTAACTACACAGCAGAAGAAAGACGTTATTGAAATTGTTCAGAATAGTGACAGAATTAATATGGAAAAAATAATTTCTTCATGTATAGGAGAAAAGATTGAAAAAATTGAAGGCGCAAGAATAGACAAGAATGAGAAAAATATATATCATACATTTGAACAATACAACAAAATGCGTAAGATTTTTGCTGAAAAAAACTATGATATTAAGGAATTAACAATAGAACAGTTAGATGAAATAGGACGAATACTAACTATTAATACTGAAAGAGAAGGAATAAAAGATGCAATAATGGAGAGCGAATTATTGCATCTTAATAATGAACAGATTAATCTGTTGATAGAATTAAGATACAAGAATTCCAGTTTATTTACTAAATGGCAGTCATTATCAATTAAGGCAATGAGAGAAATAATACCGGATTTGTATGACAGAAATGTTAATCAGATGAATATTCTTGCAGAACGAGGTGTTTTTAAAGATAAAATAAATCTTTTTGAAAACAGTGTTTATCTGCCTAAAGAGCCTGTATTAGAAGAAATATATAATCCTGTTGTCAGAAGATCTATAAGCATGACAATAGATGCTTTAAATGCATTAATCAAGAAATATGGATATCCGGAAGATATTGTTATTGAGATGCCGAGAGATAGAAATGATGCAGAACAGAAAGACAGGATTAAAAAATTTCAGAAGACAAGAGAGAATGAACTGAAGAATATTAAAAAGAAAATTAAAGAAGAGTATGGCATAGAGATAACAGATGAATATTTTAGAAAACATAAGGGCTTAGAATTGGAATTGAAATTATGGGTGGAGCAGAATGAAAAATGTCCGTATTCAGGTAAGTATATTAATGTTCAGGATATTTTATATCATCATGAGTTATTTGAGATAGACCATATTATTCCATTAAGTATTTCATATGATGACAGCAGAAATAATAAAGTTCTGGTATATAAAGAGGAAAATCAGGATAAAGGTAATCGTACCCCATTAATGTATTTATCTACAGTTAATAGACAATATGATCAGCATGAATTTATGAATTATGTATTAAGCACAAAGACATTACCTAGAAAGAAAAGAGAATTATTGCTTAATTACGAAGATATAACTAAAATTGATGTCTTAAAAGGCTTTATTAATAGGAATCTTAATGATACAAGATATGCATCAAGAAGTGTACTTAATGCTATACAGTTGTTTTTTGGAGGAAAAGAATGTGATACAAAAGTAAGAGTAATTAGAGGTGCTGTCACAAATCAGTTAAGAATAAAACTGAATCTTCCTAAAGATAGAGAAAAATCATATAGTCATCATGCGATAGATGCAGCTATTATGTGCTATTCACAAATGGGACTCATGAATTTTAGAAATATTCAGAATAAATTTATTGATTTTGAAAATGAGACATATTTGAGTGATGAGAGGGATTCATGTTTTGATAATAAATATTATGATGAGGCGTTATTTGGACAAGTTCTTAAAATGCGAAAGAATCTGTTAAAAGCAGAAGGGAAACCTCAAAGGTCAGTTCAGAGCAAAGGTGTATTTGACGAAGAGGAAAAGAATAATGGTATTGTTAGGTATCATCATAAGGTTGATAAAAAACCAAATAGAGGATTAAGCAATGCATCTATATATGGAACCAGAAAGATAGATGATAAAATATATAAAATTGTAGGATATGATATTCGAAATAATAAGGATGCAGAGGCTATAATTAATATAATAAAAAAAGGAAAATCAGATAACTTTTTGATGGCAAAACATGATCCTGAAACGTTTAAAAATCTTATGGAAATATATGAACAATACAAAGAAGAAAAGAATCCTTTTTTAGCATATGAACAGGAGACAGGAGATTATATAAGAAAATATGCAAAAAATCATAATGGTCCAATAATTAAAAAGATTAAGTATGTGGATAGTGAAGTCGGTTCTTGCATTGATATATCTGCTAATTATGGGTATAAGAATGGCGATAAGAGGGTAATAATGGATACACTTACACCATATAGAGCTGATGTGTATTACAATTACAAAGACGGAACATATAGAATAATAGGAGTTAAGTATGCAGATTTTAAGTATTCTAATGCGAAATATGTTCTTGATGAAGAGGCATATGCTTTAATTCTTATAAAAGAAGGTTTATTAAAAATTGGTGATAGTCTTGAAAATATTTCTTCGTCAGGATATGAATATAGGTTGTCATTTTATAAGAATGATATTATTGAGTACACCAAGAATGATATAGTTTATAAAGAAAGATTTTTGTCTCGTACAATGCCTAAAGTTAAAAACTATATTGAAACGAAACCGATAAGCGCGGCCTTATATGAAAAAAGAAATCCAATAGGACTAACAAATGCGACAAATATATGCAAAATATATACGGATGTGTTGGGAAACGAAACAAAAATATATAAAGAGAAATTTAAATTGAGTGTTGATTGAATGATAGTAGTGTGATACTATAATAATAGGTTTGTGATGACTCAATTTTTTCAGACCTACTAAAATAAGGCTTTATGCCGAATTCAAGGGACACCAAGTGGTGTCCCTTTTTCTGTATATGGGGGTATTATGGGGTATAAGGTAATATTGATTGAAAATGATGTAAAAATGAGTATTAAATTAAATAATATAATAATTAATAAGGAAGGTCATGATATATGGATATCCGTTGATGATGTATCATTGCTGGTTATTGATAATATGAAGATTACACTTACATCAAGAATGCTATCATATTTAGCAGAACATAATGTGGGAATGATATTTTGTGATGCTAAGCATTTACCTATAGGATATTATTGCGATTATGATAATCATAGTCATATATCAAAAATTCTTAATTATCAGATACAGTACAGTCAGACAGAATATGATAAATTATGGAAAAAGATTATTATAGCAAAGTTAAATAATCAGGCAGGGGTATTGGAAATACTTGGTAAAGATAATGCTATTGCATTAAAAATAAAAGAATATTGCGATGAGATAACAGATGGAGATAAAAGTAACAGAGAGGCACATGGTGCGAAGGTTTATTTTAATGAGTTGATGGGGACAAGCTTTTCAAGAGGAAATGAAGATTTACTATTAAATTCAGGCCTTGATTATGGATATACAATAATAAGGTCTTATATTGCTAGATTGTGTGTGGGATATGGATTGAATTGTCAGATAGGAATACATCATAAAAATGAATATAACCGTTTTAATCTGGTTGACGATTTAATGGAACCATTAAGACCGATAGTAGATTTATATACATACAGAATTTGGAGGGACAGGAATTTTTTAAGGCAGATCATAGATACAAAATAATAAATATTGTTAATCATTTTATTAGATATAAGGAAAAGAAGATGTATCTCGGCAATATGCTAGAGGAGTATGTAATGATGTTTTCCAAGAATTTGAAAGATGGAACAGAGCTTATTTTTCCGGATATTAATGCTTATGAGGAGTATGCAGATGAGGTATGATGTTATGAGAGTTTTATGTATGTTTGATCTTCCTGTGGATACTGACAAGGAAAAAAGGGAATATAGAAACTTTAAGAAGAAACTTATTCTTGAAGGGTTTGTTATGCTTCAGTATTCTGTTTATATAAGAACATGTCCTAATAGACAATATTCAGAGAGATTACAGAAAAGACTGGCAAAGAATTTGCCTGCAAATGGGAATATAAGGTTGTTAGAAATAACAGAAAAACAATACGAAGATATGAAGATACTTGTAGGAACCAAAAGTTTAAATGAGAAAATTGCTAATGATGAAAGGTTTGTAGTTATATGATTTTATCAATAGATGATAGATTAGAGTTAAATATTGAATGCATTACGCAACTATGTGGGATTAATGTGCAAAAGAAAAATTATATAATACAAAATATTGTGAAATATTTTTCAAACACTAAATATGCAGAGTATGAGGATAAGGATGACTGTGTTATTAAAATAGATAATGAAGTTGTTGGCAGGAAATATTATACAACATATTATATAGCAAATATAAATGATTTAATTAGCAATATTCAAATATCAAAAAATAGTATTATGAAAAAGTATGTAGACTATGTTAATTCTAAATATGATAATCAACTTATATATGAAGATATAGTGGCAGGATATGAAAAGATATTTGCTAAGATTAATAATAATATGAAAGAATCAGGCATTGGTTTGATGCTTGATTTCATGGAGGAGAAGATAACAGACGTCGCACAATTGGCAATCACAAGGACACTAGAATTAGGTTATATCGAAAAAATGAGTAATTATGATTTGTATGTGGAATATATAAAAATCATGAAGGCGTATTATAAGGATAACCCAGATAAGATACTGTTAGTGTTAGAGAATATAGATCATTATCTTAATATAGAACAGTATTTTTCATTGATGAGGCAATTAGAGATTATGACATTAGAATTAGATATAAACATAATTGTTACAACAAGCATAAGGGGATTTGCATATATTAATGAAAAAAATATTACAGGGATAAATGTTATTAACGATGAGGTTTTTTCTATGCCTATGATAGAGGAATTACAAAAATTTTTTGAAGAAAATTATCCTTGCAACTATAATATAAATGAAAAAGACATGATATATAATATTACGCAAATTATTCATGATATAGGCATAGATGGGTATAGTCAGCTTGGCAAAGAATATGTATTTTTAAAGCTCTTAGATGAATCGATAGGTGTTCATATGGGAAAGTGTGATGTTAAAAATAATATGGAAAAAGCTTTTTTAGAGGAATAAATAATGATATAATATACTTGGAGGCGATGTTTTATGCAAATGAAAGGTACATGTGTTTTATTTTTATGCAAAAAGTGGTATTTGATGTTTTAGTACCTGAAAGAATTGAGTCATCATAAAACTCATTTCTTCTATTGTTCCACTCCAACCGCGTTTTAGTACCTGAAAGAATTGAGTCATCATAAAACACGATTTAAGCGCGCCGTGGTACGCAAGCTGTTTTAGTACCTGAAAGAATTGAGTCATCATAAAACCGTCTTGCGTATGCTGTCACCCAACACCCCCGTTTTAGTACCTGAAAGAATTGAGTCATCATAAAACCAGACAATAGCTGATAGTGGAGGAGCTGCAGTTTTAGTACCTGAAAGAATTGAGTCATCATAAAACGCAGCCAAGACAGCAGCGGCAACAAAACAGGTTTTAGTACCTGAAAGAATTGAGTCATCATAAAACCCATATAATTGGAAGATAAACACTGTGTGTGTTTTAGTACCTGAAAGAATTGAGTCATCATAAAACTAGATGGAGTAAGCACTTTTATTTTATCCTGTTTTAGTACCTGAAAGAATTGAGTCATCATAAAACATAATGTTAATGCAATGTACGGCTCGTAGTGTTTTAGTACCTGAAAGAATTGAGTCATCATAAAACCAGCTATCAATCAGATTGCTATGTCAATCGGTTTTAGTACCTGAAAGAATTGAGTCATCATAAAACATTCCGCACAGATTGGCAGTAGTGGAGATTGTTTTAGTACCTGAAAGAATTGAGTCATCATAAAACTGGTTGACCGTTATATTATGGAGAATCCATGTTTTAGTACCTGAAAGAATTGAGTCATCATAAAACACCTGTTCAGGGTGAATCTATCGCACCTATGTTTTAGTACCTGAAAGAATTGAGTCATCATAAAACCAAAAAGCGCAAACGTCTTGAAAATGTTCTGTTTTAGTACCTGAAAGAATTGAGTCATCATAAAACAGAAAACTAAGTACAAAAGGCTTCGATATCGTTTTAGTACCTGAAAGAATTGAGTCATCATAAAACAAAAATGGCAAGCTAGAATATACTTCAATGGTTTTAGTACCTGAAAGAATTGAGTCATCATAAAACTTTCGAGAACTGTTGTCACATCATAATAGCGTTTTAGTACCTGAAAGAATTGAGTCATCATAAAACCATGTTAACGCACAATCTTCTATAAAACCTGTTTTAGTACCTGAAAGAATTGAGTCATCATAAAACATGTGGTAAAATATCTGTAATTGAATATGTGTTTTAGTACCTGAAAGAATTGAGTCATCATAAAACGTTTACATTCATAGTTATATCTCTCTTTCTGTTTTAGTACCTGAAAGAATTGAGTCATCATAAAACGGGGGAATAAGCATAATATCACTTGCAAGGGTTTTAGTACCTGAAAGAATTGAGTCATCATAAAACATATAGCCGTGTAAATTGGCAACAATCGCCGTTTTAGTACCTGAAAGAATTGAGTCATCATAAAACGCGTGAATAAGTACCGTGTAGATATATTTGGTTTTAGTACCTGAAAGAATTGGGTCATCATAAAACATTGAGACGATGGAAAGATGAAATCAAGACGTTTTAGTACCTGGGAAATTTGAGTCATTAAAAAATATAATTTATAACAAGTGGATTAATAGTATATTTAAGACTTAAAATGCAATATATCAACTTTATAAAATTAGAATTTCAAGATTCATTTACAATTTACAAGAGTTATCAAATTAATTACCAGATTGACAAATACCACACATTTGTTATACTTATCACATATTATATTTGCAGGGGAGCATAAGGGCTGTGTAAGCAGTGGCTGCTGAGAGGGATTAAGTTCCGACCCATAACCTGATGTGGATAATGCCACCGTAGGGATTCTTAAAAGGGCTTTTTAGCTCTTCATTTGATTGTTTCAATATCGAATTTCCACAAGGCTTATGATTTTTCCTGTTAATTACCCAGAATGGAGGAATACATATGGAATACGCAACACAGATGGATGCTGCAAGAAAAGGCATTGTTACTAAAGAAATGGAAATTGTTGCAAAGAAAGAAAATATAGATGTCGAGAGTTTAAGACAGCTTATAGCTAAGGGACAGGTTATCATTCCTGCCAATAAGAATCATAAATGTCTTGACCCTAATGGTATCGGAAATAAGTTAAGAACTAAGATTAATGTTAATCTTGGAACTTCAAGAGACTGCGTGGATCTTGATATGGAGCTTGACAAGGTTAATAACGCTGTAAAGATGGGTGCGGAAGCTATCATGGATCTTTCTTCTTTCGGAGATACACAGAAGTTCAGAAGAAAGCTGACATCAGAATGTCCGGCAACAATTGGAACAGTTCCTATATATGATGCAGTTGTATATTATCATAAGGCACTTAAGGATATCACTGCACAGGAGTGGCTTGATGTTGTAGAAATGCATGCTAAAGACGGCGTTGATTTCATGACTATACACTGTGGTATCAACAAGGCTACAGCTAAGAAGTTCAGAGCAGATAAGAGACTTATGAATATTGTATCAAGAGGCGGTTCTATCATATATGCATGGATGGAGATGACAGGAAATGAGAATCCATTCTTTGAATATTATGACAGAGTGCTTGAGATATGCCGAGAATATGATGTTACAATGAGTCTTGGAGATGCGTGCAGACCGGGATGTATTATGGATGCATCAGATATCTCACAGATTGAAGAACTTGTTACACTTGGCGAGCTTACAAGAAGAGCATGGGAGAAGGATGTCCAGGTTATGGTTGAAGGACCAGGACATATGCCTCTTAACCAGATTAAGGCTAATATGGAGATTCAGCAGACAATATGCAAGGGAGCACCTTTCTATGTATTAGGACCTCTTGTTACTGATATAGCTCCAGGATATGATCACATTACAGCAGCAATTGGTGGAGCTATCGCAGCTACTTACGGAGCTTCATTCCTGTGCTATGTAACACCTGCAGAACATTTAAGATTACCAGATCTTAATGATGTTAAGGAAGGAATTATTGCTTCTAAGATTGCAGCACATGCGGCTGATATTGCAAAGGGCGTACCGGGTGCAATGGACTGGGATTATAAGATGGACAAGGCAAGAAAGGTTCTTGACTGGGAAGCAATGTTTGACGTTGCGATTGACCCTGAGAAGGCAAGAGCTTACAGAGCTTCATCTAAGCCTGAGAAGGAAGATACATGTTCTATGTGTGGTAATTTCTGTGCAGTAAAGAATATGAACAAGATTATGGAAGGCGAGATTGTAAGTATATTTGATGAGTAATTAAATACATATGTATGACAGGCGGGATATGCACAGTTATGTGTGTATTCCGCTTTTTCTGTGTTTTGAAGAATGCACATTTATTTGCCTTGAGATTAGATAAATGGTATAATATCATGATGCGTGATGAATATATGAAGGAGTGAAGGTTTATGGCAAAAACAGCCAGCAATAATGGTAGAAAGAATACCAGTCAAAGCAGAAAAACTAATACTCAAGGGAAAAAGACGACTGCTCAGGGGAGAAAGAAACAGACTAAGAAAAATGTCCAGACACAGGCTGACCAGTTGAAGAATGATTGTATTATTCTTTTTTCAATTGCCTGTGCAATAATAATGGTATTAAGTAATTTTAATATTGCAGGAACATTGGGAAGAGGAATTAAATGGCTTATGTTTGGCTTATTTGGAGTTATGGAATACATATTTCCTGTAATTCTTGCAGTAAGCATAATCTTTCTTATGGTAAACAGAGAACTGCTTCGTGTCGCGAGAATTAAGACGGCAGCAGGATATGGATTGTTTGTTGTATTATGTGCAATGATTCAGTGTTTATATAATAAACCGGATATTGCAGATAATGGATTAGGAAGTATATTTACATATTGTGCTGATTATAAAGCCGGGGGTGGATTTTTTGGCGGATTGCTATGCAAGGTACTTAGCCCTATAGGTTCAATTGGAACATTCGTAATACTTATGATACTTGCAATAATATGTCTGGTTATAATTACGGAGAGGTCTTTTATATCCGGGCTTAAGAAGGTTGGAAACGGCAGCCAGCGCATTATGCAGGAAGCAAGAGAGGATTATTCAGCATACAAAGAACATTCAGCAGGCAGACAGAATGACATGTCTGATGATGAATACCGCAGGTTAAGGGAAGAAGAGCGTGCCAAGGCAAGGCTTAAGAAGATTGAAAAGAAAGAAAAGCAGCTTGCAGAAAAGAAGGCAAGAGAAGAATATCTTGCCAATGCACGTATGAATAATGTTGTCCGTGGAGTAACATCTGATACTCTTATAACAGGAACGGATGAAGAACTGGCACAGGATATTGATATACATGAAATTCATGTTGATACTGAACGTAATGACCAGTATACACAGGATATCTATGAGCCTGATGAAGATGCATTTGAGCTTGCTTATGATTGCGATAGTAATGCAGGTGCAGCAGGAAATGTGGCTGATGAGCCAGTGTATGCTGACTATGAGTCTCATATGCAGCAGATACAGCCAGATGATTATATGGTTGATGATGAAGTGGCCGGAAACATGCCAGAGGATAATACTGCATCATATGATAATGATTATGTATCAGATAATGATAATATATATGAAAATGATGTGACTAATGAAGAATACAGAGAAAATAGTGTGAACCAGAATAATGGGCAGCAGGGCAGTGAACAGTTAAGTGATGAGCAGAAGACTGAAGTACAGGTCAAGCCTGTGAATAAACCTAAGAAAGCATACAAGTTCCCACCGGTAAGCTTATTAAAGAGAAATCCAGGTGCAGCGTCTGGTGGAAAGTCTGAATACAGAGTAACTGCACAGAGGTTACAGGAGACACTGCTTACTTTCGGTGTTAAAGTTACTATAACTGATATAAGCTGCGGACCTACAGTTACAAGATATGAGTTACAGCCGGAACAGGGTGTCAAGGTAAGCAAGATTGTTTCTTTATCAGATGATATCAAGCTTAATCTGGCAGCCGCCGACATAAGAATTGAAGCACCAATTCCGGGCAAGGCAGCTATAGGTATTGAAGTTCCTAATAAGGAAGCTGGAAGTGTATATTTCAGGGAACTGGTTGAGTCTAAGGAATTCAAGGAAAGCCAGTCAGCAATATCGTTCGGAGTTGGTAAGGATATTGCAGGAAAGACTATTATTGCGGATATTGCGAAGATGCCGCATATGCTTATTGCCGGAGCAACAGGTTCAGGCAAATCAGTATGTATCAACACAATTATTATGAGTATTCTTTATAAGGCAAAGCCAGAAGATGTAAGACTTATAATGGTTGACCCTAAGGTTGTTGAGCTAAGTGTATATAATGGAATACCACATCTGTTATTACCGGTTGTAACGGATCCTAAGAAGGCTGCAGGGGCGCTTAACTGGGCTGTTAATGAGATGACAGACAGATATAAGAAGTTCGCGGCAATGCAGGTTCGTAATATAAAGGGATATAATGATGTTGTTGTCAAGAAGAATAAGGAGGGCATAGACCCTCCAATGGAGAAGCTTCCACAGATTGTCATTATCATAGATGAGCTTGCTGACCTTATGATGGTTGCACCGGGTGAGGTCGAAGATGCAATATGCCGTCTGGCTCAGCTTGCTAGAGCGGCTGGAATACATATGGTTATAGCAACGCAGAGACCTTCTGTTAATGTAGTAACAGGACTTATCAAGGCAAATATTCCGTCTAAGATAGCATTTGCAGTATCTTCGGGAATTGATTCAAGAGTTATCATTGATATGAATGGTGCTGAGAAGCTGCTTGGAAAGGGAGATATGCTCTACTTCCCATCTAATCTTCCAAAGCCGCTGCGTGTTCAGGGCGCATTCGTATCTGATGAAGAGGTTGAAAATGTTGTATCTTTCCTTAAGGAGAATGCAGAGGAAGTATCTTATGATGAGAGTATTGCACAGGCTACTGTAAGTCAGGAGAGCATGCCTGGCAGCAGTAAAGGCGATGATGAGAGAGATTCACTTTTTGCTGATGCAGGAAGATTCGTTATTGAGAATGAAAAAGGCTCAATAGGAAGTCTGCAGAGACATTTTAAGATTGGCTTTAACAGGGCAGGACGAATTATGGACCAGCTTGCTGGTGCAAAGGTAGTAGGACCGGAGCTTGGAACTAAACCAAGAAAGGTTGAGATGACAATGGAAGAGTTTGAAACACTTCTAAAGCAGCAGTAATGTAAGTAATATATACTATAAAATAAGGAGACTAATGTATGAAGCTTTCAGAGATATTAAAAATATGTTCAGAAAATGAAACTGCAGACTTCAGATACAGTGTTGTATGCGGTGATACTGATGTGGATGTTACCGGAATTACATCTGATTCAAGAAAAATGCAGGATGGATATGCATTTGTATGCATTAAGGGTGCTGTGAGTGATGGACATAAGTATATTGACCAGATTAAGGATAAGGCATCTGTAATTGTTGTTCTTGATGGCGAGTACGAAGCTAAGGATTGCAAGGCAGCAGTTGTTAGCACGGATAACACAAGGCTCGCGCTTGCACTTATGTCGGCAGCTATATATGGCAATCCTGATAAGAAGCTGTTTACAATAGGAATAACAGGAACTAAGGGAAAAACAACAACCACTTATATGGTTAAAAATGTGCTTGAGGCATGCGGCATTAAGACTGGACTTATTGGAACAATTGAGACTATTATCGGTGATGAGGCAGTTCCGGCGCATAATACAACACCTGAGTCAATAGAGATTCACCAGTCATTTGCAAAGATGGTGGACGCTGGCTGTAAGGCAGTTGTTATGGAGGTGTCTTCGCAGGGACTTAAGCTTGACAGAACAGCAGGTATTATGTTCGATATAGGAGTGTTTACTAATCTTGAGCCCGACCATATCGGACCTAATGAGCATGAGTCATTTGAGGATTATCTTAATTGTAAGGCTAAGTTATTCAAGCAGTGCAAGGTTGGTATTGTTAATGCTGATGATAAGCATACCAAAGATATCCTTAGGGGAGCAATATGTAAGGTTGAAAGCTATGGTATCGGAGATAATGCTGATATTAAGGCTGAAAATATTGAACTTTTACATGAACCGGGTAAAATTGGTCTTACATATGACTGTACAGGACTTGTTAATATGAAGGTTGAACTTAATCTTCCGGGTAAGTTTTCTGTATACAATTCATTATGTGCAATAGCAATTACAAGGCATTTCGATGTTGACGAAGAGGCACTTAAGGAAACTCTTAAGCATGTTAAGGTTAAGGGAAGAATTGAGCTTGTAAAGGTTTCAGATGATTTTACATTAATGATAGATTATGCTCATAATGCAATGGCTTTAGAGAGTATACTTACAACTCTTAAGGAATATCACCCTCACAGACTTGTATGCCTGTTTGGATGTGGTGGTAACCGCTCCAAGGAAAGAAGATATGAGATGGGCGAGGTTTCAGGAAAACTTGCTGACCTTACTATTATCACATCAGATAATCCAAGATTTGAAGAGCCGGAGGCAATTATAGAAGATATCAAGACTGGAATTGCTAAGACTACCGGAAAGCATGTTGATATTACAGACAGAAAAGAAGCTATTAAGTATGCGATAGAACATGGCGAACCGGGTGATATTATTGTTCTTGCGGGTAAAGGTCATGAGGATTATCAGGAGATTAAGGGTGTGAAGTATCCTATGGATGAGAGGGTGCTTATCAAAGAAGTGCTTGAAGAATTGAAGGGTAATTAATGTACGCAGATGTAATAATAGACATTTCACATGAACAGCTTGATAAGACATTCCAGTATGCAGTTCCGGATGAATTGGTGGATGTAATTGAACTGGGAATGTCAGTTGATATTCCTTTTGGAGTAGGAAACAGGCAGATAACAGGGTATGTTGTAGGTTTGGGAGACAAGGCTGCATATCCTGTTGAAAAGATAAAATATATTACAGGAATTACTGAGGGAAAGGTCACTGCAGTAAGCAGAATGTTAAAGCTTGCGGCGTGGCTGAAGCACAATTATGGTTGTACCATGAATCAGGCAATTAAGACGGTTATTCCTGTAAAGGATAAGGTTAAACAGAAGGAAAAACACTCGGTTAATCTTATTATTGACGCGGCACAGGCGCAGAAGTATCTTGGTACATTTGCAAAGAAAAATGCAAAAGCAAGATACAGATTGTTAGAGGCACTGATTAAGGAACCTGTAATAGATGAAAGTATTATTAAATCCAAGCTTAATATCACGGCACAGACGGTCAAGGCGTTTGAAGATATGGGGATTGCTGAAGTCAGGTCAGAAGATATGTATAGGAATCCTGTAAGAAATGTTACCGGAGAAAGAAAGCGTATCGAACTTAATGAACAGCAGAAAAACGCTGTGGATACAATAATAGCTGACTATGATAATGGTGATTATAAGACATATCTGCTTCATGGTGTTACAGGAAGCGGAAAGACTGAGGTGTATCTTGAGACAATTGAGCATGTCCTTAATCATGGAAGACAGGTAATTGTGCTTATACCGGAGATTGCACTTACATTTCAGACTGTGCAGAGGTTTTACCACAGATTCGGGGATAAGGTATCTATTATGAATTCCCGTATGTCAAAGGGAGAGCGGTATGACCAGTTTCTGCGGGCACAGAGAGGTGATATAAGTGTAATGATTGGCCCGCGTTCGGCGTTGTTCACACCATTTTCAAATATAGGCCTTATAGTAATAGATGAAGAGCATGAAGGAGCCTATAAGTCAGAGACTGTTCCAAGATATCATGCAAGAGAGGTTGCATGCCATATTGCAAAGGAAGCAGGCGCTTCAGTGATACTTGGTTCTGCGACTCCTTCAATGGAAAGCTACTATGCGGCAATGAATGGACATATACAGCTTATTACACTTGACAGCCGGGCGGGAAGCGGAGGACTTCCAGCAGTTGATATTGTTGATCTGAGAGAAGAATTAAGGCTTGGAAACAGGACGATATTCAGCAGCAGGTTAAGAGAACTGATGAGTGACAGACTTGCAAAGCATGAGCAGATAATGCTCTTCCTTAATAAGAGAGGCGTGGCTGGCTTTATATCATGCCGTTCATGCGGAAAGGTTATGAAATGCCCGCACTGTGATGTTTCACTTACGGAGCATGCTGATGGAAGGCTGATGTGTCATTACTGCGGATATACAACACCTAAGATAACTGTATGTCCTTCATGCGGTTCAAGATATGTTTCGGGCTTCAGGGCAGGAACAGAAGGTGTTGAAGCGCAGGTTAAGAAAACATTTCCACAGGCGAGAGTGCTAAGAATGGATATGGACACTACAAGAGGCAAGGATGGACATGAAAAGATTCTGTCGGAATTCGCCAATGGTAATGCGGATATTCTTATTGGAACTCAGATGATTGTTAAAGGACATGATTTTCCAAATGTAACGCTTATGGGAGTGCTTGCGGCAGATATGTCACTTTATTCCAGTGATTACAGGGCTTCTGAGAGAACTTTCCAGCTTCTTACACAGGCGGCTGGAAGGGCAGGAAGAGCAGAAAAAAGCGGCAATGTAGTTATACAGACTTATACGCCGGAGCATTTTAGTATTGTTAGTGCGGCTAATCAGGATTATAATGCTTTCTATGAGCAGGAAATTGCTTACAGAAAGCTGTGTGGATATCCGCCGGCGGATAATCTTATGAAGATTATGTTATCTTCACCAGATGAGATGTTATTGACAAAGAGTGCAGCGTGGGTTAAAGCATTTGTGGATAACAACTGTAAGTATAAAGGACTTATGTGTATAGGTCCGGCAGATGCACCTATATATAAGATTAAAGATGTGTATAGTAAGATAATCTATGTAAAACATAAAGACAGGGAAGTTCTTAACAGTATACATGAAAAGCTTGATGTTAATATTGTTGGAAATCAGGCTTTTAAGAATATTAATGTACAATACGATATTAATGGATGATTGCGAGGAGGAATATATGGCAATAAGAAATATTAGAACACTTGGAGATGATATACTAAGAGCCAAGGCAAAAGAGATTACAGAGATGACACCAAGAATTGAAGAGCTTATTGATGATATGTTTGATACAATGTATGAAGCTAACGGTGTAGGTCTTGCAGCACCTCAGGTTGGAATCAGAAAGAGACTTGTTGTTATTGACTGTGGAGATGATCCTATTGTTCTTATCAATCCTGTTGTATTAGAGACAAGAGGAAGTCAGACAGGGCTTGAAGGATGCCTAAGTGTACCTGGAAAGACAGGTGAGGTTACAAGACCTAATTATGCCAAGGTTAAGGCTCTTAATGAGAATATGGAAGAGATTATAGTAGAAGGAGAGGAGCTTCTTGCAAGATGCCTTCTTCATGAGATTGACCATCTTGATGGTATAATGTATGTTGATAAAGTAGAAGGAGAACTTCTATCTACAGATGACATTGAAGAAGAATAATTAATGAAAAGGGGAACAGAATGCGAGTAGTATTTATGGGTACACCCGATTTTGCTGTAGGGACACTTAAAGCAATAATCGAAGCAGGACATGATGTGGCAGCAGTTGTTACACAGCCTGATAAGCCAAGGGGAAGAAGCAAATCACTTGTTTTCTCTCCAGTTAAGGAGGAAGCTGTGGCGCATGGAATCACAGTGTTACAGCCGGAGAGAGCAAGAGATGAAGCATTTGTAGAAGAATTAAGAACATATAATGCAGATGTAATTGTTGTTGTTGCATTTGGACAGTTACTGCCGGCAAGTATTATTAACATGCCAAGATACGGCTGTATCAATGTTCATGCATCACTTCTTCCTAAGTACAGAGGTGCATCGCCAATCCAGTGGGCAGTTATTGATGGCTGTGAGTATTCAGGTGTTACAACCATGAAGATGGATGAAGGCCTTGATACAGGAGATATCCTGATGGTTGAAAAGGTGAAGCTTGATGCTAAAGAGACGGGCGGAAGTCTTTTTGACAGATTAAGTGATGTCGGTGCGCATCTTTTGGTTAAGACACTTGAAGGACTTGAAGCTGGAACTATTACTCCTGTTAAGCAGGATGATTCAGAAAGCACTTATGTAAAAATGCTTCATAAGTCATTTGGTAAGATGGATTTCAATAAGAGTGCAGCTGAACTTGAAAGACTTATAAGAGGACTTAATCCATGGCCTAGTGCATTTACTTATATAGACGGTAAAATGTTAAAGATATGGGATGCAGATGTTGCAGATAATATTAGTGAAGTACAGACAGAAGAAGTTAAGCCGGGACAGGTTGTTACGGTAGGAAAGAACACATTTACAATAGCCTGTGGACAGGGGTATTTAGTTGTTAATGAGGTTCAGTTAGAAGGTAAGAAGAGAATGGACAGCGGTTCGTTCTTAAGAGGCAACCAGTTAGAAGCAGGTGTAATGTTAGGAGAATAAGCAGAATCTTAAATGGTTCAGAAAAGAGGTATTATGGTAGCTTTATATGGTTATTATGGATATGGATATTACTATGATCCAATGTACATTCTGATAATAATATCATGCGTTATTGCACTGATAGCACAGGTAAAGGTAAAAAGCACATTTAACAAGTATTCCAGGGTGTCATCTTCAAAAGGAATGACAGGCGCAATGGTCGCAGAGCAGCTTTTAAGAAGCCAGGGAATATACGATGTATCTATTCAGAGAGTATCAGGAAGCCTGACAGATAATTATAATCCAAGGAATAAGACACTTAACCTGTCAGATTCTGTTTATAATTCAACATCTGTTGCTGCTATCGGAGTTGCAGCCCATGAAACAGGACATGCAATACAGCATGCTTACGGATATGGTCCTTTAAGCTTCAGAACAGCACTTTTTCCGTTAGCCAGTGTCGGTTCGCAGGTATCATGGATACTTATTGTGCTTGGACTTATATTTGGCTCAACTAATATACTTATAGATATTGGTATTCTTATGTTCAGTCTGGCAGTACTTTTCCAGCTTGTAACATTACCGGTTGAGTTTAATGCTTCGGCAAGAGCATTACAGCTTCTTGAATCAGAAGGATTCCTATATGGAGATGAGAACAGACAGGCAAGAAAAGTGCTTTCAGCAGCAGCCATGACATATGTTGCGGCAGCAGCCACAGCAATTTTACAGCTTTTAAGACTGATTTATTTATTTGGAGGAAGACGCCGTGACTGATTCGGTGAATTTAAGGGCAGTTGTACTGGATATACTTATGGAAATCAATGAGAAGGGTGAATTTTCACACCTTCTCATTAATAATGCACTGACAAAGTACCAGTATCTTGATAAGAATAAGAGAGCATTTATAAGCAGATTATCACTAGGAACGATTGAGAACAGAATTGAACTTGACTATATAATAGACCAGTTTTCAAAGACTCCTGTAAGAAAGATGAAACCACTTATAAGAAATATATGTGAAATGTCTGTATACCAGATAATATATATGGATAATATTCCGGATTCAGCAGTGTGCAATGAGGCTGTAAAGCTGGCTACAAAACGTGGATTCACAGGACTTAAGGGCTTTGTGAACGGAGTCTTAAGAAACATTGCAAGAAATAAAGACAATATTACATATCCTGACAGGAATAAGGATATTGAACAGTACCTTTCTGTAAAATACTCAATGCCATTATGGATAGTTAAAATGTGGCATAGTCAGTTAGGTATTGATAAGACTGAGAAAATTCTTGCAGGCTTTAAGCAGGAAAAAAAGACTTATGTAAGATGTAATACAGCAAAGGCGCCGGTTGAAGAGATAAAGAGGATTCTTTCACAGGAAAATGTATCTGTGGCGGATGTTGAAGGTATACCATATGCTTTAGAGATTAAGGACTATGATTATATAGCCGGACTTAAGAGTTTCAGGGATGGTCTGTACCAGATACAGGATATAAGCTCCATGACAGCAGGATATATGACTGGATTTAAGGCTGGGGACACAGTAATTGATGTGTGCGCAGCACCAGGAGGCAAGAGTGTTAATGCTGCAATAAGTGTTGGCACTGATGGTAAAGTATATTCAAGGGATGTATCAGATTATAAGGCAGGACTTATTGAAGAAAATATATCAAGGCTAGGACTTAATAATATAGAAGTTCAGGTAAAAGATGCACTCGTAATGGATGAATCTATGAGAGAGAAGGCAGATGTTGTTATAGCAGACCTTCCATGCTCAGGACTCGGTGTTATGGGAAGAAAGCCTGATATCAGATATAATATAACAGAGGACAAGCTTGTTTCATTAAAAGAGCTTCAGCAGAGCATACTTTCTGTTGTACAGGCATATGTTAAGCAGGGTGGTATAATGATGTACAGTACATGTACAATTAATTCAGAAGAGAATGAAGCCAATGCTGACTGGTTATGTAAAGAATATGGCTTTAAGAAGATAGAATACAGACAGATTCTGCCGGGAAAGAATGGCGGAACAGATGGGTTCTTTGTTGCAAAACTTAGGAGAGAATAGACATGACAGATATTAAGTCACTTAATTATGACGAACTTGTAACATATATGGCTGGACTTGGTGAAAAGAAGTTCAGGGCTTCGCAGCTATATCAGTGGATGCATGAAAAGCTGGCAGACAGTTTTGATGAATGTACCAACCTTTCTAATGCATTAAGACAGAAGTTAAAGGAAACATCAGAATATGTATGCTTAGAGCCTGTCAGGGTACAGCATTCAAAGCTTGACGGAACAGAAAAATATCTGTTCAGATTATCGGATGGTAATTATGTTGAAAGTGTACTCATGAAATATCATCATGGTAATTCAGTATGTATATCTTCACAGGTTGGATGCCGTATGGGATGCCGTTTCTGTGCATCTACACTTAACGGCAAAGTCAGGGATTTAAGACCATCTGAAATGCTTGACCAGATATACAGAATACAGAAGATTACAGGGGAGCGAGTAAGCAATGTTGTAGTTATGGGTTCTGGAGAGCCAATGGATAACTATGATAATCTTATTAAGTTTATAGAACTTCTCAATGATGAGAGGGGGCTTAATATAAGCCAGCGAAATATTACTGTATCATCATGTGGAATAGTACCTAAGTTAAAGGAACTTGCTGACCTTAAGTTACAGATTACACTTGCTATTTCACTTCATGCTCCTAATGATGAACTAAGAAAGACAATGATGCCTATAGCAAATAAGTATTCAATTGAGGAGATAATGGATGTATGCAGGTATTACATAGAATGTACAGGCAGAAGAATCTCATTTGAATACAGCCTTGTTAAAGGCGTCAATGATTCAATGGAATGTGCAAAGCAGTTGATTGAACTTGTTAAGGGCATGAACTGCCATATTAATCTTATACCTGTTAATCCTATCAAGGAGCGTGATTATAAGCAGACTGGTAAGGATGAAGTGTACGCATTTAAAAATAAACTTGAAAAGAACGGAATAAATGTTACAATTAGAAGGGAAATGGGCAGAGATATTGATGGTGCCTGTGGACAGTTAAGGAATAAGTATATGGAAGAAGCATAAATACTGGACTTTTGGCACGATTTACATTTCTCTTCTGTTGTTTACATCATCTCAACTTATCGTCAAATTTGGTGTGGTTTTGTGTGATAAGCGGTGAGACAAGACGCAAACAAGACGCAAAAGACGCATATAACAAGACGCATTAACAAGGAGAGAAACATGGCAGGAAGACGCAGTAACGGTGAAGGAAGTATCAGTTATGATAGCCGTAGAAAACGCTATAGAGCAAAAGTAACTATAGGTTGGGAACTAAATCCTGAGACTGGCAGAAGCAAACAGATTGTAAAAACTCTTGGTTCTAATTATAAAACAAAAGGGGAGGCTGCAAGCGCATTATCAGAATATTTGAAGACCCCGTTTGATATTGATAATAAAAACATTACATTTTCAGAGTTGTATTCTATTTGGTTTGATGATTGGATTGTAGACCATGAGTCTCATCGATACAGAGCAAAAGCAGCATATAAATATTGCTCGTCATTGTATGAGAAGAAGATGCGCGATATCACTATAATTGATATGAAGCACTGCATAAATAATGGTTCAATCATAGAAACAAGAGGTAAATACAAAGGTGAATTAAAAACAGCATCACCATCGACGAAGGAAAGTATGAAATATCTATTTAATCATATGTTTTCATACGCGGTTGAGGCTAGAATCGTTGATAGGAATTTTGCAAAAGATTTTTCACTTGATAAGAAAGTGGCTATAGAGAAAGAGCAGAATCATAAAGATAAAAGTCCATTTACAGAGAATGAAATGGATACATTATGGCGAAGTATTGAATTTGTACCATTTGCAGATATGATTATCTATGCTTGTTATAGCGGCTGGAGACCAAGTGAATTGGTTAAAATCAAAATGGAAAATGTACATATAGCTGAAGGATATATACAAGGTGGAATAAAAACAGATTCAGGAAAGAACCGTATAGTTCCGATACATCCTTTAGTAATGAATATTGTAAAGAAATACTATGACGATGCAATGTCTGTAGGAAGCAAGTTCTTATTTAATGATATTAATAAAAAGAAAGGTATTGGTTTGAGCTACGATCAATACTTAACTAGGTTTAATAAGGTTATGGAACAATTAAAATTCTCTATTGAGTATACACCCCATTACACAAGACATACCTTTATAACAAAAGCGAAAAGGGCGCATATGGATGAGTACATATTAAAACTTATATCTGGTCATAAAGAAAAAGATATTACGGAACATGTATATACGCATAGAGAGTTATCCGAATTGATAGATGAAATGAATAGAATAGAAAAATAATTTTAGGAGCATTGGCATACAGCTGATGCTCTTTATTTTATGTAGATAATTTTGGAGTAAAATAATTACCATTATTTACCACATAACACAATAGGTATCTTATATTATACTTCAACAAAAAGGAGTATTTATGAGAACTCATACATGTCTTGAATGCGGAGCTGTCCTAAAACACTATGACTTTGTGTCGAGAAGTGTACGGACGCAAAATAGAAATTCAAATATCGTTAAAATAGAACGATTCAAATGCCCAGTATGTAAACACATACATAGGGTCTTACCAGATGATTTATATCCATATAAACAATATTCTGCGGAGATAATAAACGGAGTGCTAGATGGTAGTATTACAAGTGATACATTAGAATATGAAGATTACCCATGCGAAGCAACTATGCATAGATGGCTTAATGAATTCCACTGAAGTTGTTTTTACTGGCTCTCGAGTTTAACCTAGAATAGACTTGCCGGCAATAATAATCAAGGAGATGATATTATGGCAACAAAGATACGACCAGTATTATCAGAGAAAAACAAATATTACATAGACAAGCATAGATACTATGAACTTAAGCATTTTTGTTTACAATACGATGATTGGAAGAAAGCTTATTCTATATTAGACGGATACGATTCTTATCAAGTTGGACTTGGAGTTAAATCATCAGGAGTTAGTGACCGCACAGCTGATTATGGAATGGCTAGGGCTTATTATTCTAATAGGATTGATATGATTGAAAGAGTTGCAAGATTAACTGATTTGGAACTATCTTTCTATATTTTACAGGGAGTTACTGAAGGGTATTCATACGATATTCTTAAAGCTAGGTTTGATATACCATGTTGTAAGGATGTTTACTATGAACTTTACAGACGATTTTTTTGGCTGTTAGATATTGAAAGACAATAAGAAAAAGAGGGTATGCCAGATACCATTCCGACATATCCTCTAAACTAGATTAGAGACCGACCATTCCCATTATTCCATCCATTTTACCAAGGGATGCTCGTCTTTCTCTTATGGCTCTTTCTAAGGACATTTTGGAATACGATGTTCCTTCTAATTCATCCTCAGTCCATTCATCACCCAAATCAGCCATTTCTTCAATAAAAATGCTATACTCTTCTTTTTTCATATTTGAAATACCTCCTTAAATTATTTGTCTATATTATACTACGATATATGACTGTGAGTAAATGAACAGAATATTAATAAATTATAAACTCGCATTAAAAACATGCCCTTTAATGGGAGAAAGAATAAAAAGAAGCTTTCTCTTTTTTATTTTCAGTACGAAGGTGACAGCAAGAGGTCTTATATTCGTATTGATGAAAATTGAATAGAAAGGAGAGTTCAAAATGGAAATGGCAGTTATATTAGCATTTATTCTTGGAGCTGCAATTGGTGTAGTTATGTCTGTTGTATTGGATAAAATCAGATGCAGTAATAGAGATGCGTACGGAAGTTTCAAGATTAGACCCGTATCTGATGAAGATGGCGACACTGGTTTATATTCTGTAAATGTTGCTATCGTGCCTAACCAGGATTTACTTAATAAGAAACGAATTATTCTGGTCAGAGATTCGCAGAATTAACAAGTACTTTAATGACTATAAAATAAAGGAGGTCAATTCAATGAACACAAGAAGTGTATTGGAAGTTGAGATTGGACGAATCTCAGCAAAATTGAATGAAATGGAGCCAGGTACTGAAGAGTATGAAGAGTTATCGAACCTACTCCACAAGTACATCGATAGGCGTACAGAACTTGAAAAAGCAGATTATGATGCTGACGAGAAAGCTCTTGCCAGGGAAGAGGGTAATGAGCTTAAGACTCAGCAACTTAATGAGGCTAAGAAGGATCGTATTGCTAAAGTGGCTATGTGGGCTGTAGGTGGCATATCTGGAGGAGTTGTAAGTATCTGGGCTGCTCTTAAAGCATTCAAATTTGATGGGGACGGACGAATATTCTCATCTACATTTGGACGAGACAGTGTTAAGAACTTGATTAAATTTAAGAAGTAGTTACATTTTAGGAGGCGCTAAGGAAACTTAGTGTCTTCTTTTTCGTTTAAAAAACATATACCTTTATGAAAGGAGAGTGATATTATATGACAATTATTCAATTAGATAAAAGTTTAGAAACAATAAAATCACTGGATATGAATGAGTATAATAAAGTATATTTCTTAACTTTAGTAGAATCTAAAACTAAGAGTGGTACAGATAATTATGTATTCAGATCAAAACGATTAGTTAATTTGATGTTTAATGAGCTTAAATCTTATTTGAATAATCCAGAATACATTCTGGTAAGAATCGAAAAGTGATTAAAAAATCAGAGACTGAGTCCTAACAAGGGCTCTTTCTTTTAACTTAGGTGGTGAGTTAATGAGATATCATTTTGATAAGCCAGATATATATTATTCGTTATACGGAAAACAATATATCTGTAATCATCCAGTATATAACGAATGTACTTTATATAAGATTGACGATAAAGGGTTAGCAGTTATACAGCAGCGGTATAATCCTGAAACGAAACATACATGGTGGACTGCTATAGACCCTTGGCTTACTGACCCGATATATTTGGATATTGGTTTTAAAGATCTATTTGATGCTCGTGCCGGGAAGTGTATGGACGGATTATATCCAACGATAACTGTAAGACAGCTCATGTGGGCACTCAAAATGAAACCGATTCCAAGAGAGCGTTGGGAAACTTGTTTCGATAAGCGAGATATTTAACACTATTAATTGCTATTATATTTATTCTGTGATATATTTATAATAATAGATATGTATTTTAATTTTAAGGAGGATTTATATTATGAAAATCAAAAAGGCACTATCAATGGTAATGTTATCAGCATCATTGTTATCTTTTGTTGGCTGCGGAAATGGACAAGATTCAAATTCTGTAGTACAAAACAACAATAATAATATGACTGAAAATCAAAATAGTGAAAAAATTCAGCAACTTGAAATAAAGGATTCTGGTTGGACAGTTGTAGACGATGAGTGGTTATATTACTATGTAGATTTATATAACCCAAATGACAATAGTTCTATTGAATATCCATCGTTTAGAATAACAGCTAAGGATGCTAGCGGAACAATATTAGGAACCGATGATCAAACATGTAGTATTATATATCCTAAACAGGATTTCGTTTATGGAAGTCAGGCATTCAGAGTAGATGGTATTCCAGACACAGTTGAATTTTCAGCATTACCAGTCGAAGACTATAATGTAAAAAAATCATCTACTGACAAATACAAGCCGTTAGAAGCTGTTAATACAGCAGTTCGTTCTGATAAGATTGTTGGTGAAATCAAAAACGATAATAACGACACATTTGATGATGCTGTAGTTGTCATGTTATTAAAAGACGGTAGCGAAAATATAGTTGGAATTGATAATACATATGTTGAAAAAGTTGCGGCAAATTCAACAACACCATTTGATATGGATATTCCAGAAGATGTTAATTACGCTTCTTTTGAAATATATGTAAACCAGTGGTAATTCTGTCGCATAAAAAACATACTCCTTAATGAAATACATATAAGGAGGATATTAATATGACTTGGAAGACTATTGAGGCAGCTAGGGAGATTAGACAATGGACAACTCAGATAGTAATACCGACAGTTGCAGTTGGTGTAGCTATTGCAGTTACTCCAGAGTTAAGAGAACCAGTTGTTGATACTTATAGGACAGTAAAAGAAAAAATTAAATCAAAGATATGTAGAAAGTAAAGCAAAGGGCTTGAGTCTTAGGACTTGGGCTCTTTCTTTTTCGTGTAAGAAACATGTTCTTTTATGAGAAAGTGATGAAACATTAAGGAGGATTTCAAAATGAAAAAAGAACAGAGAACACAGAAGATTGACGAATTCTTGGAGAAATTTGATGAAATGATTAAGGCTGCTAATGCCATCGAAGATTTTAAATTTGAGATAGGTGTTACAATTCATAGTCGTGACAGCATGGTTTCTGATAGAGTACGGACAATTAACGGTATCAATGAAATATTTTCAAAGAATGATATGAAATGGTCATCATCAAATGCTTAAGGTTGAGCCCGCAAGGGCTTTTCCTTTTTCGCACGATATACAATCCCTTTAATGACTGAAAGTAATAAGGAGGTTGAAATGATACTATTAATTATTTTGATACTTATCGTTCTTATACTAACTACGGTTGTAGTGCTTAGTGCAAGTGCAATAGGCAGTGCAGCTATACTTATATTTGGGGACGTTATAGTATGTATTGGTTTTTTGGTATGGCTAATCAAAAAACTTGTTACTAAGGATTGATAAAAGAAGGGCTTGAGTCTTAGGACTTGGGCTCTTTCTTTTTATACGCGTAAAAAACACATACATTTATGAGAAAAACAATAAATCAATAAGGAGGATTTATATTATGAGTATTATGAAAGAAAGCGTTAAAAGATTATGCAATGAGACGGATGTTCTTACTGAGGTAATTGCAAAGAAATTTGGAGACAATGATACTATACAGGAGTTGGATTCTGATACGTTGTTACTTGTTCAGGGTTCTTTACGATTGATAGAGGCATCAAAATCAGTATTAATTAGCGAAGCAATAATGCTTGATAGAATTGATGACAAATTAGATTTGTTGGAGGATATGTTGAAAAACATGAAGACTGAGTCCTAACAAGGGCTCTTTCTTTTTATACGCGATATTTACAAATTCTTTTATGAGACCATAAAACAATTTATGAAAGAGAGAAAAATATGAAAGTAAAGGAATTTGTAATTATATGGGTTTTAACGATTTTTACATTGATATTTTTATCAGGATTACATTTTAGCATAGTAACTAAAGGGGAAGAAACTAGCGGAGGTTGGTATGATAAATGTGATACTGTTGAATTACATCATTTTAAAATCGAAGTAAACAAATCAGATGAATTTCAAGATATTACTTGTTTTAACAAATTTCATGTATGGTTTGCATGGTAATTGAATAGGAGCCCTAACAAGGGCTCTTTCTTTTTATACGCGTAAAAAACAATTTATCTAATGAGAGAATAGGTAGCTCAGGTGGTAGAGCAGCAGATTTATTCTGTGGGCCATGGGTTCGAGTCCCATTCTATTCTCTTTTTTATTTTTATAATAAGGAGGATTTATAGCATGAAGTCACATTATCGATGGAAATGCAAAACTGCTACTGTACTAACATTTATTGGCGCGGCTGGTGTAGTAGCAACAGCTGTAACAACAGCTAAACAGACACCTAAAGCTTTAAGATTGCTTAAGGAAGCTAGTGACGAGAAAGGGGAGGAACTTACATTTGCAGAAAAGGCAACCGCTATGTTACCTGCATATTTACCAGCCATAGTGACAGGCTCAGCGACTATTTTATGTATATTTGGCGCAAATATATTAAATAAAAGGAGCCAGGCAAGTTTAGTAAGTGCATATGGATTATTAGACCAGAGATTCAAAGATTATCAGAGAAAACTTATTGAATTATACGGACAGGATGCTCATGAAAAGATAATCGCTGAACTTGCAGCTGAGAAAGCAGAAAACAGGTACATTTCAAGTTCTTATTTAGGATGCAAATCTTGCGCATTATATTTAGATGAAAATGTTGGTAAGCCTGTATTATTTTATGAACCGATATCTGATAGGTATTTTGAAGCTACTGTTGAGCAGGTTATGAACGCTGAATATCATTTGAATAGAAACTTCGCTCTGGCTGGTGCAGCTTTGCTTAATGAGTTTTATGATTTTATTGGAATAGAAGAACGACCCGAATTAGATGAAATGGGATGGGCTCCAACTGATGAAGGTGAATTCTGGATTGAATTCAATCATGTTCCAAAGGACCTTCCAGATGGTAGGAGATGCTATATAATCGACATGCCATTTGAACCAAGAGTAAATTTCGACGATTATTATTGATTGTCGTGTCAAATACTTAGCCTATTATGGAAAGGAGGATTAATCATGAAAGATAAGTTTGATTTTAAAACTCTTATAATACCAGCTGCTATGGGAATTATGACATTTATCACAGCAGTTGTAGACAGTAAGAGAAGTAAGAAAATCGATGAGCTTAGCGAAAAGATTGATAAGCTCGAATCTAAGGACGAGGAGGTTGCCTAACGGCGCCTCTTTTCTTTTTTATGTAACACTAAAATATTTAATATCAAAAAAGGAGAATTTACTATGAACAACATTATTACAAACCCAACACAGAAAGAATTTAATGAGGCAATGGACGTCGTTAAGGATTATTTAAGAATTAATAAAATTCAGTTTATTGCTTTTGATGCGGAGAAGAATGCCATAGTAGCAGCAATTGGATTTGAAGATGCTATGAATAATAAGAAAGAAATATTTGGTGACAGGTATATCGGCATGTTTGATAAGAAGTTAGAGGAGAAAAAGAATGAGAACTAATTTAGAAAAGATATTCAGACCCATAGCAAAACAGGTGTCAAAATATGGTCCTGAAATTGCTGTGGGTGTAGGTATTGCAGGAATGATTACGACAACTGTTCTTGCTGTCAAAGCAACACCAAAAGCTTTGAAGTTGATAGATGAAGCTAAGAAAGAAAAAGCAGAAGAAGCAGTCGAACTTAAACCTACAGAAATGGTCAAGGTTGCATGGAAACCATATGTTCCAGCGATGATTTCAGGAGCATTATCCATAGGTTGCATAGTTGGAGCAAGCACAGTTCATGTAAAGAGAAATGCTGCTCTTGCCACGGCATATCAGTTGGCAGCTAATACACTCAGTGACTATAAAGAGAAAGTGATCGAAACCATCGGTGAAGAAAGAGAGAAAGAGGTTCAGAAGAAAGTAGATGCTAAGAAAGTAGAAAAAATTAATTCTACTGAGCCATCTTTTGTACGTAAGGGAAAGCCCTTATGTATCGAACCCATATCAGGTAGGCCATTTGAAATGGATTTAGAAGATGTCAAGGCTGCTATAAACAGGCTTAATTACAGACTTACGGGTGGTATGGAAGAGTGCATTTCCTTATCTGAATGGTATGACGAGATTGGATTAAAGCATACCGATGTATCAGATTACATGGGCTGGAATATTTACAGTGATGGTTTGATAACTGTTACTGAAGTCCCAAGTTCAACAGATGAGGGCGAATTATGCTGGGTACTTGAGTATGCAGTATTACCACATTACAAGTATGAAAAAACGCGTTAAAAACAACACCTTTAATGGATAAATACATATCCAATTAATTATATTCTAGGAGGATTTATATTATGTCAAACGAAGAAAAGAAAGTAATTGAAATGGAAGATACACAGGTATCAGAAGAAGCTACTGAAATCACAGCAGTTTCAGAGAGTAAAGGACAGAAAGTACGTAATTTTATTAAGAAAAACGGCAAGAAACTCGGAATTGGAGTTGGTGCAGGTTTAGGAATGATATTATGTTACGCTCTGGGAAAGAAATCTGGACATAGTGATTTGGAAGCTATGAATGATTATGTGGATGGCGATTACACAGTTCTTGATAATGATGACAGCAATGATGAAGCTGTAGAAGAAAATTGAATATTTATTAAACCGAGAGGGAGATGCTCTTAACAGAGTGTCTTCCTTTTTTCTTTTGGCTGAAAGGAGATATTAATATGCCAAGATATGTCTATAACGGACCAATTATGTCGTTTAATGTTTGTATTGCTAGTAATTGGAAAGGAGAGACATATGCTCCTTCCGAGGCAAAAGCAAGAAACAATTTAGCTTATCAATTTAAAAAGCAGAATAACAGGATTGCAGGAACAAATATTTCTCTTCCTGGCAAATTGCTAGAAACATATTAAAGGAGACGTTCAATGAGCGAAGTAAAAATGGATATTAAACCAAACTCTCACAGATATAAAGCTGAACAGCAGGCTAAATTATCAGAAGAGAAAAAGGTAAGCAAAGTAACCAGTGGTAGGGTTAGAACTAAGAAGAAATCTGAGATTGCGAAGATGAAAGATTCTATCATATCCCCAGAAGCCAGTGGAATGCAGTCTTATATTTTTGGAAGTGTGCTTATACCAGCTGTAAAGAAATTAATGTCAGATATTGTAAAAGATGGTATTGACATTCTTCTGTATGGCGACACACGGAGATCAAGTAGAGACCGTGACGACAGAGACAGGTATTCTAATGGAGCAACATACGTATCTTATAGAAGTTATTCTGATAGAGACCGTGACGACAGAGAGCGGAGACGGGAATCAAGATATGCGTATGACTATAAAGAATTAATATTTGATAATCGGTCAGATGCTAAAGAAGTTTTAGACACTCTACTTGATATTCTCGATACCTATGATTCAGTAAGTGTCGGGGATTTATATGATGCAGTAGGCATGAGTCACAATTACACGGACAACGATTATGGCTGGACTAATTTAAGTTCAGCAGAAGTTGTTTGTATCAGAGGTGATTACATGCTCAGATTGCCAAAGGCTAAGCCTTTAAGATAGGAGGAACTATGAAGAAATCATTAGGATATTATTTAGGAAATGCTTTTGCAGCTGTTATAGCAATATGTGTAATGGTGCTTATCATGGCTCTTACATATAAGCTTGTTATGTGGATTTTATAGGAGGTTTATATTATGGCATACGTTAAAGAAAATAATACGAATAGTAGCAATTCAATAAGTAGAGATGGAATCCTAAGCAAGGCTAAGTCAATCATTAATGGTGAGCGTCAGGGAACATATGGCGATGCTGAAGATAGTTTTCAGACAATTGCAGATATGTGGAGTGCATATCTGAAGACAGAGATATTATCTGAAGATGTTGCCAATATGATGATTCTTATGAAAGTTGCTAGGAATTCTAGCGGTGTTTATAAAGATGATAATTGGATTGATATTTGCGGTTATGCAGCATTAGGTGGAGAAATCCAGGCTATTAAAAACACAAATAATATTCAGTTTGCAGATAATACAATAATACGCGATTGTTCGAAAGGAGATAAATAATGTTTAATTTTAATAATGTAGCAAACAAGGCTTCAAGAATGTTAAATAAGGTAGGATTTCAGGTAAAGAAATATAGTCCTGAGATTCTTATATGTGCTGGTGTGATTGGTGTAGGTGCAAGTGGTGTAATGGCTTGCAGAGCAACAACAAAGCTAAGTGATATCATCGATAAGGCTAACGACGACATCATCAAGACTGATGAGGTTATAGCTAATCCTGATATGTTACCAGAGGGGTCAGAAGAGTATACAGAAGAAGATGCTGCTAAGGATAAAGTGATAATCAGAGCGCATATGGTAATGGATATTGTAAAGCTGTATGCACCATCAGTTATATTAGGTGGATTATCACTCACAGCAATTCTTACATCTAACAATATTCTCAGGAAGAGAAATATTGCACTTGCAGCTGCTTATGCTTCAACTAACAAGACGCTTAAGGAATACAGACAGAGAGTTGTTGAGCGTTTTGGAGAAGATGTTGACAAACAGCTTAGATTCAACACAAAGCAGGAAGAAATTGAAACATCTGTTATCGATGAGAAGACTGGAAAAGAGAAAAAAGTTAAGAAGACTATAGAAGTGTTTGACCCTAACACTCTTGGTGATTTTGCAGTTATATTCGATGAGTCTAATGTTAACTGGAGTAAGACACCTGGTGCTAATAAATTGTTCCTTACAAAACAACAGAGATACTTGAATGAAAAATTCAAAGCTCAGGGATATATGTTTGTAAACGAGGTTAATGCCGCACTTGGATTTCCGTTAACAGCTGCTGGACAGATTGCAGGTTGGATTTATGATAAGAAGAATCCTATAGGGGACAATTGTATTGACTTTGGATTATACAATTTAGACAACCCTAGAGCCACAGATTTTGTTAATGGATATGAGCGAAGCATCATAATTGATTATAATTGCGACGGAAATATTATGAAATATTTTGGTTCCAGGATTAGATAGCATTGGCTCGGGTAATATATACCGAGATATGTTTGATTACCCTTGGTTATTCGGTTACTAATCGAGCCAAGGGTATTTTTACGAAGGGAGTATTATGCAAATTAAGAACCAACTAGCTGCTATCGGAATGGTGTTTGTAATTGGTGTATCTTCATTAATTTCTATTCATATGAAGAAGCCGGTTACGAACGAAATATTCAAAGCAAGTGTTTCAAGTGAAATTGTTGTTCCAATGCAGTATAAAGTCGACGATACTGCTGAAGAAGATTTATATTTTGATGAATTAATTGAAGATGAAACCATTGAAATAGCAGAAATAGAAGAGTCTGTGATTGAGCAGAACTTCGTAATGTCAGATGACGAGATTGAATTGCTAACATTAGTTACTATGGCAGAAGCGGAAGGCGAAAGCGAATACGGTCAAAGATTGGTTATTGATACTATTCTGAATCGTATTGACTGTGAGCGTTTTGACAACTCGTTAAGTGAGGTTATATACGCTCCAGGTCAGTTTTCTTCGGTGCATAACGGACGAATAAACAGATGTTATGTTAAGGAAGATATTTACCAGCTAGTGATTGATGAGTTACTCAATCGAACAAATGACGAAGTTTTATATTTCACAGCAGGGCATTACAGTGAATATGGTACACCTCTGTTTTGTGAAGGAAATCATTATTTTTCAAAATAAGGAGAATTTACTATGAATAAGATTGATATGATATTTTCATTTATTCTTGGTGCCGCAGCAGGTTCTGTAGTCACCTGGGAAGTTGTAAAGTATAAATTTGATTTGGGTCCATACGAAGATATTATTGAAGAATGCAGTTCTGAAAACAGTGAACTGACTAGCGTAGAAGGCATCGAAGGTGTAAAAAAAAACGCTAAAAATATAATAAAAACACAGGAGTATGTGGCTTATAACAAGAGCGAAGAAAAGGAGGAAGATGAAAGTATGAATAACACTGGACCATATGTAATCACACCAGATGAATACGATTGCTCTGAATACGAGCCAACAACTCTTAATTATTATGCAGATGGTGTTCTTACAGATATCTACGATAATAAGATTGACGATATCGATGATATGGTTGGTCTTGAATCTTTAGATCATTTCGGCGAGTACGAGGAAGACACTGTATATGTCAGAGATGATAGTAAAAAAGTTGATTATGAAATTCTTCGAAATACAGAAGAATATTACGATTTATATCCGGATGAGAGGAACAATTAATGAATATAGATGAAATAAACGATGAGTACTTTGCATGGCTGAGTAATAAAGTTTGCAAAGATAGATTTTCCAAGGATGTTTCATATTCTGAGTTGTTACATATGTTGCATAAAACAGAATTTAGATGGAAGATGCGTAATGATGCTAATCGTGCGTCTGATGGTCTTATGCTTCGTCGTAGATTTGCAACATTCATGGGATTTGAAGAAGATTATTTCTTACCATATATAACAGGACCATGTACTGTATTGGAGATGATGATTGCACTTGCAATCCGATGTGAAGTAAGTATTATGGACAACCCCAAAGTTGGGGATAGAACTGCGCAGTGGTTTTGGGAAATGATAAACAACATGGAACTTGGCGGCATGTATAATAATAACTTTGACAAGCGATATGTAAATGATGTCATTGATAGATTCATTGATAGGGAATACTCACCAAATGGTAAAGGTGGATTGTTTTATATCAGGGATTGTAAATGCGATTTAGCAATGGTTGAGATATGGGACCAGATGTGTTGGTATCTTGACAGTATATCTTAGAAAGGAGGACTTGAAATGTAATGCTTGATTTTTTAAAAATATCTGCTCGTAGCAAAAAGCAGGGCGTTACAGAGATATATCCTCGATTCATTATTAATAACAGAAGCACAGACCTCATGATACGAGGTGGAGATTTTTATGCAGTCTGGATTGAAGAGTCTGGTTTGTGGTCTACAGATGAACAGGATGTAATTCAAATGATAGACCATGAACTGGATAAATTTGCTGATGAGTATAAGCAACATTCAATGGGCGAAAGTGTTTATATTCTTCATATGTGGGACAGCGAAACTGGTGTGATAGATTCTTGGCATAAATATTGCCAAAAGCAGATGAGAGATAATTTTCATCCATTAGATGAAACACTTATATTTGCAAACACTAAGACAACTAAGAAGGATTACGCAAGTAAGCGATTGGAATATCCTTTGGAAAAAGGCGACACATCAGCATGGGATAAGCTCATTTCAACTTTATATTCTCCAGAAGAAAGACATAAGATTGAATGGGCTATAGGAGCCATAATAACTGGCGACTCTAAATGGATTCAGAAATTTATGGTATTCTATGGCGCTGCTGGAACGGGTAAATCAACAATTCTTAATGTTATACAGGAATTATTTAAAGGATATTATTCGGTCTTTGATGCTAAAGCATTAGGCTCATCTAGCAATGTATTTGCTTTGGAGGCATTCAAGACAAATCCTTTGGTGGCTATCCAACATGATGGTGATTTATCTCATATTGAGGATAACACTAGGTTAAATAGTCTTGTATCTCACGAGCTTATGACTGTAAATGAAAAGTTCAAGTCAACATATTCTAATAGATTTAATGCTTTCTTATTTATGGGTACAAATAAACCTGTAAAGATTACGGATGGCAAATCTGGTCTTATTCGAAGACTTATCGATGTAACTCCATCAGGGAATAAATTGAATAGTAGAGAATATAAACAGGTTGTTAAGCAGGTTGGTTTCGAATTAGGTGCTATAGCTTATCATTGCAAAACCGTTTATGAAGAAGAACCAGATGCTTATGACAGCTATATCCCAATTGATATGATGGGGGCATCAAATGACTTTTATAACTTTGTTATGGATTCATATTTTGTATTTTCTAGGGATGATGAGACAACTTTGAAAGCTTCTTGGGAAATGTACAAGGTATATTGCGATGATGCAAAAGTACTTTACCCAGATTCACAAAGAATATTTAAAGAAGAGTTGAAGAATTATTTCAAGGAATACGAAGAAGAACCAGACAGTAAAGGTCGTATGAAAAATATCTATAGAAAGTTTAAGAAAGAGATATTTGAATCTGAAAAAAAGTCGGAGGGTAAAAATGAGAATGTCAATTCAGAATCATGGCTCGTCATTGAAGAATCTACGGGCAACACAACTTTCAGCAAAGAATGCTGTAGGTGTCCAGCTCAATATGCCACAGACAATGAGACTCCAACCATGCCATGGGATAAAGTCACAACAAAACTCAGTGATATTGACGAATCGAGACTTCATTATGTCAAGGTTCCTGAAAATCACATAGTTATTGATTTTGATATCAAGGATGAGAAAGGAGAAAAATCATTTGAAAAGAATTTGGCAGAGGCTAGTAAATGGCCTCCTACATACGCTGAAATCAGTAAAGGAGGCGCTGGGATACATCTTCATTATGTTTATACTGGAGATGTTACTAAGCTTAGTCGAATATTTGCAGATGAAATAGAAATTAAGGTATTTACTGGAAAATCTTCATTGCGAAGGAAACTGACTAAATGCAATAACTTACCAATTGCAATTATCAGTTCTGGTTTACCTTTAAAGGAGGAAAAGAAAATGGTAAGTGGAGAGGTGATTAAATCTGAGCGAAGTTTACGAGAATTGATAAAGCGTAACTTACTCAAGGAGATTCATCCAGGCACAAAGCCTAGTATGGATTTCATAGTAAAAATTCTGGATGATGCATATTCTAGCGGACTTAAATATGATGTATCTGATATGAAAAATGCAATAATTGGATTTGCGGCGCAAAGTTCAAATCATTCGGATTATTGCTTAAAACTGGTTGACCAGATTAAATGGAAATCAGAAGATATGGACAGTTCAAATGATGCAGATTCAGATGAACCTATATTTTATGATATTGAAGTATTCCCTAATTTGTTTCTTGTTAATTGGAAAATACAGGGAGAAGGACGATCAGTTATACGAATGATTAATCCTAGTCCATCAGATATTGAAGAATTAACCAGATTCAAACTGGTCGGATTCAATTGTAGAAGGTATGATAATCATTTGATATATGCACGAATGATGGGGTATACAAATGAGCAATTATACGATTTATCACAGAGAATTATATCTGGTGATAGAAACGCGTTCTTTGGAGCTGCATATAATTTAAGTTATACCGATGTATATGATTTTGCATCAGCTGGAAATAAAAAGAGTTTAAAGAAGCTTGAAATTGAGATGGGAATACACCATCAGGAATTAGGTTTACCATGGGATAAACCAGTCCCTAAGGAAATGTGGGTTAAGGTCGCTGAGTATTGTGATAATGATGTTATCGCTACTGAGGCGGCCTTTAATTATTTATCGGCAGACTGGACAGCAAGACAGATTCTAGCCGATTTAGCAGATATGACTGTTAATGATACGACAAACACATTAACAACCAAAATCATATTTGGTAATAATAAAAAACCTCAGAATGAATTTCATTATCGAGATTTATCAAAGCCAGTTCCACCAGAAGATATTGATGAGGAGACATATCAATTCTTAGCTAGGTCTTGTCCTAAGATGATGGAAAAAACTCATGGCGATGCTGGAAGTTTATTACCATATTTTCCTGGCTATAAATTTGAAAATGGTAAATCAACTTATCGTGGAGAAGATGTTGGTGAAGGCGGATTTGCTCAGGGAGTTCCCGGAATATATGGTAATGTAGCGTTGTTAGATATTGCCAGTATGCATCCACACAGTGTTATTGCTGAATGTTTATTTGGTGTTAGATATACAAAGGCATTTCAGGATATTGTTGAGGGTCGAGTTAGTATTAAACATAAGGCATGGGATGAAGTTAATCACATGCTTGACGGCAAACTTACACCGTATATTCAGAAGGTCATTGATGGTGAGATGTCTGCTAAACAGTTAGCTAATGCACTTAAGACAGCCATCAACTCGGTTTATGGTCTTACTTCGGCTAACTTTGATAATCCATTCAGAGATATCCGTAATAAGGATAATATTGTTGCCAAGCGAGGAGCTCTGTTCATGATTGACCTTAAGAACGAGGTTCTGAAACGAGGATTCCAAGTTGCGCATATTAAGACAGATTCAATTAAGATTCCAGATGCTACGCCAGAGATTATTAAGTTTGTTATGGACTTTGGTGAACGATATGGATATACATTTGAGCATGAGGCTACATATGACAGAATGTGTCTTGTTAACGATGCTGTTTATATTGCTAAGTATAAGGACGCAGACGACTGTAAAAAGATGTATGGTTATATCCCGGGTGATAACGAAGAACACAGTAATCAGTGGACTGCTACTGGAACACAGTTTGCAGTTCCATATTTGTTCAAGACATTATTTTCACATGAGAAAATCGAATTTGTAGATATGTGTGAGACATTCTCGGTATCTAAGGGTGACTTATATTTGGATATGAATGAAGGATTGACAGATGTAAGTGGCTTAGAAAAAGAATTGGACAAGCTTGAATCTTCCTATAAGAAGGGGAAGATATCAGATACAACTTTTGAGCCACAGGCCACAGAACTTGTAGAGAAAATAAAAGCTGGTCATGACTTGCATTTTGTTGGACGAGTTGGACAGTTTACTCCTATAAAAAGAGGGTGCGGCGGCGGAGTATTATATCGTGTTAACGATGGTAAGAATTATGCAGCATCTGGCTCGACAGGTTTTAGATGGCTTGAATCAGAATCGGTGAAAGCGGCTAACATGTATGATGATATTGACCGTTCATTCTATCAGCGATTAATAGATGATGCAGTTGATACAATATCAAAGTATGGAGATTTTGAATGGTTCGTTTCGGACGACCCTTATATTTGTAAAGTGACTCCAGGGTTTATGAATATACCAGAAGATGCTGACGAAGACGAAGGGATGCCATTTAATTGATGTTCGTTTGAAAAAACATGGCATGTTATGGATAAACATATCAAATCTAAGGAGGATTTATATTATGAACATGTTAACATTGAATAGCAAACAGATTGGAAAAGTTGTATTTAAAGCAACTGTTGGCTACTACATAGGTAAAAACATTGCGTTATTTGCTAACAGCATAATCAATAAGTTAGTAATAGAACCAAGTTTTACTACGTTAGCTAATAATGGTAATAAAACAGCTAAGAAGTTCTGTGATTCAACTAATATTGCTTATAATAAAACAGCAACAGAAAATCCTAATGATATTAAAATGGGATTTCATATGTAATTTAAAAAGGCTCAGTGCAAAATGCATTGGGTCTTTTATTTTTATTAATTATATTTTAAGGAGATTTAGACTATGGAATTAAAGATTTTAAAAAACGGAAACTTACAGATTGACGACGCAAGAATCATATTTAGAAACTTTAGAGGCGAGGCATCTAAGTACAATAATGCCGGAGACAGAAACTTTAGTTTGGTTATACCTGATCAGGAACTTGCAGATATGCTGACCAACGATACAAATTCATACGGAGTAGGTTGGAATATTAAAGTTAAGGATTCACTTGACCCAGAAGATACACCTCGTATGCATATGAAAGTTAAGGTAAAGTTTTCAAGAAAAGGACCTAACATCTATTTGGTTACTGGTGGACACCGTAAGCTTCTTACAGAAGATAATGTTGGATATCTCGATGATATAAATATAGCTTCTGTGAGAATGGATATAAGACCATATGATGATGTAGTTAATGGTAAGCCGTTCAGAGCTGCATATCTTGCATCCATGGAAGTAACCCAGGATTTAGATAGATTCGCTGCTGAGTATGAAAGAGAAGACGAAGCTGAAGAAGATGAATAATATTTTACAGAGCCTTAGTTTATGCTGAGGCTCTTTTTAAAGGAGATTTTGAGTATGATTACGAATTATTTTGTTAAAGGTGGAACATGGAATTTATATGTAGATAAGGTCGATTCTTATGCAACTGTAAATGTTGGATTTTCTCATAATGATGATGAAGACGAGACACAGTTTGATATTTCTTATCCAAATATCGGTGAGTTAAATACACTGTTTAACAATTTCGTTGCTGAGAATAACTTTGAAAACGTGAAGATATTATATGTGAATGTTATAAAAACAGCACATACAATATATGGATTGGAGGAAGCAGATGAGTAATAAGTTAAAGGTTCAGAGATTAGATGATGGACTGATTGTCGGTTATAGTCGCAAAGACCCGTTTTCACCTCCTGTTATGGTTGTTGGAAGAACAAGGATGAATGATACGACAGTTATAATAAACGCTTTCGAAGGTAAGGAAGCTGAAGAGTTATATAAGAAGCTGACTACTGTCGAAAAAAAAGATGATGCTAATGGCTAATTCATTTTTAAGAGATTATCAGATGGATGCTGTAAAAAAAATGAGTACTGGTTGTATCTTAAATGGTGGTACTGGATCTGGAAAATCACGAACTGGATTATATTACTACTTCAAAGAGCAGGGTGGATGTTTAGATAATAATGAGACAGTTTATATGAAGCATCCAAAAGACTTATATATCATAACCACGGCTAAGAAGAGAGATTCATTAGAGTGGGAAGGTGAACTTGCAAACTTCTGTATGTCCAGTAATCCAAAGAATAATAAATTATATTCTAATAAAATTGTAGTTGACTCGTGGAATAATATAAAGAAGTATGCTGATATAACAGATGCTTTCTTTATATTTGATGAAGATAAGGTTACTGGTTCTGGAGTATGGGTTAAGGCATTTTTAAAGATATCTAAACATAACGATTGGATTATATTGTCGGCAACTCCAGGAGACACATGGAGCGATTATATTCCAGTGTTTATAGCCAATAGGTTCTACAAGAATGTAACGGAGTTTAGAGAGCGACACATCATATATTCAAGGTATACCAAATGGCCTCAAGTTGACAGATACATCGATACGAATAGATTGATTAGGCTAAGAGACAGAATTCTTATAGATATGGATTTCGAGAGAAGTACCGTACCGCACCATCAAGACATTCATGTCTCGTATGATATATCTAAGTATAAAGAGATACTTAAAACAAGATGGGACCCATATAAAAAAGAACCTATTGAGCAAGCGGCGGGGCTTTGCTATGTTCTGAGGCGGCTGGTTAACGAAGACGAATCAAGAGTTGTAGCTCTACTTGAATTACTGGATAAAACTGATAAGGCAATTATATTCTACAATTTTGATTATGAACGGGATATATTACTTCATACTATGGCTGATTTGAATGAAACATTTGATAATTATGACGACATTTATGAGGTTACTGAATGGAGTGGACATGCTCATCAGCCAGTTCCAACTTCAAAGAGATGGATATATTTGGTACAGTATACGGCTGGTTGTGAAGGCTGGAATTGTATTACTACTGACACAATTATATTTTACTCGCAAAATTACAGCTATAAAGTTATGGAACAAGCGTGCGGTCGAATAGACCGAATGAATACACCATTTATTAATCTATATTATTATCATTTGAAAAGCCGAGCTGGTATTGATTTAGCCATAACTAAGGCACTTAATGAAAAGAAAAAATTTAATGAACGGAAGTTTACTAAATGGGATAGGTAGGTGAGATGATATTGATACTATTTGGAATAATTGTGGTCTTGGCGATTGGAACGGTACTCAATATTATATTTGCAGTTAACGAACCAGACGATGATATTCGCGATGAGAACGACTCCTTTAATGAAAATAAAACAAAGGAGTGATTTATATGTGCGAGTATGAAATTATATTTTGTAAGTCGTTACATGACAAATTAAAAGAAAAAGTAAAAGGCGGACTCTGGGTAAGGGTTGAAAATGACGATTGTTTATGGATTGATATTGTTCAGCGAGAACTTAATACAATAACACATATACAAATTGGCAATCCTTTTTCAGAATTAATTGTTAAAGGCTTTTCTGTTGATGAGGCATGTGAGGAGGTTATAAAACAGTACAGACGGATAATATTAAGCCGTTGTTTTAAGTAACATATTTAAGAGGTTTGGTCATATAGACTGAGCCTCTTATATTTTTTTTGGAGGTGAAAAAATATGGGTTCATGTGGGGCTGACAATCCAATACCTAAAGTAGAATCATTGTCACAATGTAAAAAACGATGTAAAGCCGTAGCTAAAGATTTGGGATACGGTTATGACGTTGTGGATGCCATTAAACAAGCTAAGAGTAATGATGAGATTGACCGAATAATGGTTGATGCTAGAAGGAGACAGGAATGATAAGTAAACAAGATAGAGAAGTTCGTTTTGATAAATATTGTGAGCTGTGTAAGTACAATGAGTTAGATGATATTAAAGACCCTTGTAATGCCTGCTTAGATGCACCATTTAACGAGTACTCACACAAACCAATATGTTTTGAAGAGGAAAAATAATAGTTCGTGTAATTTACAAGTACTATTATGAAAGGAGTGTGATATTTATGAAACAGGGCGTCAAATTAGCGATTGTTGGTATTGCTGGGTATTTCATAGGTTATTATAAATTTAAGTATAAATTTGTGAAAACCATAGCAAACGAATACATTGATAGTCAATTAAAAAATGATGACACTGACGAGACAGAGTCCTAACAAGGGCTCTTTCTTTTTTTACACATTTTAAGGAGGATTTATATTATGGACGCAAAATTTGAATTGGGTTTTCTTGTTATGACTAGAGAGGTGGCACTTAGACGAGAGAACAAAGACTTTGATAAATTTGTCAATGATTCTATTGCTAGATACGCTCAATGTGATTGGGGTGATACCTGCGATGAGGATAAGATGACTAACGATTATGCTGTTAAGAACAACGACAGAATTCTTGCAGTGTATAAGTATAACGATACTACTACAATTTGGATAATTACGGAATGGGATAGAAGCGTTACGACTGTTCTATTTCCGAGCGAATATTAGGAGGTGCTTATGAATAATACAACAAAAATAAGAATACTAGCGTATGCCTCAGAACCAGATAAAGATACAGATTACAACGGAGATATTGTTGAATTTGAAGGTAAGAGATATTTTGTAAGTTTAGCAGAGGAACGAGTAGAGTTTCTTGGAATTATAAAGGAGGATTAATATTATGAACTATTTAGATACAGATAGGAACATAAAGCTGCCGACACCTAAGTGGTATACACCGTATATTATAGGGCATCCAATGATTAAACTTGGAGAATTCTGTAGGACGCATGGGATTGCTATAGAGAGTGAATATAGCACATACCCAGATGTTACCACATTTTATTTTCGCAGATATAGTATGCTTGGTAAAGCTGCGGTTAGTTATCGTATTCCATGCAACGGAATAAATGAATATTATGATACATCGCATATCGAAGACATGATCATTAAACAAATCAGAGACAATTTTGATATTAAGGAGGAATTACAATATATGACAACACCAATAAATAGTGAAAGATATAAAGCAATTATGAATGCTCGTTATGGAATATGTAATAATAAACCAGAAATCAAGAATGTTATATTTTCAGGTCCATGCACAATTGTTCTGTGGTCAGATGGAGATAAGACAATCGTCAGATGCGGAGAAGATGACACGTTTGATAAAGAAAAAGGACTTGCTATGGCTATTTCTAAGAAAATGTTAGGAACTAACAGTTCAAAGTCTAGCTATTATGATGTTTTTAAAAAATTTATTCAGGAGGCATAATTATGGGAACTTTTGGAGATGCATCAGACATCATAAGCAGTACAGTTGATAAAATTGTAACCACTGTGAATGAGACACAAGATGCATTTATATTTTCAACGCTGAGTAGTTATGCCGCTGAACAGTATAATATTACAGTTGAAAAAGAAGAATTAGTACGTGCCATTCAGTTAATTCGAATGAGCAGAGAATATGGCCCTAGTATTGGTGAGCGTTGGGCAACTGCCACTCAGAATGCGGCAGAATTAGATCGTGCATATAAAAAAGGACTTCAAGATGGCATACAGGAAGCACGTAAGAGATTAGAAAATACATTTAAGGAGGAAAAAAAACAAGTAAAATAGCTCGCGTGTTTCACGCACTCTGTAATGAGAAAGGAGAGTGATATGTATGTCAATAGAAAAAATGATACTAAATGTAGCAACTCATTATCATGCAAACTTAATTGATATTCATAATGCTTTACATGCTTTAGGTTTACGAAGTGATGATCAAGCAGAAGAATTTAATAAAAGACATGTAATGAAGATTATTGAGATGTATGAACGAAGAGGACATAGTATTACTAAATAAAAATTAGAGCCTTGGTTGAGATATACTAGGGCTCTTTCTTTTTCATTTAACACACAAAAAACAATAACAATAATTTGGGAGGATTTATATTATGGATGAAAAATTTCAAAAGGCTAAAGAAATATTGAATAGCATGACTAATGCAATTTACAAACAATATTTCGGAAAGAGAGGTGAAAAGAAATGATTTCAGAGATTAATAATTGTGAGCTGATGGACGTAAAAATCAATAAATCAGATAATAGATATGTTTTGTGTCTTACATATAAATACCATGATGAATATGGTAATACACATGAAAGAGTAATCGATAATGTTCCGTTACCACTTTATAATTATTTAGATAATATAACAATTAAGGAGGCAAACGTATCTCCGCTGTTTGATCTTTGCATACACAAGACAATCGATGTCGGATTTGGCGAACAGGATGTAAGACCTGATTTTACGTATATAGACCGTATAGTGGAATATGCAACAAAAGAAATGACAATCGAAGAAATCGAAAATAAACTCGGTCATAAGGTTAAGATTGTTAATAAGAAATAAACATTTTTAAGGGCTTTAGAGAATTCTAAGGCTCTTTTTTATTTAGATGGATTAGATGTTTATATGCTGTTCGGATCATGAATGTAAGTATAACAAAAATACAGGAGTATATTTCGGAATATGTGAACACCCTTGTATGGGTAATAAGCATAATTATAGTGGTGTAGATAGAATAATGTAGGATCATGCAATAGAAAGGAAAAACAGAATGATTAAAGAGTTTATTAAAAAGATATTAGGAATTAAAAGTCCTAGTAAAGAATTAAGGGGTGAGTATCATGAAAAAGATACTAAATGCGATATATGTGATCGCCGAAGCGAATGCGAACCATATTTACTTAGGTCAACTCATTCATATGACACAAGAGAACATGTAATACCTGGGCTCGGTTATATCTGCCCTTTAGAATGGGGGTGCGAAGATGTTAGATAATGCTAAGGATCAATGTACGGTCAAAGATCTAAAAGAATTATTGGATGAATTATCGACTAACGGATATGATAGTATGCCGATATTTTTAGGCAATAAAACACCATTATTAAATGATGCTATTTGTATAAGCTATGCATTTGATGTGGGGGTATATTTTAAGAATACTCATTATGATAAAGAGCTTGTTAATGCTGCTGACCAGTTAAAAAATGAAATTGATGTGGCGGTTAAAAAATATATAGCACATTGTTATTATGCTGGGCGTGATATTAAATCAGACGAGGAGGTTTTGCATCATGAGTAATGATATTTCCAGTATGTACACAAAAGATCAAAATAAGAAAGCTGGGCGTCGAGGATATTTATCATGGAAACATGAGAAGGTAACAATAATACCTCCAGCAGCTTATGGCGATTATATTTTGCAGGATAGAAAGAGAGGTAAAAAGAGATGATAGTGTTGTTAATTGTTTTGTATTTTATAATAGGTCTTATAGTGTCAATTATTGGCACTTACGTTGACTATAGGGAAAGCTGGCGAACTGATATTGTCGATTATATTGAGTATGATTTTTCTGTGGCTACTATCATAATTGTATTGTTCTTCTGGCCCATTATATTATTTTGGGCATTTATTTTATATGGGTGTAAAAATCTATATATGGCCACAACGATATTATTAGACAAATTTTATAGAAAGAGAGGTAAAAAATAAAATATGTCAAGTAATAAACAGGAATGCTCATATAAATGCATAGGAGTTTGGCAAAATAATTATAGGTTATATCATGACGGCAAACATAATGAATTTTTTGTACTTACTCCTAAATTTAGAATTACACAATCTCCTCGCAGAATAAACCCTGAACTAGCGGATTGGTGTAATAAGAAAATAGAAGAATGGAATGAGGCACATAAACCGGCAACCACAGATATTATAAAGAGTGGAATAGGTCATAAGATAAACAAAAACTTAAAGAAGGAGAGTCAAATGATGAGTGATGTTTTGGTTATTAAGTGTAGATGCGCAGTCAGACCTGAAAGATTGAGAGAATTGAGAAGAAATATTTTGGAAGTCGATGCTAACCAGGTTACTGATATAGAATTAGGAGGATATATTGAATGATTAAATTAGAAAATTGGACTGAGATTGCAAAGGGATCATATAGATATGTAGTCTCAGCTAATGCTTGTTATGAGATACATATAATGTTTCATGACTTAAAAACTGATATATTATCAGCAAATTGCGATTTATATATTGTAGGAGAGTGGGTAGCTGAAGATGGTTCAGTATTCTTTGAAAGGGAACACTTACTTAATGGACCTTTGGCTGCGTGTTTGGAAAAAGCAGTAGAAGATGATAAGGAGAGTGGGGATAATGATTAAAATTATAGAACACGGAACCATTAGAAAGCAAAAATGTCAACGTTGTGGATGTTTATTCTCTTACGAAAATGAAGATATCAAGCATGGTACAAATTTTGCGTTAATTACTAGTTATAGTTGTGGTTATGACTATATAATCTGTCCGCAATGTAAAGAAAAAATACAGCTAGGAGGATTAGACGATTAAATTAAATGCTGAAAATTGCTGTCATGATTGTCCAGCGCATATTGATGAGATAGACCGTTACAAAGAAAATCTTTATGAAGTTTTAGAATTGTTCCGTAAGACTATTAACAAAGATTTTGATGATTGGAAAGATGCAGATGACTGGTTGTTCTCCAACTTGAATTTAACAGAAAAAGATATTTCAGACATATACAAAGGACGTTCAATCGTGTATGTAGCATCGTGTAGAAAGGAGGAAAATGATGATTAAATTAGAAGGTAGAGTTCTATTATTTGATGTGATCAATCAACTCTCTAATAAAATACCTAAAGATTGTAAACTTACTATGCCCGAAAAAGTTCCTTTGACTTGGAATTTTGAGCATAATAAACCTATTGGATTTGCTACGCCAATCAGAGATGATAAGGGCATTTATGCCACAGCAGAAACATTTTCCAATGAATATATTGGCATCGAAGATATCCGGGATATTCTTACAGATGGAAAGATCGGTGTTGGTGGATACTATATTATAAATAAAAGGCACAACAAAGGAGAACTAGACATCATTGATGAAGCAACATTACTAGAGATTGGACTAACTTTGGCTCCAGTTCGTGAAGAATATTATTTTAAAATTGTGGAGGAAAAGAAATGATTAAATTAGAAAACGTGGTTCTGGCAAGTCCAGAGCAGATGGAGTTTATTATTCAGGGGATGAGAAATCCTATGAATAGCTGGGAGAAAAGCGATAGCTATGTAAAGATTTGTAGAACTGGTTTCCATGAAGATAGACCTTGCAATCCGGAATGCTGTAATCCTAATTGTTCAGGTCCTTATATTAATAAAGAAATTGGACCAAATGATTTAGGATTAATGCAGCGCTTATCCAACGCAGGTACAGATCATAGAAAATTTATGAGAATGATGCCGGTGTATGTAAGAATTACTGCGCCTTTATATTGGTAGTTCTTTCTGCCAATGAAACACTTTGCCTAGTTATCGCTAGGGGTCACGCTAAATTTACATCTCCTATAATGAAAGGAGTGATTTATATGATAGCTAGAATGACATTAACAATCAACATTAATTCCAAAAAAGGCAAATATTTTGTGAATCGGATATTACCTAAATGTAAACATACGGTAACTATCAGATCAAGCAAAGTCTTAGATGGATATACTGATTATATAATGGACATTGAAGATTATTATATAGCGCAAGAATTATTAGAAAAGATTGAGTCCTAACATGGGCTCTTTCTTTAATATTTTAGCGTGGCTAACGGGGAACCACCCATTGGAATCCCGTGGGAAACATTTCAAAAATATATTTCGCGTATATCGCATCTCCTATTATAGAAAGGAGTGATTTATATGTTTAAAGTTATTATCAAAAACAAATATGAGGAACTGTGGAGATACCGTAAAGAACATGGTAGTCCAGATTTAAAAGAACCAGAATTTGACAGGCTTAGGTTTGGAAATGGTGTTATTCATCAAATTAATAACACAAAAGAATTATTCGATTTGTGGAGTGATGCTAAGAAACTTAACTTGTCTGATGGTTATCCTGACTTATTATGGACTGATGTTTGTATTGAACCATCTGAAGATCATATTTTGTTAATAATATATGAATATATAGCTGATTAAGAGTTAGACCCGGTAATTAATATCGGGCCTTTCTTTTTTATTTTTGAAATGAACCTGTAGAGGCTATCCCCTATGCCTTCCGGGCGGGGGAGTAGGGCTACTATTGATACGTAGCTGGGTTTTAGGAAACGAAGCCCATGAAAACCGAAATGGTGTCCTATTGTTTTTTTTTTATTATTGTGTGTTAGCGAGATTTACAACTCCTTTTATGAAAGGATGGTGATATTTATGTTAGATTTAGATTTATTTGATGCGCTAGAAACTATATCATTGATGGACGATTATGAGTTTGAAAAAACCAGACTCGAGTTTGAAAAAAATGGATATATTTTAAAACGTGACAAAAATGGCGATACTGACATAACAGTCGAGAAAAAGTAGTATTTGTACAAGGACTCAGTGTAGAAATTACATTGGGTCTTTTCTCTTTTTATGTAACATACAAAAACAATAGTAAAAGATAGTCCATTAATGGGAAAGAATTTGATACATATAAAGTTGGTACTGTTGCAAACTCTTGCAGTACCATGCACAAGATTGCTGAAAAAGAGTTTACGTTGGATGATTTCTCTGTGGAACATTTGAGAGAGGTAACATCATCACACAATATTGAAATGACTGGTGCAAAGGCTGAAAGACTTAGAAAAGAAAAAAGTATAGAAGCACCTATTGCAATGTGCGATATGCACCCAATTGATATTTTACAGTTAACAATTGATGCTCTGAATGTTTATAGAAATTTATATCTCGAAACCAAGAATAAAGTCTGGTGGTGGCAGATGATTCAACTTCTTCCGAGCAGCTATAACCAGACTCGTAATGTTATGCTGAATTATGAGGTGCTGACAAACATCTATAAATCTCGCAAAGACCATAAGCTGGATGAATGGCGAGAGTTCTGTAAGTGGATTGAGACCCTTCCATATTCCGAACTGATTATTGGTGAAACCCAGTTTCCACTTAGCCCATTGTTAGTCAAAGAAAAAACTGATAATTCTAGGGGTACTGGATTATGGCAGCCAGGCGATGATGATTGATGCGAGGTGAATTAAGAAATGTTTGGGTATAGCATTTGCATTAGTTAAAAATAAGCGATAAAGAGAGGTAAAGAAACAGAATGACTTTTGATGATTTGATAAGCATCACGCCAAATGTAAGATTAGCTGATTTAATACAGCTATTTTTATTAGGATATGATGATAAAATATATTTTGATGTAAAGATTAATAGCGGGAATGACGTTATTACACTGGATAAGGTGCGCATAATAGCACCAGAGTTACAACCATATTATGATTATATAATTACATATCTTGGCGACCCTGATTATGAATCACATGCTAACTTGGAGGTGACATTAAAAGGAGAAGTAAATGAGTAATCTAAAAAATACTGAAAATAAAAGTGATAAGGTAATTATTTTAGTTCCACTGCGTATGAGCAATAAGTTTAGTTCTGTAGTGTTACATACTATAAATAATATAGATGTTGCTAAAGGACAAATAATTCGATTTGAAAGGTAAATTAAGAAATGATTAATAATAAAACAAACAATTTCATAGTCAGTACATTCATTCTTATACTTCAGTCAATTTTTTTAAATAGTGTCGGAATACATAGCACTACGAATTGGCAATGGTGGGGTATAACATTATGTACAATATTTTTTGCATTAGTAAAGAATCAGAAAGGATAATAAAATGACGCTTAAATTGTTAAATAAAATATTCTATAGAAAACCAAGTCCTTGTGATAACTGTGATGCCCCTATGCTTACTAATTGGATTTCCTGCGATACTTGTAAAAATGGATGTAATAAACATGTAGCAACTGAAAAAGAATTGCAGGATTTCATGAAATATAGAGGACGTCTTATGGATAATGAGCGACAATAAACATTATAAGGAGGAATTAATTATGACACATGATAAATATGACAATTATATTTTAAAGCAGCTTACAAGGATTGCCAATGCTTTAGACAGAATAGCTAAGAGATTACCAGAAGAATATGATACAGCTGAGTACGCAAAAGAGAATCCAGATTGGACTGGGAAAATTGAAAAGATGGCTTCTGGTTATTATTTACAGGTAATAAGATGTAAAGACTGTAAATACTTCATGCCATTGGAAGATATGAAAAAAGACCCAGAATACAAGGATTACCCGTTTGATGCAGCAGAAAAAGTACATTCTGATGGTATATGTACAAATACTGATAAATGGGTTTACACAAGTGATTTCTGTAGTGAGGCTAAAAACTCGCAGTAAAAACATGTTCCTTAATGAATAAATTATAATCTAAGGAGGATTTATATTATGACATCAGAAGAAAGAATTGATGAACTTGAAAAGAGGGTTCGTATTATGGAAATGAAAAATGATAATCTGGGAAAGCGTTTAGACATCATGTCTGAGCAATTACAGATTGTTAATAATTTGTTAGTTCAAATATACGGCATTCTTGACCTTCAGGATAAAATCAATCGTATTAACATGATGACTAAACAGTAATAATTTATTAAAGCAAAGGGCTTGAGTTTTAGAACTTAGGCTCTTTCTTTTTATATTTAGGAGGTAATATTCAATGATGACACAGGAACGGATGGAAGTTGAAATTATGAAGTTAGAAACAGAAAACGACGAGATTAAGAGGACTATATCAGAAATGCAGCAGGAAATAAAAAAGACAGTCAGTTTACTTGAGCAGGTAGCTGACTTAATGACTTCGGGAAAGTAGGCAATAACTATGAAAAAGAAAACAACAAAATTTATATTATTAGGATTAATGATTTCAGTTATTATATGCACCTTAACTGGCTGTGAAATGTTTAACAGCGGCGTACAATCAATAAAAGGAAGTATTGAAGGAAATGAATATTTGGCTGAATTTTATACCAATAACGGTGAAAAATTCATGACTATGCATGGTGAGCGTATAGACCTTAATGCTAACACTGTAAGAGAATACGATTATGCTGAGGGTGGTTATAACAAAGTACAGTCATCAGTTGTAACAATCACCATAGACGGTAAAGAAGTGGAAAACTGTGGAAGTACAGTGATTTTTGCAGAGGAAGGACTTGAGCCAGATGTAGACTTCGAGCAGCAGGATATTGAAAGTAATAGTACTGGGAATATAGGGGAACTCCCGATTATAGCTAATACAGTAAATCGTTATAAGAATACGTTTGGTAAAGCGAGAACAGTAGTAATTCAATCACAACTTGGTGATCCAATATGTGCATATTCAGGAGATAGTGTTTATTACGAAGTTTGTGAGACGTTACCTAAAACTACAAAGTTATCAATAGATGGTAAGGCTTTATATATACATAGAGCCAACTTTCAGATTATTGATAATAGCTTGTTGGATTGATAAGAAAGGATATTAACTATGGCAAAGATATTATTAAGTGAGAGCGATATGAAAGCTCTTAATAATGGCGAGATTGTAAGTGCTATGATTTATGGATATTTAATTGGTATTCAGAAAGACACTAGAAAACCAGAGAAGGCTAAGGAAGAGGAGTAATGTTATGCGATTTTTATGCTACTTTCCATCCTACTCAGGAACAAAAAGAAAACGATAAAAAATTAATAGAACAGGCATATAAAGAGCAGTGGTGTTGTACTTGTAAAAATTATTTACCTGCCGATGATTCGTTACCTGGTTTTATAATATCTTATCCCCGGTGTAAATTAGGTGGATTAACAAGTGATAGAAAACCCGAATGTAATGATTATATAAGTGATAAGGAGGAGTAATGTTATGGCATATATTATGAATATTAATATACAGGCTGATGAGGACATACAATATATTCTTAGAAATATAAAAAAATCAGATACAGGAGCTTATGTTTTTATGTCTGATAATAGAGAATCACTCATAAATATTTTTTGTGAGATGCTACGCGATATTAATGAGACAATATATACAAGCAATAAATCATTGGATTTAATAAAAATAAAAGGGTTCGTATCAGAGGCGTATACAGATATATCGTTAGATTGCAACACCGACAAGTATTCATATGAGTTGAATTATGATGATTTTTCAATAAGTTTTAAATTAACTAGCATAAATGTATTTACTATCTATAGCGATATTATTCAAATTAAGGAGGAATAATGTTATGTCTGATATCAAAAAATGTGATAGATGTGGAAAAACATACGAGTATGATTTTTCTGATAAGCCTACGGATACTGAAACGAGATATCTATCTACCATTACTTTGAATGCAAAAGATTTGTGGAAACATGAGTATCATAAAACTTATGACTTGTGTGCCGACTGCTGTGCGTCTTTAATAGGATGGTTAAATTTTGATATGGCTGAAGAAAGGAAAGACTAATGATATGTGATTGGAATGAAGTATTTAACCCTACTCCTGAACAGAAAAAATATTATGAAGACGAATATAAAAAACTATTACAAAGTGCATATGACGATCATAAATGTTTTACATGTAGACATTTTATTTCTGATGAACCTGAGCAAGACTTTATTCAACCTTGTCCAACATGTGAGATTACTGGTCATGCTGCTATTACAACTTGTGATAGATATGAAAGCGACGATAAGGAGGAAATACATTGAAACACATGCTTAATCTATATTTTGCTAGTAAGGCTCTGAAATACAGGTTTGAGCCAGCTAGCGTTAGATATCGTTTATATTCTTGGTTAGTTCGTAAGACTGACTAACATACGCGGTATATACTTATTATATTATGCTTACATTTATGTTTGATAGTGTTGAAGAATTAATTAAATTCAGGGAGGAATGTATTGAAAAATACAATGAGGTTCCTAGAATTTCAGCGGTTTTTCATGGCAACGAACATACATATTTTGCAAGGATTAATATGTAGTAATTATTAAAAGAAATGTTCTTGGCATTTGCTGAGGCTTTTCTTTTTGCTCTGTCGGATATAGTCGTGTGAGATACATGGTGTGTTATGGAAAGGAGTGTGATATATATGGATAAAATATCAAAAATTAATGACAGAATTGCAAAGAAACAAATTGGAAGGCTTGTTGGTGGTGTTGCATCTATTATGCTTGGATTGATATTGATAGGAAAATACACATATCAAAAAGGTTATACTGGATCTCAAAAAGACATCAGCGATATATTTCCAGATGAATATGCAGCAATGACAGAAAAGATTGTAAAAACATTGGAGTCACATTAAAGAACAGGGCTCAGGCATAATGCTTGGGCTCTTTCTTTTATATATTTAGGAGGGTTTATGAATATAGTTAGTGGATATTGGAAGAGTATTGATGGCTCCGTTACGTACGGATATTGCACTTGTGGTAGAGAGGTAAAATCTACCAAAGAGGGAAGAGATGAAAAATGTCCTATGTGTGGAGCAAAACTTGTATGGGATTTGGATAATTATGAACTGTGGATAGGATATAAAAAGCAGTGATTTTATGGGTAACCAATTGGTTACTGGTATGTTTTTTGAAGAATTTTTATATGATTTTATATTTTTTGAAAAATCCCATTTTTGACTGGTGTAACCGTTTGGTTACTCGATGGTATTTATTATGATACAAAAAGGCTAAAAAACGGCTATTTTTGGTCATTTTTGGCTATATTTTGCCCATTTTTGGTTAACATCGCATAATTAATACCAAAGTGTTAACCGACTGGTTACACCCCCTTATTACATAATAAAAAAATTAAATATATTAAAGGACTTTTTGCAGGTGTAACCAATTGGTTAATACCCTTTATTTTTAGCACAAAGAAAGGAGAGGGATATGCATAACAACGAATATATAAGTGAAATCGAGTTTATAGATATCTTTGCAGATAACTTAAGAGATATTATGTATGAAATGGATATAAGCGAAGGAGAGTTAGCAAGAAGGACTGGGTTATCCAAAATGGCAATCAGCAGGTATCTTAATAAAAAAAGAATGCCAACATTAAAAGCACTGGTAAATCTATCATATGTACTCTGTGTACCGATAACTGATTTAATACCAACATATGCAATGATTGATTAGAAGATATAATGGAGGATTTATATTTATGAAAAATAATGTAAGGGTGGAAATAATAGAAACTGGTGAAGTATTTGATTCTATAACGGCGTGTGCCAATTATATTGGAGGAAATGCAAGACATGCCAGTATTGTGAGTCGGAATCCGAGGATGACTTGCAAAGGCTATCATATAGTTCGAATAGATGAACCGATTCCCGAAATTGATTTATCGAGAAGTTTTGTCGGACGACCTGGAATTCGTGTAAGGATTGTTGAGACAGGCGATGAATTTGATTCAATCAAAGAGTGCGCAGAATTTATGAATTGTAGTAGTGGGAGAATACATGATGCTCTTACAGGTTACAATGATATTCATACATATAACGGTTATCATTTTACATATGTGTGATTTATATTTATGGGCTTTAGTGTGACAAACTAAGGCTCTTATTTTTTGCTTATGGTATTAATTATGCGAGCGTAAAAAACATGCCCTTTTATAGGAGAGATAACTAAAAACGCGCTATTTATATTTTTTTGGAACGTACTCAGGTGACCTTCGGGCCCTGGGTCTTTTTATTTTTGTGACTAATTAATTGAGAGGAGAATAGTTATGAAAAAAGAAAGTGAATTTCAGGCAAGTCTTAAGAAAGAATTAAAAAAGATGTTTCCTGGATGTATTGTGACCAAATTGGATGCTGGTTGTATTCAAGGAATACCAGACCTACTTATTCTGTATGGAAAGCATTGGGCTACACTTGAAAATAAGAGGAGTGCTAATGCTAAGAAAAGACCTAATCAGGATTTTTATGTCAATAAGATGAATGATATGTCGTTTTCCAGATTTATATATCCAGAGAATAAGGAGGAAGTATTAAATGAACTTCGTAAAGCATTTGAATCTTGAAGGATTACACGCGCCATTTAGTGCAAGTCAATCAGCATGGCTGCGATATTCTGATGATAAAGCAATTGCTGTTTACAGAAAAAAGAAAGCAGCAGAGATGGGAACCAGACTTCACGCATGGGCCAAAGACACAATTGATTTAGGTATCAAACAGTCAAGAAGTAATAAAACACTATGTGCATATGTCAATGATGCAATTGGTTTTAGAATGGACACTGAAGTAGTTTTATATTATTCAGATTATTTCTTTGGAACAGCAGATGCTATATCTTTTAATAAAAATGTATTGAGAATACATGATTTAAAAACTGGCGATTCAGGACATATGGAACAGCTTATGGTTTATGCTGCGTTGTTCTGTTTGGAATACAGAGTGAAGCCTGGAGATATTAGGATAGAGCTTCGTCTTTATAAAAATGATGAGGTCGAAGTATTTAATCCTACAGCAGAAGACATTTTACCAATCATGGATAAAATTGTTAGTCTTAATAAAATTATGGAAGAAATTGACGAGGGGGTAAGATAACATGAATTCAGTAGCAGAAGAGATTCTTTCCTATATGGGAAGTCAAGCATTCAGTGAAGAAGAATTCCTAGCTCATTATGGAATGCCTCGTCGAAGTGGAAGATATCCATGGGGCTCGGGAGAGGAGCCATTTCAGCATAGCGGAGATTTCTTATCAAGAGTAGAAGAGATGAGAAAATCTAAGTTTACTTATACTGATGAAGATGGCGTAAAATGGACTGGAGACAATGCAATAGCTAAATCTCTTGGGTACACTTCAAGCGATTTTAGAACTGTATGTGCCATCGCTAATAATGAGCGTAGGGCTGTAAAAGTTGCCGCCGCTAAAGCATTAAAAGAAAAAGGATTTAATGCAACTGAAATTGGTAGGCAGATGGGAATTAATGAATCGTCTGTCAGGTCTTTACTCGATGAAAAAGCAGAAGAGAGAATGAACCAGGCTAGAGCAACTGCTGATTTTTTAAAGGAACAAGTTGATAAAAAGAAAATGATAGATGTTGGTTCAAAAGCCAACCTTGAATTAAATGTTTCTAAAGAGAAAATGGATCAGGCTCTTTATATGTTGCAGGCAGAAGGTGGTTATGAAATCTGGGGAAATAGATTTCCACAGGCAACTAATAAAGGACAGTTAACAACTCAGAAGGTTCTGTGTGTTCCTGGAACGCCACACAGCGCCATATACGATTTTGGTAAGGTTCAGACTATTGGCGATTATATTACTAGAGATGATGGAAAAACATTTGAAAAGAAGTTTCATTATCCTGAGAGTTTGAACTCTAAGCGTCTTGAAATCTGTTATGCAGAAGATGGTGGTATAAAGAAAGATGGTCTTATTGAACTTAGAAGAAATGTCCCAGACCTTTCATTAGGAGAGTCTCGATATTCTCAGGTTCGTATTATGGTGGATGGTAAGAAATACATAAAAGGAATGGCAGTATATGCTGATGATTTACCAGAAGGCATAGACGTTAGATTTAACACCAATAAATCAAACAAGTTATCTAAGCTGGAATGTCTCAAGGATGTTAAGAGCGACCCAGACAATCCTTTTGGAGCCCTCATCAAAGAAGAAGGCGGACAGTATTGGTATACAGATTCAAAGGGTAAAAAGAAGCTTGGGTTAATTAATAAAACAAGAGAAGAAGGAGAATGGGAAGAATGGAAAGATTCTTTGCCATCTCAGTTCTTGTCAAAACAGAATAAGGTATTAGCCGAGAAACAGCTAGGAATTGCCAAGGCAGATAAGCAGTCTGAGTTTGATGACATAATGGCATTGAATAATCCTACTATTAAAAAATATTATCTTGATAAATTTGCATCATCATGCGACTCAGCAGCAGTGCATTTACAGGCAGCTGCATTGCCAGGTCAGAAGTATCATGTAATATTACCATTAACTACAATGAGTGATAGAGAAGCTTATGCTCCTGATTATGCTGATGGAACTAAACTTGCATTGGTAAGATACCCGCATGGTGGAACATTTGAAATACCGATAGTTACTGTTAATAATAGAAATAAAGAAGCTATTAAGATGATTGGTAAGTCTTCAACAGATGCTATAGGCATTAGCGCTAATGTCGCAGGAAGATTATCAGGTGCAGATTTTGATGGCGATACTGTTATGTGTATCCCAACTCATGACAGGGGCGGAAAAGTAAAAATTACATCTACTCCAGAATTAAAAGACTTAGAGGGATTTGACCCTAAGCTTAATTACGGGGGAGAATGTAGAAAAGATAGTGATGGTAAAGAACATTATTATCGTAATGGTAGAGAGTATCGCCTGATGACAAAGACTGATACTGAGATGGGAAAAATTTCTAATCTTATTACTGATATGACCCTGATAGGTGCAACTGAAGATGAGCTTGCAAGAGCAGTAAAACATTCAATGGTTGTTATCGATGCAGAGAAACATCATCTGGATTATAAGCAGAGTGAGCTTGATAATAACATTGTTGCACTTAAGAAGAAGTATCAGGGGAAAGCTCAAGGCGGAGCCGCTACAATTATCTCACAATCAAAAGGTGAGTATGATGTAGATAAAAGACAGGGTACTCCTCGTACTAATCTTAAGCGTAACGAGTATAAGAACAATCCAGAAAAGGGAGACATTTGGTATGACCCAAGTCGACCTGAAGGTGCCCTTCTCTACAAGAAAGCTGACGATGCTGATTATCAGATAACCAAGGTTAATAAGAGAACTGGTGAGGTAACCACTATTACTAAAACCCGCCAACAGAAGAGTACTAAGATGGCCGAGACAGATGACGCCAATACACTAGTATCTACTCATCGTCATCCTATGGAATTAGTGTATGCTGATTATGCTAATGCAATGAAAGATATGGCTAACAAGGCTAGAATCGCTATAGCAGATACAGGTAAGGTTGCATACAGTAGGGAGGCTAAGAGTAAGTATGAGGGGGAGGTAAAATCTCTTTTAGAAAAACTTAATAATGCTGAAAAGAATGCCGTTAGAGAGAGAGCCGCACAGAGAATTGCTAATGCCAACATAAATGAGAAATTAGAAGCTAATCCTGACATGAAAGCTAAAGATAAAAAGAAAGTTTCTCAGCAGGCTTTAAGTAAGGCAAGACTTGAAGTTGGTTCTGTTAAGAGACGAGATAGAAACATAGTAATCACTGATAATGAATGGGACGCTATTCAGGCAGGTGCTGTGAGTGAAACGATTCTTAAACGAATACTGAATAATTCAGACCCAGATTCGTTGAGAGCAAAGGCAATGCCTAAAGAATCATCAGCATTATCAGATGCTAAGATAGCCAGAATTAAAGCTATGTCTGCTTCATACACAATTGCACAGATAGCTGATAAACTTGGCTATTCAACATCAACAATTTCTAAAGCTTTGAAAGGAGGAAATTAAGCATGACTAAAGTATCTAATGATTGTAGATTGACTACATTTGACAATCCTTACAATCCATTTACACAGTTTGCTGAATGGTTGTTGTTTGACAATTCAAAAGATTACTTTACATTAAACAAACTTGCTAGAATTGAACAAGTTGATGAAAGTATGTCTGAGAATGAAATAAACATTGAACATGAAAGAGCAATTGATGAAATTATACAGAACGATTTCCTCAACATCTATAAAAAAGTGTACAGAAATGAAAAAATAAATGAACAGATCGCATGATATATGTGTAAAAGCATAGAGGGGGGTCTAAAAATGAACACCCCCTCCCATCATCGCGCCGGTCTTTATATTTTCCCCGGAGGGAATTTTCAAAAAAGCAAATCCATTTTTTAGACAGCACTTAAAAGAACCTATAATATTTAAAGCATTTAGTACAAGTTGTAAGTCACCTCTCGATTATATTTTATTGCGCCATGATGTAAATTCTCCTTTCTTTGGGTATTATAGGTTCTTTTAAGTGCTGTCTTATCATTTATAAAGACTACAAAACTAACGGAGAAGTATAAGAAAGGAGGCTGTAAGAATGCCCAAAGTCAAGAATTCTGATACTCAAAGAAGAATGCGTCCGGCTTTGACACCAGAAGCACGAGAGAATCAGCTCATTTCTTTAGCTGTAGACCTTGCCGAAAAGCAGTTAAGAGAGGGGACAGCTTCATCTCAGGTGATTACACATTATTTGAAGATGGGTTCTCCAAGTGAACGACTTAAAAGAGAACAGATGGAAGAAGAGAACGAATTACTCAAGGCAAAGACTAAAGCCATTAAAGAGTCAGGAGATATGTCTGTAATGTATGAAAAAGTTATAAAGGCAATGCAGTCGTATTCTGGAAAGGATGAAGATGAGTAGGATTCTTTCATATTCGGAACTAATTACTATCCCCACTTTTGAGGAGAGATTTGAATATCTCAGTTTGAATGGACGAGTTGGTGATGCAACATTTGGATTTGATAGATATCTAAATCAGGAATTTTACAAGTCTAAAGAATGGCAGCGTATACGTGATTTTGTGATAATCCGAGATAATGGTTGTGATTTGGCTTTTTCTGGTAGGGAGATTTATGAGCGAATAATTATTCATCATCTTAATCCTTTGACTAAAGAAGATGTAATTCAGCATACAAGAAAATTACTTGATCCAGAAAATCTTGTATGTACGATTAAACAGACTCATGATGCGATTCACTATGGAGATAAAAATTTATTAATGAAGAATCCAGTTGAACGAAAAATAAATGACACATGTCCTTGGAGACATTAACGGAGGAGATATGACGGATAGTATATTAAATTCAATCAAAGGATTGCTATATATAGATGAATCTGAAAAAGGATTTGATAGTGACATAATTATGCATATCAATTCTGTATTCATGGTGCTTAATCAGCTTGGCGTCGGTCCAGATGAAGGATTTACAATAAGCGACGATTCAGCAACATGGTCAGATTTTCTTGGCGAAGATAAATCATTAGAAGGTGTAAAGACCTATGTTTACATGAAGGTTAGAATGATTTTTGACCCGCCGACTAGCAGTTCAGTAATGGATTCTATGAAGCGGTCAATTGATGAATTTGAATGGCGATTAAATATTGCCGTATCAAATAAAAAGTAGAGGGTAATTATGGAACAGAACGAATTAATGCATTACGGAGTTATGGGAATGAAATGGGGGATAAAAAGAGCCGCTTCCAAGAGTTCCCAAAACAATAAATTAGAATTGAAAGCCTTGAGATATGATAAGAAAGCAGCAATTCAATCAAAAAAATCAGAAAATGCACATTCTAAGAATGATCTTGGTACAGCAAATAAGAAGGCTAAAAAAGCAAACGAATATTTGAAGAAAGCAGCTAAATTACAGACTAAAGCGTTAAAAACAGACAATGACATAAAGCGAAGTAATTTAGAGAAAAAAGCGGAAACCCTTAAGTATAAATCGGCAAAAAAAAACATAGATGCAGACAGGATTTCAAAACTAACTGGATATGGTTATAAGGCTATACACTATTCTGTTAAATCAGATAAATTTAAAAAGAAAGCTGCAAAAGCACGAATGATGATTTCCAGTAATAACAAATACATCGCAATGATGAATCATCGTGTTAGTACGTTGCCAAAAGACAAACAGGAATTAGCGATGAAGTACCTGGGTAAATAGGAGGCTCAAAATGGAAAACGAATTATACCATCATGGTGTCCTAGGTCAGAAATGGGGCGTAAGAAGATACCAGAATAAAGATGGAAGTCTCACTATGGCTGGAAAGAAGCGTGCGTTGCGAATCCAGAACGACTATACAGAACTTACTAATAATAAGAAGTATAGAGACCGTAACGGTAATATGACATATGCTGGTCGTAAAAAGGCTCTTGCTTTACAGAATGAGTATACAAATGTTACTGGTAAAAAACACCTTATAGCATTTAATAATAAGACTAGTGCCAACAAACAGATTTATCAGAAGAGTATTAGTGAGATGAGTAATCAGGAATTGCAGGATAGGGTAGATAGACTTCGATTAGAACAAAGATTAAAAGAGCTTACTCCAGAGCACAAAACTGCTGGTCAGAAATTTGTCAATCTTATTAAAGATACATCTGTATCAATTATTAAAGACAAGGGAACAAAAATACTTGGTGATTATATTGATAAACAGGTTAGAGATGCTATTGGACTCAATAAAAAAGAGCCATTAACAAAATCACAGAAGCTTGCTCAGGAAGCTAAAGATGCAGCTAATAAGAAGACAATTGCACAGGTAGAAGATTACTTTGAGAAGCGTAATAGTAAAAAGACTAAAGGATCAACAAAGAGTAATTCTGGGTATACAATGACAGAAGCTCAGAAAAGAGAGCACGATAAACTGTTCTCAGGAAGGTATTAATTAAGGAGAATATATGGCGTTATCGAATACAGCCACACCGATTTATTATGGCAGGTTTCGAGATGCCGTAATTAGAGGCGAAATACCAGTATGCGAGGAAATTTCTATGGAGATGAATCGTATAGATGCTCTTATAGCAAATCCTGGTGTATGGTATGACGATAAAGCGGTAAATGGCTTTATAAAATATTGTGAGAGTGAACTTACATTAACTAATGGCGATGATCTATTTCTTCTCGATTCATTTAAGCTGTGGGCTGAGGAAATTTTTGGTTGGTATTATTATATAGAACGAAGTATTTACGTGCCAGACAAAGATAATCATGGCGGACATTACGAGAAGAAAATCATAAGAAAAAGGCTTATAAATAAGCAGTATTTAATCGTTGCCAGAGGCGCAGCTAAGTCAATGTATGCATCATGCATACAAAATTATTTCTTGAATGTAGATACATCTACATCGCATCAGATAACAACAGCCCCAACAATGGCCCAGGCAGAAGAGGTTATGTCACCTTTTAGAACAGCCATAACAAGAGCCAGAGGTCCATTATATCAATTCTTAACAGAAGGTTCATTGCAGAACACGACAGGCTCAAAGGCTAATCGTGTAAAGTTGGCAAGTACCAAGAAAGGAATACAGAATTTCCTCACAGGTTCATTATTAGAAGTAAGACCTATGTCAATAGATAAATTGCAGGGATTACGAGTTAAAGTAGCTACCGTCGATGAATGGCTTTCTGGCGATGTTAGAGAAGATGTTGTTGAGACACTTGAACAGGGAGCCGCAAAGGAACAGGGTGGTGGACAGAATGACGATTATTTAATAGTCGCCATTAGTTCTGAAGGTACGGTTCGTAATGGTTCTGGTGATTCAATCAAAATGGAGTTAATGAAAATCCTTAAGGGAGAACATAATGCTCCTCATACATCTATTTTCTGGTACAAGCTCGACAGCATTGATGAAGTAGGTGACCCGTCTAAGTGGCTCAAAGCTAATCCTAATCTGGATAAGACTGTTACATATGAGACATATCAAGAAGCGGTCGAAACAGCTGAAAAAAATCCTGCTAAGAGAAACGATATACTTGCAAAGCGATTCGGACTTCCGATGGAAGGTTATACGTATTACTTTACATATGAAGAAACTCTTCCGCATAGAAAGAAAGAATTTTGGCAGATGCCTTGTGCGTTGGGAGCAGACCTTTCTCAAGGCGACGATTTCTGTGCTTTTACATTTCTATTTCCTCTATCCAGCGGTTCATTCGGAGTTAAAACCCGTAACTATATAACAGAATTAACATTAAAAAAACTACCTTTGGCTCTTAGGAATAAATATGAAGAGTTCATTAATGAAGGTAGTCTTATTGTTATGCCTGGAAATATCTTAGACATGATGCAGGTTTATGATGATTTGGATGAATTCATAATTCGAACCGCTTATGACGTAAGATGCTTCGGTTATGACCCATATAATGCTAAAGAGTTTGTTGAACGATGGGAACGAGAAAATGGAGCATACGGAATAGAAAAAGTTATACAGGGGGCTAAGACTGAATCTGTACCATTAGGAGAGTTAAAGAAATTAGCTGAAGAAAGAATGTTGTTGTTCGACGAGGGGTTGATGACATTCACAATGGGAAATTGTATCACCATAGAAGATACCAATGGTAACCGTAAATTATATAAAAACAGATACGATGCCAAGATTGACGCTGTGGCTGCAATGATGGATGCATTTGTAGCATATAAGCACAATCGTGAGGCTTTTGAGTAGGAGACAAATTAAATGGAGTTATCTATTACTGATAGAATGAAGCACGCATTTAATGCGTTTATGAATCGAGACCCTACAGCTTATTATAATAGGAATCTTGGTTCTAGTTATTCCATACGACCCGACCGACCGAGATTAAGTCGTGGAAATGAGCGTTCAATTATTACTGCAATATTCAATCGAATAGCGATGGATGTGGCGGCAATAGATATAATGCATTGCAGATTGGATGAGAACAATCGATTCATAGAAAAAATCGATTCTGGACTCAACAATTGTTTGAATCTGGAAGCAAATGTAGACCAGAGTGGACGAGCATTTATACAGGATGCAGTTATGTCTATGTTGGATGAGGGTGTGGTTGCACTTGTTCCAGTTGACACAGATTTGAATCCAGCAAGCACTGATTCATATGACATACTTACAATGAGAACTGGAAAGATTCTTGAATGGTATCCAGCACATGTCAAAGTAAGGCTTTACAATGACCGTACTGGAGAGAAAGAAGACCTTATGCTGGCTAAGCGAGACGTGGCAATTATTGAAAATCCATTATTTGCCATAGTCAATGAGCCTAATTCAACGATGCAGCGACTTATGAGAAAATTAAGTTTACTAGATGTGACAGATGAACAAACGGCATCAGGAAAGCTGGATTTAATCATTCAGTTGCCGTATGTAGTCAAGTCAGAAGCTAGGCGTGAACAGGCTAATCAGCGTCGAAAAGATATAGAACAACAGTTGGCAGAAGGTAAATATGGAATTGCATATACCGATGGTACCGAGAAAATCACTCAGCTTAACCGTTCAGTAGAAAACAATCTCATGAAACAAGTCGAATACCTGACTAATATGGTATACAGTCAAATAGGCATTACCCAGTCAGTTTTAGACGGAACTGCTGATGAAAAAACAATGCTTAACTATAACAACCGAACAGTCGAACCGATTGTATCGGCTATCGTTGATGAGCTGAAGCGTAAGTTCCTTACAAAAACAGCTCGTACTCAGCTGCAATCAATATCGTTCTTTAGAGACCCATTTAAACTGGTTCCAGTAAACGATATTGCTGAAATCGCAGATAAATTCACTAGAAATGAAATTATGACTTCAAATGAAATTCGCCAGATTGTTGGAATGAAGCCTTCTAATGACCCTAAGGCGGACCAGCTTATTAATAGTAACATTAGTCAGGCTAAAGAAGATAATGTTCCTAGTGAGGGAAATGAAGAATATGGAGAAGGAGGAAAAAGTCAAAATGAGTAACTACGATTTTAGTGGCTATGCTACTAGAAATGACTTGCTGTGTCAGGATGGTCGAACAATACGACAGAATGCATTCGTTGATAACGATGGCTGTGAGGTTCCGCTTGTGTGGAACCATGAACACAATGACCCTAATGCTGTATTAGGACATGCGGTATTGGAAAATCGTAAAGATGGTGTTTATGCATACGGTATATTCAATGATACTGAACAGGGTCAGATGGCGAAGAAACTGGTTCAGAAAGGTGATGTTAAATCATTGTCGATATGGGCAAATCAGTTAAAGCAGATAGGTAATGATGTAATCCACGGAAACATCAGGGAACTCAGTCTTGTATTGGCTGGAGCGAACCCAGGTGCGTACGTGGATTTTGTTATGGCTCACAGTGTTGAGGAAGAGGATACATTATACGCTTCGTATGATGAGAATATCATGCTTTATCACTCGGCTGATGAGTCAGAGAAAAAGGAGGACAAGCAGGAAATGGCAGACAACGCAAAGTCACAGGAAGACAACAGTGATGATAAGACTGTTAAAGATGTAATCAAGACAATGAATGAAGAACAGAAGAATGTTCTTTATACACTTATTGGAATGGCTCGAGAAGATGGAGCTGATGATGAAGATGAAAAAGGAGGAAATGGAAACATGAAACATAATGTTTTCGACAATGAAGGTGATACAAGACAGTCTAATGTTCTTAGTCACTCAGATGAGCAGCAGATTATTTCACTTGCTAAGCAGACAGGTGTTGGAAGTCTTAAAGCTGCTATGGAAATCTTTGCAGAAGAGAGCGGTACATTAGCTCATGGTGTGTTTGGAGATGAAACAGAGAAGTTATTCCCAGAATATGAGCTTCTTAAGAAGGGTGAGCCAGAAACACTCGAGAGAGATCAGAGCTGGATTGGACATGTAATTTCTGGTATTCATAAGAGTCCAATTAGTAGAATCAGAACAAGACAGGCTGATGCTCGTATTGCTGAACTCAGAGCCAAGGGATATCAGAAGAAGGGTTCTTATAAGCAGGAAATGGCTGACATCAAGCTTATTGGAAGAACAACCGATCCACAGACAATATTTATCAAAGCAGATATGCACAGAGATGATATTACTGATATCGTAGATTTTGATGTTGTAGGATATCAGTGGAGACTCATGAGACATATTCTTGATGAGGAACTTGCTCTTGCTGCTTTAATTGGTGATAGTAGAGATGAGACTGACCCAGATAAAATTCACGAAGAGCATATTCGTTCTATTTGGAATGATAATGATCTTTATTGTATTCATCAGTCAATCGACTATGAAGAAATGAAGACAAAGCTCAATGGTACTAATACTGGAGCTAACTTCGGAGAAGAATACATTAAGGCTGAAGCAACAATTGCCGCAGCACTTAATGCAAGAGAAAAGTATAAGGGTTCGGGTAGCCTTGATTACTACTGCACACCACATGCACTTAATGTTATGTTACTCGCTAGAGATCTTAACGGTAGAAGAATCTACTCTTCAAAGGCTGACCTTGCAGCAGCACTTAATGTAGAAAATATCTACACCGTAGAGCAGTTTGAGGGAAAGACAAGAGAGGTAACTTCAGGCGGAACTAAGAAGCTTGTAGGTCTCTTTGTTAATCTTGGAGACTATCAGTTCGGTTCCACAAAGGGTGGTGAAATCACAAAGTTTGACGACTTTGATATGGATTTCAATAGATACAAGTATATGCTTGAAACAAGACTTTCAGGTTCATTAACAAAGCTGTATTCAGCTATTGCGCTTGAAGAAGATGCCTAATAAGTCTAAAAAAGTAAATAAGTAGGAGGAAGAATGATGGATAGAGTATTTCACCATGATGACAGCATGTATGTTGCTGCAAATAAGGTCTATACAAAGGCTGACGGAGTTGCTTATTCAGATGCAGAGTGCAAGGTATCGATTGATGCTGAAACTCTTGAAAAGCTGTTCTTAGAAGGAATGGTTGTAGTAGTTGATGGCGCTTCTTATAAGCCAATCAGCTGCAAAGTTGCGTCAGAGGTAGCAACAGTTACATATGTAACAGCTGACAGTTCTGCGGCCACAACAGCTAAGCTCGCAACAGTTAAGTCTAAGTAGTCGGAGGATAAAAAGATGAGCAAATGGACTGGAAATGTTGGATTTGCAGTTAACGGTGAAGTTGAGCCTGGATTATGGGTAGATGAAGTAGTTGAGAAAGTGTATAAAGGCGAACTGCTTAGTGATAGATGGAGACGACAGAATTCCAGTGGAATTAATGACAACATCAACTTATTAAATTCCATAAGCATAATTGCAAATCCATATGCTTTTGAGCATTGCTCATCGATTGTTTATGTTGAAATCAAGGGGGAGAAATGGAAAGTGACTGATATAGATGCTTCCACTCCTCCTAGATTAATACTGACTGTAGGGGGTGTATACAATGGCGAGCAGGCTTGAATTGCAGACAAAACTTGAAGAGTTATTGGGAACTAGGCATGTGTATTATCAACCCCCCGCCTCAGTCAAAATGGAGTATCCAGCTATAGTGTATTCACTGAACAACAGAGATATAAGAAAAGCGGATAACTCAGTATATACAGCAAACACAAGATATACAGTCACGGTAATTGATAAACGACCAGATAATTCAGTAATCGATAAGTTACTGGGATTACAGTATTGCTCATATGACAGGCAGTATATATCTGACAACCTTTACCATGATGTATTAACACTATATTTTTAATGGAGGAACATAAATGGCTAAGTTAAAATGGGACGTTTCTGGGGAACGTTTATATGAAACAGGTATTAGCAATGGTGTATTATACGTTCAGGACGAGAACGGAAAATATCCAAAGGGCGTTGCTTGGAATGGTTTAACAGCAGTTACAGAGAGTCCATCTGGAGCTGAATCAACAGCATTATATGCTGACAACATCAAGTATCTTAACCTCTTATCAACAGAGGAATTTGGTGCAACAATTGAAGCTTATCAGTCACCAGTTGAATTTGATGAGTGTGATGGTTCAAAGGCTGTCGTTGATGGTGTTGCATTTGGTCAGCAGGATAGAAAGCAGTTTGGTCTTGCTTATAAGACAATTCTTGGTAACGATATTGATAAGAATAATCACGGCTATAAGTTACATATTGTATATGGAGCTTTAGCTGCACCATCAGAGAAAGCTTACAATACCGTTAATGATAGCCCAGAGGCTATTACATTATCATGGGAGATTTCAACAACTCCTGTTGAGGTTGATGGCTTTAAGCCAACAGCAACAGTTATTATTGACAGCACAAAGGTTGACGCTCAGAAGCTTAAGAAGCTTGAAGACATTCTCTTCGGTGCAGATGCTGGAGATGGTCCAAGACTTCCGCTTCCTGATGAAATAGTAACTCTCATGAAAGCAGCAGAATAATAAGAATATTATGATCATTTTTGACTCCGCTTGAAATATAGCGGGGTCTTTTTATTTAGGAAGGAGAATTTACGATATGTTAAAGATTACAAAAACATATGAAGATTGGAATGATACAGAAAGAACCGAGGACTTTTATTTTAATCTTACTGAGGCCGAGATTACAGAGCTTCAGATTGGTACAGTTGGCGGATTCGCAGAAACAATTGAGAAGATAGTTAATGCAAAGGACCAGTCTGAACTTATTAAGATTTTCAAGGAACTTGTTCTTATGGCATACGGTAAGAAATCAGCAGATGGTAAGAGATTCATGAAAGATGATGATACTAAGAAGGAATTTGTGGAGAATCCAGCTTATTCTATTATCTTCATGGAACTGGTATCAGATGCAGAAAAGGCTGCTGAATTCATTAACGGCATTATGCCAAAGAGTATTGATAAAGCCGAACTCCAGAAGAAAACTAATGAGTTAATGGCTAAGTATAACTAAGAAAAATCAGGGAGGTAAGAGATATGCTTCAGATAGTTGTTCCACCACCTTTAATAGAAGAATGGGATGAGTTGAGGGAAGAATTTGTATATCACGAATCTGGTAAGCCGTATGTGCTACAACTTGAACATTCTCTTATCTCACTTTCAAAATGGGAAGAAAGGCATTGTAAGCCATTCATATCATCAGAGAAAAACGAAGAAGAGAATCTGGATTACATCCGATGTATGACACTTACACCGCATGTTCCTGATGAAATATATGACCGCTTAACAAAAGAAAATATAAAAGAAATTTTAGACTACATTGAAGCTCCGATGACTGCCACTACTTTTTCAGATAGAGGGCCTAAAACCCCTAGCCGAGAAAAAGTGACCGCGGAGCTTATTTATTATTGGATGATTAAATGTCAGATACCTATTGAGTTTCAGAAATGGCATCTCAATAAGTTAATAACATTAATACGGGTTTGTGAAGTAAAAGATTCACCACCTAAGAAGCATAGTCAACGGGAATTACTTAATCATCATGCTGCTGTAAATGCAGCAAGACGAAAAGCACACACGAAAGGATGATTATTATGGAATTTTATGGAATTGATGTATCACATTATCAGGGAAATATAGATTGGAACGCAGTAGCTAAGACTGGTATTAATTTTGCATTTGTTAAGGCTGGCGGTTCTGAAGATGGAATTTATACAGAATCAATGTTTGAAAAGAATTATGCAGGAGCAAAAGCTGCCGGATTAAATGTAGGAGCCTATTATTTTCCAGGACCGAATTTTACATCAGAAGAAGCAGGAATCGCTGATGCCAGACGTTTCTTGGATATTATTTCTGGTAAGAAATTTGAAATGCCGGTTGCTATCGATTTGGAAGGTACTGAACCAGAAGATAAAGATGGTGCTACCGTAGCTACCATAGCATTTTGCAAGGTTATGGAAGCTGCTGGTTATTATGCAATGATTTATGGCGGCGACATATTCAGCTTCAAAGACCGCTTAAATCTTGATGGATTAGACGAGTTCGATAAGTGGGTTGCTAGATATGGCTCAGAACCACAGTATGTAAAGGAATATGGCATTTGGCAGTATTCATCAACTGATTATGTCGATGGTATTACAGAAAATACAGTTGATAAGAATGTGGCATACAAAGATTATCCATCGATTATTAAGTATTTAGGACTTAATGGGTTCACATCAGATGTTGTAGATGAACCAGAAGATGAGACTACAGATGAACCTGCTATTGAAGAGCCAGAAGAATCGTCAGATGAACCAGTCACTTATGTGATACAGTCTGGGGACACATTATCAGAAATCGCTGCAAGATACAATACAACGGTAGATGAACTGGTTGAATTAAATGGAATCGATAACCCAGATTTAATTTATCCCGGAAATGAAATCATTGTTAAGGCAGGTTCTTCGAGGGATGACGACTGTGATGTAGCATATCAGGTTAGACCTGGGGACACATTATCAGAAATCGCTGCAAGATACAATACAACGGTAGATGAACTGGTTGAATTAAATGGAATCGATAACCCAGATTTAATTTACCCTGACACTATATTAAAAATTAAATAATAAAGGTATAACTATGATTAGCTTCAGACAAAAGGGCGACTTTTCGAAGTTGAATAAATACTTTGAAAGGGTTAGAGAGGCTGCTCGAATCGGCGTATTAGACAAGTATGGTCGAGAGGGAGTGGCAGCCCTTGCGTCTGCTACACCTATAGACACAGGAGTAACCGCCAATTCGTGGTATTACGAGATAAATCGTCAAAATGGAAGTGTTTCAATCGAGTTTAAAAACTCAAATATAAACAATGGTGTTCCTATAGCAATAATTTTGCAATATGGACATGCCACTGGAAACGGAGGCTGGGTTCAGGGTCGAGATTATATTAATCCTGCTATCCAGCCTATTTTTGACACAATCGCAGATAACGCTTGGAGGGAGGTTACTAAAGCATGAGTAGCAAAGAAGTTGACGAGCGTGTCGTCGAAATGCGGTTTGATAATGCTCAGTTTGAGAAAAATGTTCAGACGAGTATGTCAACATTAGATAAGTTAAAAGCCAAACTTAATTTTAATGGTGTTTCTAAAGGTCTTGAAGATGTTGGAAATGCCACTAAAAAACTTGAGTTTTCAGGTGTGACTTCTGGTATAGAAGCAGTGCAGGCGAAGCTCTCAGCAATGGAAGTAATAGGTGTTACTGCATTGGCTAACATAACTAATTCTGCGGTTAATGCTGGAAAGAGAATTGCATCAGCTATAACCATTGACCCAGTTCGAGATGGTTTTAACGAGTATGAAACTCAGATGAACGCAGTTCAGACGATTCTGGCGAATACTCAGAAAGAGGGAACAAATGTAAAACAGGTTAATGCTGCGCTTGACCAGTTAAATACTTACGCTGATAAGACCATATATAATTTTACGGAGATGACACGTAATATCGGTACTTTCACAGCAGCAGGTGTTAAGTTGGATGCTTCCGTGTCGGCCATTCAGGGTATAGCCAATCTAGCCGCAGTGTCAGGTTCAACATCTCAACAGGCGTCTACTGCTATGTATCAGCTTTCACAGGCTTTGGCATCTGGTACAGTTAAACTTATGGACTGGAATTCAGTTGTTAATGCTGGCATGGGCGGTCAGGTATTTCAGGATGCATTAATAAGAACATCCGAAAAACTGGGAACTGGGGCACAAGCATATATTGATGCTGCTGGTTCATTTAGAGAATCACTGTCAAAGGGTTGGTTGACGACTGATGTTCTGACCGAGACTTTAGATATGTTTTCTACAGCTGCTGATACTGAAGAAGAATATGCAGCTGCTATTCAGAAGTTTGTTGATGAAGGATATTCAGAAGAACAGGCTATAGATATGGCCAATATGGCTAAAACTGCTGGTGAAGCAGCAACAAAGGTTAAGACATTCACGCAGCTTATAGACACACTCAAGGAGGCACTTGGTTCTGGCTGGACAACGACATGGCGATTAATAATTGGCGACTTTGAAGAGGCTAAGGAACTCTGGACAAATGTTTCAGATGTTCTTAGCAAGTTAATCAACAACGCTTCAGAGGCAAGAAATAAATTAGTAGAGGGAGTTATGTCTTTTAATCCTTTTACTAATATGCTTAATAAACTAGAGAATTCTGACGTTGGAAAAACTGTTAAACAGATAAATAATTTAGCAAATAGTCTCGAATATTATCAGAAAGTAGTAACTGATGTATGGAGAGGCGATTATAAGAATTCCGATACAGGACGATATGAATTGCTTGATGAAACCGGATATAATCATCAAGTTATACAGGATTTAGTTAATAAAGGTTATGAATACGAACTTACAGTAGAAGATGTGCAGGAATCAGAAGCTAAGTTTGCAGATTCATTAGGGGACTCTACTGAAGAAATTCAAAATGAATCTAAGCAATTGGCGAAGCTTTCAGATGAACAGTTAAGAAATGCTGGTTTGACCGATGACGAGATTTCTATGTATAGAGATTTGGAAAAACAGTCTGAGAAAACTGGCAAATCTATAGAAGAACTCATTAACGATATGAGCGCAAAGGATGGTAGAACTTTATTATGGGATGGACTTGGTAATATTGGAGAAACTCTCATAATTACATTTACAGCTATAAAGGACGCATTCTCTGAGATATTCCCAGCGCCATCCGTTGCTAAGATTTATGGCGTTATCGATGGATTTAATGCACTCACTGAAAAGATGAAAGAATTCAGTAGCACACATGCATACGATGTAGAGCAGACTTTCAAAGGATTGTTTGCAGTAATTGATATTGTGCGAATGGTTTTAAGTTCTGGTCTTACAGTTGCATTTAAAGCATTGAAAGGAATCCTTAGTGCATTTGATATAGACATCATTGAATTTACAGGTTATATAGGTGAAGCGCTTGTTAATCTTCGTAATTGGTTGAAAAATAATGATTACATCGAAAAATCTTTCAAGAAAGTAGGAGAAGGATTAAAAGTTGTAATCGACGGAATAAAGAAACTTTTAGATTATCTTGGTGAGTCACCTAAGATTCAAAAGTTTATAGATACAATTAAGAATATTGACCTTTCAGAAGCTGGCGAATTTATTATAGCTGGATTGAAGAAAGGGTTGTCTATAGGTTTATCTATTATTCCAGATACAATGAAAGAGATAGCTGATAAATTGTTATCTAAATTCAGAGAAGTTCTTGGCATTCATTCACCTTCAAAAGAAACTGAAGCTGATGGTGAATATTTGGTAGAGGGTCTGATCAATGGTATCAAAAACTCATCATCGAAAGTTTGGGATACTATAAAGACATTTGGCTCAGATATATTGGGCAAATTCAAAGAAATAAAACTCGGAGACAGTATCAGTAAGATCGTTTCTGCTGGTGCTGGTGTTGGTATGCTGTTAGTCGCTAATAAATTAGCTGAGGCAGCTGATAGACTTACATCACCTTTAGCTGTAATGGAGTCAATTTCTGATGCAATAGAGGGCGTTGGTAAGGCTATGAAGAAAAACCTTAAAGCCTCTGCGTTGGAAAAGAAAACAAAAGCAATACAGAATGTTGCGTTGGCAGCATTAATGCTAGCTGGAGCAGTGCTCATCTTTTCTAAAGTAGATCCAGATAGATTGTGGCAATCTGTTGGGGCTATGATTGTATTATCAGTAGCGTTAGCCGGAATAGCAATTGCTATGGATAAGTTTTCTAAATCTGCTGTTGAGTTTGATGGAGAAAGCAAGAGTTTCAAACTTGACGGATTGAAAACAGCAATGCTTAATCTCGGAATAGCATTATTATTAATGGCAGCAACAGTTAAAATACTTGGTTCCATGGACTCTGATAAATATACACAAGGTATGCTTGGAATAACCGCACTTGTTGGTGCAATGATTCTTGTTATGGCTGCTATGGGGACTGTAGTAAAATCTGACCAGGGTAAAGCATTAAAACAGGCTAACAAAATATTTAAGCAGATGGCAATTACAATGTTATTAATGGTTGCTTCAGTATCAGTATTAGGTTCAATGAATACTGATAAATATTTTCAAGGTATGTGTGGAATAGTTGCTATAGCTGGAATTTATATACTTTTAATAGTTGCACTTATGAAAGTGACAAAAATAGGCAAAGAACAGCAGATAGCTAAACTGAGTGGATTACTTATAGCCATATCATCAGCAATGCTATTAATGTGCGTGGTCGCTAAGATTGTCGGAAACATGACAATTAATGAAATTGCTGGCGGCGTTGGAATGATGGTGGTATTTATAATATTCATAAATTACCTAGTTAAAGCCACACTCATATGCAAGGAACAGCAGATAGCTAAACTGAGTGGATTACTTATAGCCATATCAGTATCAATGTTGTTGATGTGCCAAGTTGCCAAGATTGTTGGAAATATGACCACTAATGAGATTGTTGGTGGTATTGCAATGATGGCAGTATTTATAATTTTTATTGATCTCTTAGTTAAAGCCACACTCATATGTAAAGAACAGCAAATAGCTAAACTTAGTGGATTATTAATAGCTATATCATTATGCATGGCTGTAATGGCTGGTGTTTGTCTTGTTCTTGGTTTGCTCCAGCCAGATAAGCTGAAGCAGGGTGTAGCAGCAATCGTTGTATTTGGTGTTGTTATTGGCGCGTTAATAAAAGTAGTAGCAAGTGCAAAGAAAATAGACAAGAATGCCGGTGGAGCGATTTTAGCAATAGCCGTAACAATAGCCGTAATGGCGGCTGCTGTAACTGTTTTATCGTTGCTAAAACCTGAAAAGATAGCTGGCGCTACAGTTTGTCTTGGTATACTTATGGGATTGTTTGCGCTTATTGAGCGAAATGCTTCTTATATAAAGAAAGCAACTGGTTCACTTATAGTAATGGCTGTAATAATTGGGTTACTTGGCGGTTTGCTTATTGGAATATCATTTATACCGACAGAAAGAGCGCTAGTTGCGGCAGGAGCCATATCGTTAGTGCTTTTAAGTTTATCAGGCGCTATGTATCTTATAAGTAAAGCTGGAAATATATCAATTAAGGCTGTGGCTGCTTTAGCAATGATGGCTGCGGTAGTTTTATCTTTAGCTGCACTTATTCAGGTACTAACGTCATTTAATGTAGATGCTAGTCTGATGGGTAGTTTGCTATTACTCGCAGGATGCTTGATATCTATAGGTGCCGCCGTAATGGTTATGAATAATTGTGTTGCAGGTGCTGCTGCATTAGTAGTAGTTGCCTTAGCCTTATCAGTATTCTTACCAGTGTTGCAGCAACTAGGTTCAATGTCATTAGGAGAGATTGGTGTTGCATTATTAGCATTGGCTGGTTCATTAGCGGTTCTTGGATTAGCAGGTTTATTGCTTGGTCCAGTTGTCGCGCCAATGATTGGTATAGCAGGAGCTATTGCATTACTAGGCGTAGGATGCTTAGGAGCTGGTGCAGGATTACAAATGTTTACACAAGGTCTTACAACATTGGTTATGTTAGGACCAGTAGCTATACAAGCATTTACTGCAACAATACAGGCTTTTATAACATTAATTCCTACAATAATTACTACAATTGTTACATCGCTTGTGACTACATTTACAACATGTATTCCAATGATTGTAGAGGGTGCATTGCTACTTATTACATCATTATTAACATCAATAGCAGAGCATCTGCCAGAGATATTAGCTGCTGGAATATCTATAATCATGACATTGTTAACCGGCATAAGAGACAATATAGGTCAGATAACAGAAATTGTAATAGATATAATCATTAATTTTGCAGAAGCAATAGCTAATAAATTACCAGACATAATTCAGTGTGGCGTTGATGTATTCTTTGCATTTCTTGACGGATTTTCAGACGCCATCGCGAATAATGGCGAACGATTGAGAGAATCACTTAAGAAATTGGTTGATTCGATTATTACAGGAATAAAAGGATTCTTAGGTATTCATTCACCATCCACTGAATTTGAAGAAATCGGCGAATTTTCAATAGCCGGTCTTATTAAAGGATTTGGTAATAAGGTTGGAGACGCGGTTGAGGCGGTTGGAAAGTTAGCATCCAAACTTGTCGGCAAAGTCAAAGAGAAGTTTTCTGACATGAAAGAAAAAGGACAACAGCTTTGTCAAAAAATCAAAGACGGTTTTGAAGAAAAAGCACCTAAGATTGTGTCATGTGTCGGCGATACTATGAAAAAGGCTGGTAAGAAAATACAGGAAGCTAAAAACGATTTTAAGACATGGGGTAAAGATGCAATGGAAGGTCTTAGGAATGGAATGGAGTCTGCTAAAGATAAAATCAAATCTACAGTTGGCGGTATAGCAACTGATATAGGTGCAAAATTCAAAGATGTTCTTGGCATCCATTCGCCGTCCAGAGTATTTAAACAATATGGTAAATACATAGATTTAGGACTTGTGAATGGTATAAAAACTTTCTCATCTAAAGTGTATGACACTGCCAAATCTGTTGGTTCAGATACAATAGACGGAATGAGTTCAGCTATATCAAAGATATCAGAACTTATAAATGGTGATATGGATATGCAACCAACTATAAGACCTGTCGTGGATTTGTCGGATGTTCAGACAGGTGTTGGAGCGATAGCAGCTATGATGCCTACAGGAGGTACTATAGGTATTTCTGGAGGCTTTAATACAGTTGCTACAATGATGAATCGTAATCGTCAAAATGGAAATAATGATGAAGTTATTTCGGCTATTAACAAACTTGATAAGAGTTTAAATGGTCTTTCTAAACCAATATACAACGTTGGTGGAATAACATATGATGATGGAAGTGCAGTATCTGATGCTGTACAGGAATTAATAAGAGCAGCTAGAATAGATAGGAGGTCATGATATGGCTAGCGTATCAGGTTTGACTATAAAACGACAGACTGGCAGTAGCGCATATTATGCTACATGGGATTTTGACAGTTCCATATCACAGTCTACTGGTGGCGGAGTCAATGAAGGTGACTGGGTCACAATTAACGATGGTGCAACTTGGTATAATGGAGTAGAAATAGCTGATTGGTGTTTTAGCGAGACATGGATGGTTATTCAGGTATCCGGAGACAGAGCTGTACTTGGTGAAAATCAGGGTGGAGGCCATGACATACAAAGCCCGATTAATGTTAACGATTTGAGTGGTGGAAGTGGTGAATCTACTGAAACTATAACTGACACATTAGAGAATTATGATGTGCAATGGTATTATGATACTGGAGATGACATATGGTTTGAAGGCTCATCCGATTCGCCAACATCTACTCATTCGGTATACTCGTCACCACCTAGCAATGCGCTTAGAATCAAAGTCAAGGTTACCCCAGTATCAAAGACTTATACAGTTAACGATAATGAGACATCCTATTGGACAGGCGAGGCAAATGAAGAAGAGTTTTCATTGGCTGGAGACCCTCCTGAAACTCCAAAGACACCTACAACTGAAATTGAAAAATTAAAGTTAACAGCGTCTATAGAAAACATATCAGATCCAAGAACGGACCAGATAGAATTTGAAGTATTCAACGATTTAGTTAAAGTTAATAGCACAATCGTTGATGTAAAGTTATGTATGGCTTCTATGTCTACAAATGTAATAGCTGGCGGAAAATACCGAGTTAGATGTAGAGCCATCAATCTTTATTACTCATCTAAGATATATGGAGAGTATTCAGAATTTACAAGTGAGCTATTAACTATACCTGCGCCAGTTACTAATGTCGTTGCTTCGGCTGATAGTAAAACATCAGTTGTATTAGATTTTGACAAATCTTCCACAGCGACGGGGTATAAAATTGAATATGTTACGAACCGTGATTACTTTGATACATCATCACAAACCAGTTCATTATCTGTAACGACTAACAGAGCGCATGTTATAGGACTTGATACTGGTAAAGAATGGTTTTTCAGAGTTGCTGCTACGAATAGTAAAGGAGATTCAGAGTGGAGTGATATTGTTTCATTAACAATAGGCTCTGCTCCAGCAGCTCCTACAACATGGTCATCTACAGCTACAGCTATCGTAGGTGAACCATTGAATTTATATTGGGTACACAATGCAAAAGATAATTCAAGTCAAACATTTGCTCAGGTAGAGATTGATGTTAATGGAACTGTTAAAACTTATACTCAAAAGAATAGTACAGATGAGGAAGAAAAAGATAAAACGAGTTCTTTCTCTATAAATACTTCTCAGTATACAGAAGGAACAGTATTAAAATGGCGAGTTAAGACGGCTGGAGCAACAAATGAATATGGTCCATGGTCAGTACAGAGGCAGGTAAATATTTATGCTCAACCTACATTAGAACTTGGACTCACTAATGCATCAGGTGTTTCCGTAGAAACAATATCAGCATTTCCGTTTTATATTTCAGCAGTTACAGGACCGAAAACTCAGTCTCCAATAGGCTATCATCTCACTATAACAGCCGAAGAATCTTATACCACAGTTGATGCTGTTGGAGAAGATAAGATTGTCAATTCTGGAGATGATGTATATTCACAGTACTTCGATATATTTACAAGTTTGAAAGCTGAGATATCAGCATATAACATAGCTATAAAAAACGGTATGCATTACACAATTACATGTGTTGCATCAATGAATTCAGGTTTGTCTGTACAAAAAACATTATCATTTAATGTTGCATGGGATGCTATAAAGTACAAACCTAATATCTCAATAAGTGTGAATAAGAAAAATTTCACAGCTTATCTAAGACCTTATTGTCTTGACATGAATAATAAAGAAACAGATAAGGTCATAATATCAGTATTTCGTCGTGAATTCGATGGTTCATTCACTGAAATAATCTCAAATATTGAAAATAACAAAAATACATATATTACTGACCCTCATCCAGGTCTGGATTATGCAAGATATAGGATTGTAGCAACAGAAAAATCTACGGGAACTATTAGTTACTATGATGCTCCTGGATATCCAATAGGATGCCGTTTTGCGGTGATTCAATGGGATGAAAAATGGAGAAATCTTGAAAATGCTACAGTTGACGCACAGGAACAAACACCATGGACTGGCTCTTTGTTGTTACTAAAGTACAATCTTGATGTTAGTGACAGTAATGCTCCAGATAAATCTCTTGTTGAATATGCTGGTCGAAAGCACCCAGTATCTTACTATGGAACACAGTTAGGAAGTACATCAACATGGAGTGTAGAGATACCAAGGAATGATAAAGATACTTTATATGCAATAAGAAGACTCTCAACATGGATGGGAGATGTATATGTTAGAGAACCATCAGGAAGCGGATATTGGGCTAGTGTAACAGTAAGTTATGATATAAAGCATACTGAATTAACTATACCAGTATCATTAACAATTACAAGAGTAGAAGGAGAAAAGTAATGATTGATTGGCATGAGTCGATGGAACAGACCTTTGAGTATTACGTTGTCGATCCAGGGACTTGGAAAGACAAACAGAAACTTGATACGGTCAAACCGGGTTCAACAATTAAGCGCGATTCAAAGTCTGATACGTTGGGTTCAGCATCAATTAAAATTACGGGTCTGGTAGGAGAGTGTTATATAAGGGCATATCTTATAGCAATTCAAAATGGAGTTACTTATAAAGAGCCTTTAGGAACATTTCTTGTCCAGACCCCTTCTTCTTCATTTGATGGAAAGGTAAAAAGTGTCACATTAGACGCTTATACGCCTTTAATAGAGCTGAATGAAAACCCTCCAGCTCTTGGATATTTCACACCAAAGAAATCAAATACTATGGATGAAGTATACAGACTGGCTAGGGATAATTGTAGGGTTCCAGTGGTGCCGTCAAAGTCTGATAAAGTGTTATATTCAGATTTTGTTGCAAACACCAGTGATACTTGGCTTACATATTGTAAAGATTTGGCCGCAAATGCTGATTATGAACTTGGATTGGATGAGATGGGGAGAATTATATTTCCCCCAACCCAAGAATTAGAGTCATTGCAGCCAGTGACAACATATAACGATGATAATAGTTCGATATTGTTACCAAGTATAACAATGGAGCATGATATATATGGAATACCTAATGTTGTCGAAATAGTGTACTCAAACGATAATGACTACTATTATTCACGAGTAGTAAACGATGATGTAAATAGCCCTACTTCTACGGTTAATAGAGGAAGAGAAATTATACATAGAGTTACTGATTTGAACTTAGCAGGTATCCCAACAAATGCACAAGTTGATGAATATGCTGAGAAGCTTTTAAAGTCACTATCTACAGTAGAATATACAATCACATATACGCATGGTTATTGCCAGACTCGTTTAGGCGATTGTGTAAGACTGAATTACAAAGCTGCTGGATTGATTGATGTAAAAGCAAAAGTTATATCGCAATCAATAACTTGTGAATCTGGTTGTCCAGTTGAAGAGACTGCCAAATATACTAAAAACTTATGGAGGTGAGCGTTGTAATGCCATTAAGCGAAAATCTTAAAGACCAATTTGCCAAAATGGTTAATGCAGGCAATCCCAAGGAGAACACAGACAATACTGTGTATGGTACTGTTAAAGTTTATTCAGATGGCACAAAGGCAGTAGTGTTAGACGGTTCAAATATTGCAACTCCGTTTGAAACCGTTACAGACGCCGAAGATGGCGATAGAGTAACAGTGACAATCCGGAATCACAAAGCAGTTGTTACTGGTAATCTTAGTTCACCAGCTGCTAGAACTGATGCTGTTAAAACCAACAGCGAGAAGATTGGAGAATTCAACACAGTACTCTCTAATAAAGTTGATACCGATGAACTTGATGCTCAGGTAGGCAGAATCGATACCCTTGAATCAGATAACGCTACAATTAAGCAGAAATTAACTGCATCTGAAGGCGAATTTAAGGAAATAAAAACCAAACAGCTTGAAGTTGAGGAAAAAGTCACAGCAGCTGAAGCAGAAATTAAAACAATAAAGAGTGATAAAATCGATGCTACGGTTGTCGAGTCTGAGTATACAAAGACTAAAGTTTTTGATGCGTTAGCCGGTACTGTTGGTACATTAAACGGTGACTTTTCGAACTTCAAGAATACGACAACAGAAAAACTTGATGCTCATAAAGCTGACATAGACGAACTGAATACCAAGAAACTTAATTCTGAAGATGCAGATTTGAAATACGCCAATATTTATTTTACTAATATTGGTACGGCTGCAATGGAGCATTTTTATGCACAGTCAGGTCTTATTAAGAATGTAGTAGTTGGTGACCAGACAATCACTGGAGAGTTAATCGGTGTCACAATCAAAGGTGATTTAATTGAGGGTAATACAGTTGTCGCAGATAAGCTTGTCATAAAAGGTGAGGACGGACTGTATTATAAGTTAAATACAGATGGCATTACCACTGAGACTGAACAGACTGATTATAACAGTATTAACGGACAAGTAATCAGAGCCAAATCAGTAACAGCATCTAAAATAGACGTTAAAGATTTGGTAGCTTTTGATGCAACCATTGCCGGATTCAAAATAGATGACAACGCCATACATTCTATAGGAAAAGAATCAGCGACTAGCGGAGTTCGTGGTATATATCTTGGAAAAGACGGTCAAATGGCTGTCGGCGACGGTAATCATTATATTAAATATTATAAGGATACGGACGGTAGCTTCAAACTTGCAATATCTGCCGAGAGTATGGAGTTTAGTTCGGGAACCAGTGTTAAAGACGCAATCGATAATATTAACAATAAAGTTGATGATATTAAGTCGATAAAAAACACAACTGTAACTTATCAGGTAGGGGATAGCAATACAAAAGCTCCTACTGGCACTTGGAGTCCAAACATTCCATCAGTACCTGTTGGAAAATATTTATGGACAAGAACAGTGTTCACATATTCAGACGATACGATAAGCACGTCATACGGTATAAGCTCTATGGGCGCTAAAGGTGATCAAGGTATACCTGGTACGAATGGTCAAAATGGAAAAAGTATAGGTTCAGTTATTAATTATTATCTGGCTACAAATGCTAATACAGGAGTTACTGCTAGCACATCAGGTTGGACAACCACTGTACAATCTGTATCTGCCAGTAAAAAATATTTGTGGAATTATGAGATTGTTAAGTATACTGACGGAACAATAGCAAGTACGACGGCACCTTGCGTAATTGGAAGTTATGGTGATACTGGAGAAGCTGGAAAGAATTTTAATTGGAATTTGATTAAATATGATTATATAGAAGCAATGGCAGCTGAAATTGATAAGAGCGAATATGTTAAGAGCGGAAAAGTAATATGTGAAGGCGATAATATTAATTCCGGGTTTAAGATTGATTCTGCTGATTGTTACGAACCATCTACTCAATATATTCTTAGTGGATATATTACGGTAATCAGTAAGACATGTAATAATTTGTATTTTTATAATGGCAAGAATCATGTATTTATTTCTTTATCAATAGATGGCAGGAATTATTCAACACCATTTAACGAATTAATAGCCGCAAATTCAATATTAAACGATGGTAAATCACATTATTTTGAACTAAGATTTCAAACGGCTACAGATATACCTGATGATACAGTTGTCTCTTATACATATATACAGCTTAATAAATCGAATACTACGAATATTAGATATCAAATTGCCGGATTGAAACTTGAAAAAGGAACGGAAGCTACTGATTGGTGTCCAGCTCAGGAAGACCTTAAGGGCGAAAAAGGCGATACTGGAGCTACAGGAAAAGGTGTTAAGTCTACCGCTATAACATACCAAGCAGCAGCAAACGGTACGACTGTTCCAACTGGTACATGGGTAGCATCACCACCAACAACCACATCAGCATTACCTTATATGTGGACTCGAACTATTATTACATATACTGATAATACAACATCCACTTCATATAGTATTGGTTCTACTCCAGAAGGAATACAGGTTGGTGGAAGGAATTTGTTAACCGGTTCTGCAGGTTGGACTAAAGCCAATCCAGCAAAAAGTACAAATGCACCAGATGGCTATGTATATATTGGTGGAAGAGTATATCTTGAAAATGGTAAGACATATACTTTGCAAGCTGTTAGTGATTCCGTATGGGCTACAGAACATGGCGATCGAACTGGTAAAGCAACAATATGGATTCATGGTTTATTAGGAGATGATTTTCACAGAGTTTTTTGTGGAGATGGTATAACATCGGGACGATATACATGGACATTTGTTCATACATCAGCTACTCAGAATTGTGAAATAAGAATCAACGGTTATAGTAAAATTACAAGCTTCTGGGACATTAAGATTGAATCGGGAAATAAAGCTACAGACTGGACACCAGCACCTGAAGATGTTAATTCAGCTATAAACAATGTCAATTCTAAATTCGGAAGTTATTACACTAAAACAGAATCTGATTCCAAGATAACTAAAACAAAAAATGATATAACACAGTCAGTATCCACGACATATCAGAGAAAAGATGCTATGGGTAACTATTATACAGCTGCTCAGACTGATGCTGCTATAAAAACCCGTGGCGATGATATTGAGCTGAAAGTTAATGGAATTCAGATTGGTGGCGTAAATAGATTTGTAAAAAGTACTGCCACCAAAAACAAATACTTAACAGCCACTGGCGAAATAATGGACGGCGGTAATTACTGGGATTTAACGGATTACATTGATGTGTCAAAATGGAATGATTATATAGCAAGCGGATGGACTAACCTGGGAAATTCACCGGCTACTTGTTTTTATGACAGCAATAAAAAGTTTATTAGCGGAGTAGCAGATAAATCCACAGGAGTTAGAGGCTCTTTGGTTGTTCCTTCTAATGCTACATATATGCGTTTTAGCTTCGCACATGTAGACACAGATAGCCTGAAAATAGAAAAGGGTACAAAAGCTACAGATTATTCTCCAGCACCAGAGGATGTTGATTCGACTATAAACAATGTAAAGGAAAGTACTAATCAATATATCACAGATATCTCTGACAGCTTGGGAAAAACAGAAGAAAAATTAGCCGATTTGGAATCCAATACCAACGCCACCCTTAAATTATGCGTAAAAGAAGATGAAACTGGACGCCTAAAGTCTATGATAGAAGCCATTGCCGATACTATCAACATCACGGCAAAAGGTGGATTGAATCTTACTGGTAATAGATTCAGTGTAAGTAGTACGAATCTTACCATTACTAAAGATGGCAGTATGACATGTAAGAATCTTTCGGTTACAGGTGGAAATATTAATATCGAAGCAGACGATTATCAAACTGGTAAAATATCAACTCATGCTAATTGGTATACGTCGTCATTATCGCCATTTGGGCTAACTGCTACTGGGCGATTTAACAATGCTACATATTCCAACTCTGGAATAGAGTTTGCAAGAAATGGGACATCTGAAAGTGTTATTGTCATAGGGTGTAACAGTGAAGTTGATGATATTGGAATATATGCTAACAGTGCAAGAATAACATCGCAATTAACTATACCAGTCGGATATAACAAGTTAAATCAGCGTGCAACCACATCAGCAAATAGTATTCAAGCGTTTAATTATGCATGGACAATAAACGGTACGGGATTATTTATACTTAATGCTGGAGTCTGGACTGATACCACTGATGATTATGGAACCACTAATTGTGCTATCTATGTCAATGGAGCATGTGTTGTAGCAAATACTCATCGATATGGTGAAAGTTCAAATTCAGTAGAATTAGATGCCGGTGCAACATTTGTATACTGGTTCGTGAACGCTAATAATCAGAAAGTGCTATTACAAGCAGGCTCAACAAAAACAGGAAACAAAACACTCACATACACTGTTCAAGGCTTATTCGGCTTGGCGGTAACTTAAAAAGAAAAGGAGATTAATATTATGTTAGAAACAAGAAGCGATATTACATTATCAGGAACAAGCTACATCGAAAAAGCTGTAGCTGGAGCAGAAACAAAGATGAGAACAGATGTTGTTTATCTCACAGCAACAATTAACTCAGGCAGCATCAGTTATTCAGTGAATAAGACTATTCAGGACAAGGATACTTATTTGAAGAATAAAGAATCATGTGATAAAGATATAGCAGAATTTGAAGCTACAGTAATGAGCTACATACAGCAGGCATAAGGAGAAATTCAAAATGGATTTGACATTAGGCGAAATAAGAGATAAGTATAAGGTTTTTGTAGCAATATCTTCAAAAAAGCTCCCAATAAAGTTGTCATACGCAATTTCGAAGAATCTTTCAGTATTAGAAAAAGAAGCAAACTTAATTGATGATAATCGTATAAAGTTGGCAGAGGCTTATGCTGAAAAGAATCCTGACGGAACTCCAATTATTGATGAGAATAAGTGCTATGTTATTAACGAAGCAGCATTACCAAGTCTTAATAAAGAAATTGCTGAGTATTATCGAACCGTAACCAGTATCGATATTTGCAAAGCTAATATTAAAGAACTTGATAAGCTTGAGGACTCAAGATACGATGCTCTTAGCCCAGCAGAGATATCAGCATTGGATTTTATGCTTGAAGATATTATAGAAAATTAAAGAGGGATGATAAATGAAGAATGTTTTGTTTCAGACATACATAATTATCTTATCGACAGCAATGCCGACATTAATGGGATATATTGTATGGTTATTACAGCGTCAGAAAAAAGATAGGGACGCCAACAGCAAAGGCACTATGCTGCTCCTAAGAGTTCAGTTGATAGAGTATCATGACAAATATATGAAGTTGGGTGAAATTCCATCTTATGCATATTCGAACTTTTGCGAAATGTATGATGCTTATCACAATCTTGGAGGGAACGGTATGGCTACAAAAATGTATAAAGAGATAGAAGAACTCCATCTCAAATGTAAGGAGGAAAAATCATGAAGAAGATGAGTAATAAAACTTATGATGTACTTAAGTGGATTGCAATGATTGGTTTACCAGCACTTATTACTTTTTATGGTATTGTTGGTGCTACTTGTCACATCCCGTATACAGATGCAGTGCTTACAATTGCGGGTGCGTTTGATGCAATGATGGGAACGATGCTTGGTATATCATCAAGTAAGTACAACAAGGATAATAATACAACTGAACAGTAGATTATCAGGGGGCGTGCATACAACATGCCCTCTTATTTTTACCTAGGTTAAAACTCCGTACATAGGTTACATAGAAATTCATTAATATTACTTCCAGAACGGAGGTGAATTCAAAATGGAACAAGACATACACGAATACCCAGAATTCTCTGGTAAGAATGTCCCTGTAAAAGAAGTAGCAAGACTGATGGGTAAAGACCAACAATTTATTCGACAGGGAATCATACGAGGTATATTACCAATAGGGGTTGCTTTTAAAAAGAAAATCGTAGATTCAAAATGGAACCAGGAAAAAGAATCTACGCAGTATGACTTTTATATAAGTCCTAAATTATTATGGGAATACACAGGCATATTATATAAAGAAGAATAAATTACACGGGAAGGACAGGGTATAAATCTTGTCCTTTTTATTTTGTTGTGATAAAATGTTGAGTGCAATTGTAATATATAATATGTTCTGAATCAATGTGGTTATGTGTGAGAAAGACGCATTACAAGACGCATTTGATTTGTAGGTGTGATAATATCAGGCATCAGAACTAAATGTTACAATTAGAAGGGAAATGGGCAGAGATATTGATGGTGCCTGTGGACAGTTAAGGAATAAGTATATGGAGGATGTTGATGAAAGCAACGGCGATTACTGATATAGGCAAGACGCGTGCCGTTAATCAGGATTATATATATACATCTGTTGACAGGGTTGGATGCCTGCCTAATCTGTTTATTGTAGCAGATGGAATGGGCGGTCATAAAGCTGGTGATACAGCTTCACGTTTTACAGTTGAAACTATTAAAACTCTTATTGAACAGTCACAGGGAAAAGATGCGATATCCATTATTAATGATTCGGTTAAGATGGTTAATGGTCTGCTTTTACAGAAGGCATCTGAATCAGAGGATTACTATGGTATGGGAACAACTCTTGTTATCGCAACCATATTTGATAATGTATTAAGAGTTGCTAATGTAGGAGACAGCAGATTATATGTAATAGATGACAATGATATAACTCAGATAACAAGAGATCATTCACTTGTTGAAGAGATGGTTCTTGCAGGAAAGTTAAGTAAAAGCGAGGCAAGAACACATGCCAGAAAGAATGTCATAACAAGGGCAATCGGAGGAGAGGAACAAGTCGAACCAGAGATGTTTTCAATTGATCTTAAAGAAAACAGTAAGGTTCTTATGTGTTCTGATGGTCTTACTAATATGCTTGAAGATGCAGAGATATTAAGCATTGTAAGGAACAATTCCGATATAGAAGATGCAGCGAGAATGCTTATTGACAGAGCGAATGAGAATGGCGGTAAGGATAATATTTCAGTTATAATTGTAGAACTGTAAGTGAAAGGGATAGGTTATGTTAAGAAAAGGAATGTTTTTAGCTGACAGATACGAGATAATCGAGCAGATTGGCACAGGCGGAATGTCAGATGTTTACAAAGCAAAGTGCCATAAACTCAACAGATATGTTGCTATTAAGGTAATGAAGTCTGAGTTTAGTGAAGACAAGACATTTGTATCTAAGTTCAGGGCAGAGGCACAGTCTGTAGCAGGATTTACACATCCTAATGTAGTTAATGTATATGATGTCGGTGATGAGAACGGAGTATATTATATTGTAATGGAGCTTGTAGAGGGCATAACTCTTAAGAAATACATAGAAAAGCGTGGCAAAATACCTTTTAAAGAAGCTGTAAGCATTGCAATTCAGGTTGCTAACGGACTTGATGCAGCACATAAGCATAATATTGTACACAGGGATATTAAGCCACAGAATATTATTATATCTAAGGAAGGCAAGGTCAAGGTAACGGACTTTGGAATTGCCAAGGTTGCTTCATCAAGTACAATTAATTCGTCATCAACAATGGGTTCGGTTCATTATATTTCACCTGAGCAGGCAAGAGGTGGATATTCTGATGCGAGAAGTGATATATACTCTCTTGGTATAACAATATTTGAGATGCTGACAGGTACAGTACCGTTTGATGGTGACTCTACAGTTGCAGTAGCAGTACAGCATATTCAGGATGAGATACCTGCACCATCTACGGTTGTAGCGGATATACCATTAAGTATAGACAGAATTGTTATTAAATGTACACAGAAGAAACCTGACAGAAGATATCAGACAGCAGCAGAACTTATAACAGATCTTAAAAAAGCTCTTGTAATGCCAGATGAAGATTTTGTTAAGATGGCTCCGGCTTATGCAGCAGCAGGAGTGGCAGCTACAGCTTCATCTGATACAGAAGAAGTTAATGCTGGTGAGAATGATGATGCATTATCAGATGATGATATTTTTCTGGAAGATGATGAAAATGAAGATTCAGATAATGAATTACAGGAAGACGATGAGGATGTAGATATTGATGATGAGGATAATGACAAGCTGGATTTAATTATGAAAATAATTGGAATAGGAATAGCTGTTATTATACTTATTGTTACAATATTTGTTATTGTTAAGCTTGTTGGAAGCACTAAGTCACCTAAGAATGAAAATACAGAAACTGTATCAACTACTGAAGAGACGGTATCAACAGCAAATTCCAAGGATACAGTTACAGTTCCTAAGGTTGAGGGCATGACTAAGGATGCAGCTGTTAAGGCACTTAATGATGTCGGACTTGGATATAAGCAGGTTGTACAGAGCTCTAAGACAGTGGCTAAGGATACTGTAATTTCACAGGGAACTAAGGCAGGTGCCAAGGTGGCAAAGAATACACAGATTATTCTTACTATAAGTGGTGGGGAAGAAGTTGTTAATACAACAGTTCCATCTGTTACAGGGGAATCAGAATCTGATGCAAGAGAAAAACTGGAATCAGCAGGATTTAAGGTTTCGGTTGATTATGACTACAGCAGCACTGTTGATGAAGGCAAAGTAATTAAGGCTTCTCCATCAGGAAGTGTGGCACAGGGAACAACAGTTACAATTACAGTAAGCCGTGGAAAGCAGATTAAGAATGTTACAATGGCTAATCTTGTAGGAAAGACTGAGTCAGAAGCAAGACAGTGGCTTGAAAATAACGGACTTAAGGCTAATGTTTCTTATACAACATCTAGCGGAACATATGGATATGTAGTTTCAAGTGATTACTCAGAAGGTACTTCTGTTCCAGAAGGAACAACAGTTACAGTTACAGTAAGCCATAAGCATGAAGAGCAAACAAAGGCTACGGAACCAACAAAGGCTACAGAGTCAACAAAGGTTACAGAAGCAACAAAGGCTACAGAAGCAGCACAGAATTAATCAGGTATAATTATTTATATGCAGGGAAAGATAATTAAGGGTATCGCTGGTTTCTACTATATACATGTAGAAACCAGCGGTATTTATGAATGTAAGGCAAAAGGGATATTCAGAAACCGACACATTAAACCACTGGTTGGTGATAATGTGGAGATAGAAGTTATTGATAAGGATAATTTCAAAGGAAATGTGGTGGACATCCTTCCAAGAAAGAACGAACTTATAAGACCGGCTTCTGCCAATATTGACCAGGCAATGGTTATATTTGCAGTAAAGACGCCAGAACCTAATTTTAATCTGCTTGATAAATTCATTCTTATGATGAATTATCAGGATGTTCCGACCGTTGTATGCTTTAATAAGGAAGAACTGGCGGATGATGAATATAAGAATGAATTAAAGAAGAAATACGAAGGCTGTGGCTGTGAGTGCATATTCATAAGTGCAAAGAATAATATTGGCATTGACAGGGTAATGGAAGTGCTGAAAGGAAAGACTACAGTGCTTGCAGGTCCATCAGGAGTTGGAAAGTCGACACTTACCAATCTGCTTATACCGGACATGGAAGAGCAGGGAGAAGTCAGCCAGACAGGAGAAGTAAGCAGGATAGGCCGAGGAAGGCATACTACAAGACATTCCGAGATATACAATGTATGTAAGCAAACATATATATGTGATACTCCGGGATTTACATCACTTAATCTTCCGGATGTTGAGAAAGAAGATTTAAGATTTTACTTTGAAGAGTTTGTACCATTCGAAGGAAAGTGCAGATTCAATGGCTGCATGCATGTAAGCGAACCGGGATGTGCGGTAAAACAGGCAGTTGAAGACGGAATTATCAATTATGACAGATATAAGTCATATACAGATATATTTGAAGAAATAAAGAACAAGAAGAAGTACTAAATGTACTTGAAAACAGAAAGGTTGTTAATTATGAGTGGTTTAAAGAAAATTTTGTCACCATCAATATTATCGGCAGACTTCAAGAAATTAGGAGAAGAGCTTGAAACGATTGATAAGGCAGGAGCTGAATATGTTCATGTAGATGTTATGGATGGACTTTTTGTAAAGAGTATTTCATTCGGAATGCCAGTTATTAAGTCAGCAAGAAGTGCGACTGACAAGGTTTTTGATGTACATCTTATGATTGAAGAGCCTATAAGATATATAGAAGATTTTGTTAAGGCAGGAGCTGATATAATTACAGTACATGTTGAAGCGTGTAAGGATGTTGTTGCTACATTAGAAAAGATTAAGGAATGTGGTGTAAAAGCAGCTATAACACTTAATCCACCGACACCGGTATCAGCAATTGAGCCTTATCTTGATAAGGTAGATATGGTTCTTGTAATGAGCGTTAATCCGGGATTTGGGGGACAGAAGTTCATACCGGAATCACTTGATAAAGTAAAAGAAATAAGAACTTTATTAGATGCTAAAGGACTTGATACAGATATTGAGATAGATGGTGGAGTGAATGCCGGAAATCTTGCATCAATTCTTGAGGCAGGTGCTAATGTAATAGTAGCAGGTTCAGCAATCTTTTCTGGAGATGTAGCTGATAATGTTAAGAAGTTTAAAGAAATAATGGGCGCGTGGTAAAACCACACGCCCATTATTATTATACATTGAATCTGAAAAGGATTACATCGCCATCTTTAACGACATATTCTTTACCTTCCATTCTTACAAGACCTTTCTCTTTGGCTCCGTTATATGAACCACAGTCAAGTAAATCCTGATAGTAAACAACTTCTGCTTTAATGAAGCCTCTTTCGAAATCACTGTGAATCTTTCCGGCAGCCTGCGGAGCTTTAGTTCCCTTAGTGATTGTCCATGCTCTGGTTTCTGTCTCGCCTGCTGTTAAGTAACTGATAAGACCAAGAATACGGTAGCTTGCTGCAATAAGTTTATCAAGACCTGATGAACTTATGCCAAGGTCTTCAAGAAACATCTTCTTCTCATCATCATCTAATTCTGAGATTTCCTGTTCAATCTGTGCACAGATAACGAATACTTCACAGTTATCCTTCTTAGAATATTCTCTTACTCTTTCAACATATTCATTGTCAGCACCATCATTGGCAAGGTCATCTTCTGACACGTTAGCTGCAAAGATTACAGGCTTAGCTGTAAGAAGGTTGTATTCCTTTAAAAATGCTTCTTCATCTTCGTCCTGACATTCAAAATTCTTAGCTAAATTACCTTCTTCAAGGAAAGCCTTAAGTCTTTCGAGAAGGTCACATTCTTTAGCAATATCCTTGTTATTGTATGAAGCACGCTTCTGCTTTGACAGACGTCTGTCTAATACTTCAATATCAGAGAATATAAGCTCAAGGTTAATAGTTTCAATATCTCTTATTGGGTCAATAGAGCCATCAACATGAACGATGTTAGAATCTTCAAAACATCTTACAACATGAACGATAGCATCAACCTCACGGATGTTGGCAAGGAACTGGTTTCCAAGACCTTCACCCTTAGATGCACCTTTAACAAGACCTGCAATATCTACGAATTCAATAACAGCAGGTGTTATCTTTGCTGAATTATATAAAGCGGCAAGCTTGTCAAGTCTGTCATCCGGAACTGCAACAACACCGACATTAGGGTCAATTGTACAGAAAGGATAGTTAGCTGACTCTGCTCCTGCCTTAGTAAGTGAATTAAAAAGGGTACTTTTGCCGACATTAGGCAGACCCACGATACCAAGCTTCATAATAGAATCTCCTCATTAATTATTCTTATGATTATTCGTTCCAGAGTTCTTAAAATGTAAAAAAGAATCCAGTACAAAATCATATTATACAAAAATTTTTCTTTAAAAACAACATATAATTTACTTATTAAAATAATTTATATAAAAGTATAAGAATATATCCATATATTGTGCTAAAAATGATGACAAAACACTATATAAGCAATCAAAACACGAAATGGAGAAAAAGACTGTTATTAACTGCCTTCTGACATTAAATAAACTAAAAAAAGGACTTGTTTTTTAAACACTTTAAGTATAAAATTGACATTAAAGTGGTGGAAAGTGGAGCTTAATGGTAGAAAGTGGGGTGCGATAGTTATGTTGATGGGCGAATACAACCATACAATAGATGCTAAAGGCAGACTAATCGTACCGGCTAAATTCCGTGAGGTTCTGGGAGATGAATTCGTGGTTACCAAAGGCCTTGATAACTGCCTGTTTGTTTACCCGAATGATGAATGGCAGAAATTTGAAGAAAAGTTACAGACATTACCACTTACCAATAAGAATGCAAGACAGTTTACAAGATTCTTTCTTGCAGGTGCAGCAAGCGTAGAAGTGGATAAGCAGGGCAGAATACTTCTTCCATCAGTATTACGCGAGTTTGCAGGCTTGGAAAAAGATGTAGTTTTAGTGGGCGTTGCAAGCAGAATTGAAATCTGGAGCAAAGACCGCTGGCTGCAGAGTATCAGTACCTATGATGATGATATGGATGAAGTAGCAGCGAATATGGAGAGTCTTGGATTTTCTATATAATATGCAGACATGAGGTTTATTATGGAATTTAAACACAAATCAGTTCTTTTGGAAGAAACAATTGACAATCTGAATATTAAACCTGATGGAATCTATGTAGATGGAACACTTGGCGGTGCAGGACATTCATATCAGATAGCGAAAAGACTTACAGGTGGTGGCAGACTTATAGGTATAGATCAGGACGCGGACGCAATTGCGGCAGCGACAGAAAGACTTAAAGAATTCGAAGAACGGGTAACAATAGTAAGAAATAATTATTGCAATATGGACAAGGTTCTTGATGAACTTGGAATTGATAAAGTAGATGGAATACTTCTTGATATAGGAGTTTCATCGTATCAGTTAGATACAGCAAGCAGAGGATTTACTTATAATGTAGATACTGCTCTTGATATGAGAATGGATCAGAGACAGGAGATGACAGCAAAGGATCTTGTTAATACATATAGTGAGATGGAGCTTTTTAGAATCATAAGGGATTATGGAGAGGACAGATTTGCCAAGAATATTGCTAAACACATAGTTGCGGCAAGAAAAGAAAAGCCGATAGAAACAACATTTGAACTAAATGAGATTATAAAGGCTTCTATTCCGGCAAAGGTGAGGGCGACAGGAGGTCATCCATCCAAGAGAACATACCAGGCTATAAGAATTGAACTTAACAGGGAATTAGATGTCTTAGAGAATTCAATTGATATGATGATAGACAGGCTTAATCCACAGGGACGTTTATGTATCATAACATTCCATTCACTAGAGGACAGAATAGTTAAGGCAAGATTTAGAAACAATGAGAATCCATGTACATGTCCACCGGATTTCCCGGTATGTGTATGCGGAAAGAAATCAAAAGGAAAGGTTATAACAAGAAAACCTATAGTTCCCGGAGATGAAGAACTGAACGAGAATCAGCGGTCTAAAAGCTCTAAACTGAGGGTGTTTGAAAGAATATAAAACATTTATGGAGGGGAAAGTTTTGGAGAAGAGAAGAAATGTTGTAAATCACAGGACAACTGAATATCAGTATGGAAGTGCAGTAAGAAAGCTGCAGACTGTTCCAGAAGTACATACTTATGAGCATGAAAGAAGAATTGAGGAGCAGGAGCAGGAGAGAAGACAAAGAAGAAGAGAGATAAGAAGAAATAACAGGGTTAACCTGGTGTATACTACAGTGCTTGCTATCTGTGCAACAGCAGTATTTGCAATATGCTACCAGTATCTTAATCTCCAGTCAGATATTAAGACTAACAGTACTGCTGTAGTTGAGCTTCAGAATCAGCTTAATTCACTTAAGGCAGAGAATAACAGCCATGAATCAGAGATTAATGCAGGAATTGATTATAATGCAATATATGATACAGCTGTCAATGAACTTGGTATGGTATATCCAAGCAGAAGTCAGGTAATCGGTTACGATTCAAAGGAAAGTGAATATGTAAAGCAGTATAAGGATATCTCAAAATAACTAAAATGTGTGGCAGTGCGATATAAAGGATTGATAAATTTATGGACAATACCAGTGAAGCAAGAAGAAAGAAAATAATGCGCAGGAAACGCGTAATGCTTAAGAGGACACACAGAAGAATTAATGTTACATTTATAATAGTATTTGTATTATTACTTGTACTTGGTGTAAGGATATTTATGATTAACTATACACATGGGGAGGAATATTCCCAGGCGGTGCTTAATCATCAGACATATACATCAACTACAATTCCTTATATGCGTGGTAATATTACTGCAAGTGACGGAACAGTTCTGGCATATAGTGAGAAGGTGTATAATCTGATACTTGATGTAAAGAGTGTTACATCAGAGGATGGAAAATATCTTAATAATACAATAGATGCATTAGTAAAATGTTTTGGTCTTGATAAAGATAATATTAAAAAAATAATTAACGATAATCCTTCAAGCCAGTATCAGAAGCTGCTTAAGGAACTGACATCAGATGAGATAGCTGAATTTAATGAGCTTAAGGCACAGAAGAACAGCAATATATATGGTGTATGGTTTGAGGAAAGCTATGTGAGAAAATATCCGTTCAGTACTCTTGCATGCGATACTATAGGTTTTGCATCCAATGTCAATGGTGGTGAGCTTGGTCTTGAAAGCCAGTATGACGATGAGCTTTCAGGAACAGACGGAGTTTCATACAGCTATGTTGATGAAGATCTTAATGCAGTAGAAACGACAAAGGCAGCAGTTAACGGTAATAATATTATTACAACAATTGATTATAATGTGCAGTCCATAATAGAGAAATATATGGTTGCATATAATCAGGAAAAACCATCTAAGAATACAGCTATTGTTGTTATGAATCCTAAGAATGGTGAGATTCTTGGAATGGCAAGCTATCCACAGTTTGACCTTAATAATCCCAGAAATCTTGCAAATGTATATTCTGAGGAACAGCTTGCATCAATGTCAGATACAGATGTAACTAATGCATTGTATCAGTTATGGACTAATTATTGTGTATCAGAGTCATATGAGCCGGGTTCAACTTATAAGCCATTTACTATTGCAGCAGGTCTTGAAGAAGGCGTTGTGCATGATGGAGATACTTATGAATGCAAGGGATATGAGTATGTTGGCCCTGATATGATTAAGTGCCACTCATATTCAACAACAGGAAGCCATGGTGTGCTTACATTGTCGCAGGCATTGGAAAATTCATGTAATCCGTACATGATTAATATTGCAATAAAGCTTGGTAATGTCAGATTTGCACAGTATGAGAAAATGTTTGGATTTGGTGCAAAGACTGGCGTAGACCTTCCTGGTGAAGCTACAGGTATTATGTATGATGAGAATAAGATAACTACGATAGATGCTGCAACCAATTCATTTGGACAGAATGTTAATGTTAATATGGTACAGATGCTGTCAGCGTACAGTTCTCTTATTAATGATGGCAAGTATTATCAGCCACATATTGTTAAGAGAATAGAATCAGCTAATGGGGAAGTTGTTAAAGAAAATTCACCGGTTCTTGTAAGGCAGACAGTAACTGCTTCAACATCAAAGTATCTTAGAAAATATCTGGAAAATACAGTAGAATTAGGAACAGCACATAAGGCGTATATAGAGGGGTATTCTATTGCGGGAAAGACTGGTACTGCACAGAAAATCCCAAGAGCTGACCTTAAGTGGGTTATCTCATTTATAGGGCATGCTCCGGCAGATGATCCAAAATTTGCAATATACATTGTTCTAGATGAACCGGATGGAACGACTGGTACATCGGGAAGTACATCAGATGCACTTATACTTGCAAAAGACATTATGACGGAGCTGCTGCCTTATATGAATGTGTATAAGGATACAGACGAGCCATATGTTGATCCGGGAAATACACCGGAGGAATCAGGCGTTTCAGATGTCCCTGTTTCGGAACCGGCTGCAACAGGCAGTAACTAAAATTATGTAATAATAAGTAGAATAACCCTGCTTTGCTTCTCATAAAATGTAGAAGACTAAAGCGGGGTTATTTGTCAATGAAGGATAATGACACATTTGGATGGCTTAGCACCAGTCATAGAAAAAAGCTTGTGTTAATGATAGCTGCAATTCTTATGGTTTGTATTCTTGAATGCGTAAGGCTTGGCGTTATTATGACGGTAAAGTCAGAGTATTATATGCAAAAGGCTGATGAGCTTCATCAGAGGGAGAGGAGAATTAAGGCAAAGAGAGGAAGGATTCTTGACAGAAATGGCGAAATACTTGCAGCTAATGAAGTGGTATGTACAGTTTCTGTAATACATAGTCAGATAGAGGACGAAGATAAGGTTATAAAAGTGCTTGCAGGTGAACTTAATATGGATGTGGAGGAAGTGACTAAGAAAGTAAAGAAAGTATCCTCTATGGAATATATTAAGACAAATGTGGCAAAGGATATCGGAGATGCAATAAGGGAATACAATCTGTCTGGTGTCAAGATTGACGAGGATTATAAGCGGGTATATCCGTATAATGAACTGGCTTCAAAAGTGCTTGGCTTTACTGGTGCTGATAATCAGGGAATACTTGGACTGGAAGCTAAATATGACACATATCTGTCAGGTACTAACGGTCAGATTCTTACACTGTCTGATGCAGGGGGGATTGAGATAAAGGGCAGCCGGGAAGATCGTATTCTACCGGTTGACGGACAGGATCTGTATACAACGCTTGATGTTAATATACAGAAATATGCAACACAGCTTGCATGGGAGACTATGGTAAAGAAAGAGGCAAAACAGGTAAGCATAATTGTAATGCGTCCGGATAATGGAGAGATACTTGCCATGGCAAATGTTCCGGAATACAATCTTAATTCTCCGTATGAGCTTAATTATGAGCCTGATGAGGAAGAGGCACAGAAGGATAAGATGGATCTTCTTAATAATATGTGGCGGAATTTCTGCATAAATGATACATACGAGCCGGGCTCAATATTTAAGACGGTTACTGCAACAGCAGCACTTGAGACAGGCGTGGTGGGTTTAAATGATTCTTTCACATGTTCAGGTGCAACGGTTGTTTCTGACAGAAGAATAAGATGTCACAAAACAACAGGACATGGAACACAGGATTTTACACATACAGTGTATAATTCGTGCAATCCGGCATTTGTTGAATGGGGCAGAAGAGTCGGTACTGATAATATGTATCTGTACATGGGTAAGCTTGGACTTCTTGCAAAGACAGGAATAGATCTGTCAGGAGAGGCAGGAACGATTATTCATAAGCAGGAAAATGTAGGCGCGGTTGAGCTTGCCACAATGTCATTCGGACAGTCTTTCCAGATAACACCCGTTCAGATGTTAAGGGCTGTTTCGGCGATTGTAAATGGTGGAAGACTTGTTACACCACATTTTGGCTTATACACAGGTTCATCAGATGGTTCAGTGGTAAATGAATTTGCATATTCAACACAGGATGAGGCAATATCATCCCAAACGAGTGAAACGATGAAAAAGATTCTTGAGGGTGTAGTGTCAGAAGGCGGAGGAACGAAAGCATATATTGACGGCTATTCAATAGGAGGAAAAACGGCAACATCACAGAAGCTGCCAAGAGGTTCAGGAAAATATATTTCATCATTCATAGGTTTTGCTCCGGCTGATAATCCACAGGTTATAGCGATGTGCTTAATTGATGAACCGACAGGTGTATATTATGGTGGAACAATTGCTGCTCCTGTTGTTAAGACACTGTATGAAAATATATTGCCGTATATTGGTATAGAAAGGTCAGTTCAACTTGAAAAAAACGATGATTGATAGTAATATATTTTTGTATACATTTTGTATGAAAGGAAGTAAACGACGATGGATTTAAAGAATAAGACAGTAATGGTCGTGGGAACAGGTATAAGCGGTATTGGAGCCGTAGACCTTTTGAATAAAGTTGGTGCTGACTGCATACTGTATGATGGCAATGAAAAGCTTGACAGACAGAAGTTGCAGGAGAAGTTAGGAGATAACAAGGCAGAGATTATCATCGGAGCATTTGATGAGTCACTTCTTCCGAAGATTGATCTGCTTGTAATAAGTCCGGGGGTTCCTATTGACAGTCCGATAGTGCTTACATTTAAGAATGCCGGTATCCCTGTATGGGGCGAGATTGAGCTTGCATATAATTATGATAAGGGTAAGGTTATTGCAATTACAGGAACTAACGGAAAGACAACAACTACAGCACTTGTTGGACAGATAATTGCTGCATATAATGAGAAAACATTTGTTGTTGGTAATATAGGCAATTCATATACAGGTGAAGTGTTAAAGACAAGTGAGGATTCATATACAGTTGCTGAGATAAGCAGCTTCCAGTTAGAGACAGTACATGAATTCCATCCGATCGTATCTGCAATTCTTAATATTACACCTGACCATCTTAACAGACACCATACAATGGAATGCTATGCATGGACCAAGGAAAGAATAAGTGAGAACCAGACTAAGGCAGATACATGTGTGCTTAATCTTGAGGATAAGTATCTTACAGACTTTGCACCTGAGTGTAAGGCTGATGTCGTGTGGTTTTCAAGTGAAAGAAAGCCATCAGTCGGAGCATATGTAGATGGTGAGATGATTAAGTATACAGATGGAACTAATGATTATGACATGTTGAATGTTCATGACATGAATCTTTTAGGAAAGCATAACTATGAAAATGTATGTGCAGCAATTGCAATGACTAAGGCTGCCGGAATTCCTGATGATATTATAATAGAACAGGTTAAGAAATTTAAGGCTGTTGAACACAGAATTGAATATGTTGCAACTAAGAATGGTGTTGATTACTATAATGATTCCAAGGGAACTAACCCAGAGGCAGCAGTTAAGGCTATTGAAGCTATGGTTAAACCTACAATTCTTATCGGCGGAGGTTATGATAAAGGCTCAGAATTCGACCTTTATGTAAAGGCATTTAAGGATAAGGTTAAGCTTCTTGTGCTTATAGGACAGACAAGTGCCAAGATTGCTGATACATGTAAGAAATATGGCTTTGATAATATCGAATATGCTGATTCAATGAAACAGGTAGTAGATATATGTGCTAAAAATGCGGTGAGTGGAGATGCGGTTCTTTTATCTCCTGCATGTGCAAGCTGGGGAATGTTCGATAACTACGAACAGAGAGGAAGAATATTCAAGGATCTTGTCAATAATCTGTAAAAAGGCGGTGCTTTATGCCGGGGAATAATAGAAATAGAAGAAATAACAGAAACAGAAAAAAGAGAAAACAATATGGATTTTACTTTGATTACACTCTTCTTTTTGTGCTTGTATTCATAGTTGGCTTTGGACTTACAATGATTTACAGCACAAGCTCATATACAGCGCAGATTGAAGAGGGTGATCCGGAATTTTATTTCAGAAAACAGCTTATATTTACTATAATAGGTTTTGCTTTAATGATAGTTGAAACTAAGATTTTAGATTATCATTATCTTAAGAAGCTTGCAGTTGTAATATATATAGGCGGACTTCTTTGCATGTTCCTTTTAAAGACTCCTCTTGGAATTACAAGAAATGGAGCTACCAGATGGATAAAGATTCCGGGTTTGGGACAATTCCAGCCTGCGGAGCTTGTAAAGATTGGAACGATTGCCATGACTGCACTTCTTATAGTGAAAGCAGGGCAGAACATAAAGAAATTCAGGACTGTTATAGTGATATGTATAATAGCCGGTTTTGCACCGGCACTGCTTGTTTATGTGCTGTCTTCTAATATGAGTAGCGCACTTATTGTAGCACTTATCTCAGTTGTTATGACATTTGTGGCATACCCGGGATATAAAATATATGTTGCACTGACGGGGCTGGCAGCGGTGGCTTTTGGCGCATTTTACTCATGGATAAAGAAGATGGCAGTGTCGGGAAATATGACTGGAAAATTCAGATTAAACCGTATACTTGTATGGCTTAATCCTGAGAAATATATTGATGACAAGGGATACCAGACAGTTCAGGCGTTATATGCCATAGGCTCAGGAGGTCTTTTTGGCAAAGGTCTTGGTAAGAGTCTTCAGAAGCTTGGATATATCCCGGAATCACAGAATGATATGATATTCTCTGTTATATGTGAGGAGCTGGGACTTTTTGGAGCATTCTGCCTGATTGCCCTGTTTATTGTAATGTTATGGAGAATTAACCATATAGCACAGAATGCACCTGATTTGTTTGGTTCAATGCTTGCAACAGGAGTATTTGCACATATTGCCATACAGGTAATTCTTAATATAGCAGTTGTAACTAATACAATACCTAATACGGGAGTATCACTTCCATTCATAAGTTATGGAGGTACGGCGGCAGTATTTTTGCTGCTTGAACTTGGGGTTGTATTTAATATAAGCAGTCAGATTAAGTTGGAAAGATAATGGGTAGTAGGAATAGTAACAGTGTAAACCAGAAAAAAAGACGGGGCAGAAAAAGAAAGAAAGCCCTTATTATATTTGCAGTTATTGCAGCTGTTGCCGGAATGCTTTTTGGTGTTACATATAAGGTGTTTGAGGCTGATACAATAGAATTTGTGGGTTCAACTCATTATTCGGATGAAGAACTTAAAAAATATATATTTGGTGGTGATTATGTTAATCTGCTATATTTCAGGATTTTTGGACAAAAAGACACCAAAATACCATTTATCCAGAAATATGATGTTGAGACGGACTGGCCGGACAGGCTTTATGTAACAGTATATGAAAAGGCAATAGTAGGTTATGTCAGGTACATGGGCTGTAATATGTATTTTGATAAAGATGGAATTGTAGTAGAAAGCTCAACGGATTTATATGAAAATGTTCCGCAGATTGACGGACTTAAGTTTGATTCAATAGTAATCAATACGAAGCTTGATGTGGGAAATGCAGATATATACAATACAATTCTTGATCTTATACAGAGCTTTGATAAGTATGATATTGATGTGGACAAAGTGTATTTTGATGCCTCTTATAATATTACGCTTTATATGGGCGATGTTAAGGTAAGCCTTGGAAGCAGCAAGGATTTTACAGACAGGCTTTTTGAATTAAAGCAGTTATCATCTAGATTCGGAACACTTAAAGGAACACTGTATCTTGATGATTATAATGGCGATGAAAGTTCTATAATTTTTAAACGTGAAAAGTAAAAAAACGGTTGATATTTTAGACGAAAAATTATAATATATTATGTAGTGCAATTTTTAGATATTAAAGGAGGCAACAACCTTGTTAGAGATAATGACTAATGACCAGGAGTCATCAGCAAAGATTATAGTTGTTGGTGTAGGTGGAGCGGGAAATAACGCGGTTAACAGAATGATAGATGAGAATATCGGAGGAGTTGAATTTATTGGTATTAATACTGATAGTCAGGCACTCACTTTATGTAAGGCTCCAACTGCTATCCAGATAGGTGAGAAGCTCACTAAGGGACTTGGAGCAGGCGCACAGCCTGAGATTGGTGAGAAGGCAGCAGAGGAGAATGTTGAAGAACTTACACAGGCAATTAAAGGTGCTGATATGGTATTCGTTACATGCGGTATGGGTGGCGGAACCGGTACAGGTGCAGCTCCTGTAGTAGCTAAGATTTCTAAGGATATGGGAATTCTTACAGTAGGTGTTGTTACTAAGCCTTTCAAGTTTGAAGCAAGAACAAGAATGGCTAATGCTGAATCAGGAATTGAGAAGCTTAAGGAGAACGTAGATACACTTATTGTTATTCCTAATGACAAGCTTTTAGAGATAGTAGACAGAAGAACAACTATGCCAGAGGCATTAAAGAAGGCTGATGAAGTGTTACAGCAGGCTGTTCAGGGAATTACAGACCTTATCAATGTACCAGGTCTTATTAACCTTGACTTTGCTGATGTTAAGACTGTTATGGTGGACAAGGGTGTTGCACATATCGGTATCGGTACAGCTACAGGCGATGACAAGGCTATCGAAGCAGTTAAGCAGGCTGTTACAAGCCCACTTCTTGAGACAACTATTGAGGGTGCATCTCATGTTATCATCAATATCTCAGGTGATATCAGTCTTATCGAAGCTAATGAAGCTGCAAGCTACGTTCAGGAACTTGCAGGAGATAATGCTAACATTATCTTTGGTGCTATGTATGATGAGAGCGTTACAGATCAGGCTACAATTACTGTTATCGCAACAGGTCTTGAGGACGGTAATGTTAATAAGGCTATGGCAGGATTTGCAGGTATGGCACAGGCAACAAGACCAACTGTTAATGTTAAGCCACAGTATACATATTCACAGCCAGCAGCAAGAACATCTTCGGCATCAAATGATGCTCCGCTTCCAGGACTTAAGCAGCCATCACCTGTTACACCACAGGTTAAGGACAGAGGAATTACAATTCCAACATTTTTACAGAAGAATAAGAAGTAATAATTTAATAAAAGTATATTTAACACCGTCAGTTTGCTGGCGGTGTTTTTTTGTGCCCACTCTGTTGTTTTGACAAATTTTGCATGATATGTCGTATATAATTCCACTTGTAACAAAGAAACGGATTCAAAACAAGGAGGTGATGTACGAAACGGTTATATATGCAGATGTTCTGTTTGGAATAAACCTTGTGGCAAACCTGTGCGTGCTGCTTATAACAGACTGGATATTTAAATTTTCTGCCAGAATATCCAGAATGATTATTTCTGCCACTTTAGGAGCTGTATGGGCTGTCATATGTGTGTGTATTCCACTAAGATTTGCACTGCTTGAAAAGTTTATTACATATGTTCCGGTAACATTAATCATGGCTATGATAATGCTTTCCGGTACTAAAGACTTTAAGCAGAAAACATCAAAACAATTAAAGCTTTATATGAGGAATCTGTTGAAAGCAGGTGCAGGAATGATTCTTATTGCACTTTTTGCAGGTGGGATAATGCATTGGTTAAAGTACACATTTGCAGGGTATTTTATTGGAAATGTAATTCTGTCTGACAGTGAGCTTGTAATCTTTCTTACTGTGACGGTTATAGTTGTTGTCATTGTGCTTAAGACACTTAAAACTATCAGGATAACAGATGGTTTGAAAAGACACATTGTGATTGGCGTAGCAGAACGGGAATTTGAAATGGACGCAATAATTGATACAGGCAACAGCCTTATTGATTATGTTGGGAAAAGACCTGTTACAGTGGTTGAAAGAACGTATTTCAACGATATTCTCAGTGACATAGATAACTTACAAAAGCTTGGATATCATCTGATTCCATATAATAGTGTGGGAAATTCAGGTGGGATGATGGAAATCATAACAGCAGATTATATACATATATACGAGGGAGAAAATGTTGTGAAAAGGGAGCATGCGGCTATAGGTATGTCTCTTAGGCAGATTAATAAGAATGGGGATTATCATGCCCTTTTGGGGAAGGACATGATTATGTAGAAGAATCGGAAGTTTGAAGAAAATAAAAGGATGGATAGAAATATGGTAGTAAAGGTTGCGATGGCGGATCATTTTCAGTTTAAGGTAATGCCTTCTATAAAGAATTTTTGTTTGTTAAAGCAGGGTGACGTACATTATATAGGTGGAACAGATATATTGCCGGCACCACTTGGGGCAAGTGAGGAACAGAACGCAATAGAAGCACTGGGGACAGCTTCTGATGCTGAAGCAAAGCACACCCTGATAGAACATAATTTAAGGCTTGTTGTTTATATTGCGAAGAAATTTGACAATACAGGGGTTGGTGTAGAGGATTTGATATCAATTGGAACAATAGGGCTTATCAAAGCAATTAATTCATATGATAAGGATAAAAATATCAAGCTTGCAACATATGCATCAAGGTGTATAGAAAACGAAATTCTTATGTATCTTAGAAGAAACAGTAAGATAAAAGCAGAAGTGTCAATTGATGAACCGCTTAATGTTGACTGGGATGGTAATGAACTTCTGTTGTCAGACATTATTGGAACGGATGAGGATATTATATATAGGGATATTGAAACAGAGGTTGAGTGCAAAATGCTTAAAAAGGCTATAAACCAGCTTCCGGAGCGTGAAAGAATAATAGTTGATTTGAGATTTGGTTTGAGTTCAGAGGATGGAGAAGAAAAGACACAGAAAGAGGTTGCTGATATGTTAGGAATTTCACAATCATATATTTCAAGGCTTGAAAAGAAAATAATGCGTCAGTTAAGAAAAGAAATGGTTAAAAGTTGTTGACATTTACCCCTTCCTTATGGACAATAGTACAAGAAATATTAATGGGGTACTATAATGAAACATCGTAAAACATTTAGAATAGATAAATTATTCGGACTGGCTACACTTGTCTGCTTGCTGGTTATCACTTTAATGGTGTATAATGATTTTTTTAAGGATTCTGTAAGTGAGGAAAACGTTATTGGCAAAGAAACCGAGAGCGAAACCAGAACAAGCGGATATCTTAATGATAATAAGAATGTTGAATCTAAAGGGGCGTCTTCAAAGGCTGTAGTCTGTCTTGATCCATCAAAAGGTGGAAAGGATACTGGAGTGTCGTCATCAGGCAGGAAGGAAAAGGATATAAATCTTGAAATGGCTCTTGATATTAAGTCAAAGCTTGAATCCGATGGTATTGAGGTTGTCATGACAAGAACATCAGATAGGGATGTTACAGACGAAGAACGTGTAAAGATATGTAATTCGTCAAAAGTATATATATGTGTGTCACTTAGAATGAATTCATATAATGCAGATACATCAGTTTCCGGTGCGGAGAGTTATATTCACACGACAAAGCCTGTTGAGGCAGCAGAGCTTTCAAGGATTGTTCTTAAGAGCATGGAAAAAAGTACTGGAATTAAGAATCGTGGAGTGAAAACCGGTACAGTTGGAGATGCAAAGGATAATTATTATATTAACGCTCATAGTAAATGTACAAGCACAGTAATAGACATGGGTTTTATAACTAATGTATCAGATTTAAAGAAAGTAACAACTGATAAAACTAAGACAGCACAAGCCATAGCAGATGGCATAAAAGATTATTTAAAACAAGCGGGGTTATATTAATGGCAGGAATTAATCAGAAAAACATAAGAAATTTTTGTATTATTGCACATATTGATCATGGTAAGTCAACACTGGCTGACAGAATAATTGAAAAAACCGGACTTCTCACATCAAGAGAGATGCAGGAGCAGATTCTTGATAACATGGATCTTGAGAGAGAAAGAGGAATTACAATTAAAGCACAGACAGTAAGAACTGTATATAAGGCATCAGATGGACAGGAGTATATATTTAATCTTATTGATACTCCAGGACATGTCGACTTTAATTATGAGGTATCAAGAGCACTTGCAGCCTGTGACGGTGCGATACTTGTAGTAGATGCGGCACAGGGGATTGAAGCACAGACACTTGCTAATGTATATCTTGCATTAGACCATGATCTTGATGTATTTCCTGTAATTAATAAGATTGACCTTCCAAGTGCAGAACCTGAAAGAGTTATTGAAGAGATTGAGGATGTTATAGGAATAGAGGCACAGGATGCACCGCTTATATCAGCCAAGAACGGAATTAATATTGAAGAGGTTCTTGAGCAGATTGTAACTAAGATTCCGGCACCATCAGGAGATGCATCTGCACCACTTTCAGCACTTATATTTGATTCATTATATGATGCATATAAGGGTGTTATCATATTTGTAAGAATTAAAGAAGGTACTGTCAAGAAGGGTACTAAGATAAGAATGATGGCAACCGGAGCTGTAGAAGAGGTCGTTGAGGTTGGATATTTCGGTGCAGGCCGTTTTATTCCATGCGATGAGCTTACAGCAGGAATGGTTGGCTATATTACAGCAAGTATCAAGAATGTAAGAGATACAAGAGTTGGTGATACAGTTACTGATAATGACAGACCATGTGAGCAGCCGCTTCCTGGTTACAAGAAGGTTAATCCTATGGTTTACTGCGGATTATATCCGGCAGATGGCGCCAAGTATCAGGATTTACGAGATGCACTTGAAAAGCTGCAGCTTAATGACGCAGCCCTGCAGTTTGAGCCGGAGACATCTATTGCACTTGGATTTGGCTTCAGATGTGGATTCTTAGGACTTCTTCACTTAGAGATTATACAGGAACGACTTGAGAGAGAATATAATCTTGACCTTGTAACAACCGCACCGGGCGTTATATATAAGGTTCACAAGACGAACGGAGATGTAATTGACCTTACTAATCCGTCTAATATGCCGGACCCTTCTGAGATTGATTATATGGAAGAGCCTATGGTAAGTGCTGAGATTATGGTTACAACAGAATTCGTCGGACCTATTATGAAGCTTTGTCAGGAAAGACGAGGCATATATAATGGAATGGAATATATTGAGCAGACAAGGGCACTGCTTAAGTATGACCTTCCTCTTAATGAGATTATATATGATTTCTTTGATGCACTTAAATCACGCTCAAGAGGTTATGCATCATTTGATTATGAGATGAAGGGGTATGAGCGTTCTAAGCTTGTCAAGCTTGATATTCTTATTAACAAAGAAGAAGTTGATGCACTTTCATTCATTGTATTTGCCGGCAATGCTGAGGAGAGAGGCCGTAAAATGTGTGAGAAGCTCAAGGAAGAGATTCCAAGACAGCAGTTTGAGATTCCTATTCAGGCAGCTATCGGAAGCAAGGTAATTGCAAGAGAAACTGTCAAGGCACTCAGAAAAGATGTACTTGCAAAATGTTACGGTGGTGATATCTCAAGAAAGAAGAAACTTCTTGAGAAGCAGAAGGAAGGAAAGAAGCGTATGCGCCAGATTGGTAATGTAGAGATTCCACAGAAGGCGTTTATGAGCGTATTAAAGTTAGATGATGAATAAAACATATGAAAAAGGGATATATATACATATCCCTTTTTGTGTACACAAATGTATATATTGTGATTTCCTGTCTGCTCCGGCTGGTGATGCTGTAAAATATGCTTACACTAAGGCACTTATTAATGAAATCAGAAATACAGCAGATGGGCAGGTAAAAGATAAGATAACATCCATATTCTTTGGCGGAGGTACTCCGTCAGTACTGCCTGATGGCTGTATAGCTGACATATTAGCTGCTGTCAGGGATTGTTTTGATGTTTTGGATGATGCTGAGATAACAATGGAATGTAATCCGGGAACAGTTAATGAAAGCAGGCTTTCAGAATACAGAGCCGCAGGAGTGAACAGGTTAAGCTTTGGCTTACAGTCTGCTGATAATAATGAATTAAAAATGCTTGGGCGAATACACACATTTGAACAGTTTGAGGAAAGCTTCAGACTGGCAAGGGCTGCAGGCTTTAATAATATTAATGTTGACCTTATGTCGGCTATTCCGGGGCAGACTGAAGCAACTCTTGAAAATACATTTGATAAGGTGACGGAATTACAGCCGGAGCATATATCGGCGTATAGCCTTATTCTTGAGGAAGGCACTTATCTGGCTGATAATATTGATAAGTTTCCGCCGGTTCCTGATGAGGAAGAGGACAGGCGCATGTACCATATAACGAAGCAGATTCTTGGAAATGCGGGGTATGAAAGATACGAAATATCCAATTATAGCAGACCGGGCTTCGAATGCAGGCATAATCTTCTGTATTGGAACAGAGGAGAGTATTATGGCTTTGGGTGTTCGGCAGCAGGATTTACAGAGAATGTGCGGTATTCCGACATAAGAGATGTCAAGAAGTATATAGAGCTTAACGGTGATATAAGAAAACTTCATGAAAATATTGAAATACTGACTAAAGAAGATGCAATGGAAGAATTCATGTTTCTTGGACTAAGAAAGGTTGCAGGAGTTGATGTGAAGGATTTTCAGAACAGATTCGGAATGCCAATTGAAAAAGTCTATGAAAAAGAGATAGAGAGCAATATTAATAAGGGACTTTTAACAAGACAGGCAGATATGTTGAAGCTATCAGAATATGGCATTGATATATGCAATACAGTGATGAGTGATTTTATATTAACTGATGGAGATTAAGAAAAGCAGGTGGCAGTCTGATTGTGAAGATTGTCACCTGTTTTAGCATGTATATCAGAAATTCTTGATAAGTTTTATGTACTTCTTAGGAGTCATTCCCATAAATGTCCTGAATTCTCTTTGGAAATGTGCCTGATCCGAATAACCTGCACCTTCAATAAAGAAGCTGTTATCACGTTCTGGGTCAGCAATTATGGCTGCAAGGACATTCTGGAATCTGTACATTTTGATAAAATCCTTCGCACCAATACCATAGACTTCGTTGTAAAGCCTTGATATATGTCTTACAGAATATTCTGATTCTGCTGATAATTCTGCAACAGTACTGGTACCTGAATATATAAGTCTGTTAAGTTTCTCAATATTTTCAGAAACAGGGCAGAAGGTCTTGCAATCTGTAACAAATGCTTTAAAAAGTGTAATTCTGTCTTTAAAGGATGAAGAATTGTGAAAATCCTTTATTAGCTGCATCTCATACGATTGAGGGGCTGGCTCATAACGGAATATATTGTCTGTAATGTTGACGGGATAAGTCTTAATATCACAGCCTTTATTAAAGTAGCAGCCAGTGTTGTCGAATCTTATCCCGAAATAATGGTCAAATTCTTTAAGAGAAAGTGTTGTAAATATGTTCTGGCATCCGATACATATGAATTCAGATATGTCATTATTATCGTTGTAACATATTATCCATTCTGTAGTGGATGATGGAATAAATGAGATGTTAAGGATGGTATTAGTTTTATCAGCTTCATAAAAATGCATATGCTTAACTGCTTTTGTGTCTGTAAGAACATTTTTATGCATGTCAATTCCAAATGGCTGTATCATATGTTTCATAAATTGTCTCCTCTAAAAGTTTATTTATTAAAATATTATTAAGAAAAAATTAAAAAGTCAATAAAAATGTCCGATTTTTTCAATAATTATTGAAAATGGCGAGTATAATGAACAACATGAATTAAACAGTGATGTACACAAAGGCGTGTAAGCAGTTTGGGAAAACTGCCTGCACGCCTTTTTTGCATTCTGTTTAATCAGGTACAGAACCTGATCAACTCTGTTACCGGCAATTAAATTAAAAAGAATTTCTGATTAGGGAGGAAATGGTTATGCAAGAGATTTTATCAGCGGTAGATGCCGAATTATTCGGTGTGTGGTTCCTTATAGGTGCAGCTCTTGTTTTCTGGATGCAGGCAGGTTTTGCAATGGTAGAAACAGGATTCACAAGAGCAAAGAATTCAGGTAACATTATTATGAAGAATCTGATGGACTTCTGTATTGGTACAGTAATGTTCGTTCTTATTGGATTCAGTTTCTTATTAGGTGAGGATTTACTTGGTTTTATTGGAAAGCCTGGTTTTGATATCTTCACAGCTTACAAAGATTTTAATTTTTCTAGTTTCGTATTTAACTTAGTATTCTGTGCTACAACAGCTACTATTGTTTCAGGTGCCATGGCTGAGAGAACAAAGTTCTTATCATATTGTGTATACTCAGCAGTTATCTCAGCACTTATCTATCCAATAGAAGCTCACTGGATCTGGGGCGGTGGCTGGCTTGCACAGTTAGGCTTCCATGATTTTGCAGGTTCTTGTTGTATTCACATGGTTGGTGGTATTGCAGCTCTTATTGGTGCTAAGATTCTTGGACCTCGTATTGGTAAGTTTGAAAAGGATGCTAATGGTAAGGTTATAAAGGTAAATGCTTTCCCAGGACACAATATTCCGCTTGGTGCACTTGGTGTATTTATTCTGTGGTTTGGCTGGTATGGATTTAACGGTGCAGCAGCAACAACAATTGAAGATTTAGGCTCTATTTTCCTTACAACAACAATTGCTCCTGCAGTAGCTACAGTAACATGTATGATATTCACATGGATAAGATATGGTAAGCCTGATGTCTCAATGTGTTTAAATGCTTCACTTGCAGGTCTTGTTGGTATAACAGCTCCTTGTGATGTAACAGATGCATTTGGTGCAACAATGATAGGTATTGTTTCTGGCCTTTTAGTAGTATTCGGCGTATGGCTTCTTGACTACAAGCTTCATGTTGATGATCCTGTAGGTGCTGTAGCAGTACATATGATGAATGGTATCTGGGGTACAATTGCTGTTGGCCTTTTTGCAACAAGCTCAGCTCCAGGATATGCAATTGCTTTAGAAGGTGGTTCAATTAAGGGCGAAGGTCTTTTCTATGGCGGTGGATTCACACAGCTTGGACTTCAGTTATTAGGATTTGTATCAGTTGCAGCATGGGCAGCTGTATGCATGGTGATTGTGTTCACAGTAATTAAGGCTACTATTGGACTGAGAGCTTCTAAGGAAGAAGAAATCAGAGGTCTTGATATTATGGAGCATGGTCTTTCAAGTGCTTATGCAGGATTCGAATTCGGTGGAATGGACTTTGTTGATGGAGATGTTGATGTAATCGGTTCAGAATCAATGGAGGCTTCAGTACCTGCTCTTGTTAAGACATCTGATGCAGGTGATGGCAAGAAGATTACCAAGGTTGAGATTCTTATGAAGCAGGAGAGATTCGAGAGATTCAAGAAGGCCATGAACGATATCGGAGTTACAGGTATGACAGTTACACAGGTTCTTGGATGTGGTACACAGAAGGGTGCTCCTGAATATTACAGAGGTGTTCCAATGGATATCCAGCTTCTTCCTAAGACACAGGTTGAGATGGTAATATCTTCAGTTCCTGTAATGGATGTTATCAATGCTACAAGAAAGGCTCTCTATACAGGTCATATCGGTGATGGTAAGATTTTTGTATATGATGTTGAGGATGTAGTAAAGGTAAGAACCGGAGAATCAGGTTATGATGCACTTCAGGGCGAAGACGATTAATATAATGATTTAGTAATAAAATGTAGTAATAATAAGAATATGTAAATCGTGTAATTGGACTTTTCTGATGCTTGGACATTGGGAAAGTCCAGTTTTTAATGGCATTGTATTGATTTTAATAATGAAATAAGCATGAAATCTCACATTTATGCCTTTACTTTTGGAGATAAAGATAATAAAATATTAAGTAATATGTAGGGACGTATAATGTATATCTGGTTATTTATAGCTGGTACATTTATGCCGCCTAAATTTTCTTAAGGAGGAAATATTTATAATGGCAAGACAGAAACATTCTATGGATGGTAATACAGCCGCTGCACATGTAGCTTATGCATATACAGAAGTTGCTGGTATCTATCCAATCACACCATCAAGCCCGATGGCAGATTATGTTGACCAGTGGTCAGCAGCCGGAAGAAAGAACATTTTCGGCAGTACTGTTAAGGTAGTTGAGATGGAATCAGAGGCTGGTGCTGCAGGTACAGTTCATGGTTCTTTAGGTGTAGGTGCATTAACAACAACATTTACAGCTTCACAGGGCCTTTTACTTATGATTCCTAATATGTATAAGATAGCTGGTGAGCAGCTCCCATGCGTATTCGACGTATCTGCCCGTACAGTATCATCACATGCATTGAACATCTTTGGTGATCATTCAGATGTATACGCATGTCGTCAGACAGGTTTTGCAATGCTTTGTGAAACTAACCCACAGGAGGTTATGGATCTTTCTCCAGTAGCTCACTGTGCAGCACTTGAAGGAAAGACACCTTTCCTTAACTTCTTTGATGGTTTCCGTACATCACACGAGATTCAGAAGATTGAAGAGTGGGATTACGAAGATCTTAAGGATATGTGCCCAATGGATGCAGTTGAAGAATTCAGAGCACACGCTCTTAATCCTAATCATCCATCAGCTCGTGGTTCACATGAGAATGGTGATATCTTCTTCCAGCACAGAGAGGCTTGTAACTCAGTTTATGATGCTCTTCCAGCAGTAGTTGAGAAGTACATGAACAAGGTTAACGAGAAGCTCGGTACTAATTATGGATTATTTAACTACTATGGTGCACCAGATGCAGAGCGAGTAATCATCGCTATGGGTTCTGTTAACGACGTAGTAGAAGAAGTTATTGATTATCTTACAGCTAAGGGTGAAAAGGTTGGTCTTATTAAGGTAAGACTTTACAGACCATGGTCATCAGAAGCTATCTTAAAGGTTATTCCTAAGACAGCTAAGAAGATTGCTGTACTTGACAGAACAAAGGAGCCAGGTTCTCTTGGTGAGCCTCTTTTCCTTGATGTTGCTACAACACTTCGTGAAGCAGGACTTAACGACATCACATTAGTTGGTGGCAGATATGGTCTTGGTTCTAAGGATACACCACCTTCATCTATCTTCGCTGTATATAAGGAATTAGAGAAGGATGCTCCTAAGAGCAGATTCACAATCGGTATCGTTGATGATGTTACTAACCTTTCACTTCCAGAAGTTAAGCCAGCTCCAATTACTTCAGCTGCTGGTACTAAGGAATGTAAGTTCTGGGGTCTCGGTGGAGATGGTACAGTAGGTGCTAACAAGAACTCTACTAAGATTATCGGTGACCACACAGACAAGTACATCCAGGCATACTTCCAGTATGATTCTAAGAAGACAGGTGGTATCACAATTTCTCACTTAAGATTTGGTGATAACCCAATTAAGAGTCCATATTACATCAATCAGGCTGACTTCGTAGCATGTCATAACCCAGCATATGTTACACAGGGTATGAAGATGGTACAGGATGTTAAGCCAGGCGGAGTATTCATGATCAACTGCCAGTGGACAGATGAAGAATTAGGACATCATCTTAACGCTGAAGCTAAGAAGTACATTTATGATAACAAGATTCAGCTTTACACAATCAATGCCATTGATAAGGCTATCGAAATCGGTATGGGTAAGAGAACTAACACAATCTTACAGTCTGCTTTCTTTAAGTTAGCTGATGTAATGCCTATCGATGATGCTATTAAGTTCATGAAGGAAGCTGCTAAGAAGTCTTACTCTAAGAAGGGTGATGCTGTAGTAGAGATGAACTACAAGGCTATTGATGCCGGTGTAGATGCTATACATAAGGTAGAAGTTCCAGATTCTTGGGCTAATCCAGAAGCTGATGCTCCTAAGGAAGCTAAGACAGGACGTCCAGAAGTTGTTAAGTTAGTTAACGATCTTCTTGAGCCAATCTCTAAGATGGATGGTGACAGCCTTCCAGTTTCAGCATTCAAGGATTGCGCTGATGGTCAGTTCGAAACAGGTGCTTCTGCATACGAGAAGAGAGGAACAGCAGTTATGGTTCCTGAGTGGGATCCAGCAGCCTGCGTTCAGTGTAACAGCTGTGCATTTGTTTGTTCACATGCAACAATCAGACCATTTATTCTTTCAGCTGATGAAGTTACAGCAGCTCCAGCAAACATCAAGCTTGCAGATTCTAAGCATGCTGTAGATACAACTATGAAGTATACAATGTCTGTATCTCCTTTAGATTGTATGGGATGTGGCGAGTGTGTTACTGTATGTCCTAAGGCAGGAGAAGCTATTAAGATGGTTCCACAGGAATCTCAGTCAGCTGAGCAGCCTGTATTTGATTACCTCGTTGCTAACGTTGGTAAGAAGGAAATCAAGCCAGCGCTTGTTGAAACTCCAATTGGTTCTCAGTACAACCAGCCATTACTTGAATTCTCAGGTTCATGTGCAGGATGTGCAGAGACATCATATGCTAGATTAATTACACAGTTATTCGGTGAGCAGATGTACATTTCTAATGCTACAGGTTGTTCTTCTATCTGGGGTAACCCAGCTGCTACTTCACCATATACAGTAAACAAGGATTCTAAGAAGGGTCCAGCTTGGTGTAACTCATTATTCGAGGATAATGCTGAGCATGGTTTAGGTATGTATATTGGTCAGAAGTACATCAGAGAGCAGGCTATTGAGATGATCGAAGAGATGGCTGCATCTGATAAGGCATCTGCTGAGTTTAAGGCAGCAGCAGCTAAGTACATCGAGACTAAGGATGATACTAAGGCTAACACACCAGCTACAGAAGCTCTTGTTGCAGAGTTAGAGAAGGCAGCTGCAGATGGTTGTCCAACAGCTCCACAGGTATTAGCTAAGAAGGATTACCTTGCTAAGAAGTCTGTATGGATCTTCGGTGGTGATGGATGGGCTTACGATATCGGTTACGGCGGATTAGACCACGTACTTGCTTCTGGTGAGAACGTTAACGTTATGGTATTCGATACAGAAATGTATTCTAACACAGGTGGACAGGCTTCTAAGGCTTCTAACATCGGTGAGGTTTGCCAGTTCGCTGCAGCAGGTAAGGAAATCGGAAAGAAGAGCCTTTCTGAAATCGCTATGCAGTATGGTTATGTATATGTAGCTCAGATTGCTCTTGGTGCTAACATGGCTCAGGCTCTTAAGGTAATCAAGGAAGCTGAGGCTTACAACGGACCATCACTTATCATTGGTTACGCTCCTTGCGAACTTCACGGTATCGCTAAGGGTGGTATGAACCACTGCCAGGATGAGATGAAGAAGGCTGTTAAGGCTGGTTACTGGAACCTCTTCTCATTCAACCCAGCACTCAAGGCTGAAGGAAAGAATCCATTCACACTTACATCTAAGGAAGGTGATGGATCATATCAGGAATTCCTTAATAACGAGGCTCGTTATACAAGACTTGTTAAGCCATTCCCAGAAAGAGCTGAGAGACTCTTCGCTAAGTCTGAGGAAGTTGCTAAGGAAAGATATGAGCATCTCCAGAAGTTAGTAGAACTTTACAAGTAATTAATATATAACTTAATAGTTTGTATGTTTCTCAAATGCTCCCGCAGGGCTTGTCCCTGCGGGAGTTTTTTGTGGTGGGGAGAAGATGGGAAAATTGTGGGAAGTAAGGGTGTAAAGTTAAACTTTTTGAGAGAGGGATTCGTATATATATGCAGAAGAAAAGAAAAGCTGTGGCGGATTGGACATTGAAGCAGAGTGAAGGCAGGTTGAAGTCCTAAAGGAACGAGAAAGAGAGGCGGATTGGACGTTGAAGCGGTTGGGAGACAGGTTGAAGTCCAAAAGGAACGAGAAAGAGAGGTGGATTGGACGTTGAAGCGGAGTGAGCCACGGAGGAAGTCCAAAAGGAGTGAGAAATAGTGGTGGATTGGACGTTGAAGCGGTGGAAGCCACGGAGAAAGTCCAAAAGGAACAAGTAAAAGTAACAGGCTGATCTATGAAACGGAGAGAAGATAGGAGGTATCTTATGAAGAAGAAAATAAGCGGAAAAGCTATAGCAGCGATTATTGCTGCACTGGCAGTTGTGGGGATTGCAGTGTATCTGATAGGCAGTACATCAAAACAGGTAGTTAATATTGATATCAGCGGCTTTAATGAGATGACAATAATGTCTGGTGGTACAGGAAAGACTATAACACCGAATGAGGAACAGAGAATGCAGATAAGCAGTCTGGTAAAGAATATGAATCTTAAGGCAAAGAAATTCCCACGGACTAATGGTTGGGGATATTGCATTACTTATTATAAAGATGGGGTGGCAAATACGATTGTACTTGCTGGAAAAGTTACATGGAATGGGGCAGATTATAAGGTGGATAAAGAATCGTATGATAAACTGAAAGAATATATTGATACTTTGTATAAATAACTTGATAATCAAACTAATATGTATTATAATTTGAAAATCAAAATAATTGGAGGCTCAAATTGAATACAAATGTTTTAAATAAGAAAAAATTGATTACAAGTATTATATTTAAGGCAATATCGCTGATTGCTTCAGTGTATGGTCTTGTGTTTACGATTGACAGTATTAAGTCATTTACATTTTTTACAACGCTGTCTAATGTGGCACTTGATATTGTGCTGGCGGTGTTTATTGTGCTTGATGTTATACTGCTTACGAAGGAAAAGGATTATAAGAGCAACGGGCTTTATATTCTTAAATTCCTTATGACACTTTCGATTACACTGACATGTCTGGTGTATATGATTATTCTTGGACCGACTTCAGAGAATGGACTGATTGGTGCATATCTTAATAAATATGCGGGAAGTCTTGGAGTACATTTAATTGGTCCGGTATTTGCAATTGCTGATTTCCTTATGTTTGATAAGGGCTTTGTGGCAAAGAAAATATATGCAATATATGCAGTTATTCCACCACTTTGCTATGTTGCATTCGTATACATACTGGCTGCACTTGGAGTAAGATGGTATGATACAATGACAGCACCTTATAACTTCCTTAATTATGCAGCACCGACAGGCTGGTTTGGCTGGGATTTAAGCAAGATGGGATCTGAATCTCTAGGAATCGGAGTTGTGTATATGATTGTGGTTCTATTGCTTATATTTATTGGAATAGGGCTTTTATATCTTGCGATTAACGGAGCAGGCAGAGATGGTAAGGCACAGAAAGCGGAACTTGTGAGCGAGTAGAAGGTTAAAAATGTCCGGCATGCGATTTAAAATGAATTGCATGCCGGACATTTTATATACTTTTTCATTGTCTTACTTTATGCTATAATATCGGGCAGGAATTGAAGAAGATTAAATATAGAAAACAGGAGAAGATTATGAAAGAGAATCTTAAGAAGCTGGCTAAATACTACAAGCCGTATTTAGGCACATTTATACTTGATATGATACTGGCAATGATGTCAGCAGCGGTGGCACTTGTGATACCACTTGTTGTAAGGTTCATTACATCAAAGGTCGCATATATGAGTGCCAATGAAGCACTTTCAAGAATTATGATTATTGTTGGAGTACTTTTTGTGCTTGTACTGATACAGTGGGGCTGCAACTACTATATATCTAATTATGGACATGTAATGGGTGCAAAGATTGAGTACGATATGAGGGCAGAGATATTCAATCATTATCAGAAGCTCTCATATTCATTCTATGATGACCAGAAGGTTGGACAGTTATTATCAAGAATAACATCAGATTTGTTCGATATTACAGAGCTTTTGCATCATGGACCAGAGAATATAACTATTTCACTGATTAAGATAATTGGTGCATTATGCATATTAAGTTCGATTGACTTAAGACTTACGATTGCCGCATTTGTGCTGATTCCGTTCATGCTTGTGTTCGCGTATGTGCTTAACAAGCGCATGAAGAGAGCATTTAAGAGAAACAGGGTAAGAATCGGTGAGATAAATGCACAGATAGAGGACAATCTGTCTGGAATAAGGGTTGTCAAGTCATTTGCAAATGAAGATATTGAATGTGAGAAATTTAAGAAAGGCAATGACTTGTTCCTTGAATCTAAGAGAGACAGCTATCATTATATGGGAATGTACAATGCAGGACTTACTGCATTTACAACAATGATAAATGTAATTGTAATTGCAGCAGGCGGTATTGGAATTGCAAAGGGCTGGGTAAATATTACGGATTTCGTTACATTTTTACTGTATATAAATATATTTACGGAGCCAGTTAAGGTGCTTATTGATTTCACAGAGCAGTTCCAGAATGGCTATTCGGGTTACGAAAGATTCTTAGAGATTCTTTCAGTAGAGCCGGAAATAGCTGATAAGCCTGACGCAAAGGAGCTTACTGATGTGAAGGGTGCAATAACATTTGAAAATGTGTCATTCAGATATAAGGACGGCGTGGACGAGGTGCTTTCGGGGGTTAATCTGTCAGTAAGACCGGGAGAATATGTTGCACTTGCAGGTCCTTCGGGAGTTGGAAAGACAACACTCTGCTCGCTTATTCCAAGATTTTATGAGGTGACGGGCGGTTCGATTAAGATTGACGGAACAGATATCAAAGATGTTACGCTTAAAAGCCTGCGTGACCATATTGGAGTTGTACAGCAGGATGTGTATCTGTTTATGGGTACAATTAAAGAGAACATAAGATATGGAAAGCCAGATGCTACAGACGAAGAAGTAATTCAAGCGGCAAAGCTTGCAAATGCGCATGATTTTATTATGAGCTTTGAGAACGGATACGACACAGATATCGGACAACGCGGAGTCAAATTGTCAGGAGGTCAGAAGCAGAGACTGTCAATTGCAAGAGTATTCTTAAAGAATCCTCCAATTCTTATATTTGATGAGGCGACATCAGCACTTGATAATGAGAGTGAGCAGATTGTACAGGAATCACTTGAGAAGCTGGCTAAGAACAGAACCACATTTGTAATAGCACACAGACTTACAACTATTGAAAATGCGGAGGAAATCCTGATGCTTACTGACGAGGGCATCAAGGAGAGAGGAACTCACGAGGAGCTTATGAAGCTTGATGGTGAGTATGCAAGAATGGTTAAGATACACAGCAGAACATAACATACCAGTTTACAATGTTTATATGCAATGCTATTATATAGGAAACGTTGGAAGGAAGATGATAATCATGGACAGAACAAGAAGATTAAGAATGAATGCGACATTAAGAGATATGGTAAGAGAGAATCATGTAAGGGTGGACGAGCTTATATACCCTGTATTTGTTACGGAGGAGAACGATGTAATACAGGAAGTACCATCAATGCCGGGAATATGTCAGTATTCGCTTGACCATGTTCTTGAAGAAATCGGACGTGCTGTAGAGGTTGGAATTAAGGGAATTCTGCTTTTTGGAATACCTGTACATAAAGATGAGGTCGGAAGTGAGGCATATGACGAGGAAGGTGTTGTGTGCAGGGCAATCCGCCTTATTAAGGATGCTTATCCAGAGCTTGTTATCATGGCTGATGTGTGCCTGTGTGAGTACACATCACATGGACACTGCGGACTTGTAAAAGATGGCGTTATATTAAATGATGAGACACTGCCGCTTCTTGCAAAGGCGTCAGTTGCTTATGCAAAAGCGGGGGCAGATATAATTGCACCGAGTGACATGATGGATAAGAGAGTTGAGGCAATCAGAAATGCACTTGATGAGGCAGGACTGGTTAATATTCCTATATGTTCATACAGTGCCAAATTTGCATCAGGATATTACGGACCGTTCAGGGATGCCGCACATTCAGCACCGGGATTTGGTGACAGAAAGACATATCAGATGGACCCGGCTAATGGAAAAGAAGCGTTAAGGGAAGTTGAAGAAGACATATTAGAAGGTGCAGACATGATTATTGCAAAACCGGCACTCGGATATATGGACGTTATGAAAGAGATAGCGCTTAACTTCAATATTCCAATTGTCGCTTACAATGTAAGCGGTGAGTACGCGATGGTTAAGGCAGCAGCAATGAATGGCTGGATTGATGAGAAGAAGATTGTAATGGAGAATATGACAGGCTTTAAGAGAGCCGGAGCTAAGATGATAATAACATATCATGCTATAGATGTGGCAAAATGGTTAAAGGAAGAGTAACATTTTTAGCAGTATTAAATTAAGCAAGAGGAGCTGGTTTTATGAATGAAGAGATGTCAAATGATTTATATGAGAGAGCAGTAAAACATATGCCGGGTGGTGTAAACAGTCCTGTCAGGGCATACAAGGCAGTTGACAGAGTGCCAAGATTCATAGCTTCTGCCAAGGGAGACAGAATTACTGATGTAGACGGGAATGAAATGATTGACTACATATGTTCATGGGGACCGGGAATATTAGGCCATGCACATGACAGAGTAATCGCAAAGGTTAAGGAAGCTGCGGAAGCAGGCCTTACATATGGTGCGCCAACCAAGAGAGAAGTTGAGATGGCAGAGCTTATATATGAGCTTATTCCTACAATGGAGGTGAGCCGTCTTGTAAGCTCAGGAACAGAAGCTGTTATGAGTGCAATCCGTGTGGCAAGAGGCTACACCGGAAGAGACAAGATAATTAAGTTCAGAGGCTGTTATCATGGACATTCTGACGGACTTTTAGTAAAAGCCGGTTCAGCAGCACTTACAACATCAGTTCCAGACAGTGCAGGAGTTCCTGCTGATTACACTAAGAATACACTTGTAGCAGAATACAATGACTGCGATTCTGTGAAGGAGCTTTTTGATAACAATAAAGATGAAATAGCTGCGGTAATAGTTGAACCAGTTGCAGCTAACATGGGAGTTGTGCTTCCAAGACATGGATTTCTTGAATTCTTAAGAGACATAACTAAGGAGAATGGAAGCCTTCTTATATTTGATGAGGTAATAACAGGCTTCAGACTTTCAATTGGCGGAGCGCAGGAGTACTTTAACATAAAGCCAGACCTTACAACTCTTGGAAAAATTGTAGGTGGGGGTATGCCAGTCGGCGCATATGGCGGACGAGCTGACATTATGCGTATGGTAAGTCCTGACGGCCCTGTATATCAGGCAGGAACATTGTCAGGCAATCCAATTGCAACAGCAGCAGGCTTAGAGACTTTAAGAATCTTAAGAGATAATAAGGATATATACGACAGACTTGAGACTAAGACAAAGCGTATTGCTGACAGTGTAAGAAAATGTGGAGCTGGAAGGGTATCGGTTAATCAGATTGGTTCACTTATGAGCATATTCTTTACACCAGATGCAGTAGAAGATTATGACAGTGCAGTAAAGTCAGACACTAAGAAGTATGCAGAATACTTTGGACATATGCTTGATAACGGAATATACATTGCACCATCACAGTTTGAGGCAATGTTCGTATCAGACGCACACACTAATGAGGATATCAACCGTACAATAGAGGTTATGGAAGATTTCTTCAGGAAATAATTCGGATAATAAGTGGGAATACAGATGCAGTTAGGATATGTAGGAATTAATTATAAGAATACAGACCTTTCAGTAAGGGATAAGATTACATTCACAGACAGCGGGATAGCAGACTTTATGCAGCAGGCAGAGGAAGCAGGTGTGAAACAGTGCATGTGCCTTTCAACATGCAACAGATGCGAAGTGTTTTATCTGTATGAGGATGAAACATTTGTACAAGTGATGTCCGATTTATTCAATGATTATTTTGGACTTACTGATACTAAATTAGCTGGTGTCAAATGTGGTGAAGAAGCACTGGTATATCTGTTTTGCATAGCCGCTGGACTTGAAAGCATGGTGCTTGGAGAGGATCAGATACTAGGCCAGTTAAAGGATGCGGCAGACCTTTCAAGAACGCTTGGACACAGCGGGAAAGAGCTTAATTATATAGTAAGAGAAGCGGTAAGCTGTGCAAAGCGGATTAAGACAGAGTACAAGGTAAGTGAAAAACCGGTATCTGTATGCTATGTCGGTATTCAGGAGTTAGACAGAGTATGCGGCATATCAGGAAAGCATGCACTCGTTATAGGAAGCGGCAAAACCGCGGCTCTTGCCATAAGATATCTGGCAGAATATGGCGCTGATGTAACAGTGTGTTCAAGAACTTATCAGCATGCGAAGGCGTTGCTTAAGGAGTTTTCACAGATTGAGGTTATTGCATATGATAAGAAAACAGAAGCACTTAAAAGCAGTGATATAGTTGTCTCAGCGACTTCATCACCTCATCTGGTTATTAGAGCTTCTGAATTATCAGAGGGTAAAAAGATGACACTTCTTGATCTTGCTGCACCAAGAGATATAGAAAAATCTGCAGGTGACATTTGTGGAGTTACTCTTATTGACCTTGACAGGATAGGTGGGATTGTGAAATCTAATCAGAATGAGAGGGCACATTTGCTAAAGGAAAGCCAGTGCGTGATTGATGAGTATATAGCGGAAACAAAGAAATGGCTCACATCAAGCAGAATGGATACAACTATCCAGTCACTTGGCAAAAAATGTGATGAGATAGTACAGGACAGCTATGATTATCTTAACCGCAAGATTGACCTTTCAGACCATGACAGGGTAATCTTAAAGAAAATTCTTAAGTCGTCACTACACAGATTGTTAAAAGAACCGATTGAAGAATTGAAAAATGTGGAAGAAAATGAACAGCAGCAGTATAAAGATATGGTTGAGAGACTGTTTGGCTTGTAGGGAGGATTATGCATTACAGAATAGGAACGAGAGGTTCGAAGCTGGCACTTGTCCAGTCGGAATATGTTAAGAGAAGAATGGAAGAGGCGTATCCTGAGGATACATTTGAACTTGTTATAATTAAGACAACAGGCGACAAGGTTACAGATAAGCCACTTGCTGCGATTGGAACTAAGGGGCTTTTTGTAAAGGAGATTGAGGAAGAACTTCTTTCAGGCAGCATTGATATGGCGGTTCACAGCATGAAGGATATGCCGGCTGAATGTGAGACTGGACTTACATTTGCAAAGGCGTGGAAACGAGAGGATTGCAGAGATGTACTTATATTAAAGACTGCAGGAAGTTTTTCAGAACTTCCTTCTGGTGCGGTTATAGGTACTGGGAGCCTCAGGCGTGCATGCCAGCTTGCAATGCTGCGTCCTGATATCCAGTTTACTGCTATCAGGGGAAATGTTGATACAAGAATTAACAAACTTATGGACGATTCATACGGACTTGATGGAATTGTGCTTGCGGCAGCAGGACTTAACAGACTTGGCAGATCATCTGAGATAACAGAGTATCTTGACCCGGAGGTTGTTATTCCGGCACCGGCACAGGGAGTTCTTGCGATTGAGACTGCAGAGGTGAATACAGAACTTCTTGATAAGATAAATGCTTTGTCAGATGATAATTCTGATAGAGAAGCTGTTGCTGAAAGAACATTTTTAAGATTAACAGGCGGCGGCTGTCATGCCCCGGTTGGCGCACACTGTGTGACAAAGGATAACGGTGACCTTCGAATGGTTGTGTTATTTGGCAATGATGATTGCAGCAGGATTCTTAGAATTGAAGTTACAGGAACTGACAGCGAGGCGGTTGGTCACGAAGCAGCCCGTATGCTTGGATTGGAGTAGATTGTGGGTAAATACATATATACATATATTGAAAACGGACAGATGTACGATAAAAGCCCTTCCCTTGCAGAATTACTTGCAAAGGAGGGGCTTTCCTGCGAAAAAATAGTGACTGGCAGGATTGGTTATATTCGTGTGGAGAATCTTTTTGAAAAGATAAAAGATGCACGGTGGCTTGTGTTTACGAGTAAAAATGCTGTGGCTGGGTTTGCTTATAATATGGGGGAGTGTGAACTTTCTGCTGGTGTTAAGATTGCGGTAGTCGGCAAAAAGACACAGGAAGCTTTAAGAACAACATGCGGTCTTGAAGCTGATTTTGTTTCTTTACAAGCTGCGGGCTTGGAGCTTGGAAAGAGTCTGATGAATATTGCAGCCGGGAAGGTTGTATATCTGTGTGCTGAGGTAACAAGCGGTTCACTTGAAGAAGCTATGAAAGATTACGGAGAACTGATTAAGATTCCAGTATATAGGAATGAATATGTTGATACATATGCAGAGTACGAAATGAAAGATTTCATTGATGTTTCTGGAATAGCTGTTACCAGTGGCATCAGCGGTGAGAGAATAAAATGGCTGATTGACAAGCTTGGTGAATCAGGTGAAGTCCCAGTGTATAGCATTGGTCCCGCCTGCAGCAAAAAGCTTGTTGAGGCGGGCGTGAAAGAGAATAGGATAATTGAAGCTTGTGAGCATAGCTATAGCGGGCTGGTGGAAGCGATTAAGAAGTCAGCGGGGAAGCCGGGAGCGTGAATTGGACGTTAGAGCGGAGAGAGGCACGGATGAAATCCAAAACTGGGAAGCCGGAAGTGGGAATTGGACGTTAGAGCAGAGTGAGGCACGGATGAAGTCCAAAACCGGGAGGCCGGGAACATGGATTGGACGTTAGAGCAGAGTGAGACACGGATGAAGTCCAAAACCGGGAAGCCGGAGGAGCAGATTGGATGTTGAAGCAGCGGAAGGCATGTAGGAAGTCCAAAACGAGAAGCTGGAGAGCGGAATACACATGATTTAAAAAAGAAAAATAAAAAAGTACTGTACAAATCAGAATCATTGTCCTATAATAACATATAAACATAGTATGTTTATGTACTGCATATACATAACACCTGATTCATGAATTGATATTAGAAAATGTGGAATAATACCACAAGAAAAGAGGATTGTATGGGAAAGATATATAAATCAGCAGCAGATTTAATAGGTAACACACCACTTGTAGAAGTCGGACATATTGAAGAGAAGTTTGGACTTAAGGCAAGAGTACTTGTTAAGCTTGAATATTTTAATGCAACAGGAAGCGTTAAGGACAGAGTTGCCAAGGCAATGATTGAAGATGCAGAGGAGAAAGGTATTCTTAAGCCCGGTGCAACAATTATTGAGCCCACATCTGGCAATACAGGAATCGGACTTGCTGCTATTGCAACAGCAAAAGGCTACAGAACAATAATAGTTCTTCCAGAGACTATGAGTGTTGAAAGAAGAAATATAATTAAGGCATATGGTGCAGAAATTGTACTTACTCCTGGTTACAAGGGAATGACAGGAGCTATTGCGAAGGCAGAAGAATTAAAGAATGAGATTGAAGGCAGCATGATTGCAGGACAGTTTGTTAATCCTGCTAACCCGGATGCACACAGAAGAACAACTGGTCCAGAGATATGGAATGATACGGATGGAGAAGTTGACGCATTTGTTGCAGGTGTTGGTACAGGCGGAACAATTACAGGTGTTGGTGAATATCTTAAGTCTAAGAATGACAAGATTGAGATAATTGCAGTTGAGCCTGCAACTTCACCGGTACTTTCACAGGGCAAGCCGGGACCACATAAGATTCAGGGAATTGGAGCAGGCTTTGTTCCAGAAATTCTTAATACTAAGATATATGACAGCGTAGTTCCAGTTGATAATGATGACGCATTCGAGTATGCCAGATTGATATCACACACAGAGGGAATTCTGGTTGGAATATCGGCAGGTGCAGCACTTTATGCAGCAATCGAGTGGGCTAAGAAACCAGAGAACGAAGGCAAGACAATTGTTGCACTGCTTCCGGACAGCGGCGACAGATATTACTCAACATCACTTTTTGAGAACTAATAGCAGAATAAATGTGTCAAATGTGGACATTCTATAAGGGCAGGGCGTAAGTCCTGCCCTTTTCGTGCTTTGAAGGGATTTAGCGGCAATATGGGATATCGAAAGGTGTTTTAAAGTGCGGTTGAAAATGTGCAGGTGAAAGGAGTAAGCATGACTGATTTTACAACTAACATAGACATGAATGTCCGCATGATGAATGAAAAGTTAAGAGTGGACAGGAATTTTGACATTCTGCAAAGAGATGTATTAATAGGTGGGAAGAGAACACATTTTTACTTTATAGATGGATTCGTACAGGAAGAAACAATTGAAAAACTGGTGCAGTTTTTTTATTCATTGAAAGAATCGGACATAAAGGATATAGATACATTCTTAGAAGTCGGAATGCCGTATACAGAGATTGAAAAAAACGGACATTACGACGAAGTGGAGAAGGCATTTCTTTCAGGACAGACAGTCATGATAATAGATGGCTTTGATGAATGTATACTTATTGACTGCCGCACTTATCCAATGCGTTCAGTTACAGAGCCTTACAAAGACAAGGTTCTGCGTGGCTCAAGAGACGGATTTGTTGAGACACTTGTGTGCAATGCGGCACTTTTAAGAAGAAGAATAAGGGATAGCCGCTTTTCAATGGAAATGTATACTGTAGGGGAACGCTCCAGGACAGATGTTGCTGTGTGCTATATTAATGATAAGGTTGATAAGAAGTTGCTTGAAAGAATTGAGAATCTGATAAGCAGCATAGAGGTTGAGGCGCTCACTATGAATATAGAGAGCCTTGCTGAATGTATGTTTAAGGGAAAATGGATTAATCCGTTTCCTAAGTATAAATATTCCGAAAGACCCGATACCGCTGCAGCAGCACTTTTTGATGGAAATATAGTTATTATGGTAGATACATCACCTGCAGTAATGATAATTCCAACAAATGTATTTGATATAATAGAAGAAGCAGATGATTTTAATTTTTCGCCAATGATAGGAACTTATATAAGACTGTCGAGGTTCTTCTTTACATTGCTTACGGTTTTTCTTACACCTGTATGGCTTTTGCTTGAGAGCAATCCACAGTGGGTGCCTGAATGGCTGAAATTCATAACGATAAGTGAGGATATAACGGTTCCGGTTATATTGCAGCTTTTTATTCTTGAACTTGCAGTTGACGGGCTTAAGCTGGCGGCGGTCAATACGCCAGGAATGCTGTCGACACCTTTGAGTATTCTTGCTGGTATTGTTGTGGGAGAATACGCTGTGGAGTCCGGGTGGTTTAATTCAGAATCGCTTCTTTATATGGCAGTTGTAACGGTTGGAACTTACTCACAGGCAAGTTTTGAGATGGGATATGCATTAAAATTCATAAGAATAGTCAATCTGATTCTGGTGCAGTTCTTTGGAAGAATCGGACTTCTGGCAGGAGTCATATTTGCAATAGTGCTTGTATGCTTTAACAGGACAATATCAGGAAAAAGCTACATTTATCCTGTGATACCTTTTAACAGCCAGATGTTTAAAAGAAAAATTCTTCGGGTACGACTGCCACACAAAATAAAAAATAACTAGCAATATATGGCGTATTAAGTATTAAAATATGACTTAACACGCCATATATTGCTAATTAATTGCAAATGTGATACAATACAAAAAACATTTGAATAAGATATATAAGATTTATGGATTTGGAGATGTTTAATTATGATTAGTGATTATGAGGAAGTTGTTATCAGGTTTAAGGCATATAGGATAAGTTATCCATTAACACAGAAAGAACTTTCGGATAAATCAGGCGTTTCATTAAGAAGTATTACTCGGTTTGAAAGTGGAGAAGATATAAGTCTTGTTAATTTTATGAAATTAATGAATGCGATGGAGCTTATGAATAATTTCGTGAATGTGATACCAGATATGAACAACCGGCCATCATCTTATTTGAAAAATGTTAAAACAAGGCAGAGAGCATCTGCAAAAAGAAAAGCAGATACTGGATTTAAATGGGGGGAAGATGAATGATAAATACAGCGGAGGTAATGCTTTGGGGCACAAGAATTGGAATAATTCATATGAATGAAGCAAATGGGGTTGTTGCATTTGAATATGATAAAGATTTTTTAAAGAGTAATATTGAGGTATCACCTATACATATGCCATTATCAGAAAGAGTGTATGAATTTCCGGAACTTGCAAGGACAGCATTTCATGGAGCACCTGGATTGGTAGCGGATTCACTTCCAGATAAATTTGGTAATAAAATTATAGACAGATGGCTGGCTGAGCAGGGAAAATCAATTAGTGAATTTAATGTTATAGACAGACTGTGCTATACGGGAAAAAGAGGTATGGGTGCATTAGAATATATACCAGCAACAAGTCCGTTTGACAGTACAATAGAGGATGTTAATATATCGAAAATGGTAGAGTTTGCATCTGATGTATTATCTGATAGAAAAGATAAGCTGATTAATCTGAAAGATAATGCTGGATATAGCCAGCTTGTGCTATTGGGAACATCTGCAGGTGGTGCAAGAGCAAAGGCGCTGATTGCATGGAATGAAGATACGGGAGAAATAAAAAGTGGACAGATTAATGCTGGTGATGGATTTGAATACTGGCTTATGAAGTTTGATGGAGTATCTAAAAATGGGGATCATAATCTGGAAGATTCAGTAGAATATACAAGAATAGAATACGGATATTATCTTATGGCAAAAGCAGCGGGTGTAATTATGAATGAATGCCGTCTGCTTGAAGATGCCGGATATGCACATTTTATAACTAAACGTTTCGATAGGAACAATAATAAAAAAATTCATATGCAGACATTAGGAGCAATTTCACATATAGATTACAATATTCCGGGATTATGCAGTTATGAACAGGCAGCATATTATATGAATAGACTAGGTATACCATATTCAGATGTGGAACAATTTTATAGAAGAATGGTTTTTAATGTTATTCTGATTAATCAGGATGATCATGTAAAAAATGTTTCTTTTCTGATGGATAAGAATGGTGTCTGGAGATTGTCACCAGCATATGATGTCACATTTGCATATGACAGCAGCAATATGTGGTTGAAAGCACATCAGATGCTTATAAATGGAAAAAGTTCAGATATAAGTTATGGTGATTTGATAAAATGTGGAATAAACATGGGAGTAAGCAAGAGAAAATGTGATGCAATAATATCGTATATAGAAGATGTTGCAAAAAGATTTTCAGATTATATGGAAATGGCAGGTGTCAGGGAGAAAACCTGTCAGATTATGAATGACATTATAATTAGCAATAATATTAGAAAAACAGGAGATTAATCATGGAAAAAACAAACGAGAAAAAAGATTTTTTACAGAAAACATGGGTGGTGTGCGCCCTTGCACTTGTGTGTACATTCCTTTGGGGAAGCGCATCGCCTTGTATCAAATTAGGATATGCGTTGTTTAAGATACCGTCAAGTGAAACATGGACACAGGTATTATTTGCAGGAACAAGATTTGTTTTTGCAGGAGTGCTTACAATCTTAATTGGAAGTATTCTTAACAGAAAAACGCTGCTTCCAACGAAATCAAGTGTACCAAGCATTGTAAAACTGGCAATGTTCCAGACAATTCTGCAGTACATATTCTTCTATATCGGACTTGCACACAACAGCGGAGTAAAGGCGTCAATAATAAATGGTTCTAACACATTTTTTGTAATACTTGTATCGACAATTATATTCAGACAGGAAAAGCTGAATCTGAAGAAAATTATCGGCTGTGTGATTGGTTTTGCAGGTGTTATCGTAGTCAGCATGAATGGACAGAAAATTGACATGAACTTAAGCATTATGGGTGACGGAAGTCTGTTCTTATGTGCGTTGTCATATGCATTTTCATCATGCCTTATGAAGAACTATTCAAAGAAAGACAATCCGGTAATGTTGAGCGGTTATCAGTTCATATTCGGTGGAATAGTAATGATTATATTAGGACTTGTGATGGGCGGTAGAATTACACACGTGTCAGTATCAGCAATACTAATGTTATTCTATCTCGCATGCATATCAGCCGTAGCCTACTCAATATGGGGAATACTGTTAAAGCACAACCCGGTATCCAAAGTGGCAATCTTTGGCTTCACCAACCCTGTATTCGGTGTACTTCTTTCAGCCTGGTGGCTTGGAGAAGGAAGCAGAGAGCTTGGAATAAATGCATTAATAGCGTTAGTATTAGTGTGCATAGGAATCTGCATAGTTAATGTAAAAGGAAAGAAAGCGGAGTAAATTCCTATCTGGATTAATGTAAATGTTGTAATAATCATCAGCTAAATGGTACAATATTATCAGTTGCAGAGTAAATATAGCGGATTTTATAGAGAAGGAAAAATGTTATGAATGAAGATATTTTTATGAAAAGATTAAAAGAGCGTTTACTTATAGAATTTAAAAAGCAGGATAGAAGCGGTGTGTATGGATATACGCAGAGAAGTATGGCATATAATTCAAACAGAATTGAGGGAAGTACTCTTACAGAAAAGCAGACAGCATCTATGTTCGAAACAGGTACATTATATACTGATGATACAGAAGTAATATTCCGGGCTAAAGATATAGAGGAAATGAACGGACATTTTAAAATGTTTAATTATATAATGAAAAATATAGAAGCACCATTGGATGAAGATCTGATTAAAGGTATGCATAGAAATCTCAAAGAAGGCGTGTTTGAAGATTTTGCAAATGGTTATGCTATAGGAGACTGGAAGAAGAGAGAAAACAGAGTAAGTGATATTAATGTGGCTTTGCCGCAGGAAGTGCCAGAGAAGATTCATAACCTCATAGAAGAATACAATAATTCCAATGAAGTCAGTATAGACAAAATAGCAAAATTCCATGCCCAATTTGAACTTATACATCCATTTCAGGATGGCAATGGAAGGGTTGGAAGAATGATAATACTGAAACAATGTTTAGACAATAACATAATTCCAATAATCATAAGGGATGATAATAAAGCAGAGTATTACAGAAGTCTTAACAAAGCACAGCATGCAAATGATTACAGCAGTCTTGTAAAATATTTTCAGAAAGAACAGAAATATTATGTAGATAACACAGAAAAAATGTTATTTGCATACGAAGAACTAGAGAAATAACAAGAAAATAAAAAGACCAGTTCGGGAAATATCTGAACTGGTCTTTTTCGCCACTACCTTAAAGTTTCTTTCACAGCTTCCGAAGCCTCATGCATGGAAGCTGCTTTCTCCTCATTAAGCTTGTCAATAGGAGCTTTAGATATAAGCTTGCCAAGATGTCCAATCTGAGCCTTAACATTCTTTTTCTTATCCTTCTCCCAGACCTTTTTATTGGCGGCAAGTGCGTTGTTAGCCTCGTTAAGAGTCTTTACAGCATCCTCCCTTATGTCAATGAAACTCTGGTATGCTTCGTCCTGCTTGCTGTAGATTTCGGCTTCCCAGCGGGCTTTTGCAATCTCTTCTTCGGTCATGTTAGAGCTTGAAGTAATAGTAATGCTCTGTTCCCTTCCGGTACCTAAATCCTTTGCAGATACATTGACAATACCATTAACATCAATGTCAAATGTTACTTCAATCTGTGGGACTCCTGCCATCGCACGCTTAATACCGTTAAGACGGAAGTTGCCAAGCAGTTTATTGTCTCTTGTAAACTTTCGTTCACCCTGAAAAACCTTGATATCAACGGATGTCTGGAAATTGCCGGCAGTAGTAAATATCTGGCTGTGTCTTGTAGGAATGGTAGTGTTTCTTTCAATAAGCCTGCTTGCAATTCCACCCATAGTCTCAATAGAAAGAGACATTGGAGTTACATCCATAAGTATGATTTCAGAAGCAGCAGAACCGGCCTGAAGCTGGTTTCCAAGCTTGCCACCCTGAACGGCAGCTCCAAGGGCTACACATTCATCAGGATTAAGATTTCTTGATGGCTCTTTTCCCATAAGCTGTCTTACTTTATCAGCAACAGCAGGGATTCTTGTAGAACCACCAACCAATAAAACCATATTAATGTCTGTCTTGGAAAGACCTGCATCATGCAGTGCATTCTCAACAGGGGTGATTGTTCTGTCTACAAGGTCAGCAGTAAGCTCATTAAATGTCTGTCTTGATAAAGTGATATCAATGTGGTGCGGTCCGTCCTTAGACATAGCGATAAAAGGAAGATTAATATTAGTTGTCACAGAAGAAGACAGCTCCTTCTTTGCTTTCTCAGCTTCTTCTCTTAAACGCTGCATTGCAGAGACGTCCTTTGAAAGATTGATACCGTCACTTATCTTAAACTGCTCGACAAGATAATTAACTATTCTTTCATCGAAATCATCACCACCTAAGTGATTGTCACCTGAAGTTGCAAGAACTTCAATGACATTATCACCGATATCGATAACAGATACATCGAAAGTTCCACCACCTAAGTCATACACAAGAACCTTCTGTGCCATACCATTGTCAAGTCCGTACGCGAGAGCGGCAGAAGTAGGCTCGTTGATAATTCTTAATATGTTAAGCCCGGCAATCTTACCGGCGTCTTTAGTAGCCTGTCTCTGAGCGTCAGTAAAATAGGCAGGCACAGTTACAACAGCGTCTGTCACAGGCTGTCCCAAGAAATCTTCGGCGTCTTCCTTTAACTTCATAAGTATAAATGCAGAGATTTCCTGGGGGGTATAATACTTTCCGTCAATCTTCTTGCGATAGTCCGTACCCATGTGTCTCTTGATAGAGAATATAGTTCTGTCAGAGTTGACGGCAGCCTGTCTCTTGGCGGCATCACCAACAATCAGTTCCTTTGATTTCGTAAAGGCTACAACAGAAGGAGTTGTGCGGTAGCCTTCTTTGCTGGTGATGACAGTAGGCGTATCACCTTCAATAACAGCCACACAGCTGTTAGTTGTTCCTAAATCAATTCCTATAACAGTTCCCATAATAAACTCCATTCAATATATTGATATATTTATTTTACCATATAAAATACATTTGACTATTAAGAAAAAAATAAAAATAAGAAAAAATTAATAAATTGGGGTTTTGCTTGATGATATATATTTTAATATGTTAAAATAAATCCTATTGAAAAGATGAGGAGAATATATTATGGCAGGTTCAGTGTTTGGAAATATATTTAAGATATCAACATGGGGAGAGTCGCATGGAGAGGGACTTGGAGTTGTAATTGACGGGTGTCCTGCAGGTCTGCCTATTTGTGAGGAAGATATTCAGGAGCAGTTAGACAGAAGAAAACCAGGTCAGTCAAAGTTTACTACACCAAGAAAGGAAGATGATGAGGTACATATTCTTTCAGGTGTATTTGAAGGCAAGACTACCGGGACTCCAATATCACTTGCAGTATATAATAAGACACAGAGGTCTGCTGACTATTCAGAGATAGCTAATTATTACAGACCGGGACATGCTGATTATACATTTGACGAGAAATTCGGATTCAGGGATTACAGAGGCGGAGGAAGAAGTTCTGGAAGAGAAACTATCGGAAGAGTTGCAGCCGGTGCAATCGCTATGAAGATTCTTAAAGAGCTTGGAATTAATATTACAGCATATGCTAAAGAAATCGGTGGAATTGGCATTGATTATGATAAGTTTGATATAGCTGAAAGAGATAATAACGCATTTAACATGCCTGATAAGGAAGCTGCAGAGAAGGTTAAGGCTTTTGCAGAGAGCAAGATGTCAGTTGGAGATTCAATCGGTGGTGTCATTGAATGCAGGGTTACAGGAATGATGACTGGAATTGGCAATCCTACATTTGAAAAGCTAGATGCTAATCTTGCCAAGGCAATAATGTCAATCGGGGCTGTCAAAGGCTTTGAGATTGGAGACGGGTTTGAAGCGGCTAAAGTTACAGGAAAGTATAATAATGATGAATTCGTAATGAAGGATGGCAGGGTTGGCAAGCTGACTAATCACAGCGGCGGAGTGCTTGGCGGAATAAGCGACGGTGATGAGATTGTGTTCAGGGCAGCGGTAAAACCGACACCTTCAATTAGTGCATTGCAGGAAACTGTTAATAAGCAGGGCGAGGATATCGAGGTTTCAATCAAAGGAAGACATGATCCGATGATAGTTCCAAGAGCAGTTGTTGTGGTTGAAGCTATGACAGCACTTACACTTGTTGACCTGATATTTGACAATATGACGGCTAGAATGGACAGAGTTAAAGAGTTTTACAGAAAATAAAAGGAGCAGATATGTATAAAATTTTAAAGACAGATGGCAGGGCAAAAAGAGCAGAGTTCACAACAGTACATGGAACTGTGCAGACACCTGTATTTATGAATGTCGGAACAGTTGCGGCCATTAAAGGCGCAGTTGCGACAACTGATTTACAGCAGATAGGAACGCAGATAGAATTATCTAACACTTACCATCTTCATGTAAGACCGGGAGATAAGATTATAAAGCAGCTTGGAGGACTTCATAAGTTCATGAACTGGAATAAACCGATTCTTACAGATTCGGGCGGATTTCAGGTGTTTTCACTTGCAGGACTCCGTAAGATTAAAGAAGAAGGCGTTACTTTCCAGTCACATATTGACGGACATAAGATATTCATGGGACCAGAGGAAAGCATGCAGATACAGTCTAATCTTGGTTCAACAATCGCAATGGCATTTGACGAATGTGCGCCGGCAAAGGCTGACAGAAAGTATATCCAGAATTCTGTTGACAGAACATACCGCTGGTTAGAGCGTTGCAAGAAAGAGATGGCAAGACTGAACTCACTTCCTGATACGGTTAATCCTGAACAGATGCTTTTTGGTATAGATCAGGGTGGCGTATTTAATGATATAAGAATTGACCACGCCAAGAGAATATCAGAGTTAGATCTTGATGGTTATGCAGTAGGCGGGCTTGCTGTTGGTGAAACACATGAGGAAATGTATGATGTACTCGATAATGTAGTGCCATATCTTCCAAAAGATAAGCCGACATATCTTATGGGAGTGGGAACACCTGCCAATATATTAGAGGCAGTGGACAGAGGAATTGATTTCTTCGACTGTGTATATCCTTCAAGAAATGGCCGTCACGGACATGTATATACTAAGTTCGGAAAGATTAACCTTTTTAATGCAAAGTATGAAACAGATACAGCACCAATTGAAGAAGGCTGTGGATGTCCATGCTGTCAGAATTATTCAAGAGCATATGTAAGGCATCTTCTTAAGGCTAAGGAAATGCTTGGAATGCGTCTTTGCGTTCTTCATAATCTTTACTATTACAACCATCTCATGACAGACATAAGAGCTGCGATTGAAGAAGGAAGATATGCAGGCTTCAAGGAAGAGGCATTATATCAGATGAAGACATATGATAAGCAGTAATGCTGTATGTTTATAAATATTTTGTTAAAAATACATTTTGAGGTAGACAAGCAGCTCTCAATTATGTATTATATGTTAAGTTTGAAAGAGACATTTTTAAGGAGGAGTATCAATGAATATTGCTATCATAGTTTTTTATGTCGTAATTATTGGTGCAATGATGTATTTCATGGCAATCAAGCCACAGAAGAAGGAACAGAAGCGTCAGCAGGAACTTATGGATTCTATGGAAATCGGTGATTATGTTCTTACAACAAGCGGTTTCTATGGTGTTCTTATCGATATATCAGAAGATGATGTAATCGTAGAATTCGGTAACAACAAGAATTGCCGTATATCAATGCAGAAGAAGGCAATTGCTCAGGTTGAGAAGCCATCAGACAGCACATCAGCAGAATAATTAAAGGCAATTAATTAAAGCAGGGTTCCGGGTCAGACACATTTGTCTGGCCAGGAATCCTTTTTTTATTGAAAATGTTGCGCAAATGTTATATCATATTAAATTGAATTATCATATGAAAAAGGGGTAAAGGTTTATGGAAAGCAGAATAACTTTAATTCCAGGTGATGGAATAGGACCAGAAATCGTCAGAGAGGCTGTGAAAGTGCTTGACAGTGTGGCTGACAAATACGGTCACAAGTTCGATTATACCAGGATTCTTATGGGTGGATGCTCAATTGATGAGTATGGCGTTCCACTTACAGATGAAGCAGTAGCAACAGCTAAAGCATCTGATGCTGTACTTCTTGGAGCAGTTGGAGGCAATGTAGGTAATTCCAAGTGGTATGATGTTGCACCTAATTTAAGACCAGAAGCGGGACTTTTAAAGATTCGTAAGGAATTAGGACTTTTTGCTAATTTACGTCCGGCATATCTTTATGATGAACTTAAGGCAGCGTGTCCATTGAAGGAAGAAATAATCGGTGATGGATTTGATATGGTCATTATGAGAGAGCTTACAGGCGGCCTTTACTTTGGTGATAGATATACTAAGGAAATTGACGGATTGGAGACAGCCGTTGATACACTTACATACAACGAAGAAGAAATCAGAAGAATTGCAATTAAGGGATTTGAGATTGCAATGAAGAGAAGAAAGAAAGTAACAAGCGTTGATAAGGCAAATGTTCTTGATTCTTCAAGACTATGGAGAAAGATTGTACATGAGGTTGCAAAGGATTATCCGGAAGTTGAAGTTTCAGACATGCTTGTAGATAACTGTGCTATGCAGCTTGTTATGAATCCTGGACAGTTCGATGTTATTCTTACTGAGAACATGTTTGGAGACATATTATCAGATGAGGCAAGTATGATAACAGGTTCAATCGGAATGTTATCAAGTGCAAGCCTTAATAAGACTAAGTTAGGTCTTTATGAGCCAAGCCATGGTTCAGCACCTGATATTGCAGGAAAGAATGTTGCTAATCCAATTGCTACAATTCTCAGTGCAGCCATGATGTTAAGATATTCACTTGATCTTGACAAGGAAGCAGATGCTATTGAAGCAGCAGTTGCAGCTGTTTTAAAGGAAGGCTACAGAACAACTGATATTATGTCAGAAGGATGCACACTTGTAGGAACTGACAAGATGGGCGACTTAATCGCAGAGAGAGTTTAATACATTTAAATAATACATATTAAGGAGATAAGCTATGATAAGTGATAACGCCAGAAGTGGTATGCAGCAGGCACCTGCACGAAGCCTTTTTAATGCACTTGGCTTCACAGCAGAAGAGATGAAGAAACCTATGATTGGTATTGTAAGCTCTTATAATGAGATTGTACCAGGTCATATGAATATTGATAAGATTGTCAATGCAGTTAAATTAGGAGTTGCTGAGGCAGGCGGTGTGCCTGTAGTATTCCCTGCTATTGCGGTATGCGATGGTATTGCAATGGGACATGTCGGAATGAAATATTCTTTAGTAACAAGAGATTTAATTGCAGATTCAACAGAGTGTATGGCAATTGCACATCAGTTTGACGGACTTGTAATGGTTCCTAACTGTGATAAGAATGTTCCCGGACTTTTAATGGCAGCAGCGAGACTTAATCTTCCAACTGTATTCGTATCAGGCGGACCAATGCTTGCAGGTCATGTTAAGGGGAAGAAGAGAAGCCTTTCTTCAATGTTTGAGGCTGTTGGTTCATATGCAGCAGGAACAATGACAGAGGAAGATGTACTTGAGTTTGAGGAAAAGGTATGCCCAACATGTGGTTCATGTTCAGGCATGTACACAGCCAATTCAATGAACTGCCTTACAGAGGCACTTGGTATGGGACTTCGAGGCAATGGTACAATTCCAGCCGTATATTCAGAGAGAATCAAGCTTGCAAAGCACGCAGGCATGGCTGTTATGGATATGGTTAATAAGGGAATCACAGCAAGAGATATCATCACTAAGGATTCTATTATGAATGCCCTTACAGTAGATATGGCACTTGGATGTTCTACTAATTCAATGCTTCACCTTCCAGCTATTGCACATGAGATAGGATTTGATTTTGATATCAAATTCGCTAACCCAATAAGCGAAAAGACTCCTAATCTCTGCCATCTTGCACCAGCAGGTCCAACATACATGGAAGACCTTAATGAAGCAGGCGGTGTATATGCAGTTATGAAAGAGCTTGCAGATATCGGACTTCTTAATACAGACTGCATGACAGTTTCAGGAAAGACAATCGGAGAGTGTATAGCAACAGCATACAACCGTAATCCTGAAGTCATAAGAACAGTTGATAATGCATACAGTAAGACAGGTGGTCTTGCAGTTCTTTCAGGAAATCTTGCACCAGACGGATCAGTAGTCAAGCGTTCAGCAGTTGTTCCAGAGATGCTTGTACATGAAGGCCCGGCAAGAGTATTTGATTCAGAAGAAGATGCAATTGCTGCTATTAAGGGTGGTAAGATAGTTGAAGGTGATGTAGTTGTTATCCGTTACGAAGGTCCTAAGGGTGGTCCTGGTATGAGAGAAATGCTTAATCCTACATCAGCCATTGCAGGTATGGGACTTGGCTCATCGGTTGCTCTTATTACAGATGGACGATTCTCAGGTGCAAGCCGTGGAGCTTCTATTGGTCATGTATCACCAGAGGCTGCTGTTGGCGGACCTATTGCTTTAGTTGAAGAAGGAGATATCATCAGCATTGATATTCCGGGACTAAAACTTGAACTTAAAGTTTCAGATGAAGAGCTTGCTGCAAGAAAGGCTAAGTGGCAGCCAAGAGAACCTAAGGTAACAACAGGATACTTAAAGAGATACGCTTCACTCGTTACATCAGGAAACAGAGGAGCTATTCTTAAAAGTTCAGCAGAAGAGTAATATTTAATATAATTATAAAAAGACATTAAAGAGAAATCAGGAGAAGATAAATGAAGTTAAATGGTTCAGAGATAATTGTTGAATGCTTGAAAGAACAGGGCGTTGATACAATATTTGGATACCCTGGTGGAGCTATTCTTAATGTATATGATGCTCTTTATAAGCATTCAGATGAGATAACTCATATTCTTACATCACATGAGCAGGGTGCATCGCACGCTGCTGATGGATATGCAAGAGCAACAGGTAAGGTTGGTGTATGTTTTGCAACATCAGGTCCTGGAGCGACTAACCTTGTAACAGGTATTGCAACTGCATATATGGATTCAGTTCCTATGGTTGCAATTACATGTAATGTAACAGTTCCTCTTCTTGGAAGAGACAGCTTTCAGGAGATTGATATAGCGGGTGTTACAATGCCAATTACAAAGCACAGCTATATTGTTAAGAATGTAAAGGACCTTGCCAAGACATTAAGAAATGCTTTCAGAATTGCCAAGGAAGGAAGACCGGGTCCGGTATTAGTTGATGTTACTAAGGATGTAACAGCAGCAGAGTGTGAGTACTCACCAAGAGTTCCAAAGCCTGTAGAGAGAATTACAGCAAGCATTAAGGAAGAAGATATTGACAAGGCAGTAACACTTATTAAGAAAGCTAAGAAGCCATATGTATTCGTTGGTGGCGGAGCTGTTATATCAGAGGCATCTGATGAACTTAAGAAGTTTGTTGAGAAGGTTGATGCGCCGGTATGTGACTCACTTATGGGTAAGGGCGCATTTGACGGATCTAATGAAAGATATACAGGAATGCTTGGTATGCATGGTACTAAGACATCTAACTACGGAGTTTCAGAGTGTGATCTTCTTATCGTGGTTGGTGCAAGATTCTCAGACCGTGTTACTGGAAATGCTAAGAAATTCGCTAAGAATGCAAAGATTCTGCAGTTTGATGTTGATGCAGCTGAGATTAACAAGAATGTCAGGACAGATGCACATGTACTCGGAGATGCTAAAGAGATTCTTAAGAGAATCAATGATAAGTTAGACAATCAGGATCACTCAGACTGGATGGAACACATCAAGTCTTATAAGCTTGATTATCCTATGAGATATAACAGGGATATTCTTAACGGACCTCTTATAATGGAAAAGATATACGAAATTACAAATGGTGATGCAATTATTACAACAGATGTTGGACAGCATCAGATGTGGGCTGCACAGCATTATAAGTTCAAAGAGCCAAGAACACTTCTTACATCAGGCGGACTTGGAACTATGGGATATGGTCTTGGTGCATGTATAGGTGCCAAGGTTGGACGTAAGGATAAGACAGTTGTTAATATTGCAGGTGATGGCTGCTTCCGTATGAATATGAATGAAGTTGCAACAGCAACCAGATATAACATTCCTATTATTGAAGTTATATTTAATAACCATGTACTTGGTATGGTTAGACAGTGGCAGGATCTTTTCTATGGCAAGAGATATTCAGCTACAGTTCTTGATGATCAGGTAGATTTTGTTAAGGTTTCAGAAGGAATGGGAGCCAAGGCTTACAGTGTTGATACAATAGAGGAGTTTGAGAAAGCATTTAAAGAAGCAATCGAACTCAATATTCCATGTGTTATTGACTGTCATATTGACAGAGAAGACAAGGTATTCCCTATGGTTTCACCGGGGGCTGCAATCTCAGAGGCATTCGACAGAGAAGACCTGAATAACAAGAAATAATTCATATATTGACTTTAATGTGATAAAGGACTAAAATAGTTCTTAATATTTTATATTTTAGGAGGAAGAAAAGGTGAGTAGAGTTTATAACTTTAGCGCTGGTCCAGCTGTTTTACCAGAGGAAGTACTCAAAGAAGCAGCAGATGAAATGTTAGATTACCAGGGAAGCGGTCAGTCGGTAATGGAAATGAGCCACAGATCCAAGGTTTATGACAACATCATCAAAGAGGCAGAGAAGGATTTAAGAGACCTTCTTAACATCCCAGATAACTATAAGGTGTTATTTTTACAGGGTGGTGCATCGCAGTTCTTCGCTGAAGTGCCTATGAACCTTATGAAGAATAAGAAAGCAGGTTATATCCTTACAGGACAGTGGGCTAAGAAAGCATTTGCAGAAGCTAAGATATATGGAGAGGCTGTTGAGCTTGCTTCATCAGCAGACAAGACATTTTCATATATTCCAGACTGCTCAGATCTTGATATTCCAGAGGATCTTGACTATGTATATATCTGTGAGAACAACACAATTTACGGAACAAAGTATAAGACATTACCTAACACTAAGGGTCATATTCTTGTATCAGATGTTTCATCATGCTTCTTATCAGAACCTATGGATGTAACTAAGTACGGCGTTGTATACGGCGGTGTCCAGAAGAACATCGGACCAGCAGGCGTTGTAATTGCTATTATCAGAGAAGACCTTATAACAGATGACGTTCTTCCAGGAACTCCTACAATGCTTAAGTGGAAGACACAGGCAGATGCAGATTCTCTTTATAATACACCACCATGCTACAATATCTATATCTGTGGCAAGGTGTTCAAGTGGATTAAGAAGATGGGTGGACTTTCAGCAATGAAGGAACACAATGAGAAGAAGGCTAAGATTCTTTATGATTTCCTTGATGAGAGCAAGTTATTCATGGGAACAGTTGTTAAGGAAGACCGTTCACTTATGAATGTACCTTTTGTATGCAACATTGAAGATAAAGAAGCTAAGGATGCTATGGAAGCTAAGTTCATTAAGGAAGCTGCAGCTGCAGGATTTGTTAACCTTAAGGGACACAGAACAGTTGGCGGTATGAGAGCATCTATCTACAATGCTATGCCAATCGAAGGTGTAGAGAAGCTTGTTGAATTTATGAAGAAGTTCGAGAAGGAGAATGCATAATGATTAATGTTAATTGTCTTAATAATATAGCGGCATGTGGTTTGAAGCTTTTTTCTGATGAGTATAATACAGAAAGCTCATTTGAAGATGCACAGGCTGTACTTGTAAGAAGTGCCAAGATGCATGATATGGAGCTTAGTGATAATCTTCTTGCAATTGCAAGAGCAGGAGCTGGCGTTAATAATATTCCTCTTGACAAATGTGCAGAGGAAGGTATTGTTGTATTCAACACACCAGGAGCTAATGCTAATGCAGTTAAGGAACAGGTTATTGCAGCTATGCTTTTAGCATCAAGAGATTTAATCGGTGGTAACAAGTGGGTTGCAGATAATGCAGAAGACCCTGATATTGCCAAGGCAACTGAGAAGGCTAAGAAAGCATTTGCAGGACAGGAAATCAAGGGCAAGAAGCTTGGTGTTATCGGTCTTGGAGCAATTGGACAGTTAGTTGCCAATGCAGCTATAGCACTTGGAATGGAAGTATACGGATATGACCCATATGTTTCAGTTAAGGCTGCATGGAATCTTTCAAGTGAAGTTAAGTACATATCTGATGTTAAGGATATCTATAAGGAATGTAACTATATTACAGTTCATGTTCCTGCACTTGACAGCACTAAGGGAATGATTAATAAGGAAGCATTTGACCTTATGCAGGATGGAACAGTAATTATCAACTGTGCAAGAGATGTACTTGTTGATGAAGCTGCTATCGGTGAGGCACTTAAGTCTGGAAGAGTTAAGACTTATGTTTCAGATTTCCCTAACCCAACAACAGCTAAGATGGAAGGAGCAATTGTTCTTCCTCATCTTGGAGCTTCAACAGCAGAAGCTGAAGATAACTGTGCTATTATGGCAGTTAATGAGCTTAGAAACTTTATCGAGAACGGTAATATTGTCAATTCAGTTAATTATCCTAACTGTGATTGCGGAGTATGTGCAACTAAAGGAAGAATTACTGTATGCCACAAGAATGTTCCAGCGGTTATCAGTAAGATAACAACAGTTCTTGGTGCTGCAGGCATCAATATATCATCTATGGCTAACCAGTCAAGAGGTGATTATGCATATTCTCTCTTAGATATTGAAGCATCTGCACCAGAGGCAGTAGTTGAAGAGCTTTCAGCAATTGAAGGTGTTATCAAGGTAAGAGTTATTAAGTAATCATATGTAATGAGAATAATATCAAAGACCAGTCATTTGTTGTAACATTTGGCTGGTCTTTCTTGTATTAAGGTCGTCTGAATGTTAAAATATATCTAATATATGAAAGTATAGTACTTAAGTTAAATAGTGCGGATGGAGGTTAGTATGGCAGTAATAAGACCATTTGAATGTGTCAGACCGGCTGAGAAAGTGGCAGACAGAGTAGCAGCTCTTCCTTATGATGTGTATGATTCAAAGGAAGCAAGAGCAGAGGTGGAAAGAGAACCATTATCATTTCTTAAGATTGACAGGGCAGAGACCCAGTTTGATGAATCAGTTGATATGTATAGTGAGCAGGTATATAAGAAAGCCCATGATATGCTTATGGAAGCTATAGATGATGGAACATTTATAACAGATAAGGACAAGGCATATTATGTGTATGAGCTTACAATGGATGGAAGGACACAGACAGGAATTGTAGCATGTGCTTCTATTGATGATTATCTTAATAATGTTATTAAGAAGCATGAGAACACAAGAGCTGATAAGGAATTAGACAGAATTAACCATGTTGATACATGCAGTGCCCAGACTGGTCCTATATTCCTGGCATACAGAGCTAATGCAGTAATAAGTGCAGAGGTTGCCAAAGCTAAGCAGGAAAAGCCTGTATACAGTTTTACAGCGGTTGATGGAATAAGACATCAGGTCTGGAAAATAAGCAGTAAAGAATCTGTAGAGGCTATAGAGAACGCATTTGCAGGAATCAACCAGATATATATTGCGGATGGACACCACAGGGCAGCTTCTGCTGTAAAGGTAGGTTTACGCAGAAGAGAAGCTAATCCGGGATATACAGGCAATGAAGAGTTCAATTATTTCCTGTCAGTATTATTCCCAGACGAAGAACTTATGATAATGCCATATAACAGAGTTGTAAAGGACCTGAATGGTTTAAGTGAAGAAGAGTTCATGGCAAAGATTAAAGATAAATTCACTGTAAGCGAGAGTAGCACACAGGTTGCACCTTCTAAGAAAGGTGAATTCGGAATGTATCTTGGCAAAAAATGGTACACACTCACAGCCAAAGAAGAAATCTTAAGCAGCGACCCGGTAGACGGATTAGATGTAGCAGTACTCCAGAACAACGTCTTAGAGCCACTCTTAGGAATCCACGACCCTAAGACAGACAAGAGAATAGACTTCGTAGGCGGAATCCGCGGTTTAGGCGAGCTTGAGAGAAGATGCTCAGAAGATTGTGTATTGGCATTCTCAATGTATGCAACATCAATAGGCGAATTATTCGCAGTAGCAGACGCAGGACTATTAATGCCTCCTAAGTCAACTTGGTTTGAGCCAAAATTAAGAAGCGGATTATTCATACATAGATTCTAAGTGGATATTAATCTGCTTTTGTAGAAGTGTAGATGTGATGTGTGTATATTTTCGTGTGTGGTCGATTTATGACGAGCTGTGTGGGAGTTAATGCCGTTAGATGCATAAGCGCTGTGAATGAAAGCTCGTTCAAGCGAAGCGCGTTTGCTTTCGTTCACAGTAAAAAACTTTGCAGATAACGGCATTTACTCCCACTAAGCGTAGGAATCATGAGACCACACATGAAAATATACACACATCACCACCACTACACTACAGACATAATATACAGAATTATTCAGCTGGAAGGAGAACATTATGTTACATAATACTATTAATATAGATTTACCATATCAGGAGTTTGGAATAGAACAACAGGGAAATGCAACAATTACTACTTACATCAAAGATGTGTTCCCTAAGGATCAGGATCCGTTTAAGAGACCTCTTATTGTTATCTGTCCGGGTGGCGGATATAATCATCATTCTCCAAGAGAAGGAGAAGCTATAGCTATTAAGATGCTTGATATGGGGTATAATGCTGTTGTATTAAGATACAGTCTTGCACCTGTTACGTATCCTGCACAGCTTTTTGAGGCAGCCTATACAATGAAGTATGTAAGAGATAATGCAGCAGAATGGGATGTTGATCCTGACAAAATCATTATCGCAGGGTTTTCAGCAGGAGGTCATGTTGCCGGACTTCTTGGAACGGGATGGAATTCAAAAAGACTTGATTATCTTCTGGAAAATGTACTTCACTGCAGTCATGAGTATGTTAAGCCAGATGGCATGCTGTTAGGTTATCCTGTAATTACATCAGGAATTGATGCACACAGGGCATCATTTGAGAGAAGTCTTGGGGAAAAATATGATGAGTTTATAGATGAAGTGTCTATAGAAAAGAGAGTGGATAAGGACACACCACCTGCATTCATATGGCATACATGTGAAGATAAGACAGTTCCGCTTGAAAATTCATTACTTATGGTAGAGGCGTTAAGAAAACAGGAGATTCCGTTTGATTATCATGTATATGCTAAAGGTACTCATGGTCTTGGACTTGGCACACGAGAGACTGCGACTAAGAATATGGGACATTATGAACCACAGGTGTCATCATGGACGGAATGCTTTAAACAGTGGATGGGGGTAATGTATGAATAAAAACTTATACGGTCTGATGAACTGGCCGGAGATAGAGGGGATTGTATATGCAGAGTGTGACAAGCCAAAGGAGTTGCTTGGGGCACATGTTACCGGTAAGGGACTGCTTATACAGATAATGCGTCCTGATGCAGTGGCAGTTAAGCTGCATATAGATGGCAGAAAAACTGCTGTTAATATGGAAAAGGTTGATGAAGCGGGATTTTTTGCAGCACTTGTTTCATCTAAGAAAAAGCTTTCATACACTTATTCAGTGGAGAAGGTTAATGGAGAGGTCACAGAATATACGGACCCATATGCATTTGCAAATGTTACGAAACCGGAAGATTACAAAGCATTTCTTGCAGGAGAAGAGAAAAATGCAGCACATATATTCGGCGCTCATGAAAGAACTGTCAATGGCGTGAAGGGAGTGCTTTTTAATGTATGGGCACCTAAGGCACTCAGCGTAAGTGTCGTAGGAGAGTTTAACAAATACGACGGCAGAGTCCACTTAATGGAAAGAATTGAGGATACAGGAGTATTTGAACTGTTTATTCCGGGACTGGCAGCCGGATGCGGATATATGTATGAAATTAAGAGACAGGGTAAGGGGACTACAAGAAAGTTAGACCCTGTATCAAGACAGATATCATCAGTTCCAATTATTGCATCAGTGGTAAGTGATGAGAACATGCCTGATTCATATGCATGGAACGATGGGCTATGGATGATAAAGCGGAAGAAAGAAGCAGGAAAGAAGAAGCCCGTAACAGTATATGAGGTATCACTTACTGACTGGCTGAAAGAAAAAAGTGCAGATGAGCTCGTGGATTTTGTAAAGCAGGAGGGATATACACATGTATGTTTTCTTCCGGTTGCAGAGTATCTTAATGAGGAGATGAATGGATATTCGACATTGGGATATTTTGCGGTGACACACCGAATAGGCGGCAGTGATGCATTTAAAAAGCTGGTTGATGACTGTCATAACGCTGGAATTGGCGTAATAATTGACTGGAATGGTGCTTACTTTGGTACAGAAGCTAAGGGACTGTATGATTTTGACGGGGCAGATGCTTACGGATATCTTAAGCCATCACTAGAGAAGCATCCTGAGTGGGATGTTGTCACATTTGACTATAAGAAAGGTGCTGTAAGAAGTTTTCTTTTATCAAGCGTATTAATGTGGCTTAATGATTACCATATTGACGGTATCAGAATTGATGGTGTTGCTTCAATGCTTTACCTTGATTACGGTAAACAGCCGGGTACTTGGACACCTAACATGTATGGCGGCAATGAGAATCTTGACGCAATCGAATTTCTTAAGACTATGAACAAATATATTGCTAAACGTGGCGATGGCTGTTTTACAATAGCAGAAGAATCAAGCGGCTGGTTTGGAGTTACTGCGGCAGATAATGATGACCCTCTTATGTTTACTTATAAGCAGAATAACTGCTGGACTAAGGATTTTCTTGAATTCATGGGAACTGACCCGCTGTTCAGAAAAGGTGAGTATGACAAGCTGACATATGGAATGCTCTATAATTACGGAGAGGATTTCATGCTCTCGCTCAATCATGATGATTTCAGGGAGAAAGCATTTGTGGATATGGTGTCAGGCAGTGATGAGAAGGCACATTTGTCAGATATCAAGGCTGCACTTGGATTCATGTATGCACATCCGGGAAGCAAGATGTTTGCAGCAGGACAGGATGCAGGACTTGAGAAATTCATGTCGGAGCTTAATAAGTTCTATGCGAAAAATGCGGCTCTATATGAGCTTGACAATGACCCTGATGGATTTATGTGGCTTGAGAATTCTAATCCGGAAGAGACTGTTATTGCAATGCAGAGAGCTGACAGCAAGGGTAATAAGCTTGTGATTGCTGTGAATTTTACTCCTGTTAGGAGGGAAAATTACAGACTTCACGTTGATGTGCGTGGAAAGTATAAGGAAGTATTTAACAGTGAGTGGAAGAAGTTCGGTGGAGACGAGAAGGTTAATGGACAGATTATCAAATCAGATAATGATGGTGATGATATGGAATATATTGATATTACACTTCCTGGACTTTCATTTGTTATATATAACAGTGAATCGTATACACAGCTTGAACTCGAGGAAATCGCTGTATTAAAGAGGGCTGCAATTGCAAAGAAGGAAGCCATGAGAAAGGCAGCAGAGGCTGAAATGCTTGAACTTGCTGCAGCAGAGGAAGCAAAGCGGGCGGTTGAAGCAAGAAAACAGGCAGAGAAAGCCTGCATGGAAGCACTTCAGGCTAAGGAAGAAGCTGTAAGAAAAGCAGAAGAAGCAGCGCGTGCAAGTGAAGAGATTGATATAGAGACTAAGAAGAAGTTAGAACAGCTTAAAAAGAAGATGAAATAATACAAAGGGGGATCAGCTATGGGATTCATAGGACTTGTGGCAGATGCAGCCACAACAATCCAGCAGGAAACAGATGAGATAACCAGATTCTTTTCTATTGCACATGTTAAGCAGCTTCTCAATGATTTAGGAAACTGGTCCGTTTCACTTATTGGTAAAATTGTTATTGCTGTCTTAATATGGTTTATTGGCAAGAAGATAATCAGGGTGCTTGATAAGCTTGTAAAGAAGATGCTGGACAGAAGCACGCTAGATAAAGGCGTTGTTAATTTTGTGGTATCAGTGCTTAAGTTTGTAATGTATGCAATACTTATCATGATAGTTGTGGATAAGCTGGGATTTCAGACGACATCACTGCTCACACTTTTTGGCTCTGCAGCACTTGCGATTGGTATGTCCCTGCAGGGAAGCCTTTCAAACTTTGCAGGAGGAATTCTTATTCTTATATTCAAGCCTTTTAAGGTTGGTGATTATATTATAGTCGGAACTAATGAAGGAACTGTAAAGTCTATAGAGATTCTTTACACAAGGCTTGTTACTATTGATAATAAAGTAGTAATGCTCCCGAACGGTTCACTTTCTAATTCAAGCATTGTTAACGTAGGTGCAGAGAATACAAGAAGAATTGATATTCAGATAGGAATTGGCTATTCATCAGATATTCCTAAAGCCAAGAAGCTTCTTGAACAGGTTATTAATAGTGAGAAGGGGATACTTAAGGACAAGGATATTCTGGTTGTTGTCAAGAGCCTTGATGAAAGCTGTGTAACACTTGAGACAAGAGCCTGGGTTAATACAGCAGACTACTGGAATGTAAGATTTAACCTGCTTGAAAGATATAAGAATATATTTGATGAGAATGGAATTGAGATTCCGTTCAACCAGCTTGATGTACATATGAAGTAGTTTTTTTGAAGGATGCCGCGAAAGTGGCATCCTTTTTTGACTTCGGCTGCATATTGGACTGCAGTAATTGCTTGGTAATCTGCTAAAACCTACTAGATATTAAGAAAACTGGAATTTAGTAGGCTTATTTTTAGAACTTTTAACATGAGAAATTGTCAAAGACCCACTAAAACATTTCATACCAGTGATTTAGTGGGTGTTTTTGACGTTAGAAGAAAGAAAAACAAATGATTAGATATAACTAACCGACGCTAGAAACCTACTAAATTATAAAGTTATAAGCCATTAGTAGGTCTTAGATGATATATGGATGTTATCAGATGCTTTTGTAAACCTACTATTCTGCAACAAAGTAATGTTTGTGTGGGTTTTTCACAAAACTACACTGATTTTACTTATTTTTTACATAGATTGGTCACATTTTCCAATTAATATCTTACTTGTAAGAACGAAAGAGACAGAAAGGAGAGCCTGATATGGCAATTGAAGTTTTCAACCGTTATGAGAAGAAATACATTATAGATGAAGATACTTTTCATAAATTGACTTACCAGATAGCTGATTATATGAATCCGGATGCGTATAACAGAAATGGTGAGGCGTACAGAATCAGCAACATATATTATGATACTGAGAATGATCAGCTTATAAGAGCTTCTATTGAGAAACCGGTATACAAAGAAAAGTTAAGACTGAGAGCTTATGGGATGCCAGAGCTTACAGATAATGTCTTTGTAGAGATTAAGAAGAAGTACAATGGTATTGTCAATAAAAGAAGAACTTCAATGACGCTTCAGGAGGCATATGATTTTCTTGATGACGACATATGTCCAGATAACCATGAAGGAAGAATAAACAGGCAGGTGCTTAAGGAGATAGATTACTTCAAGAATTTCTACCATTTGCAGCCTAAAGTTTATCTTTCATATGACAGATTCGCGTACTTTGAGAAAGATGATGGCGATTTCAGGATTACATTTGATAAAAATATTACGACCAGAAGGGAAGATGTAAGACTCGAGCATGGAAGCTATGGAAAGAAGCTTTTGCCGGATGGTAAGTATTTAATGGAAGTTAAGATAAGTGGCGCTGTTCCGCTGTGGTTTACTAAGATAATATCAGGACTTAATGTTTACCCGGTATCGTTTTCTAAGTATGGTACTGAATATAAGCAGTATGTCCTTACGAATTACACAAGCTTAATGTATAAAGGAGAAAATATATGTTTGAATCAATCTTTACATCAACATCAGAGAATACAATCAGCATTAGCCAGTCAATGTTAGGAATATTAGTAGCAGTTGTTATTGGTTTAGTGATTGCTTTTGTGTACACACTTGTATCAAAGAAGGATGGATATAATAAAAGCTTTATAATAGGTCTTGCTCTTTTACCAGCGATAGTGGCATCAGTTATTCTTCTTGTAGGAAGTAATGTTGCAAGGGCGTTTTCAATGGCGGGAGCTTTTGCTTTAGTAAGATTCCGTTCAGCACCGGGAAGTGCTAAAGATATATCAGTAGTGTTTTTTGCAATGGCAACAGGTCTTGCATGCGGACTTGGTTTTGTGACATTTGCAGGGTGCTTCGCAGTAATAATTCTTCTTGTATTTGTAGTGTTATCGGTAACAGGATTTGGAACAAGAGATGCACATAGAAAACAGTTAAGAATCACAATTCCAGAGAATCTTAACTATATGGCAGTATTTGATGATATATTTGATAAGTATCTTAGTGAAAATGTACTTAGAAAAGTAAAGACAACTAATATGGGTACAATGTTTGAACTTACCTATGAATGCAGGATGAAATACGAGAGCGAGCAGAAGCAGTTCATAGATGAGTTAAGAGTAAGGAATGGTAATCTCAATATTACAATGGGGATGATGCCGGATTCGGATGGCGGATACCTTAATTAATGCATTAATCATATTATATAATAACAGAACTGCCCGGACAAATTCATGCCGTCCGGGCAGTTTTACATTTTTTTTACAATCTTTTTTATGTCAGGCACTTGTATAATTCGCATATTTATTATATTATAAACAATATACGAAAGGGCGTGGTAGATATGGTAGATAACAACACTCAATTTTTTAAAACTCAGCCAGAGAAGACAATTTCAGTAGAAGGAATACTTGAGCAGGTATATCTTGCACTTAAAGAGAAGGGGTACAATCCGGTTAACCAGATAGTAGGTTATATTATGTCTGGTGACCCAACATATATTACAAGCCATAACAATGCAAGAAGCCTTATTATGAAGGCTGAAAGAGACGAGCTTGTTGAAGAGGTTGTAAGATATTTCATTGAAGGTAAAGGCTTATAATATGAGAATTATAGGCTTAGATGTCGGGACGAAGACTGTTGGAGTTGCCTTGAGCGATCCGCTTGGGATAACTGCACAGCCTTTCGAAACGATAACAAGAAAAGAGAATAATAAGTTACGAAGAACTTATGCCAGAATAGAACAGATTATATCCGAATATGATGTAACTGAAATCGTGGTTGGCTATCCTAAGAACATGGATGATACTATTGGGGAAAGAGCGAAAGCTTGTGAAGAATTTGCAGCAGCACTGGAGAGACGAACAGGATTACCTGTTACACTGTGGGATGAAAGACTTACTACAGTTGAAGCAGACGAAGTCCTTGAAGAATGCGGGATGAGGCGAGAAAACCGCAAGACAGTTATTGATCAGCTTGCGGCTGTTTTTATTTTGCGTGGATATATGGAATCTAAACAGAAGTAATATTTGGAGGATTTGTTTTTCATGGAAAAGCTTGAATTTATTGACGAGAACGGTGAGAAGACACAATTTTATGTGATTGAAGAAACTAGAATTAACGGAATTAATTACCTGCTTGTATCAGAGTCAGATAATGAGGACGAGGAAGCAGAAGCTTATATTCTTAAGGATACATCTGATGCGGCAAGTGAAGAAGCTGTTTATGAGTTTGTAGAGGAAGACAGTGAACTTGAAGCGGTAGGCAAGGTGTTTTCTGAATTAATGGATGATGATGTTGAACTTAAATAAGGTGTGAGCCTTATTCATATTTTATATTTTATTTTTATTATGAGGTGTTTATGAAAAAAGCAGAGAATGCGTCTGTCAGGATTATACCATTGGGTGGTCTTGAGCAGATAGGAATGAACATTACTGCCATTGAGTATGATGACAGTATTGTTGTTGTGGATTGTGGCTTATCTTTCCCAGAGGAAGATATGCTTGGTATTGATTTAGTTATACCGGATGTTACTTATCTTAAGGAGAATCTTAATAAGGTTAAAGGATTCGTTATTACTCATGGACATGAGGATCATATTGGTGCAATTCCATATGTTTTAAAGGATGTCAATGTTCCTATATACGCTACTAAGCTTACTATGGGACTTATAGAGTCAAAGCTTAAGGAACATAATATGTTAAAGTCAGTTAAGAGAAAGGTTGTTAAGTATGGACAATCTGTAACTCTTGGCGATTTCAGGGTTGAGTTCATAAGAACTAACCATAGTATTGCAGATGCCGCAGCACTTGCTATATACTCACCGGCAGGAATTATTGTCCACACAGGAGATTTTAAGGTTGATTATACACCTGTATATGGTGATCCTATTGATCTTCAAAGACTTGGTGAACTTGGAAAGAAGGGTGTACTTGCACTTATGTGTGACAGTACTAATGCTTTAAGACCAGGCTTTACTATGTCAGAGAAGACAGTTGGTGCTACATTTGAAAAGATTTTCAATGATAACAAGAACAGCAGAATAATCATAGCTACATTTGCATCTAATGTAGACAGAGTACAGCAGATTATTAATTCAGCGGTTAAATATGGCAGAAAAGTCTGTGTTGAAGGCCGAAGCATGGTTAATATTATTGAGGTTGCAGAAGACCTTGATTATCTTAAGATTCCGGACGGAACTCTTATTGAAACGGATGAGATGAAGAATTATACACCTGAGCAGATTGTTCTTATCACAACAGGTAGTCAGGGTGAATCAATGGCTGCTCTTTCAAGAATGGCAGCTAACCTTCATAGAAAGGTATCTATCCAGCCTGGCGACTGCGTAGTATTTTCATCAACTCCTATACCTGGTAATGAGAAGTCAGTAGCCAAGGTTATTAATGAGCTTGGTATGAAGGGTGCTAAGGTTATATTTCAGGATACACATGTATCAGGACATGCATGTCAGGAAGAGATTAAGCTTATATATTCTCTTGTAAAGCCTAAGTATTCTATTCCTGTTCACGGTGAGTATAGACACCTTGTTGCACAGAGAGATGTTGTTATGTCACTTGGATATGACAAGGATCATGTTATTATTGCCAAATCAGGAGATGTGTTAGAACTTAATGATGAGCATGCACAGGTTGTAGATCATGTCCAGACAGGAGCTATTTTTGTTGATGGACTTGGCGTAGGTGATGTAGGAAATATTGTATTAAGAGACAGACAGAACCTTGCAGAGAATGGTATTATCATTGTTGTTCTTACACTTGAAAAATATACCGGACAGCTTATAGCAGGCCCGGATATTGTTACAAGAGGTTTTGTGTATGTAAGAGAGGCTGAAGAGCTTCTTGATGAGGCAAGAGCAATTGTATCTGATTCAGTTGAAAAGTGTCTTGATAAGAATATTACTGACTGGAGTAAGATTAAGAATATTATTAAAGATGACTTGAGCGAGTATCTCTGGAAGAAGATTAAGAGAAATCCTGTGATACTTCCAATCATTATGGAGGCACAGATATAATATATGTTGCCGGATATTACTGCAGACAGTTGGAGAGGTGTTTTTCATGCGTAGAATTGATGAACTTAAGAAAGAGATTATACATGAAATTCTTAACAGTGAAGAATATAGGGAATACAGAAGACTTCAGTCTGAAATAAACAGGACGCCTGACTTGAAGAGGCAGGTGGATGAATTCCGTATGAGGAATTTTGAATTACAGAATTCAGAAAATGTTCCAGACATGTTTGCAGCAATGGAGAATCTTAATAAGGAATATGCCGACATGAGGAATCAGGACATTGTAAACAGATATCTTATGACAGAGATTACATTTTGCAGATTTATGAGAGATATATATAAGGATATTGCCGAGGCAGTAGACATGGACCTTGATTTTTTAGGGTGAATCATATATAGTGTAGCTTATTAAAGAAGAGGAGAATCAGGTTTTATGAGCAATAAATCAATCAGGATGCTGGTATCGGTATCGCTGAATGTTTTAATAATTGTTTTAGGAATATATCTCGTGTTTTTTATGGGAAGCAAGGCGTATTCATTTGGTGAGAAGATATTTAATGAACAGGCAGTTGATTCAGATGATAACGCCCGTATAGTTGAGGTTACTATAACAACAGACATACAGGCTAAGAAGCTTGCTGGCATGCTTTATGATAAAGGACTTGTACATGATAAAACGATAGCATATTTTCAGATTCAGTTCTCAGATTATAAGGATAAGTTTGTAGGTGGAACTTATGAGCTTAACACGGGAATGACACCTACTGAGATTATGCAAGTGCTGGCGCAGTCAGACAGTGAGGAAGAATAACTTAATTGTAAGGGGAATATATGATAGTCAATGAAAGAGTAGTTGCCTATATTAATTCTCTCGATTGTGGTAATTCTGATATATGTAATACAATTGAAAAAGAAGCGATTGCGGATGAAGTCCCAATCATTAGAAAAGAGATGGGTAATTTGCTGAAGGTGCTGTTACAGCTTGTACAGCCTGAAAGGATTCTTGAAGTTGGAACAGCAGTAGGTTACTCATCTATTCTTATGAGTGAGAATATGCCGGAAAAATGCACAATTACTACAATAGAGAATTATGATAAGAGAATACCTGTGGCAAGAAATAATTTTAAAAGGGCAGGAAAAGAGAATGTTATAACACTTATAGAGGGAGATGCGCTGGAAGTGTTGAAGACTCTGGAAGGTCCATATGATTTCATCTTTATGGATGCTGCCAAGGGACAGTATATTAATTATCTTCCTGATATTAAGAGAATCCTTAGAAAAGGCGGACTTCTTATATCGGATAATATTCTGCAGGAGGGAGAAATAGTGGAATCCCGTTATGCAGTTACAAGAAGGAATAGAACAATTCATACAAGGATACGGGAGTATGTGTATGAGCTTACCCATACAAAGGATTTTGTGACATCAATTGTTCCTATTGGCGATGGGATTACACTTAGTGTGAAACAGTAAAGGAGAATAATATGGCGGGACATATGTATAATGGCAGAGAAACAGAGCTTCTCATACCAGCAAGCAGTCTTGAAGTTTTAAAGATAGCAGTAATATTCGGCGCAGATGCCGTATATATCGGTGGTGAAGCATTTGGATTAAGAGCTAAGGCTAAGAATTTTTCAATAGAAGATATGAAAGAGGGCGTTAAGTTTGCCCATGAAAGAAATGTCAAGGTATACGTTACAGCTAATATTCTGGCACATAACTATGACCTTGAGGGTGCAAGAGCTTACTTTGAGGAACTTAAGGAAGTAGGACCTGACGCGCTTATTATATCTGATCCGGGAATGTTTACAATAGCAAAGGAAGTACTTCCGGATATTGATATACATATAAGCACACAGGCTAATAATACTAACTATATGACATATAATTTCTGGTGGAATCAGGGCGCTAAGAGAGTGGTTTCAGCAAGAGAATTATCGCTTGAGGAGATTAAGGAGATAAGAGAGCATATTCCTGATGAGATGGAGATTGAGACATTCATGCATGGAGCGATGTGTATATCTTATTCAGGCAGATGCCTGTTATCAAGCTTCCTTGCAGGAAGAGACGCTAACAGGGGAGCATGTACACATCCATGCCGCTGGAAATATGCCGTTGTTGAGGAGAACAGACCGGGACAGTACATGCCTGTATATGAGAATGAGAGAGGAACATACATATTTAACTCTAAGGATTTATGCATGATAGAGCATATTCCAGAGATGGTAAGTTCAGGCATTGACTCATTTAAGATTGAAGGACGTATGAAGACAGCTCTGTATGTTGCAACTGTTGCGAGAACATACAGACTTGCTATTGATGATTTTATAGAAGATCCTGAAAAGTACAAGGCTAGAATCCCATTCTATAAGAGTGAGATAAGCAAATGTACTTACAGACAGTATACAACAGGTTTCTTCTTTGGAAAGCCGGACGAGAATACACAGATATATGACAGTAACACATATATCAGGGAATACACATATCTTGGTATCGTAGGAGATACTAACGAGCAGGGACTTTACCATATTGAGCAGCGAAACAAGTTCTCAGTTGGAGAAACAATTGAAGTAATGAAGCCGGATGGACAGAATATAGAAGTCACAGTTAAGCGTATTGTCGATGAGAATGGTAAGGATATGGATAGCTGTCCACATCCTAAGCAGAATCTCTATATTGATTTAGGAATCCAGCTTGATAAGTATGATATCTTAAGACGCCAGGAAGAAGAAACAGAAGTAAACAGTTAAATTAAAGAGACAGTTGGATAGGCAATTAAAGGCACCTTTACACATATGATATATAAAAATGTGTAGGGGTGCCTTTTTGAAAACGTTTGAAAAACCATTATCGGCACAGGAAGAGAAAGAATTGCTGATAAAATTACGCGAAGGCGATAGTGTGGCCAGAAATGCTCTTATAGAAAAGAACATGCGTCTTGTTGCACATATAGTCAAAAAATATACCTCTACTGAACGTGATTATATTAATGAAGACCTTATTTCAGTGGGAACAATAGGACTTATTAAGGCTGTTGATTCATTTGACATAGAAAGAAATGTGAGATTCTCAACATATGCTGCCAAATGTATAGACAACGAGATTCTTATGCTTTTCCGTCAGGATAAAAAGAAGGAACGGGAAGTGTCTCTTAATGAGCCTATAGGAAAGGACAAAGAGGGAAATGAGATAAGCCTTAAGGATATTATCGGAGAAGATTCGGAGAAGAAACAGCCGGATGCTGTGGAAGATTATATGTTTTATGAGCAGATTAAGTGTATATATGGTAATATAGAAAAGGTACTTGCACCAAGAGAGATAGAGATATTAAAATACAGGTATGGACTTTTTGGTGCAAAAGAATGCACACAGAATGAACTTGCTGACAGGCTTGGAATTAGCAGAAGCTATGTGAGCAGAATAGAGAAAAAGGCACTTGGTAAATTAAGAGAAGTGCTTATTGAGCGGAAACTTATATGATAATATAGTCAGGAGGACATGTAATGCAGATTACAGATGCAAAGGTAATAGCGGGCAGATTATCTAAGGTAAGGGATATCATGAAATCAGAAGGCGTTGATATATATGTAGTAGTAACAGGTGATTACCATATATCAGAGTATGCAGGTGATTATTTTAAGGAAAGAGAATTCATTACCGGATTCACAGGCTCTGCCGGAACGGCTGTTATAACACAGGATGATGCAAGGCTTTTCACTGACGGAAGATATTTCGTGCAGGCTGAAAAGCAGATTGAAGGGACAGGCTTTTCACTGATGAGGGTCGGCGCTCCGGGTGTTATGAATGTGGCACAGTACTGTGAGAGTATAGTTAAAGATGGAATGAGCATGGGATTTGATGGAAGAACCATGCCGGCTGAAGAAGGAATTGAGCTGTCTGATATATGTAAAAAAGCAGGAGCAGGCTGTTTGTATGATTTTGATGCGATTGAGAATATATATGAGGACAGGGCAGCGTTTCCACACAGCAAAGCATTTTATCTTGATGAAGAGTACTCAGGAGAAAGCATAATAAGCAAGCTTTCAAGAATAAGAAAGTACATGGATAATAAAAATGCTGATATACATATTATGGCAACGCTTGACGACATATGCTGGACATTCAATATAAGGGGATGCGATGTTGAGTGCAACCCTGTTATTATGGCGTATTCAGTGATAACTAAGGATGAGGCATACATATATACTGATAAGGACAGGTTTGATGATAAGACGCTGGCAAAATTCGGGGAGGCATGTGTGGAGGTGCTGCCATATGACAGCATATATGAAGACATTGCCAGAATGAATGGAAAAGTGCTTATTGATAAGAGACGTGTGAATATGCGTATATATCAGCTTATACAGTCTGGAAGAGATGTGGAAGCAGTACTGTCTGACAATCCAGCAATGCTTTTTAAGGCAATAAAGAATGAGACAGAGATAAGGAATCTATACAGCGTACATGTTGACGATGGCGTGGCTGTAACAAAATTCATATTCTGGCTTAAGAAAAATGTTGCATCAGGTAATATAACAGAAGCGAATGCAGCGGCATATCTTGATAATTTAAGAAGCAATATAAAAGATTACATAGAACTAAGCTTTGACACAATCAGTGCATATAATGAAAATGCTGCAATGATGCATTACCATGCAGATGAAACCAATGCGGCTGTCTTAAAGCCGGAAGGCATGCTGCTTGTGGATTCTGGCGGACAGTATATGCGTGGAACAACTGATATAACAAGAACAATAGCACTTGGACCTGTGACTGATGAGATGAAGATGTATTACACACTTACACTTAAAGGCATGTTAAGCCTGGCAAATGCAAAATTTCTGAAAGGCTGTAACGGTTTCAGTCTTGATATTCTTGCCAGAGCACCTCTGTGGAATGTCGGAATGGACTACCGCTGCGGAACAGGACATGGAATAGGATACCTTTTAAATGTGCATGAGAGTCCTAATGGATTTCGATGGAAGCACAATCCGGGCAAGAATGATCTTGCAGTTATTGAAGAGGGCATGGTTACATCTGATGAGCCAGGGGTATACATTGAGGGCAGGTTCGGTATAAGAATTGAAAATGAGATCGTATGTCAGAAAGATTTCGACAATGAATATGGCACATTTTTAAAGTTTGACATGCTTACAGTTGTTCCGATAGATTTAGAACTTGTTGATGTAAATTATCTTGATGATGTGGATATTGAGCGGCTCAATAAGTATCAGGAAAGAGTATATAAGACACTTGAGTCGTATTTTGATGGAGAAGAAAAGAATATGTTAAGAGAGGCGACAAGACCAGTAGGAGTATGATATGGAGTTAAAAGAATTTTCACATAAGGGTGAAGCAATTGAAAAGGAGATTAAGAAGGAGTTCCAGTTTATGGGACGGACAATTAAGAAACGCCGCGTAGGACTGATTATTGCAGCGGCTGGAGTGATAGCGGTAATTGCTGTTGCACTTTTTATCCATTCACAGCAGTTTGATGTGTGGGATTATATAACTATAAGTTATGAAGGTGCTAACGGATATGCAAAACCGGTGTTTACTCTTAATAAGGATAAGCTGTATAAGGAGCTTATGGGTAAAAGTACAGATTCAGATAAATCATACAATGTTAAAATGCTGATTGCTTCTATAGAAACAAGTACAGATGAAGAAGATATTGCCAATGGTGATACCTATAAAGTAAGGCTTGAGGTTGATAAAAAATATGAGGATGCGGCAGGAGTCAGCATGGGAGGCGGCAATAAGAAGATAAAAGCATCAGGAATATCAAAAGGAACATCTGTGGAATTGTTTGATAAGGTTGATGTTACATTTACCGGTGTAAGTCCGCAGGCTGGCATTGTTATCACTAATAACTGGGAAGATGAGTATCTGTCAGGACTTACATTTACTCCTGATAAAAAAGACAATATAAGTCTTGGGGATTCAGTGAAGATAACATGCAATACTTCTTATGAAGATATTGCAAGACACGGATTTCTTGTACATAATATAGAAACTTCTTATAATGCAGACAAGCTTCCGGAATATGTTGATGATGTATCGCTGATTGATAAAAAGGTTATAGAACAGGTTAGCAAAGAAGTTCTGGAGACAATTAATAAAGAAACGGCAGATAACACATTTCATATGTTATATAAAGCAACAAAGGATACTGCCTATCTGTATCACATTAATGAGGAAACATGCAGTGATGCAAAGATTACTGGAATATATTATTTACAGAAAAAAGGAAATGCTGGAGAGACTAATAATTACATATATATAACTGCTTCAGCGACAATATCTGACTCGGAAGACAGCAAAACGGTTTATTTTGCATTTTCATATAGCAATGCTTATATAAATGCAGATGGAACATTTGATATGAACCATGATAATGAAGAAAAGAGGTATGTCTGCAGTACAGATTACGATTCACTTTACAGTGAATGTATTGGCAGTAAAAGTGACAACTATACTATAAAAGAGGTTAAATAGCTGTTTGTATATTGTATGTTGATGTGATATAATCTTACTATAAATGCGCAATAGCAGGAGTGGAGACTGCCTGCGGAAAGAGGTTGAAGGTGAATTACAGAAAGAAAGTTAGATTGGGTGATGTTCTTGTTAAAAAGGGAATTATAGATGAGAACCAGTTACAGACTGCACTTTCAAGACAGAGAGAGCAGGGGAAGATGCTCGGTGAGATGGTTATAGCATTGGGATATGCTACCCAGAGAGATATTAATGAGGCACTTTGCGACAGTCTGGGGATTGATTTTGTTGATATGCGAGAGACGGAGATAAGTGATGATGTTCTGTCTATGTTAGATGAGAATATTATGAGAAAGTACACTCTCGTACCATTAGGTGATGCACCTGATAATCCTGGAGCAATCAGGGTTGCCATGGCTGATCCTACTAATATTCTTGCCATGGATGACATTAATATTGTAACTGGTAAACAGGTTGTTCCGGTTCTTGCTAATGCAACTGATATTAATGCATTTTTAGATAAGGCGTTTGGACAGAAACAGGCACAGAGTATTGTGGATCTGTATAAGAAAGAGCAGGGCGAGACTGTAAGAGAAGAAACTAAAGAAGACAAGGCGAGAAGAGAAGAGATTGAGAATGCGCCTATTGTTCAGCTTATCAATAGTGTAATTGAGCAGGCTGTAAGACAGAGAGCTTCTGATATACATATTGAGCCGATGGAAAGAGATATCCGTGTAAGATACAGAATAGATGGTAATCTTCGTGAAATTATCCAGTACGATAATACACTTCTTGGTGCTATTACAACCCGTATCAAGATTATGTCAGGAATGGATATTTCTGAGAAGAGAAAACCACAGGATGGACGTATTACCATTAACGTAGACGGAAGAGAATATGATATCCGAGTATCTAATCTTCCTACAGTATATGGCGAGAAATGCGTTATGAGAATTGCGTCCAAGGAAGGATTTAACATTGATAAATCAAAACTTGGACTTACACCGGCTGATCTTAAGGTATTTGATGATATATTAAAGAATCCACATGGAATTATTCTTGTAACAGGACCTACAGGATCTGGTAAATCTACAACTCTTTATACTGCGTTAAGTGAACTTAATACAGAAGATGTTAATATTATTACTGTTGAAGACCCGGTTGAGGCTAATATTGATGGTATTAATCAGGTTCAGGTTAATAATAAAGCAAATCTTACATTTGCAACTGCATTAAGATCAATCTTACGACAGGATCCGGATATCATTATGATTGGTGAGATCCGAGATGGTGAGACTGCTGAGATTGCGGTTAGAGCATCTATTACAGGCCATCTTGTTGTAAGTACACTGCATACTAATAGTACGGCAAGTTCTGTTGCCCGTCTTGAAGATATGGGAATTGAGTCATACCTCATAGCTGATTCACTTGTTGGTATTATCGCACAGCGTCTTGTAAGAAAGCTGTGTGACTGTAAGATGCCAAAAGAGGCAAGTGCAGCTGAGAAGGAGATGCTTGGAGTTAATCCTGATGAGCCATTTACAATATATGAACCATGCGGATGTAAGTTATGTAATGGAACAGGATACTATGGACGACTTGGTATATATGAGATTATGAAGATAACACCGTCTATAAAGAGACTTATATCAAGGCATGCAGAAGCAGAAGAGATTAAAAAGCAGGCTATAAGTGAGGGCATGAATACGCTTAAGATGGCTGCGGTTAATGCGGTTAAAGATGGTGTCACAACTATAGCTGAGATGGTTAAAGCAACTTATGAAGCTGAAGAAGATGATTCAAGACCTAAGGCAGCAGATACATCAGCTTCTTCTGGAATATCAGTTTCTTCCGGAGTAGAAGAAATTGAACTTGAGCAGATTGACTAAGAATCTGCCAGATATACAATTATAGATATATGGGGGCTTAATAATGTTTACTGTAGAGCAATTACTTTCGATAGCTAAAGAAAAGAAGGCAAGTGATGTGCATGTCACTGTAGGACTTCCACCAAGAGTCAGAATTAATGGTGAACTTGTGGATCTTGATTATCCTAAGCTTTCACCAGATGACTGTGAAAAGCTTATTCTTGATATTATGGATGACAGGCAGCAGGCAATGTTTAAAGACAGAGGAGAACTTGATTTTTCATTCTCTGTTCCTAATATTGGACGATACAGAGTTAATGTATTCAGACAGAGAGGGTCTGTGGCATGTGCCATGCGTATTGTAGGAACAGAGATTCCTAAGCCGGAAAGTCTTGGTGTTCCAAAGTCTGTTGTTGAATTGTATGCCAAGAAAAGAGGACTGGTTCTGGTAACGGGTCCAACAGGTTCCGGTAAATCTACAACACTTGCTTCTCTTATAGACAAAATTAATGATGAACGTAATGCTCATGTAATAACACTAGAAGACCCAATTGAGTATCTTCATTCGCATAGAAAAGCAATGATTAATCAGAGAGAAATCGGTCTTGATACGCATTCATATGCTGATGCACTACGTGCAGCACTGCGAGAAGATCCTGATGTAATTCTTGTAGGAGAGATGAGAGATCTGGAAACTATATCTACTGCTATAACAGCAGCAGAAACAGGTCATCTCGTGTTCTCGACACTTCATACAATTGGAGCGGCGGCAACAATTGACCGTATTATTGATGTGTTTCCACCGCACCAGCAGCAGCAGATAAGAATTCAGCTTGCAGTTGTTCTTGAAGCAGTTATTTCACAGCAGCTGATACCAACAGCAGACAGATGTGGAAGAGTTGCTGCATTTGAAGTTATGCATGGAACGATTCCAATTAAGAATCTTATCCGTGAAGCCAAGACATATCAGATATCCAGTGTTTTACAGACAGCAAGAAAAGAGGGCATGATATCAATGGATGATGCACTTCTTGATCTGTATAATAAGGGAGTGATTGATTCTGATAATGCAATTGGATATGCACAGGATGTCAATTATGTTACTAAGAGAGTTAATCAGTTCTATTAATGGTGGAATATGCAGATAGGTGAGAGAATATATAAGTATCTTGAAGAAAAAGGAATGTCGCAGGCAGAGTTTGTTAGTAGGACAGGAATTTCTCAGAGTACAGTAAGTGATTGGAAGATAAAGAAGAATAATCCGTCAGCAGATAAGATAATGGTAATATGCAAGGCACTCGATATTTCTCCATATGAACTGCTGACTGGCACGGAAGACATGGATAATTCAAGAAAGTATATGGATTATGCATATGTTGATAAAGATTCTAAGGAATATACATTGATAGAAACTTATCAGGAGCTTAGTGATGAAGCAAGACTAAAGCTGGAAAGATATATGGAGGCTTTAAGAAAGTCTGGGGAATAGTGATTGAAGAGATGACAATGCTGGTGATGTGCTGGCATTGTTTTTTTCTTGGGGACTGTTAATCATGCAATTATTATTTATTATTATGAGGATTTCCTATAAGAACAATAAATAATCAATCTATATAGGCTAATTTCAGGCAGAAATACAAGAAAGTGCCGGAAATTACCTATCAGGTAGGCACGAGGAAGCTTATCTATAGGTGGATTGGGAGGAAAAGTGAAGGCTGAATAAGGATTCAGCCCGGATATGTCCTATAAGACAAGTGATAATGCGACTACCTATAGGTATCAGGTAATATAATGTGTAATATACCGCAATTACGGTATTGACAACAAGATATATTAATTGTATATTAAGAATGATTTCCTGTATGGCATAGAGAATCAGACAAAGGTTGAGAAAAGAATGCCGGCAAGAATATCAGGATATGAAGGTGCTTCATACAGAGGACAATGTGATAAGAAAACAATAGTGCCGGTAATAACGATGGTGCTGTATTATGGTACAGACAGAAAATGGACGGCACCAAAGAATCTTAAGTCTCTGATTAAAGTTCCAGATAATCTGGATAAGTATGTTAATGACACTAAAGCTAATGTATTTGAGATAGCGTGGCTGACAGATGAACAGATAGCAAAGTTTACAAGTGATTATAAGATAGTTGCTAATTTCTTTGTGAACAAGAGAAAGAACAAAGATTACATACCAGATGATAAGACAACAATTAAGCATGTGGATGAGATACTAAAGTTTTTATCAGTTATGACAGGTGATAGCAGATATGAAGAGATATTGTCAGATAAGGAAGGGGTGAGCAATATGTGTGATGTAGCGCAGAGGCTTGAAGACAGGGGAATTGAGAAAGGAATGAAAGAGGGACTTAGTCTTGGCGGCAACCAGATGATATATTCACTGGTCGAAGATAAGAGCATAAGTATTGAAAAGGGTGCGCAAAAGCTTGGGATAAGTGCAGAAAAGCTGCGAGCTAATATGATTAATGCGGGATACAAGTGTCCGGATATGGAGTGATAGCTGATAAGGAAGGCAGAATAACAGTATAATATATAAAGATAAAGCAATGCTGGTAAGAGTGGATACTGGCGTTGCTCTTCTTTTTTGGAGAAGCCAGCTTCTGTTCATGGACTTGTTTCTACGTGTTCCTATAAGAACAATAAATAATCAAGCTATATAGGTAAAATACAGGCAGAAATACATGAGAATGTAGGAAATCACCTATCAGGCAGGCACGAGGAAGCTTATCTATAGGTAGATTGGGAGAAAAAGTGAAGGCTGAATAATGGTTCTGCCTGGATATGTCCTATAAGTCAAGCAATAATGCGACTACCTATAGGTATCAGGAACAATGAATCAATAAAGCATTTAATTATTTCTTGAAAATAGCTAGAAAAATAGATATATTATAGTAAAGTATTAATCTAAAAGGGGAGAAAAATAAAATGCTTACAAAATTAAAAAAGTGTAAAACACTTAAAGAAATATATGAGGTGCTGGGGAGAATTTTTTTTGAAAAGATAGCAATGTACATAGTGATGGGATGGTGCTTATTGCCGATACTATCAATCTTCTTTCATATAAGATGGATGGGGATGGCTGAGCAGACATTTATGTATAGATTGAATATATTGTCAAGCTATCAGACGGCAGTTTTGCTTATGGGTGTGCTGACATTGGAATTTCTGATAGCATACTTTATAGGCATGATACTGACACGGAGCAATAATTGGAAAAATGAACTGTTTGAGTTTATTAAAAGAGAACCATGGAATGTATTTTTTTTGATGCTGTTTGTATGGATTATCATATGTACAATGCATTCGGCTGATAAATATACTTCAATATTTGGGACAGAGTACAGATATGAAGGTCTTGTGACATATTGCTGCTATGCGGCGGTTTATATGTGTGCGCATATAGTTAAAGAAGCAAAATATAGAAAATGCATATTCAATACATACGCGGTAACAGCAGTTATACTTGGAATATGTCTGCTGCTTCAAGATAATCATCTATTATATATGCATAAAATATTTGTTTATGATAGAGCAACTGTATTCAGCCAGTTTAATCATTTTGGGTATTATCTTAACATGTCAATTCTGGTAATGACAGGGTTATTCTTAACGTCAGATATTAAGAAAAATGAAATTATGTATGCAGCAGGAATAGCGTTCCAGTTATTTTGCCTTTTGGTGAACAATACATTTGGTGCGTATCTTGGCTCTATGTTTGGTGTTATAGCTGTATGCATAATGTATGCTGTAAGAACTAACAATATAAAGAAAATACTAGTGCCGATAATTATATATATTTCCCTTAGTGCAGTCAGCATGTCAGGAATCATTCCTTCAAGCAGTGGACAGAACTTAAAAGTTAATTTATCAACCTTCTCTCATGATGTTAATGCAGTTGTATCAGATGCGGAAGATGCAGATGGAGCAGGGACGGGAAGAATGAGATTATGGAAAGCTTGCTTAAAAATGATACCGGAAAGTCCAATATTAGGCTATGGACCAGAACAATTGAATGAAAAATATTCGGGTGAATTGGGAGGTGTGTTAGCAGGAGGTACTGACAGACCAGAAAATGAATATATACAGTATATGGTGTTTATGGGAATACCAGGGTTTGCAATGTATATGGGTGCATTAATATCAATGATGATATGCCAATTGAAGAAAATAAAAAAACTGGAACTTATAACGGTAGCTTCAGCAGGGTGTGCATTGGCATATGCAGCAGGTGCATGCTTTGGAAATTCAATGTATTATACAACACCATATTTCTATATGTTTTTAGGAATGACAGCAAGAACGATAAAGCTAGAAAATACGAAATAAAAGTGAAAATTACCCACTTTTAGTATGTAGTATGATATTGTTAAGGTATGTTATAAATGTAAAAGTAAATTTAAAAAGAATTTATTATTTGTTAATTTTGTTTGTTAATTTTAGTAAAATTATTGTCCTGATTGTGCTTATGTGTTATACTAAATGCACTAAAAAGGAAAGATTTTACTAAGAATGGGGAGTGTGATATGGAGACATTTTCATACAAAGCGGTTGACGCTTCGGGAAAAGATGTTAAGGGTGCTATTGAAGCAGAAAGTAAAGATGAAGCAGCCAGAAAGATAAAGGAACAGGGCTTTACTCCTATATCAATAGGTAAGCAGGGAGCTTTGGATAAAGATGTTAATCTATCATTTTTTGGCCCAAAGAAAATACCGGCACGAGATATGAGTGTATTCTGCCGGCAGTTTGCAAGTATTCTTAAAGCAGGTGTAAGTGTAATTAATGCATTGGAGATGCTTGGTGAACAGACAGAGAATAAGAGACTTAAAGAGGCAATTGAGAGAACCCAGTCCAGTGTAGAAAAAGGTGAAAACCTTTCGGATTCAATGAGAGAGAATGAAGAGTTTCCAAGTATTCTTGTTGATATGATTAAGGCTGGTGAAGCTTCCGGTAGTTTGGAGAATTCTCTTACACGAATGGCAATACAGTTTGAAAAAGATGCCAAGTTAAAAGGTGTTGTCAAGAAAGCAATGATGTATCCGATAGTGCTTATCTTCGTTATGATAGGTGTTATTGTAGTAATGCTTACATTTGTTATACCAAGCTTTATGACAATGTTTGAAGACCTTGATTCAGAACTTCCAGTAACAACAAGGGCAATCCTTGCAATGAGTGACAGTGTTAAAGGATACTGGTATGTATATCTTATTGTTGTCGTTGGGATAGTTGTGGGGGTTAAGCTGTATGGTAATACAGAGAATGGAAGACATAACCTGGATAAATTAAAGTTAAAGATTCCAGTATTCGGATTGTTACAGACTAAGTCAGCATGTGCTTCATTTGCAAGAACAATGAGTACATTGTTACAGGCAGGTATGCCAATGATTGATGCACTTGAGATATCTGCTTCAACCATGAAGAATGTATTATATTATGATGCATTAGAAAAAGTAAAGAGCGGTGTGTCATTAGGCTTACCACTTTCAAATCAGTTAAGAACATCGGGACTTTTTCCACCGATGGTTGTACATATGGTAGGTATTGGTGAAGAAACTGGTAATGTTGAAGAGATGCTTACCAATTCAGCAGTCTATTATGAAGAAGAAGTAGAGGTTCAGACACAGACTCTTACTTCATTAATGGAACCTATTATTATTATTCTTATGGCTTTAGTTGTAGTTATGTTAATACTTGCAATCTATCAGCCAATGATTCAGCTCTATAATACATTAGGAGCACAGGGGTAGTATATAGTCTGTTCTGCAGGTCGCTTAACGAGAACGGATTTATATAAATATATTTCAAAAGGGAGATATGAAACATGAAAAAGACACAGAAAAAATTAGGTAACAAAGGTTTCTCTTTAGTAGAGCTTATCGTAGTTATTGCCATTATGGCAGTACTTGTTGGTGTACTTGCTCCAACACTTATTAAGAACATTGAGAAATCAAGAGAATCAAAGGATGCTCAGAATTGTGAACAGCTTAAAAGTTCTGTAGAAATTGCACTTCAGAATGAAACAGCATATTCAGAAAATGTTGTTACAGGCGGAAATGATATTGTTACTATTGGTACAAATGGAAAGGCAACAATTAATGACAAAAGTACTGCTGCTGTAGGAAGCAAGGCTTTTACAAATGAACTTAACGGACAGATTGATACAACAAAGTTTGAATTAACTTCAAAGAAGTATAAAGAAGCAGCTAAGAATGGCGGAATAAAAATTAATGTTAATGAAAGAGGTCAGGTGACTATAACTGGCATTCCATCATAATATAAGTTAAGGAACATTAAATCATGCAATACGAATTACCACTGTACTTCATTATCTTTCTATACGGAATCGTATTCGGAAGTTTTTTGAACGTACTGATTTACAGATTACCATTAAAAGAGAATATAGCTACAGAACATTCGCATTGTATGACATGTGGCGAGAAAATCCAGTGGTATGATCTCATACCACTGGTAAGCTACATAATACTTGGTGGAAAATGCAGACACTGCAAAGCTAAGATATCACCGCAGTATCCAATCATTGAAGCGACCAATGGGATAGCATATGTGATAGTATTCTTAGTTCACGGATTTAATGCGGTAAGCATATTAATGTGCTTTGCATTTTCGATATTTCTTGTTATTTCAGTCATTGACTGGAGAACTTTCGAGATACCATTTTCACTTAATGTGGCAATTGGTGTTTTGGCAGTGATAAGAATCATATTAGATCACAAGAACCTATTAGACTATCTAATAGGGTTTTGTGTTATAAGTGGATTCATGCTCATATGTCTTTTTATTGGACGAGCGATTAAAGGAATTGACGCTTTTGGCGGTGGAGACATTAAGCTGATGGCGTTTGCAGGATTATTTTTAGGATGGAAGTGCATTATCCTGGCATTTCTGATTGGCTGCATCTTGGGTGCAGTCATTCATTCCATCCGTATGAAAGTCACGAAAGCTGAACATGTGTTAGCATTCGGACCATATTTGTGTGCAGGGCTTACAATAGCCATGCTTTTTGGTACGAATATAATTAACTGGTATCTTTCTTTTATGGGATTCTAACTAATCTGTGTATTTATGTAGGAGAGTTTTGGACTATATAGAAAGGACAGGAAATTTATATATATTTTTATAACTAGAAATCATTAGCTTATTATGTGGGGAGCTGGATAGGAGGATTTTATGGCTGCATCTAAAGCCAAAGGTAAATTGGTAAGTATCGTTATCAATAACGAGTATATTAAAATATGTGAAATCACTAAATCAGGTAAGAACAGTGTCGTTCATAAGACTGTTACAATTCCTGCACCGGAAGACTGCTATGTTGAGGGTGTAATTGAGCAGACTGACGTACTTGCTAAGGCAATCAAGGTTGTTATGGACGAGCATAGATTTAATGCTAATAATGTCGCATTTTCTATCAGTTCTCCAAGACTTGCAACTAAGGAAGTTCTTATTCCTAATGTTAAGGCTAATAAGATTGATAAACTTGTACAGGCTAATGCTACAGAGTATTTCCCAGTTAATATGGATGAGTATATCATTCAGTATACGGTTCTTGAGAAAGTAGAAGATCAGGGACAGGAAAAGATTAAACTTATGGTTGCTGCTGTACCATCAGAAGTTGTAGAGTCTTACTATGGACTTGCTAAGGCTTTAGGACTTAAGGTGGCATTCGTTGATTATGCTGGTAACAGTACATACCAGATTATGAAGCAGCAGATTGGACCAGAAGTCAGCCTTGTTATTCAGGTTGAGAATGATGGTACTGTAATCAATATTTTCAAGGATAATGTATTGCAGTTACAGAGAAATGTTCCTTATGGAAAGTCAATGCTTGTTAATGCAGTTATGGAAAAGTATGGACTTAAGTATGAGGCTGCGACAGCAAAGCTTCAGAATGAAACACTTCTTCACTCAAGATTTGATGGAGATGAGGTTACAGAATCATTAAGATATATGGCAAGTAACATTAACCGAGTTATTGATTATTATGTATCGCGTAACAGAATATCAATCCAGAAGGCATACTTAATCGGACATTCTACATCTATTAAGGGCTTTGCAACACTTCTTTCTAATGAGCTTAATATGCCAATCGAGAAGGTTGAGAGACTTAAGAATATTGCACTGGACAAGAAAGCGTATGTTGAAGAGGCTACTCTTACAAGTTATGTAACTAACTTGGGTGCTGTTATTGATCCGGTTGATTTTATTCCTAAGAGACTTATTGAGAGTGGTGCCAGAAAAGAAAATACAAAGACTCTTATCGTAGGATTTGTTGGAGCCCTTGCGGTTTCTGCACTCCTTGTTCTTATTCCACTTGTTCAGGTTGTTGCTCTTAATGCAGAGATTGGATCTCTTAATAAGAGTATAAAGAAGCTGAGCATTATTAATGATGTTGTTAATGAATATTATTCAGCTAAAGACAAATATAATGATATCGCAGCATTTGCAGCACTTACATCAGACAGCGATGACGCATTACAGGATTTTGTTGATTATCTTGAAAAGAATATGCCAAGTGATATTACTATCCAGTCTTTCAATGTTGCATCAGGAGCAATTACTGTTAATGGAACAGCGGGAAGTAAGTCTTCAGTAGCTAAGTTCATTCAGGAACTTCAGAAGAATTCTTCTGTACTTAATGTTGATGCCCCTACTATAACAGAGACTAAGGATAATGCAGGTACAATTGAAGTTACATTTTCATTATCATGTACATTTGTTGGAGGAACATCTAATACAACTGATATGAAGTCATCTAATACATCAAACAGTACTAAAAATAGCAGTACTAAGAGTTCAACAACAAAGTAGGAGGGGAGTCAGATGGATAAGTTAAAAGGTATGTTAAAAATCTCTGAAAGAGACAAAAAGTTATTGGTTGTTGTATTAGCAGTGCTTATTATGGCTCTTGCTTATTTCTTTGGATTTCAGAATCTTTCAGACCAGGTAGATACTTTATCTACTAAAAAGACTACTCTTGAGACAACTCAGAGAGACTTAAAAGAAAAGAATAACAACAAACAGAAGTATGTTAATGATACAATGAATTATCTTAAGCAGTATGATAATCTTCTTGACAGATATGCGGCAGGGAGCACACAGCCTAATTCAATTGATTTCTTTAACAAGACAGAGTCTGTAACGGGAACATGGGTAAGAAGTCTTTCTTTATCACCAACAACTGTTCTTTACAAGTTCGGTCAGATTGCTTCAAGTAATGTTAATGGAAAAAGCAATTATACTTCTAATCTTACCGGCTATAAGTCAACTATTAATATTGCTTATGAGTCAGATTATAGCCAGTGGAAGAATTTTATTAAATATGTCAATACATATGCTGATAAGAGCACAATTGATGCTTTATCTGCATCTTATAATGAGGCAACAGGTGTTGTCACAGGTACAGCATCTATTTCACTTTATTCAATTGAAGGTGGAAAGCGTGATTATAAGGAACCATCATTTGATGTTAAGACAGGAACAGGAAATATATTCTCAACAGTTACACCAACTGAGTAATAAGAGAATTCAGGGAGAGGGATATGAAATTATATAGAAGGAATAGAAAATTGAATAATTCCGGTTTTTCACTGGTTGAAGTACTGGTAGCGATTGTTATTCTTGCAATCATATCTCTACCGGTACTGAGTACATTTTCTAATGCTGCCAGAATTAATAATAAAGCAAGAAGGACTGAAAATGCTAATACTGCAATTAATAATATTATAGAGGAAGCAAAGAGTATGAGTCTGGACAGGCTTGCTGGTGGCAATGGACAATATACTTATCAGCAGCTTGGTGGGATTGACAGCACAACATATTCTGTGGGTAATAAGAAAGATGCTTCTAATATTCTTTATTATGAGGGTGTAAATAAAGAAAAATTTTACATAAAAGCAGAATTTGATCCTTCGCCTTATACAACACCTGCTGACAGTACGGTTAAGGATAATCCTAATAATAATATTAATTCTGCAGGAATATCAGTATATGCAGATGTTTCAGCTGACAGTTCACTCGTTTATCGTGATGATAACAGTGATAATCAGGCAGTGGCACATTTTAAATATTATACAGGTGAGCAGGCATTTGACAGGTCTAAGATTACTAAGAGTACATCTATAGATGTTAATGTAACAAGAAATACTTCAGATGCATCTAAGGTTTTATTTGACCAGACAGCAGTTATTACGGTTACATATCATTATGATACTGTGCTTAGTTATCCTGATTATGTTAAGACAACTACACTTACAACAAATACTTTTGAAGCAGAAGAACGTGAGGAAGATGTAAGCGGTACAAAGCAGACTGTTTATTACGTTTCAGGAAAGATTAAGAAGAATATAAAGAATCTGTATGTATTCTATACTCCGTTTGATGATTATATCAGTACTAATAAGAAGGGTACAACAACTACAGATGGTACTATGGAAGTATATGTTAATGATAAGATTAATGTAACATACAAATATCCGGCAGAACTTACCAATGTAAGATATAGTGACCTTAATGTATATCTTCTTGAGCAGGAAAAGATAACGCAGGAAAAGAATGCAGATGGTTCAGTAGCATCAGCACAGAAATACAGAATGTTGGTTGATCATAATAAAGTTAAAGTTACATTTAATACTCAGGTTATGGGTAATCTTGCTGATAAAGCAGGAAACAAGGATACTGCAGCGAGAATTTATTCTAATATTAAAGACTGGAAGTCTAGTTCTTCATCAAAAACAGAAGATTCTATGTATAGACTTACAGTGACAGTATATTATAATGATTCAACTATGTCAGATGATTCAAAGATTGCAACTATGACATCTACTAAGATTAATTAGTCAGTGAAAGAATGGAGACAGTTTATGGGGAAAGTATTATTGAATTTGAAAAGAAAAAGAAATAATTCTGGTTCTACTATTGTAATAGTGCTTATTATGACTTCATTTGTATTGATTCTTTCAACACTGATTACTACAACTACAATGGTCAACCTTAAAATGAAGATGATAGCATCACAGTCCAAAAAGACGTTCTACACATCAGAAGAGGCTGTTGATGAGATATATGCTGCACTTGGAAAAGCTTCAATGGAGTGCTTTAATGCTTCATATGAGGAACAGCTTACCACATTATCAAGCTATAGCAAGGTCGTTTCTGACCAGCATAATAATTTTGCAACTTTGGTTGAGATTGATAATGAAAAAGCAAATGTTGCTTTAAGAGAAAATTATATGCAGAAGCTTATAGGAAAGCTGTTGCCAGATTTTAAGACAACAGATTTTAGTCCTGTATATAATAATAATTATAGCTTTGATGGACACAAGGAGAAGTTCATTGAAATATTGAATTCATATCTGGAGAATTATTCTACAGGTGTTGATAAGGATGGTAATGCTACGGGAGATCCTATTCTTGTGGTGCAGGATGTCAATACTATCCGTATGAGAAATACGAGTGATAAGAATAATGGAACAGGTCTTAATGTGTATGCAATCACATTTACAGATTGTGTCGTTAAGTATCTGACACAGAATGGGGACTATTCTTATATTACATTTAATGGAGCAGTTGGGCTTCCTGATATATATGTTAATTTCATGGACGAAGACCTTGTTGGTACAACATTCTTTGGTAATTATGCGTTAGTTGGTAATACTGGTATTAATATTACTGACGGAGGAACAGCGATAATTAAAGGAAATGCATATGCTGGAAGAGCATCAGGCCTTAATATTAAGGGTTCAACTCTTGATTTTACAGGCAGTTATCTTATCTGTGGAGGTAGTCTTAACCTTAATATTAAGTCAAAAGGAGAGACCGGAGCATTATCTGCGTCACAGCTTAACCTTGGTGGCTCTTCACAGTTATGGTCTGATGAGATTGTACTTGGAAATAATGCCACATTTAATGGTGCTGGTGCAGTCAATGTTAAGGATGACCTTACTATTGAGGGGGATGATTCAAGTGCAGTTCTTAGTGGTTCTTATGAAGGCTTTGGATATGAACCTAAGGAAAATGCAACTCATTATGACAGTAGTGCGGTAATTATTAATGGAGAAAGAGCGACAATTACATTCAGTTCATCTCTTTCAAAGCTTGTTGTTGCTGGCCGTTCATATATTAAATTTGAGACATCAGTACCGCTTGCAACAGGTGAATCAATTTCAGTTAATACTAATCAGGAAATATATCTTGTTCCTGCACAGCTTTTAAAGAGTGGTTCTAAGAATCCATCTAAGAAGCAGACAGCAGGCAACGGAATCAAGTGTGAGACTAAGATAAGTGAGTCAACATTCTTTGGATTTGATTTATTAAGCAAGAATGGTGATGATTATTATGTGACAAGAGATTATGATATAGCCGGTTCTGGTCTTAATACAATTGATTATGATAAGTCAAGAACATATTATTATTTCAGTTTCAAGGATACAGCATCACTTAATACTTATGCTAAGATTATATATGATTATACAGATACTCAGTTTGAGGAATTCCTTAATAATACTTCTTATGCACAGAAATGCAGTGCTGCAGAGAAAAATGATTATATTAAGGAATCTAAGTCTTTAAGAAATGCTATTAAGAAATCTGTAGGTACATATGCCGGACTTAGTGGTTCATCAGTTGTAAGAAGTGAAAGTCTTACAGATGGAGCCAGCCTTGGTATCTTTGCTGATAATTCAAGTTTTGATTTTAAAACTGAATATTCAGACAGATCGAATAGATATAATGTGTTTAATAAGATACTTGCGCCTCTTGGGGATTCAGTAACATATACAACAACTCAGCAGGCAGAGGAATATCTTAATAGTATTGCTCATAATAATATTGCTATTGATCTTAGCAAGTACACACCTGATGATGTTTATGACAATATTATTAATAAAGATGGTTTTGCAGAAGTTACTGATGGTAAGGCATTCAGCAAACAGGTAGAAGGAAAATGGTTTATAGCTTATGCGTTATCTGAAGTATCAGCATCAAAAGGTATAGAACTTGTTATAGATAGTAATTCGTCTGAATCAAAATCAAATATTCTTAAGATAACTTCGGGCGTTGTTGTCTGCTCTGGTAATGTTCATATTAAGAGTGATTTTGATGGAATTGTTGTTTCTAATGGAATAATTACGATTGATTCAGGAGTGACAGTTTCTAATAACATATTCTCTGATTCACTTTTCAGAACATTTATTGATGACCATGAAGCAGAGCTTACAGATACTAATGGAAAAGGCAAGACAGTCCACTATAAGGATATTTTCAGATTCTGGAATCCGCATGTTGAATCTAAGAAGGATTCATCACTTAGTGTAAGCAATATGACTTATAAGGATATGGTTACATTCAGTCTCTGGAGAAAGTACGAAGATCCTAATGGAACTAATGTTGAGTCTACAACGGAGGCTCCAACTAATCCGTAATAATATGGAGAGTGGCAATAAGATTATTTAATGGAGATGTGATGATGAGCAGGAGAGGGAACAGACATTTTAAGAAACAATTAAATAATCAGGGATTTTCTTTATTGGAACTTCTTGTAGTAATCGCAATAATTGCAGTTGTTTCACTTCTTGTAACAGTAGGCCTTACGGTTCTTAACAAGGGAAATGCCAAGAAAGCTAATAAGAATCTTTATTCAAGTCTGAGTGAATTAAAGACAAGTACTATGGCTAAGAATGGGAACTGGTACATGGAGATTGGTAAAGATGGTGATTCTTATGTATTTACTACATATAAGGATACAGGAAGTCCATTAGAAACATACAAATGTAGTGCTTCAAGGATTTCTATTGTATATGAAGCTGGTACTTCGTCGTATAATGTTGATGATTATACAATTATGGTTAAGTTCAGCAAAGCAGATGGTTCATGTGAAAGTGTGACAGCTACTAAGTCAGGAATGGATCCGGTTGAACTTAAGAATACAGCAACTTCAGGAACATTTAAGGTTACATCATCTGGTGTTGATTATGAATCTAAGCTGTGGTATAAGACCGGAAAAGTTACGACATCGAACTAGTTTATTAATATGGAGTGAAGTTATGAAGAAGGATAACAAGGGATTCTCATTAGTGGAACTGCTAATAGCGATAGCAATATCAAGTATTGTTCTTATGGCACTTGTAATGCTTATTACACAGGCGGTCAGAAGTTACACGAAGCAGACAGCTCTGGCGCAGATACAGAGTGATGCGGATATAAGTCTTAATCAGATGTCAAAGAATATTCTTGAGGCAACAGAGATAAAGATTGAAAAGCTGAATGGGGATGTAACTATATATACTAATAAGGTTATTGAGAAAAAGAATAGTACTGAGGTAGGTATTGAATGGGGATACTATTATGAAAGTGCAACACAGCAGCTATGGTATATCAATTCAGATAAGTCAGAAATGAGTCTTGTATGTGATAATGTTACATCATTTGATGTAAGAATATCAAAGGATAGTATAGAGCTTGATACAGCAACAATTAAGTCAATTGACAGGAATCCACAGATTGTTATTTCGTTAGGCTTACAGAGGATGAATGAAAAGAGAATTGTTTCAAGAACATTTTCAACAAGAAACCAGCTTAATGATAATATAACACTTGGTAAGTCTATTACATCGGTTGAAGGAGATAAGGACGATGTTGTTAATACACTTAAGGTTGGCAACACGTTATCAGCAGCACAGATAATTGATTATTTTACAGATAATTAAGTAAACGGGAGGTAATCTTTATGAAGTCAAAGTTCAAAGAAAATGGTAAAAACAGAATATTGGCAGTGATTGCTTCTGCAGTTATGTTTTGTCTTGTTGTGCTTCTGATAATTGTTACACGAAAGACTGATGCGGTGGCAGATACTTCGGTTATTATTAATGGTAAGGAATATTCACAGGATAATAAGATGAAGATTCTGGAGATTGTTTCTGAAGATTATTATGATGAGTTAGGACCGATTATAGGTAATTCATCTGGTAGTGTCAAGTGGGATGATATTGTAGCAAAGGCTACTGATAAAAAGGTAGCATCTAATAGTGATGTACAGAAGAATATGGATGTGTATCTTCAGTATGTTAATGGTATTCTTTTAAGCGGAACTAATTATAATTTATGCCTTGAGTATAAAAGTGGCAACTCATACAATTATTACACTACTTCTAATGATGCAATACAGAAGGCTGGCACTTTAGATGTTGATAATATAAAACTTATTTTCTGTAAAAAAGATGGTAATAGCTATATACCTATGACAACAAAAAACGGTTCTAAGTTAAGAGATGCATTTTCTTTCTTTGTATTTGGTGATAAAGGAATGGAAGGATTTGTTGATCTTGTAATCAAGAAACCATCTGAAGTTACAACTAAGGATATAGATGATGCGACTATTGTATATTTTTCATGTAAGATTCACAATGCGGGAATATTATCTGCATATAATTATCTGAATGGAACTAATGTATCTTCTACAGAGAAAAAATGGACATTGGGAGATAATGACTTACCTGCAGAAACAGCACTTTACCTGTATATGGTGAATGCTACTAAAGGAAAAGCTATAATGTATAATTCTGCTGATAAAGGTCTTGGAAGTGATAATAAGTATTCTAATATTGCAAGAATATGTCTTACAATGTCTGGCATTGACAGAGATCAGTTTGTCACAGATTTTGCCCATACGAAAGAGGGCATAAGCGGAGGAGTCACAGGTAAATATTATAGTGGAAATGTAGGATATATTAATATTGATGACGAAAATGGCAACAAGATAATTAATTATTACCTTGAATCTGGAGAAAAAAGAAGCTTTGAAGATGCCGGAGGTTCAGGACCATTTGCTTACTGGAGAAGTTATCAGATGATTTTTGATCCGGAAAATTTTAAAGACAATAAGTCGAATTGGGTTACTACATTCCCTATATATAATGCAACGGAAACAAACAGACAGAAGTATGTTGATAAATATGTGTGGGAATTTAATTCAGATAATGCTATTACATCAGAACTTATGTCAAGTGATGTGTATCCAAGTAATGCCCAGGAAAGTGATATTAAGTATGGTACAACATATGACGAAGCTAAGACATTTACTAAGGACAATAAGACTATAAATGCTGCACTTACCGGAGCAAAGATAATTCAGTATATTATTGGTGCATATAAGAGAACACCTAGTGAATCTGTCAATGTACTTGAAATTGAGCCTATTGGTGTATATGGCTATAATACTGATGGCGGTAAGGATATTATTAAGACATGGTATGGCTTGCCAAAGACATCAAGTGTAACGGTTAATGTTACAAGTATGTCAATAAATGCATTTGCAGGACTTAATGAAGATATTCTTTCAAAGTATGATCTTGTTATTATTGGTGATAGAGGTTCTGCGCAGACAGTTGGCGAAGTATTTGGTTCTCATATGTATAATACTGACAGAACATTTACAAAATCATCTAAGACATATAATCTGAATGCTAATGACCTGACTGAGAAAGCGTTTAATAAACTTTTTGAATTTGCACAGAAGGGTATGCCAATAGCACTTGATAAGAATGTATATTATGGCAATAAGTCAGTTGTAGACAGTAACACTAACATGTATAAGATGAGAAAATCTAATCTTGCAATGCAGCTTACAAAGACAGGATCATCTAATATTGTATGGGTAGATAATGATGAGGTATCAGATACATTAAATTATATCTATAAACCGACAAGCAACATTTCACCTAATATGAAAGAGTATGATGGAACTGAGGCAAGTGTTAATGAAAGAGATTTTGACAAGAGCCTGTTAGTTACATTTTCAGGAAATGTAACTGTTCCGGTAAGGGATGGTTCATATAAAGTTAAGATATACATTGACAGAAACTGTGACAGTATGTTTTCAGAAGATCATACAACAGATGATACTGAGTTATTCTATTGTGAAAGTGATGGTACGGGGATACAGTGGACTAATGGAGGTTTTAGTACAACATTGTCTCTGCCAAGTGGACTTACCGGTTATGTTGGCTGGAAGGTTGAGATAACTGATACAGATACAGGATTAAGAACTTATACTTCTGGTGCATTTGCATTGAAGAATAAGGAGAGAACAATAAATGTTTTACAGATTAAGAGTAATTCACAGGAGTCACATCTTAATCTTGCTCCTGGAAGCAAGTTTGATGAAAAATTCAAGTCAGAAGCTGGGATTACAGGGTTTAATCTGAAGGTTAAAGAAATGACCAAAACAGAATTTTCAGAAGGATTAAAGAAGAATCCTAAGCTTCTTGATGATTATTCTATGATTGTTATGGGATTTGCTGATAACTATGGTAATGATAATGATTTATCTGTCGATGCAATTGATGCTATAAAAACTTATATTGATGATGGAAAATCTGTACTGATGACACATGACTGTATGTCTTATAGGGAGAATGGTACAGGCAAAAAAGCAGCTGGTTCATATGAGAAACTTAATTATGCTACCCAGCAGTTGAAACCTTTGATTGGAATGAAGGGTGGATATAGTTTAACAGATACTCTTATATATAAATTATCGGGTGTAGGACCATTTACTGGTTCAGGCGATACAACAAGTACCAGAATGACAAGCAGCCTTTCAAAGCTGAATACTGGTGAAGTTACATCTTATCCTTATGGAATTGATTCGTCAATAAGTGTTGCTCCAACGCATGCACAGTATTTTGCCCTTAATCTTGAAACACAGGTTAATGGTTCAGATCCTGTTGTATGGTATACTCTTGATAATGGTGATAAGAATTATTTTTCATTATCAGGTCAGGATGCTGTTAATAATTACTATATATATTCTGCTGGTAATGTTACATATACTAGTGCAGGTCATTCTGATATGGATAAAGAAGGCACTGATGCAGAGATGGAGCTTTTTGTTAATACATTTGTAAGAGCTATTCTTGCTGGTAACAGTGCACCACAGGTTTCATATACGGATGCTGTTTATGATGACACACAGAAGGCATATAGTAGTTATATTAAGTATAATTACACAAAGTTCGCTGACAGGCAGCTTAACTTTAATTTCATGATATCAGATGCCGACCTTATTGATGGCAGAGGTATTATTAATGAGGCTTTCATGTATGTGTATAATGAAGAGGCGCGTACTGAAGAGTCACAGAAGAACGGTAAGTTTGATTCGTCTAAGGACAAGAGACTTGGCTATATCAGTATAGATGGTTCTGGAAATGTTTCACTTACGTCGATGCCTGTATCGTCAGGTTCATCTAAGGTTAAATCTGGTGTGGAATATACGGTTGATAATTTCTGGAGTCTGTCAGGGGCAGATGATGCATCATTGAGACAGAAGCTTTCGGATGGAACTCTTAAGATAGGTATTCAGGCAACTGATGGTCACAATGGAGTTGGTTATGCAATACTTAATCTTCAGGTAAAAGATTTGTTTAATATGGATTAATTTAATATCAGTATGGATTAAACTCCGGTGGATGAACTCTCATATAGAGAGGCTCTGCCGGAGTTTTTTGTTAGGAATCATACAGGAGAGATATTCTATATAAAATATAATGATATATACATTGACATTGATTATATATAATGATAATATATTAATACATTATATACGCAGTGCGTATTATAATAAGGATTATGCGTTTAGAGGAGATATATGGGGAAGAGTGTAGACAGGAAACAGGTAGATGATTATAAGCTGTCACTTGTAAGATTCAGGGATGTTGTTAAGAAGAATTTTGATGGAATTGAGCTTGTAGTATTAGGATTGGAACTGCAGGAGCATATTCATTATGGAATGCCGCTAAGAACTATGATATATGACTCACTTGGGTATCTGAAAGAATTTGAGGGAGTAAGAAAGGGGAGTCGGTTATTATGTGTGAAGCATGGAAAGAGTATTATGATGAAGCAAGACAGGATGGGTTTAAGTCTGGTAAAGAACAGGGATTTAAGACGGCAACAATAGAAGATATAATATTTATGATAAGATATGGAATATCAAAGAAGGATTTATTAAAGAAGTATTCAGAAAAAGATTACAACGAAGCACTTTCTAAGATGGCTGCGAAGTAAAGATGAACCAACCAGATTATCAATATAACACATGAGGTCTGGTTGGGATTTTTATACAATGAATATATATTGATAATTGTTTTAAGATACTATAATCTTAAAAGCTACACGAATATATATTTAAGTATTGATAGCGAAAGGAGGCGGTATTTATTGTACAGTAGTGTATTGAGTGGGGTATTATATGGATTGAAGGCAGAGATTGTACGGGTTGAGGTTGATGTTGGCAATGGTATTCCAAGTTTTGAGATGAGTGGTTTTCTTAGCAATGAGGTTAAAGAAGCGAGAGAAAGAGTAAGGGTTGCTATCCGTAATTCTGGGTATGAGCTTCCTCCACAGCGCATTGTGGTAAATATATCTCCTGCAGATATCAGAAAATGTGGCACAGGTTTTGATTTGCCAATAGCACTGGCTATATTATCAGCAAATGGTTACATAGATGAAGTTAATGTTGATAATATGATTATACTTGGTGAGTTGAGCCTTGATGGAAGCATTAATGGTGTAAGCGGGGTACTGCCATGTGTATGTGAAGCAAAGAAATCCGGAATAAGTAAGGCACTTATACCAGTGTCTAATTATAATGAAGGCAGAATTGTGGAGAAAGTGAATATCATTCCGACTAACAGTCTGAAAATGGCGGTGCAATATATCAATAATGGTATAATTGAGAACCAGAGACAGGATAATCCAGAACAATGCCGTACAACAGATAAACAAGAAATTAATTATGCAGATATATGTGGACAGGAGGCTGCAAAGAGGGCGACTATGATTGCTGTTGCCGGGATGCATAATATCATGTATATCGGGCCGCCGGGAAGCGGAAAAACTATGATGGCAAAACGTATTCCATCTATCATGCCTGATATGACATTTGATGAAAAATTAGCTGTTACCAATATATATAGTGTTGCAGGACAATTAGGAGAGTATGGCGGGCTGGTTGAAGACAGACCATTCAGGGCACCATATCACAATGTAACTAAGAGTTCATTCTTTGGTGGAGGCATGTTTCCAAGACCAGGAGAGATAACTCTTGCGGGTAAAGGTGTATTATTTCTTGATGAGATGACGGAGTTTAAGCCAGAAATATTAGAAGGATTAAGGCAGCCTCTTGAAGATAAGGATATAACAATTGTCAGAATGGGCAGGACATATACATATCCGGCAGATTTTATGCTTGTTGGAGCGATGAACCCGTGCAAATGCGGTTATTATCCGGATAGGAGCAGATGCAATTGCTCAGAACAGGATATTAAAAGATATATTGGGAAAATAAGTATGCCACTATGGGATAGATTTGATATGTGTATCAAGACAGATGAAATAGGATACGAACAGATAAGGTGCAGCAGTGATAATGGTAATGTGCCAGATTCAGAAAGCATGAAACAAGCTGTAATGCGTGCAAGACTTGCCCAGCTTAAGCGGTTTAATGGGATGAATATAAAGTATAATTCACAGATGAGTACAGGAGATATGAAGAGATTTTGCAGACTTGGAGAAGAGGAAGAAAAATTAATAAAAAGGATATTTGCAAAGAAGCGTCTGACTGCAAGAGGATATTCAAAGATATTGAAGACTGCAAGAACCATCGCAGATATAGATGGTAATGTTAATATAACAACAGCTAACATAAGCGAGGCGTTCTATTATCGTGGAATACCAGAGGTGACAATACATTAAAGAAGCAATACACTAAGCAGGAGGTTTATCTTGAAAGATGATTATTATTGGTTTTGGATTAATAATATTACAGGAATAGCTAACATTAAGCTGAGATATTTATTTAAGGTATTCGATACACCAGAGGATATATATAAAGCATCAGATAAGATGTTTGAAGGTGTCATGGGAATAAAACCTGATGATATATATTCTATAAAGGAATCTAGAAAAAGTGAGTATATATATAGGGAATATTCTGAACTGGATAAGAAGAATATTAAATTCACATATCCGGGTAAATATAATTATCCTGAAAGATTGATGAATATATACGATTATCCTTATATAATTTATTATAAAGGAAGTCTGCCACAGTCGGACGTTCCGTCAGTAGCAATTGTCGGGGCAAGGAACTGTACAGAATATGGGAGGTCAGTAGCAGGAAGATTTGCAGAAGATTTTGCAGACATGGGAATTCAGGTTATAAGTGGAATGGCACTTGGGATAGATGCGGCGGCACAGAAAGGTGCTGTTAGAAAAGGCGGTTATAGTATGGCTGTTCTTGGATGCGGGGTTGATATATGCTATCCTAGAACTAATATCGAATTATACACACAACTTGAGAGCAATGGTGGGATTATTTCAGAATATTCACCGGGGACACCGCCTAAAGCAGGTCTGTTTCCTATGAGAAACAGAATTATTAGTGCAATGTCAGATGCACTTATTGTAGTGGAGGCAAAGCAAAAGAGCGGCTCACTCATAACGGCAGATCAGGCACTTGATCAGAATCGTGATGTTTATGTCGTTCCGGGAAGAATTGGGGATACTCTGTCAGAGGGGTGCCTTAAACTTTTGAAAGAAGGAGCACAGCTGATTACATCATCTAAGGATATATATGCAACAGAATCCATTAACAGATATATTAATTGTAGCAAAAAAGATGATAATTGTAGGAATAGTTTGAATAATAATGGTATATTTGAAGAGAAATTTAAAAAATCAGGACTTGCAAGCCCTAAGAATATGGTGTATAGTCAAATCAATTTGTTTCCAGTAAGTCTGGAGATGATAGTTAATAATTCTGGATTGAATCTTGTAGAGGCGGAGGGGATTCTGCTTGAATTGGAGTTAGATGGACTTATAGAAGAGGTTTCTAAGAATTATTATATAAGGAAGCATATTTGATATGGAGGGTTATTAATGCATAAGTATTTGGTTATAGTGGAGTCACCTGCCAAGGTAAAGACTATCAGTAAATTCCTTGGGGCAAACTACAAGGTAATGGCATCACAGGGACATGTAAGAGATCTTCCTAAAAGCCAGATGGGTGTAGATGTTGAACATGATTATGAACCTAAGTATATAACAATCAGAGGGAAAGGAGATATTCTTGCTGCTTTAAGAAAAGAAGCGAAGAAAGCAGATAAAGTATATCTCGCAACCGATCCCGACCGCGAGGGAGAGGCTATTTCATGGCATCTGGCAGCGGCACTTAAGTTAGAAGACAAGGATATATACAGAATAACATTTAATGAGATTACCAAGAATGCTGTTAAGGCATCGCTTAAGGAAGCAAGAAAGATTGATATGAATCTTGTAGATGCACAGCAGGCAAGAAGAGTTCTTGACAGAGTGGTTGGGTATGGAATCAGTCCACTTTTATGGGCTAAGATTAAGAGAGGACTTAGCGCCGGAAGAGTACAGTCAGTTGCATTAAGAATGATATGTGACAGAGAGAATGAGATTGATGCATTTATTCCAGAAGAATACTGGACTATGGAGGCTTCTCTTAATATAAAGGGAGAAAAGAAACCACTTGTTGCAAAGTTTTATGGGGACAGAAACGGAAAAATTGATATTAAGAATGCAGCACAGATGCAGAAGATTCTTGATGAAGTCAAAAACTCTGGTTTCAGTATAGAAAGTGTTAAGAAAAGTGAGAAGATTAAGAAATCTCCACTTCCGTTTACTACAAGTACACTCCAGCAGGAAGCTGCCAAGACACTTAATATGTCTACAAAGAGAACTATGAACATAGCACAGCAGCTTTATGAAGGTGTTGATATTAAGGGCAGAGGAACAGTAGGTCTTATAACATATTTAAGAACAGATTCTACAAGAGTTGCAGATGAGGCAAAAGTTGCTTCAAAAGATTATATCAGTGAGAATTATGGGGAAAAGTATCTTCCACAAAGTTCTAATGCCAAGAAGGATGATAAGAAGATTCAGGATGCACATGAAGCAATCAGACCAACTGATCTTTCTTTGTCACCGGCATTAGTTAAGGAATCATTGCAGAGAGATCAGTTCAGACTTTATCAGCTTATATGGAAGAGATTTGTTGCGAGTCAGATGGCACCTGCACAGTATGAGACAACTTCTGTAAGAATAGGAGCTGGTGAATATATATTTACAGTATCAGCATCAAAGATTGTTTTTGATGGATTTATGTCTGTATACAAGACTGATGATGATAATGAAGAAACTAATACACTTGCTAAAGGACTTGACGAGAATTCAGTCCTTACACTTGATGATGTGAATGGTACACAGCATTTTACACAGCCACCTGCACATTTTACAGAGGCATCACTTGTAAAAGCACTCGAAGAACAGGGAATAGGACGTCCAAGTACTTATGCTCCTACAATATCAACAATAATTGCAAGACATTATGTAATTAAAGAAAATAAAAATCTTTATATATCAGAGCTTGGCAATGCTGTTAATAATATTATGATGACAGCTTTTCCTACTATTGTTGATGTTAAGTTTACAGCTAATATGGAGTCTCTTCTTGATGGTGTTGCTGAGGGAACCGTGGAATGGAAGGAAATTATAAGAAACTTCTATCCGGATCTTAAAGTTGCGATTGATGAGGCAGAAAAAGAACTTGAACATGTTAAGATAGAGGATGAGGTTACTGATGTTATATGTGACAAATGCGGCAGAAATATGGTTATTAAGTATGGTCCTCATGGTAAGTTCTTAGGTTGTCCGGGATTTCCTGAGTGTCATAATACCAAGCCTTATCTTGAAAAAATAGGTGTTGCATGTCCAAAATGTGGAAAAGATGTTATATTAAAGAAGACTAAGAAGGGCAGAATGTTTTATGGTTGCGAAGGATATCCAGAGTGCGATTTTGTGTCATGGCAGAAGCCTTCAGATAAGAAATGTCCTAAGTGTGGCGGATACATGATTGAGAAGGGCAGTAAACTTGTATGTGCTGATGAAACCTGCGGATATGTCGAATCAAAGAATGATAAAGAGCAGTAGCTGATATATGTGAATTGCTTTTTAAAAGAAGGATGGGGGATTTACAATGAGTGTTCAGCTTCTCGACAAAACGAGGAAAATTAATAAGCTGCTTCACAATAATCATTCTCACAGAGTGGAATTTAATGATATCTGTGAGGTGCTTAGTGGAATATTAGAGTCGAACATTCTGGTTATAAGCCAGAAGGGTAAGATACTAGGAGCGGCTTCATACAGCGGAATTGACAAAATAGGTGAGCTTATAACAGCTGATACAGGCGGATTTGTTGATAATATGCTTAATGAAAGATTGTTGGGAGTGTTATCAACTAAAGAAAATGTTAATCTGCTTACATTGGGCTTTTCAGGTGGAAGTGAACGTAAGTTTAAGGCTTTAATAGCTCCTGTTGACATAGCTGGGGAAAGACTTGGAACATTATTTATCTATAAATGTGTTGCTGATTATGATATAGATGATATTATTCTATGTGAGTATGGTGCAACAGTTGTAGGATTAGAGATGATGAGTTCTGTTAATAATGAGAATGCAGAAGATGAGAGAAAGAAAAAGATTGTTAAGTCAGCAATAAAGACATTATCGGCATCAGAACTACAGGCCGTCAAAGCGGTATTTGCACATATGGATGGAATGGATGGCATTCTGGTTGCAAGCCGAATAGCGGATGATACAGGAATTACAAGATCTGTAATTGTTAATGCACTTAAGAAGTTTGACAGTGCTGGTGTTATATCAACAAAATCTTCTGGAATGAAAGGAACAAAGATAAAAGTTCTTAATGAAGTTGTATATGATGAATTAAAAAAACTTGAAGATTGAGAGTATACATTGTATAATTGATAGAGCTTAAAGGATTGAGCTTGAGATGATGGGATGGATCCAATGTCTGATTGGGTTCATCTTTTTGTATAAGTATACATATTGATACATGATAATCCAATGAAATGTGGCAAAATATGAAAAAAATCTTGTTTTTTTTATATTATAATTTATAATGTATGTAGTGTTTTTATGTTTTCGTAGTAGGCATATTTTGTGCTTATTGAATAAGAAAGGAAATAAATATGAGTACAGGCGCTTTTGGATATGTTAATTTGTTAAAGTCAGCGGCAGATGCGAGCTGGACAAGAGAGGAAGTTCTTACTAACAATATAGCTAATGTTGATACACCTAATTATAAAAGGCAGGATGTTGAATTTAGTTCGTATCTTGCCAATGCACTCCAGCGTTCAGGAAAGAATTCAGCATCTCTTACACAGAGAGTTAATAATGTTAATTATAATGATCTGGCTATAAGGACTTACACTGATAACAGCACATTATCGTATAGAACTGATGGCAATAATGTAGATCTTTCAACAGAGAATGTTGAACTTGCTTCAGAACAGATTAACTATAATGCTCTTATTGACAGTATGAATAATGAGTTTTCAAGATTTAAGGCAGTGCTTAAATAATATATAATGTGATTGATATATGGAAGGAGAACAGGACTATGTCTATGTTTACGGCATTTAATATTAGCGCATCCGGAATGACAGCCCAGCAGTTAAGAACGGATGTTATATCAGAGAATATAGCTAATGCAGACACAACAAGAACGAGTGATGGAACTCCCTATGTAAGAAAAGCGGTTGTGTTTACCGAAAAGACAATGACTGGTACAGCACTTGGAAAGTCTGCGTATGGTTCATATGGTACAGGAGCATATTCAACATTTTCAGATGCATTAAGACTTGCCAATGGTGGTGTTGTTGGAAGCGGCGTTAAGGTGACATCTGTATATGAGGATACATCAACAGATATGGAAAGGGTATATGATCCTTCACATCCGGATGCTGATGAGAATGGATATGTTACATATCCTAATGTGAATGTGGTTCAGGAGATGACAGATCTTATAGATGCATCACGTTCATATGAAGCTAATATATCAGCATTTAATGCCAGTAAATCTATGGCAAGCAAGGGACTTTCAATAGGTTCTGCTACATAACATATGTGGATAACTGGTTTAATTCATATGATTAATACTATATTTGAACAAAAAGAGGAGATTTAACATGGATCTTACTAGTGCAATAGGAAGCCTTGGCGGTGATTATGTCAATAAGGTTACATCGGCAATGAAAGATAATGCATCACTTAGTACATCTAAAAGCAAAGATTCAGATACAACATTTGATGCTATATATGACTCAGTGGCAGGGTTGCTGAACAGTACCAACTCATATGTGCAGAAAGCACAGCAGGCAGAGATAGATTATGCTCTTGGCAATATGACTAATACTCATGAGCTTGGAGTTTATCAGCAGGAGGCTAATATTGCTCTGCAGTATACAGTAGCAATAAGGGATAAGGCATTGGAGGCCTATAACTCTATTATGAATATGTCAATGTAATTAGGGGTTTTATATGGATAAATTAAAACAGATTCCAGCCAGATTTCTTGAAATATGGAAAAGCTGGTCCAGAAATCAGAAGATAATAATTGTGAGTGCTGTAGCTGTATTTATTGCGGCGGTTGTTGTTATTGCAGTTGTGTTATCAAGACCAACATATCAGGAACTTACAAGATGTGAAGATTATAATGAGATGAATACAGTTACTTCACTGCTTACAGATAATGGGTATACATATCAAATTGATAATATGGCAGTTAAGGTAAAGGAACAGGATCTTACTAATGCTAAGATGCTTATTGCTTCTAATGATATTAAACCTTCGGGATATTCATTAGATGATGCTCTTAATAGCAGTCTTACAACAACAGAGTCTGATAAGAATAAGAAGTATGCCAAATATCTTGAAACTAAGTTTGAAAATGATATTACTTCTTTAGACGGAATCAAATCTGCATCTGTTACAGTACATTTGTCAGATGATACGAATTCATTCTATTCTACAAAGAAAGATACAACTGTAGCCGTTACGATTGATACTAATAAGACAGTTGGAGAAGACACAGCGGAAAGTATAGCAGTTCTTCTTGCAACAGCAGTAGGAAGCAGCAATACTAATGGTATTACAATTATTGATACATCAGGAAAGACATTGTTTAATGGAGCTGATAATTCGGGTTCAGTTTCTAATATTGCTTATTCAAGCAAGTTAAAGTATAAGTCACAGATTGAATCAACGGTAGCAGCAAGTGTTAAGAATACAGCACTTTCAACATCACTGTTTAATGATGCAACAGTTGCTATTAATCTTGATCTTGACTGGGATACTGTGAATAAGATTGCTACTGAGTATACAGCACAGGAAGGCAGAGAAGAAGGTCTGTATGATACTTCTTATGAACTTGAATCGAATGGAACAAATGGTGCAGGTGGAACACCAGGAACTACGAGTAATGGAGAAACAGGAACAACCTACGATCTTACAGATGGTACATCAAGTTCATCAACATATACTGTAAAACAGTATCAGTATCTTCCTAACCAGCTTGTTACTACAACTAATAGTGATCCTGGAAAGATAGTATATGGTACTTCTACAATGGCTGTAACGCTTATAAAGAATGTTATTTATAATGAAGAAGATTGTAAGAATCTTGGATATCTTGATAATATGACATGGGATGAATTCAAGGCTCAGAACGCAAATCCTGTTCAGGTTAATGTTGATAATGACTGGATGAATATGTTTTCAAGTGCTACAGGAATCTCAACTAATAACATTACTGTTTTAGCATATAATGTACCTTATTTCTATGATGCACCGAAGACTAGCGTATTAAGCCGTGCTTCATTCTGGATTCAGATTGGACTGGCTGTTGCTATACTTGGTATTCTTGTGTTTATAGTTTTGAGAAGCGCAAGACCACTTACAGTAGAAGAGAAGGAACCGGAACTTTCTGTAGAAGAAATGCTTGCTTCAACTAAAGAAAACCAGCCTTCTGTTGATGATATTGATCTTCAGGAGAAGTCGGAGACGAGAAAAGCTATTGAGAAGTTTGTTGATGAGAATCCTGAAGCAGTTGCATTACTGCTTAGAAACTGGCTTAATGATGACTGGTGATTATTATGATGGATAGGACCTGAAAGGTCAATTGATTACATATGATTGGAGATGGAAACATATGCCAAAGACATCAGCTAATGCTGAAAGAGGAATGGATGGTGTAGAAAAGGCTGCTATATTGCTTATTGCACTTGGACCAGAGAAATCAGCACAGATTTTTAAACATTTGAAAGAAGAAGAAATAGAACAGCTGACACTTGAGATTGCAAACACAAGCAGTGTCTCACCTCAGACAAAAGAACAGGTGCTTAATGAGTTCTATGAGGTATGTCTTGCACAGCAGTATATTGCTGAGGGTGGTATCACATATGCCAAAGAGCTTCTTGAAAAAGCACTTGGAGAAGATAAGGCAAGAGATGTTATTGGAAAGCTTACAGCGAGTCTGCAGGTTCGTCCATTTGAGTTTATCAGAAAAACAGATTCTACACAGCTTCTTAACTTTATACAGGATGAGCATCCTCAGACTATAGCCCTGATTCTTTCATATCTTCCTGCAGCACAGGCTTCGAGTGTTGTTTCAGCACTGCCACCTGAAAAACAGGCGGATGTAGCCAAGAGAATTGCCATGATGGACAGAACATCGCCTGATGTTATCAAGCAGGTTGAGAAGGTACTTGAAAGGAAGCTTGCCTCACTTGTTAATCAGGATTACACAATTGTTGGTGGTGTTGATGCCATTGTTGAAATTCTTAATTCTGTTGACAGAGGAACAGAGAAGCATATTATGGAAACTCTTGAGGTTGAAGAGCCAGAGCTTGCTGATGAAATCCGTAAGAAGATGTTCGTATTTGAAGATATTCTTTCTCTTGATAACAGAGCTATTCAGAGAGTACTCAGGGATGTTGATAATCATGATCTTGCTCTTGCACTTAAGGGGGCTACAGAGGAAGTTCAGAATGTTATTCTTAATAACCTTTCAACACGTCTTGCTTCTATGATTAAGGAAGATATGGAATATATGGGACCTGTACGTATGAAAGATGTTGAAGATGCTCAGCAGAAGATTGTTAATATTATCAGAAAGCTTGAAGATTCAGCAGAGATTGTAATATCACGTGGTGGAGGTGACGAGATAATTGTCTAATCTGTTAAAACGTGTATACACGGTGAATAAGGACGAAAGAGTAATTGATTATAATGATCTGATTAAGAAAAAGCTAGAGGCAATCATGGAGTCTAAACATGCAGCAGTTGATACAGATGGATTTGTTAGCGGACTCAATGCGGACGTTGTTGAAGAACTTATATCAGATGATAGTTCGGAAGAACTAATACAGGATAGCGGAGCTGATTCTGACCAGTCTGCGGCTGCATTGGAAAATGCTAATGCTGAAGCAGCAAGAATTATAGAAGATGCCAGACTTCAGGCTGAACAGATTGTTTCAGAAGCAAATAGAAATGCTGATACTGCATTTGAAGAAGCCAAACAGAATGGCTATTATGAAGGCTGTTCTAAGGCAGATGCGGAAATTGAAAAGAAGCAGCAGGAGCTTGAGACGGAGTACAATAAGAAAAAATCAGAACTTGAAAATGAATATAACGAGCTAAAGGACTCTATAGAACCTGAACTTGTGGAAGTTATTACAGATGTATTCAGAAAAGTCACAGGTGTTGTAACGGAGGATAATCATGATATTATCCTGCATCTCATTAACGATGTCATGCATAACGCAGATGCAAGCAGAGATTTTGTTATAAAAGTATCGCCTGATGATTATAGTTTTCTTATTAATAATCAGGGCAAGATATATTGTGCAATGTCAAGAGAGGTCAATATAGATATTGTGGAAGATGTTACGCTTGAACGGAATCAGTGCATGATAGAGACGAATACAGGTATATTTAACTGTAGCCTTGATATTGAACTTAATAAGCTTATTAATAATATTAAACTTTTAAGCTGCACAGGCTGATGTTACAAGTATGATCAGAACTAATTTTATTGTTAAGGAGGATGATATGTCATCAATTAATAAAAACAAATATTTATCGCTGACAGAAAAATCCTTCTATAAGAAACTTGGGAAAGTGACTAAGATTGTTGGTCTTACTATTGAATCGGTAGGACCGGATGCCAAGCTTAATGATTTGTGCAGAATTTATTCTGCGGATAACAGTCAGGAATTATATGCAGAGGTAGTTGGATTTAATGATTCAAATGTGCTTCTTATGCCATATGATGTTGTGGATGGGATAGGTCCGGGAAGTGTTGTTGAGAATATGGAACGACCTTTGTCGGTAAAGGTTGGTGATGGCATACTAGGACATACACTTGATGGACTTGGGAATCCTACGGATGGTTCTGAATTAGAATATACAGATGAATATCCGGTTGAGGCAGCACCGCCAGATCCTATGGACAGGGAGATAATAAGCAAGGTGCTTCCTCTTGGCGTAAAGGCTGTAGACGGATTACTTACTGTTGGCAAGGGACAGCGAATAGGCATATTTGCCGGAAGTGGCGTAGGAAAAAGTACACTTCTTGGTATGTTTGCAAGAAATACTAAAGCCGATATTAATGTTATTGCTCTTATAGGAGAGCGAGGCAGGGAAGTAAGAGAATTCGTTGAGCGGGATTTAGGCCCGGAAGGTATGGCACGAAGTGTCCTTGTTGTTGCAACATCGGATAAGCCTGCTCTCATACGAAATAAGGCTGCGAAGACTGCAACAGCAATAGCAGAATATTTCAGGGATCAGGGCAAGGATGTGCTTCTTATGATGGATTCACTCACACGTTTTTCTATGGCACAGCGGGAGATTGGACTTGCGTCAGGTGAACCGCCAGTGACAAGAGGCTATCCACCGAGTGTATACAGTGAAATGCCAAAGCTTCTTGAGAGGGCGGGGATGTCGGACAAAGGTTCTATTACAGGGCTGTATACTGTTTTGGTTGATGGTGATGATTTTAATGAACCTATAACAGATACTGCACGAAGTATTCTTGATGGACATATTGTGTTGTCAAGAAAGTTAGGACAGAAAAATCATTATCCTGCAATTGATGTTTTACAGAGCATATCAAGATGTATGAGTCAGATTGTAGACAAGAAGCATAAACAGATGGCTGGCAGAATGAAAAATGTAATGGCGACTTATAATGAAGCAGAAGATCTTATTAATATTGGTGCGTATAAGAGCGGCTCTAACCGTAATATTGATTATGCTATATATAAGATTGATGCAGTTAATAAGTTCCTTATGCAGCAGACGGATGAAAAGTTTGATTTTGAAGATGAAGTCACACAACTGTCAGATATATTTGCGGATTATGAAGCATTTGAAAATGGCTCACTTCAGTTAAAGAAATAGTGGAGGCATGAATGGCAAAATTTTTATACAGCATGCAGAATGTTCTTGATATTAAAGAACGCCTGGAAACACAGGCTAAAACTGAATATGCTGAGATGAATAACAGGCTTTTCATTGAAGAGGAAACTATGAAAAGACTCGGAAAAAGGCTTGATTCATATGAAAATCTTGCGAGAAGCTCTGCATCAGAAAGACTTGATATTATGGAAATGCGCAGATGTAATGAGGCAATTGATATTATCAAGAACCAGATGACACAGCAGGCGGTCAGAATAAGGATTGCACAGCGCAATGTTGATAATGCAATGAAGAAACTGACTGAGGCAGTGCAGGACAGGAAAATTCATGAAAAACTGAAAGAGAAAGCATTTGAACAGTTTAAACTTGATATTAATGCTCAGGAAATGAAAGAGATAGATGAAACGGTGAGCTTTAAATATAATAACAAAGATGAGTAATTGTTTTTGGGAGAAAGATTGATATGGCTAAGAAAAAAGATGTTAATATTGATGAACTTGATGATGAATCAGGAAAGAGTGGAAAGCTGGTAAGCATACTGGTTGCAATGCTTATTATTGTAATATGGCTTGTTATATTTGCACTTCTTATTAAGATGAATGTCGGCGGTATTGGAAGTAGTTTACGGCCATATCTTAAAAATGTTCCGGTAGTGAATAAGATTCTTCCAGCAGCTACAGATGAAGAAATTCAGGAAGAAACAGGGGGAAAGTACAAGAGCCTTTCTGAAGCAGTTGACAGAATTAAAGAACTTGAAGCACAGCTTGATGAGAACAATAATAATGGGAATGCATCAGCCCAGACAATTGCTGAGCTTCAGGCTGAGATTGCCAGACTCAAAGTGTTTGAAGAGAATGCACAGCATTATCAGGAACTTAAAGATAAGTTCGATACAGATGTTGTATATACAGATAATGCTCCAGATATAAGTGAATACAAATCGTGGTATGAAAGTATTGATTCAGAAAATGCAGCAAAGCTTTACGAACAGGTTGTAAAGGATTTACAGTACTCACAGCAGGTTAAGGACTGGGCAGAAACATATTCTAAGATGGATGCGAAAAATGCGGCAGCTATTCTTGAAGAGATGACTGGAGATACAGATCTTGTTTCTGATATACTTCTTTGCATGACGTCTAAACAGAGAGCAGCAATTCTTGCAGAGATGGATCCTGTATATGCTGCAAAACTTACAGTTATTATGTATCCAGCTAAAGGTTAAGTCTGTAGCACAGACTACCGATATATAATATGGATTAGGTCTATCCTGATTCTAATATGAAGAAAGGAGGAGGATAATATGGTAAGTTCAGCTGTTACAGGAATGGTTCAGCCGGTTACTAAGGTGGCAGGAAGTGTTGGAAGCCAGTCTGGTCAGGATAATTCCGGGAATGTTGATTTTGCAAGGATAATGAATAGTTCTGTAAGAAACGATGTGACTGGGAATTCATCAAAGCAGACTAATACATATTCAGCAGCTCCATCAGATTCACTTGTAAGCATGGGTGCTAATAACTCTAACAAGAATGCAGATATTGTTACCACTAATTCAACTGTAAAAAATGTAAAAACAGATAATGCGGTTAAAGAAAACAGTAACAAAATGACTCAGGATGTGCAGAATGCAGTGTCGGACATTAAAGAAAAGATTAAGAAAACAATGAATGTATCTGATGAAGATATAGAGAGTGCTATGGAGCAGCTTGGAATTATAGCAGAGGATTTGCTTGACATGCAGAAGCTTACGGATCTTGTAGTTGCTCTTAGCGGAAACACTGATTCACTTGAGTTTTTGACAGATGCAGATTCAGTATCTATGCTCAATGATATACTGGAATATGCAAAGTCTGTGACAGATAATCTGGAAGATGTGTATAATATGGACATTGATTCAATTAAAGAAATGCTTGTTTCTGCGAAGGATGATGTTAAACAGTCTGTTAAACAGTCTGTGGTAAAAGAAGATGCACAGCCAGAAGAACGGCCGGAAGCAACATCACAGTATGAGTTAAGCAATGTAATTGCACAGAAGACTAAAGTACAGGCTGATAATGACAATAATGCGGATGATAAGCAGCAGACTCATATGTCTGATAAAGCATCTGTGGAAAATGAAAACTTTACCGGGAATATGGCACAGAATATCCAGAATGCTTTCAGCGAGATTATTGATGAAGTTTCTAATGTTAATGAAGCTGATATTGTAAGACAGGTTGTAGAACAGATTAAGGTTACAACAGGACAGCAGCTTTCAAGTATTGAAATTATGCTTAATCCTGAGAATCTTGGAAAAGTACATATAGCTGTCACAGCAAGACAGGGAGTAATTACAGCACAGCTTACAGCACAGAATGAACAGGTAAAAGCTGCTCTTGAAAATCAGATGACAGCTTTGAAAGAACATTTTAACAATCAGGGTGTGAAGGTTGAATCTGTAGAGATTACTGTACAGAGTCATGGCTTTGAATCACAGCAGAATCTCGAAGGTAATAATTCAGAACAGGCTGGTCAGGAAAAGAAGACTCATAGAAAGCTTGACCTTAGCAGTCTTGAAGAACTGGAAGAATCTGATATGACTGATGAAGAAATCAGGGCAAAAGATGCTATTGTTAATGGCGACAGTAGTGTTGAATATTCAGCATAGAATAAGATGAGAAAGGAGATAATATATGGCTAGTACGATAGGTGCATGGTCTTATGTGAAGAATGATGGTTCATTAAGTACAAAGGACGATGTTAACAGCAACTTAAGTTCAACAGGAAAGAATAAGAGTACTACTAATAAGACAACGCTTGATGTTGAACAGTTTTTACAGCTTATGGTAGCTGAGATGCAGAACCAGGATCCGCTAGAACCTACAGATAATTCGGATTATATGGCACAGCTTGCTACATTTACACAGGTTGAAGCTACTAAAGAAATGAATGATAATACATTACAGGATATGGCATCTAACCTTGTTGGTAAGCAGGTTATAATGACTACAACACAGAACAGCAATGGTTATATAGGCGGAACTGTTGATTATTGGGAAACAATAAATGGAACTGTTTATCTTGGAATTGGTGGAAAGCTTTATGATATTGCAGATCTTGATACTGTAATGGATAAGGACTATTTTGACAAATGGAAAGGAAATGGTTCTACAACAGATACTAAGACAGAGGATACAAAACCTGGGGAGTGACCGTTATGATGAATAATATGATAGGTAATAATATTGCTTCTATCGAAAAGATGACGGACATTATAGGAAAGAAGAATTCTGATAATGTTGATAAAATGTATAATGGCAAAACATTTGCTGATATATATAATCAGAAGCGTTCGATTGAAGAGGTTATTTCCGACAGCGATATTAAATCGTCAAAAGGGTTGAAGTTCTCTAAACATGCTGGTGAAAGGCTTGAACAGAGAGATATCCGGTTATCAGACGAACAGATGACAAGGCTTGAGGAAGGAACCGAAAAAGCAATTTTGAAAGGAATCAAAGAATCGCTCGTTATAGTTGATGATCTGTCTTTTATAGTTAATACAAGAAACAGAACAGTGATTACGGCGATGGATCAGAATAACAATGAAGACAATATCTATACTAATATTGATGGAGCAGTAATTATTTAGCTGGACCGCAAGGAGGCGAATGTCCCTGAATGCCAGAAGGGACGATGCTTTATTGATGAATGCATCAGATATATGTCTTTACATATTTATGGAGGAACAAATATTATGATGAGATCAATGTATTCTGCTGTGTCAGGTCTTAAGGCACATCAGACAAGAATGGACGTTATTGGTAATAATATTGCCAATGTTAATACTGTGGCATATAAGTCACAGTCTATGACTTTTTCAGAAGTTTTTTATCAGACAACTCAGATTGCGTCAGGACCTAATGCAGAAACAGGAAAGGGAGGAACTAATGCTATGCAGATTGGTCTTGGATCATCTGTTGGTTCTATCTCCACAGCAATTTCTTCAGAAGGTGGTTCTGAGAGAACGGATAATGCATTTGACTTAAAGATTGGTGGAAGTTCTTTCTTTATAGTTAACAGTGCGGGTAATACATTCTTCACAAGAGCTGGTAATTTTAAGGTTGATGAGTCAGGTGCTCTTGTAACAACAGGTGGCGCTAATGTAATGGGCTGGCAGGTTGATGAATCTGGTAATGCAAAAAGAGACCTTGTATCAAAGCTGTATGTTAACAGTCCGGATGTTGCATATACTTCACCAGAAAGAACTTCATCTGTTACGGTAACAGGTAACCTTAATGCAGGTTCTAAGGATACAAGTACTACAACTATTAATTTTTATGACAGCCTTGGTAATTCTTATCAGGCAACAGTTAATCTTGTGTATGCAGGCGTTCAGGGAGATAATACACAGTATACAATTGAGCCTGTTTCGGTTTCAAAGAATGGTAAGCCGACAGACCTTACATTTACTGCGTCAGCACCATTATCATTTAATACACTTACAGGTCTTGCCGATGCATCAAATTCAGATATTAAGCTTACATTTTCTAATAACGGGACTGCATCAGATGCTATTGAAGGCGTTGATTTGAGAGTTATCGGTGAAAGTGAGACAAGTCCTGTACTTACGATGGATGCATCTGGAATTACAATGTTTTCAGAAAAGACTAATCTTAATTCAGAGCTTGGCATTAATGGACTTGGAAAAGGCAAGGCAGTAGGTAAGATGACATCGGTTGGTGTTGATTCATCAGGATATATTGTGGCAAGCTATAGCAATGGTGTTACTAAGAATATTGGACAGATAGCAGTTGCTTCTTTCTCCAACCCTGAAGGTCTTCAGAAAGAAGGCGATAATCTTTATTCAGCAACACTTAATTCTGGAACTTTTGATGGAATTGGTCAGGATGTTACAGAAGGTGATGGAAGTATTTCATCAGGAGTACTTGAGATGTCTAATGTGGATCTCTCTTCAGAATTTACGAATCTGATTACAACTCAGAGAGGATATCAGGCTAATTCGAGAATTATTACTGTATCAGATACATTACTTGAAGAACTTATTAATCTTAAGAGATAATTGACATGAAAAGATATTTATGGCGAATTATTACAAGTATTCCTTGCAATAATTCGCCATAAGTGTTTTAATATATATAGTTGATTTTAATAGAGGTACTATACCTTATGTGGTATCGGGAGGAATTATGATTGATGTAACACGGTTTAATGGAAAAAGCTTTGTGCTTAACGCAGAACTGATTGAAGTTATGGAGGAAACACCTGATACTGTTATAACCCTGACAACAGGACATAAATACGTTGTCAAGGAAAGCGTAGAAGAGGTATATAGCAAGGTTATTACTTATAAGAGAAATATAATTGGTAATCTGTATGCGTCTGGTACAGATACTAAGTGATAATATATATAGAATACTAGAGACTTGGAAGGGGCAATTATGGATTTAGCTACACTGTTGGGAATTATTATTGGGTTTGTCATGGTCGTTATCGGAATTATAACAAGTACGACTAATCCTACACTAAAGGGAATTATGGACACATTTGTTGACATACCGTCAATCGCCGTTACTATTGGTGGTTCAATGGCTGGTATGCTCACATCTTATACATTTAAGACATTCTTAGGACATCTTAAGGGATTTGGCATTGCTATGAAAGATCCTAAGCTTGATAATGGACAGGTTATTTCTAAGATTATTGAGCTTTCTAACACAGCCAGAAAAGAAGGCCTTCTTGCACTTGAAGAAGTGGCACAGGGACTTGATGATGAGTTTATGAAGAAGGGTATTCTTCTCATTGTTGATGGTACTGAGCCGGAGCTTGTGAGAGGCATTCTTGAAACAGAACTGGTTAATCTTGATACAAGACATAAGAGTACAATTGGCTTTTTTGATAATTGGGCAGCTCTTGCTCCTGCATGGGGAATGATTGGTACTCTTCTCGGACTTGTTAATATGTTAAAGAACTTATCTGATACAGCATCTATCGGACCTAATATGGCTGTAGCACTTCTTACTACACTTTATGGTTCTTTGATTGCTAACTGGATATGTGTTCCTATATCTAATAAGCTCAAGCTTCAGAATAATGATGAATATCAGCTTAGAGAGATTATTATTGAAGGTCTTCTTTCTATTCAGGCAGGAGAGAACCCAAGAGTTATTGAAGAAAAGCTTAAGTCTTTCCTTTCACCATCTGCCAGAACAGCATTATCTGAACAAGGAGGAGGTGAAGGCTGATGGCTAAACAGCGTACAGAGAATGTACCACCAGCGGCACTTTGGAAAGATACGTTTTCAGATCTTATGAATCTTCTGCTGTGCTTTTTCGTTTTGATGTTTGCTATGTCTAATATTGATTCTCAGAAGTTTGAAGAGATTGCAGCTTCACTTTCATCAAGCTTTAGTGTACTTCCTCAAGGCGGTTCTGCACTGTCAAAGGAAGGAATTCTTGTAAGCAGTGGGGCGAGTCAGCTGAATGAATTGAGCAATTACTATAACAATATGGGCCTTAACAATGATGGCGATATGTCACAGGATGTACAGAATGCTTATGAAGAGATTGAAAAAGAAGGTCTTGAGCAGTCTGAAAATATGGCTGAGGAGATTGTTGATAAACTTACAGCCAGTGGAGTTGCAGATTATGTTGATGTTACTGCTTATAGTAAATATGTAATGCTTAATGTAAGTGGTGGAATTCTGTTTAATTCGGGAAAGTCGGAGCTTACATCAGAGGCACGCAGTCTTCTTGACAAGGTTGCTGATGCACTTATTGAATATGATGATAATGTTATTACCATAGAAGGTCACACTGATAGTGTTCCTATCAATACATCACTGTTTCCTAATAATATGATGCTTTCTCTTTACAGGGCATACAGTGTGTTTGATTTCTTTGTGTCTGAGAAAGGCTTTTCAGATCAGACAATGAGTTCATCCGGAAGAGGAGATGCAGTGCCTATTGCAACTAATGATACTCCAGAAGGAAGAGCTCAGAACAGAAGAGTTGAGATTAAGGTGTATAATTCAATTAACAGCTAAGGAGGATTACTCATGAAAAAGAGTATGCTTAATGTGATTATTTTGGCACTTGTACTTGTGAATCTGGTACTTACAGTGATTCTTACATTTTCACTTGTATCAACAAATAAGAAGACAAATTCTCTTATTAATAAAGTGGCACAGATTATTGACCTGGATGTTGCAGGCGGAGTTTCTAATAATAATTCATCTACAGGTTCAGGAATTGAAAATGTAAGTTATATTGATATTAAGAACAATGACAGCACGGATATAATTGTTTCATATGTTGATAATGGAAAAACAAGATATGCCGTACTTTCAGTATCTGTCGGACTTAATTCAAAAGCTAAGGATTATAGTACTGTATCGACTTCAGTTGATAATGGGATGAAGGTCCTTGTTAATAAGATAACCAATGAAGCTAATAAGTATACTTACAGCACAATAAGTGCTAATAAATCAACCATGGAAACAGACCTTTTAAAGGAATTCCAGGAATTATTCAAGACTGAGACGATACAAAGTGTACTGATTAATATTGTTGTCCAGTAAACATTAAAGAATATGATAAGGAGGTGAGGAAGATGGGAGAGGTACTTTCACAGAGTGAAATAGATAACCTCTTAAAAGCTTTAAGCAGTGGAGAATTAGATGTAGATGAGATGAAGAATACAGAAGAAAAGCAAGTCAAGAATTATGACTTTGCAAGACCTTCTAAGTTTTCTAAAGAACATCTAAGAACACTGGAGATAATATTTGAGCATTTTGGAAGACTGCTGAGTACCAATCTTCCGGCATATCTTAGAAAGACAGTCAATGTTGAGGTTGTTAATTCAGAAGTAGTTATTTATTCAGAATTTTCTAATGCCCTTTCTAATCCGGTTCTTTTAGGTGTTGTTGGAATGCAACCATTAAGTGGTAACATAATTATGGAGATGGCATCCAATCTGGGGTTTGCAATTGTTGACAGACTTCTTGGAGGTGCAGGTAATGCTTTGGATAAAGAGAGAGATTTTTCAGAAATTGAACTTACAATTCTGGAACGTATCTTTACAGTGTGTGTTAATCAGTTGCAGGAACCATGGGAAAATGTTGTAAAGGTTAATCCAAGACTTGAAAGAATAGAGACTAATTCGCAGTTTGCACAGATTATATCACCGAGTGAAACAATCGCAATTGTAACTATTAATATTAAGATTGGTGATGTGGAGGGACTTATGAATATATGTCTTCCATATGCAACTCTTGAACCGGTTATGGATAAGCTTAATACCAAGTATTGGTTTTCTAATATGCAGGAAAAAGATTCCAATACATATGAGGATGCTATTGAAACAGTTATTGATAAAGCAATGATACCAATAAAGGCAGTGCTTGGTACATCTAAGATTAGTGTTTCGGATTTTGTTAATCTGCAGGTTGGAGACGTAATAAAAATTGATAAAAAGGTTGACCAGGAATTAGAGGTATATGTAGGTAATATTAAGAAGTTTACAGCTTTACCTGGTTATTTTGAGAATAAATACGCAGTAAGAGTTACTAATGTAATTAGAGAGGAGAGTGAAGAATAATGGATGGAATGTTATCCCAGGACGAGATTAATGCACTTCTGAGTGGCATGAATACAGGAGGAGATGACACATCTGATTCATCAACAGCAACAACAACTATACCAGAGGATAATGCTAATGATAATACAGATGGCGGCTTTACACTTACTGAGTCAGAAAAAGATGCTGTCGGTGAGATATCTAATATTAGCATGGGAACAGCTGCTACAACACTTAGTTCTCTTCTTTCACAGAAAGTTAATATTACAACACCAAAAGTAGAAGTTGCTACATGGGATGATTTATCAAGTAAATATGACAGACCATGTGTTATGTTGCAGATTTCTTACAAAGAAGGTCTTGCAGGCAATAATGTTTTAATATTAAGAGAGAATGATGTTAAGATAATTACAGACCTTATGATGGGAGGACCAGGTAATGTTGATCCAGACGAACCATTGACAGAACTTCATCTTAGTGCAATCGGAGAGGCTATGAATCAGATGATGGGTTCAGCAGCTACATCTTTATCATCAATGTTTAATAGAAAAATTGATATCAGTCCACCAATAGCTAACTTAGTGGAGACATACAATGAATTAGATGATAACCTGCCAGGATTCCTTAAAAACCATTTTGTAATGGTGGCTTTTAAGATGCAGATTGGCGAACTTATAGATAGTGAGATTATGCAGTTATATCCTAAGGAATTTGCACAGGAACTTCTTAACATGTTTATGCCGTCAGCAGAACCTGAACAGCCACAGGTAAGTCAGGAAGATACAGCTAATCATCAGGAAGAGCAGGTGCAGCAGGCTCCGGCACAGAATATGACACAGACAATGCCACAGCAGGATGTACCGGTGCAGAATACTACAGCACAGACAGCACCACAACAGGGAATGCCGATGCAGAATATGGGGATGCCTTATGGTTATGGAATGCCGATGCAAGGTATGCCTATGCAGGGTATGCCAATGGCAGGGTATGCACCAGCACAGGATGTTAATGTATCTCCAGCAGCATTTCAGCCATTTTCAACAGATGTCAATCCTTTGACACAGAAGGAAAATATTGAACTTATTAAGGATGTTCCACTTGAAGTAACAGTAGAACTTGGCAGAACAACAAAATCTATAAAAGATATACTTGAATTTGCTCCTGGAACAATTGTAGAACTTAATAAAATTGCAGGCGAATCTGTTGATGTTCTTGTTAATGGCAAATATGTTGCAAAGGGTGAAGTTGTTGTTATTGAAGAAAGTTTTGGTGTACGTATAACAGAGATTATCAAGTAATTGTTATGATTTTCTAAAAAATCAAAAAAAGAGTAGGAAATTGATAGTATTTGTTGTATAATACATTCGAATGATTTTTGTGAATAATTTGTTTTTGAATAGGAGAAAGTTTATGGCAAAGAATATTTTGATTTGTGATGATGCTGCATTCATGAGAATGATGATTAAGGATATTCTCACAAAGAATGGATACAATATAGCAGGTGAGGCAGAGAATGGACAGAAGGCAGTAGAAAAGTATGCTGAGTTAAAGCCAGATCTTGTGCTTATGGATATAACAATGCCTGAGATGGATGGAATTGAAGCTCTTAAGAGAATTAAGGCTGCAGATCCTTCAGCATCTGTTATTATGTGTTCTGCAATGGGACAGCAGGCTATGGTTATTGAATCTATACAGTCAGGAGCTAAGGACTTTATTGTTAAACCATTCCAGGCAGACAGAGTAATTGAAGCTGTTCAGAAGGTTGTTGGATAATAATGGTTGCATTAGCTGGGTTGAATAGTAGATGGGAAGCGTTTGCACAGTTGCTTACGCTTCTCGTTGTTTTTATATTTGTTTTGGCACTTACATATTTTGCTACAAGATGGGCTGGTAATATGCAGAAAACCAAAATGGCTGGGCGCAATATCCAGATACTTGAAACAATGAGAGTGTCTAATACTAAGTATATTCAGATTATTAAGATTGGCAGTAAATGTTTTGCAGTAGCAGTCTGCAAAGATACTATCACTTATTTGAGTGAGATTAACGAGCAGGAACTGACTTATTCGTCAGAGTCAAAGACAATCAATACTGATGGATTTAAAGCTATACTTGAAAAGTTTAAGAAAGACAAACCAGATAATTAATTAGGCAGGAACGAGAGAGTTATGTTACAGTGGATTAGAAAGCATAGAAAGGCATTAGCAGGAATATCGGTTGGGGCAGGAGCTTTTTTTGCAGCCATTTCATTTATTACATATAAGGTAATGGCTGCTGAGGAAACAACAGCATCAGGAAATAATCTTATTAATATAGGTATTTCTACGAGTGATGGTAATGATATGGCTAGTGTTTTGCAGATGCTTCTTGTACTTACAGTAATTTCACTGGCACCTTCTATTCTGATTATGCTGACATCATTTACAAGAATTGTAATTGTGTTGCATTTTACGAGGGCTGCGCTTGGAACACAGACAGTACCACCTAATCAGGTTATTATAGGTTTGTCTTTATTTTTGACCTTTTTTGTTATGTCGCCTGTTTTTACGGAAGTTTATGACAGTGCACTAAAACCACTATCCAATAATGAGATATCGGTCGAGGAAGCGTATGAAACAGGAGTAAAGCCATTGAAAAGCTTTATGTTGAAACAGACTTCTACAAAGGATCTTGATACATTTTTTAAGATTGCAGGATATGAGGAAGGCTCTGTTACATCGGAAGATGATATTTCTATGACAGTACTTGTACCATCGTTTATTATAAGTGAATTAAGAATTGCGTTTATTATAGGATTCTTAATATACATACCTTTTATTATTATTGATATGGTTGTATCGTCAACTCTTATGTCGATGGGTATGATGATGCTTCCACCAACCACCATATCTGCTCCATTTAAGATTTTACTTTTTGTAATGGCAGATGGCTGGAATCTGATAATTGGAAATCTTGTAGCAACATTTAAGTAAGGCAGGAGGTAAAGAATATGGATGCTGGACAGGTTGTAACAGTAGCAAGACAGACTATATGGGTTATAGTGAAGACTTCTGTGCCACTTTTACTTGTTTCAATGATTGTCGGACTTATTATAAGTCTTTTTCAGACACTTACATCTATTCAGGAACAGACACTTACATTTGTTCCAAAGCTTCTTGCAATTATGATTGCACTTATGATTATGGGAAACTGGCTTCTTAATGAGATAGTTTCGTTTATGCAGATGCTTTGGGGAAGCTTTGGTCAGTATATATGATGGCAGGATAGTGTGTTATGAATTTTACATTTGCATTGGAGCAATTTGAATTATTTGTTTTGATATTAATAAGGCTGGCATCTTTTGTATTTGCTGCGCCTTTTTTTAATATGGCAAATGTACCAAGAAAGGTAAAGGCTGGATTTGCACTGTGCCTTACAGTTTTGGTATATTCGCTTTTTCCTGATATGACAGTTGAGTATAATGGCATGATTGATTATGCAATAATTGTTGTTGAGGAGATGATTGTTGGAATTCTTCTTGGGGCAGTGACGTCTTTTTGCGTGCAGATTATTATGTTTGCAGGTAAGATTATTGATATGGATATTGGTATATCTATGGCACAGCTTTACGATCCTACAACAAGAATGCAGGTTGGTATCATGGGAAATTTCTATTACTATATGATGATGCTTCTGCTTATAATTTCAGGTATGCATCAGTATCTTGTTGCTGCAATTGTTGAGACATATAAAGTTATTCCAATTGGCGGGGTGAAATTCGGTGCAGGAATATATACTGCCATAATAAGTTTTATGTCAGATTTTTTTGTTATAGGATTCAGAATTGCACTTCCGGTATTTTCGGCGATTCTTATGTTAAACTGTGTGCTTGCGATTCTTGCCAAGGTATCACCTCAGATGAATATGTTTGTTGTTGGTATGCAGCTTAAGATATTTGTAGGTATATTTGTAATTCTGTTTACGATTTCAATGCTTCCATCAGTATCTGACTTTATACTTGATGAGATAGAAAGATTATTTGCTATGTTAGTAAGGGGAATGAGCTAGTGCGAAGAACTTATCTTTACATGAACCTCCAGTTGTTTGCTAAAGACGGACCAGGAGGAGAAAAGACAGAACCGGCTACAAGTAAGAAGCTGGATGATATCCGAAAAGAAGGTCAGGTTGCCAAAAGTAAGGAGCTGATAACGGCAGTTTCACTTATGGCACTGTTTATTATACTTAAAGTGTATGTTGGAAAGATAGGAACTAAACTGATAGATGCATTTACAACGATATATGCTCTTATGGGAAAGGTTATTAATGAAAGTTCACAGGGACTGACAATTAATATGGCATCCAGCATTGTAAGACAGGCAATTATAATTATTCTTAATATTATTATCCCTGTGCTTATTGTCGCTGTAATCATAGCAATTCTTGGGAATATGCTTCAGCAAAGATGGATGGTTACAGCGAAACCGCTTGCTCCGAAGGCAAGTAAAATTAATCCACTTAATGGATTTAAAAGGATTTTTTCTGTAAGACAGTTATTTGAACTGATTAAGGCTATTGCCATGATGAGTATCATTGGAATTATGGTGTACAATTGTGTAAGAAAGAATATGAATATTCTGCTTACTTTTTATGATGTTACTTTATATACTGCGCTTTCTTTGGTTGGTAATATAATTATTAATCTTGGAATCCAGATAAGTGCGGTGTTTCTTATAGTTGGTTTTGTTGACCTTATATATCAGAGACATAAGTTTAAGACTGATAATATGATGACAAAACAGGAAGTTAAAGATGAATTCAAGAATGCAGAGGGTGATCCGCAGGTTAAGGGACAGATTAAGCGGAGAATGCAGGAAATCTCAAGAAGAAGAATGATGCAGCAGCTTCCAGAGGCGGATGTTGTAATTACGAACCCGACACATTTTGCAGTGGCATTAAAATATGAACCTGATTCTGGAAAAGCACCTGTGGTTATAGCCAAAGGTGCTGATTATCTGGCTTTTCAGATAAGGGATAAAGCAAAAGAGTACAATATATCTGTAGTAGAAAATAAGCCTCTTGCGAGAATTATTTATCATAATGTTGATATAGGTATGGAAATACCTCCTGAGTTGTACTATGCAGTTGCAGAAATTCTTGCATCTGTTTTACGCACAAATAATAGATAAAAGTCAGATTATGTGATATTATGTAAATAATGACTAAATTGAAAGGAGAGAAATGATGAAGATTAAGAAGAATGATCTGTTTATCGGAATATATCTGCTTGCCGCAGTATTATTCTTCATTATTTCAATTCCTTCATGGCTGCTTGATATTCTGCTTGCAATTAATATCCTGGTAGCAATGGTTGTGCTTTTTAATTCACTTTTTGCTAAGGAAGTTCTGGATATGGCATCTTTCCCTACGATGCTGTTATTTACGACTATTTTCAGAATTTCCCTTAATGTATCTTCAACTAAGCTTATATTAAAGAATGGTGATGCAGGTAAGGTTGTTGATACATTTGGTAAGTTTGTTGGCGGCGGTAATCTGGTAATTGGTATTATTATATTCATTATTCTTATTATCGTTCAGTTTATAGTTATTAATAAGGGCTCTGAGCGAGTTGCAGAGGTAACTGCAAGATTTACACTTGATGCAATGGCTGGTAAGCAGATGGCTATTGACTCAGACCTTAATACAGGAGCCATTACTGATAAAGAGGCTGCTGAGAGAAGAAAGAAGCTACAGCAGGAGAATAGCTTCTTTGGTTCTATGGATGGTGCTACCAAATATGTTAAGGGAGATGCAACTGCAGGTCTTATTATTACCGGAATTAACCTTGTTGGTGGTATTGTCATGGGAATGGTATATGGAGGATTATCAATTAATGATGCTCTTTCTAAGTATACTATTCTTACAATCGGTGACGGATTGAGTTCACAGATACCATCATTGCTTATATCACTTGCAACAGGTATTCTTGTAACTAAAGCATCAAGTGATGGAGAACTTGGTGATGAGATAGTTGGACAGCTTTTTTCGATGGACAGGGTACTTATTATGGTTGGTGCTGCACTTTCTGTCCTTGGAATATTAACACCGTTACCATGGTACATATTTGTTCCGTTAGGAGCAGCTCTTATTTTTTACGGAAGGAAGCTAGGAACTAAAGCAGGAGAAGCTAAGATTGAAGAGAGCGCTGAGCAGGAAGAGAACGAGGCACAGGAAATCCGTAAGCCTGAAAATGTTGTTTCACTGCTTAATGTTGACCCTATTGAGCTTGAATTTGGATATGGAATTATTCCACTTGCTGATGTTAATCAGGGAGGAGATCTTCTTGACAGAGTTGTCATGATAAGAAGACAGATTGCACTTGAGCTTGGTGCAGTTGTTCCTATTATCAGACTGCGTGATAATATACAGCTCAATCCAAACCAGTATGTCATTAAGATTAAGGGTATACAGGTGAGTGAAGGTGAGATACTTTTTGATCATTATATGGCTATGAATCCAGGATATGTTGAAGAAGAGATAACCGGTATTCCTACATTTGAGCCATCCTTCCATCTCCCGGCTATATGGATAACTGAGAGCCAGAGAGAAAGAGCAGAATCACTTGGATATACGGTTGTTGATCCGCCATCAATTATTGCAACACATCTTACAGAGGTTATAAGACAGCACATTGCTGAGCTTCTTACCAGACAGGATGTACAGAATCTCATTAATAATATTAAAGATAACAATTCAACACTTATTGATGAACTTGTACCTAAGCTTATGGGTATTGGAGAGATTCAGAAGGTTTTACAGAATCTTCTTGAAGAGGGAATATCAATAAGAGATCTTGTTACTATATTAGAAACTCTGGCAGACCATGCAGCTGTTACAAGAGATCCGGATATATTGACAGAGTATGCAAGACAGGGATTAAAGAGAGCTATTTCGAGCAAGTATTTTACGGTAGGTGAAGTGACAAATGTTGTTACAGTTGACCCTGCAATTGAGCAGGAGATTATGAATTCTGTTAAGAATACAGAACAGGGGTCATATCTGTCGCTTGACCCTGAACGCAGTAAGAAGATTGTTGAAGCATTAGGCAATGAACTCAAGAAGCTTGAGGATATGGGTAAGAATCCAATAGTTATCACATCGCCTATTGTGAGAATGTATTTCAGAAATCTGGCTAAGGATTATTATAAGGATATAATTGTGATTTCATATAATGAGGTGGAATCTAATGTAGAATTACAATCAGTGGGGATGGTGACAGCATAAATGATAGTGAAGAAATTTCAGGCGGAGACAGAGACAGAGGCAATATTAAAAGCTAAAGATGAATTAGGAAGCGGTGCAGTGGTTCTTAACGTCAAGACATTAAAACAGAGAGGTGTATTCAGACTTTTTAAGAAAGATGTTGTTGAGGTTACTGCTGCACTTGAGGAAAAAGAATTTATTAATGGCATTAATAATAAAAGGCCAACCATGGAAAATAAAGGTGCTAATAGTGGATTTATAAGCAGTCAGCCTATGAAGAATATTACGGGAGGATCGCAGATTAATCTTGTCGCAGATGAAAAGATTGATATGAATTCTAATGCTGCTAATATTGAGAAGAAACTTGATTCACTCCATTCACTTCTTGAAAATCAGATGAATCCAGGAGGCAGCAGTGCAAAGAGACCGGCAGCAGCAACTGTCATGCATGAAGAAATACATGCACAGGATACAGGAAAGAAGATAGTTAAAGAGCGTGAGAATGCCAATTATAAATTCTTACAGCTTATATATAAAAAGTTGGTTGATAATGAGGTTGATTCAAAATATGCAGATGAAATAATTGCTGATATTGAGGCTTCACTTAAGAAAGAATCTAATATTGACAGCATTCTGTCTGCTGTGTACCAGAAGATTATACTAAAACTAGGGGAACCCCGTACAATATCTCTTGGAGACAAACCGAAGGTGATATTTTTTATTGGACCAACAGGCGTTGGAAAGACTACAACTATTGCAAAAATAGCGTCACATTTCAAACTTGAAAAATACACAAAGGTTGCTTTTATAACCTCTGATACATATAGAATAGCTGCAGTGGAACAGCTTAATACATATGCATCTATAATTGACTGCCCTGTAAATGTAGCATATTCTCCGGATGAAATGGATGAGTGTCTTGATGAATTCAAAACTTATGAGCTTATACTTGTTGATACTGCAGGAAGATCACATAAGTCAGAAGAACAGATGGAAGAGCTGGATAAGCTCATTGAGACGGTTGAGCAAAGAAAGGATGAATTTGATTTTGAGATATATCTGACATTAAGTGTCACAACCAAGTATAAGGATCTTGTAAATATAGCAGATAAATATAAGCATATTAAGGACTGGGCTATTATATTTACTAAATTAGATGAAACATGCAGCCTTGGGAATATGCTTAATATGAAGCTTTATACAGGCGAACCGCTTTCGTATACAACTTCAGGACAGAATGTACCTAATGACATTGAGGTAATTAATGAGCAGAGACTTGCTAAATTATTATTGGGAGGTAAATCATGATGGATCAGGCAGAGAATCTTCGCAATATAATTAAAAAACAAAATTTAAAAAACATTACGAATTCGCGAGTTATTGCCGTAACAAGTGGAAAAGGCGGTGTTGGCAAGTCAAGTACTTCTATTAATCTTGCAGTGCAGTTTACAAGGATGGGGAAGAAAGTTATTATACTGGATGCTGATTTCGGGCTTGCTAATATTGAAGTTATGTTTGGTGTTATTCCTAAATATAATCTCAGTGACCTTATGTTTGCGGGCAAGGAGCTTGACGAGATAATAACAGAAGGACCTGAAGGAATAAGATTCATATCAGGTGGTTCTGGAATTGCAAAGCTTGTCAATCTTGATAAAGAGCAGGTAAGAAGGCTTGTTAATAAACTCTCAGAACTTGAAGGAATGGCAGATGTTATAATTATTGATACCGGTGCAGGAATATCTCCTGCTGTTATGGAGTTTCTTGTCGCAAGCCCGGAGACGATACTTGTGACAACACCAGAACCAACATCGATAACGGATTCATATGCGCTCCTTAAGGCATTAAGCATGAATGAGAATTTCAAAAAAGATGAAACAACAATTAAGATGATAGCTAACAGAGTTGATTCTGAAGCTGAGGGTAGAAGCCTGTATGAAAAGCTTAATGTTGTGGTTATGAAATTCCTTGAAATTAATATGCAGTATTTAGGTGCGGTTCCACAGGATAATAATATTAAAAAAGCAATTATGAAGCAGAAACCGGTCTCTATGATATTTCCAAATGCCACATCGTCAAGGCATTTTGAAGAAATAGCAACACGGCTGATGTCAGAAGGCGCAGATGTTCCTGTTCATAAGAGAGGCATAAGAGGATATCTAAGGTCTGTATTTGCAAAGAATATGTGATTAAGAGGAAATGAGGTGCGGGAATGTTCGAACAGCTTGTTGTAGGTGGGAAGGTTGAATTATTTAAAAAGAGCAGGCGTATAAAAGAGAACGGAGAAACAAAAGAAATGCTTGTAAGCCAGATAATGGATATCAATGATGAGACTATTATCTGTACGATGCCTTCAAGACAGGGAAAAATGATAGTGCTTGAAGTTGGAACTTTGATAGAAGCTTTTTTTTATACAGGTAATTACATTTATAAATCTGACTGTACTGTAAAATCAAGAGGAAAAGAGGGAAATATATTTACAGTTGAATTAAGACCTGAAACAGCACTTGTAAAGTTCCAGAGAAGGGAATTCTACAGGCTGAAATGCACTATTGATGCAGATATTATACCGCTGACAGATGAAGAACGGAAGATTTTTGATGTAACCGGAAAATTGCCGGATAATTTTGTCATGCCGGAAGATAAAGGAATAATTGTTGACATAAGCGGTGGCGGACTGAGACTTTTTTCAAAGAAACAATATGATGCGGATTCGATTGTTAATGTAAGTTTTCCAATACAGGTAGGGGACAGAAGCAGATATATGAAGCTGATGGCAAAGGTTGTAATGTCAATGCGCAATCAGAATTCTGACAGCGTATATGACAGCAGACTTCAGTTTGTGAATATGCAGAAGGAAGATACGGAGGATATTGTTAAATACGTTTTTGCCCAGCAAAGAATGATTCGCAAGAAAGAAAGGGGGCTGTAATATGGCAAAAAAAATACTTGTCATAGATGACTCTGCACTCATGAGAAGGGTTATATCTGATATAATAAACGAAGGTAATGAGTATGAGGTCGCAGCTATTGCAAAAGACGGACTTGAGGGATTTGATTTGATTGTATCTAATCCTAATCTGTACAGTGCAATAATTCTTGATATTAATATGCCTAAGATGAACGGGCTGGAATTATTACAGAAGCTGCAAAAGAATCATATTGAGCAGACTGTTATTGTTGTAAGTACAGTAGCAAAAGAAGGCGCAAAAGAAACTATTCAGGCTCTTGAATATGGAGCGTTTGATTTTGTAACCAAACCAGAGAATTATTTTGAAACTAAGGGCAATGACTTTAAAAAGCGTATACATGATATGCTTAATGTTGCAACAAGTTCCAAAGCGTCTGTGGAAAGGACAAGGTCAGCTACAGGTGTAAAGCCGTCGGGATATTCTGGCAGCAGGCTTACATCAGGAAGGACATCATCATTAATTCCATCGGAGAAAAAAGCTTCTATTGATGCAATATCTGCTTTAAGACGCAGGAATGAGATTAATGATACAATTCCTCCAAAGGTTAATCCATCAAGATTTACCAATATTAAAAGTGGCAGTAAGAAGGTTGTTGCACTTGCCTGCTCAACAGGTGGACCAAAATCATTACAACAGGTAATACCAATGCTTCCTAAGAATCTGGATGCCGGAGTGGTACTTGTACAGCATATGCCGGCAGGGTTTACAGCATCCTTAGCAGCCAGACTTAACGAAATAAGTGATATTAATGTTAAGGAAGGGGCAGATGGTGATGTTATACAGAAAGGCTGGGTATATATTGCGCCAGGAGGAAAACATATCGAGGTTGTCAAGAAAGCATCTGAGTATGTGATAAAGCTTAATGACGAGCCTCCTATAGACGGCTTAAGACCATGTGCCAATGTTATGTATAAGTCACTTGTACAGTGTAATTATGATGAGATTACATGTGTTGTCCTTACAGGAATGGGAGCAGATGGTACGGAAGGAATAAAAACTCTTTCTGCCAGCCATAAGAAAATTCATGTTATAGCTCAGGATGAAGATAGCTGTGTTGTATATGGCATGCCTAAGGCTATAGCACAGACAGGACTGGTTGATGAGGTTGTTCCGTTGAATAAAATTGCAGAAACTATAACGAAGAATGTGGGGGTATCTTAAGATGGATGTAAGCCAGTATTTAGAGATATTTATCGACGAATCTAATGAACATTTGCAGAATTTAAGTGATGGTATCATGATTCTTGAAAAGGAACCTGATAACAGTGATACAATTAACGAAATATTCAGAGCTGCACATTCCCTCAAGGGTATGGCTGGAACTATGGGCTATAAGAGAATGCAGAATCTTACTCATGATATGGAAAATGTATTTTCAGAGGTCCGCAATGGTAATATTAAAGTTGATTCAAGAATGGTAGATGTATTGTTCCAGTGTCTTGATGCATTAGAGCAGTATGTTAATAATATCCAGGAGACTTCTGATGAAGGAACTGATGATAATGAGCCAATAATTAAGGCACTTAACTCATTTATAGTTAATAATGAAGATAAGGGAGTATTACCTGAGGAAGCTAATAAGGAAGAAGCTCCTGCAGAAGAGAAGAAAGAAGAAAGCACAGATGTTGCAGGTACTTATGCCAGATATAATAACATGGTATTTGCTGATTTTGAAAAGAATGCTGTTAACGAAGCAATTGAGAAGAAGATGAATGTGTTCATCATTAAAGTAAGTGTTGATGAAAACTGTATTCTTAAGGCAGCTAGAGCATTTCTTGTATTTAAGAATCTTGAAGGTCATTGTGATATTATCAAATCAGAGCCATCTGCACAGGATATTGAAGATGAGAAATTCGAGCTTGATTTCAGCATTGTTGTTGTAACGGAAGAAAGTTATGAATCAATAGTTGGAATAATCAAGAATGTTTCGGAAATTAAAGATGCTGCAGGAGAGGCTATAACAACTCCTTTTGCAGATGAAGATGATAAAGAAGAGAAGCAGGATACACCAAAGCAGGAAGAAAAGAAGGATGAGTCAGAGACAAAACCATCTGCATCAGTGACGGCAAAGAAGCAGGCTCCTGCAGCTAACAATAATAAGGCAGGCAAAACAGTGAGCCACACAGTACGTGTAGACATTGAAAAACTTGATGTTCTTATGAATCTTGTCAGCGAACTTATTATTGCAAAGAACGGGCTTGTATCAGCCAGTGTATCAGAAGATGGTACAACATCTGTTAATCAGAAATTTGGTGAACAGATTGAATATCTTGAAAGAGTAACAACTAACCTTCATGAGTCAGTTATGAAGGTTAGGATGATGCCTATTGAGAGTGTATTTGCCAAGTATCCAAGAATGATAAGAGATCTCAACAAGAAACTTGGGAAGAAGATGGAACTTTATATGTCAGGTGAGGAGACAGAGCTTGACAGAACAGTTATTGATGAGATAGGTGATCCTATTATGCATCTGTTAAGAAATTCTGCTGACCATGGACTTGAAAGCGCAGAGATAAGAGCTGAGAGAGGCAAGCCAGAGGTTGGTTCTATATGGCTTGATGCATATCAGGAGGGCAACAATGTTGTCATAGAAGTAAGAGATGATGGTAATGGTATTGATGTAGAGAAGGTTAAACAGAAAGCTGTTGAAAAAGGAAACCTTACTCAGGAGCAGGCAGATGCGCTTACAGAAAAAGAAGCAATTGATCTTCTGTTTAAGCCAAGTTTTTCAACATCAGATAAAGTTACAGATGTATCCGGACGAGGTGTTGGTCTTGATGTTGTAAAATCAAAGATTGAAGCTCTTGGTGGAGATGTCGAGGTTAAGACTAAATATGGAGAAGGCAGTACATTCAGTATAAGACTTCCACTTACACTTGCTATTATTCAGGCACTTATGGTTAAAGTTGGAGAAGAAAAATACGCTATTGCACTTGGCTCAATTGAGACAATTGAAGATGTACCGGTAAGCGAGATTAAATATGTTCATGCTAAGGAAGTTATTAATCTTAGAGGCAATGTAATTCCTCTTATAAGATTAAGAGAACTTCTTGATGTACCTGGCGAACCGGAAGAGTCTGACAATATAGTTATAGTAATTGTCCGTAAGGGAGATAAGCTTGCCGGACTTGTTGTAGATAATCTTATTGGCCAGATGGAAATTGTTATTAAGTCACTTGGTAAGTACATTAATATTAACCGCATGATAAGTGGTGCTACAATCTTAGGTGATGGTTCAGTTGCACTTATCATCGATGCCAATACACTTGTATAGAGGAGGAACGGATAATGGAGAATGTTAATGCTATAGAAGATAAGAATTCAGAATCAACAACTTCTGTACAGTATATTGTTGTTAAGATAGGTAATGAGCAGTACGGAATTGATATCAAATATATTGACAATATTGTAAGAAGCCAGAACATAACAAGAGTGCCTAAAACACAGTCATATTATAAAGGTGTTATTAACCTAAGAGGCGAGATTTGTCCAATTATGAGCATGAGACTTAAACTTGGATTAGAGCCGGATGAGCTTACAGATAAAACAAGATTTATAATAGTAAAGGTTGAGGGGGCTTCGATTGGTGTTATAGTAGACCAGGTTAAAGAGGTCGTTACACTTGAAGAAGAAGATATAGAGCGTATAAGCAGATCAACCAATGATGATGCGGCAGCTAACTATATTAATGCAATAGGAAAGAAAGATGGGGAACTGATTTCACTTCTGGATATTGTAAGCCTTATTGTAGAAAATAATTAGTGTTTGAGGTGAAGGTATGTCAAAAATTGATTTGAATCAGCTTGATGATATTCAGTATGATGTTTTAAAAGAAATAGGTAATATAGGTGCAGGAAATGCAACAACTGCATTATCGAAGATGCTCAACCAAAAGATGGATATGTCAGTACCTAAGGTTGAACTTGTTCCTTTTAATGAAATATCAGATATAATGGGAGACGAAGATCAGACAGTAGTTGGTATTATGCTTGGATTTGAGGGGGATGTGTATGGAATGATGATGTTCCTTTTTGATACAAAATCAGCACATCATCTTGTTAATACACTTATGATGCAGGATACAGAGTCAGGTATTGAGGCAGATACTCAGTTTAATGACATGGAAATGTCTGCTCTTAATGAAATAGGTAATATTGTATCGGGTTCGTATCTTACAGCAATTTCTAAGCTTACTAACCTCAAGATGGTATCTACTGTTCCAGAAATGACAATAGATATGATAGGAGCATTGCTTAGCGTTCCAGCTTCAGAATTTGGTAAATATGGTGACAAACTGCTACTTATACAGTCACAGTTTGGTGAACTGGATTTTGTTAATGGATATTTTCTTATGATTCCAGAACTGGAGTCATATGACAAATTGTTAGAATCTTTAGGTGTGTAAAAGATATATTTGAAAGAGTAACGATTATGGGAAACATGATAAAGGTTGGCATGGCTGACTTAAAGGCATGCAAATGTCCTGATGCACTCACTACACTTGGACTTGGTTCATGTGTAGGAGTTGCATTATATGATCCGGTAACGAAAATAGGTGGACTTCTTCACTGTATGTTACCGGATAGTACCCAGTTTAGAAATAATTCTAATATTGCTAAATTTGCAGATACTGGCATAGATGAACTTATAAGACAGATGAAAGCACTGGGAGCGGTTGATACAAGAATTGTTGCAAAGATTGCCGGTGGGGCTCAGATGTTTGCAAACAGATCTAATAGTGAAGCGTTGAGGGTAGGAGAACGCAATGTTATTGCGGTTAAGGCAAAGCTAAAAAGCCTTAATATAAGTATACTTTCTCAGGACTGCGGAGAAAACTTTGGAAGAACAGTGGAATTTTATTCGGAAACAGGAGACTATGTTATTAAAGCGGTAGGGAAACCACTAAAAACAATATGATTTTAGTGGTACATAATTGTTACGAGTGGAGGCTTTATGAATAAGTTCAGAAATGTACCAGCCATAATAACATTACTGGCAGGTTTTATAACCAGTGTTATCATGATAAAATACAGATATACACTGGTTAATTTTATGTGGATACTTATATGTGTTATGCTTGCATTTTATATATGCGGAATGCTTATAAGATTTGCACTTAATAAAGTAGCAGAAAAGAAAGAGAATAAACAAAAAGCATCTGACGAAGAAAAAGAAGATGTATCTAATATGGAGGAATCTGCCCAGCAAGAATAATTGTAGCATTTGGGCAGATTTTGTGTTATTATCTGAGTATATTTTATTAATTGGGGGCACTGACCATGGATGAGGCAGGCAGAGATAAACTGTGGAAGAATTACATATCCACACGTAGTGCAGAATACAGGGATGAGTTGATAGTTGAGTATGCACAGCTTGTTAAGCTGGTTGCTGGAAGACTCAATATGTATCTTGGATATAATGTGGAATATGATGATCTTGTTGGATATGGAATATTTGGACTTATAGATGCAATTGATAAGTTTGATTATGGCAAGAATGTTAAGTTTGAGACATATGCCAGCTTAAGGATAAGGGGCGCGATTCTTGATCAGATAAGAAAGATGGACTGGATACCAAGATCTCTAAGACAGAAGCAGAAGAGAATTGAAGCTGCTATGGCAAAGATAGAAAGCGAAACAGGTCATATAGCAAGTGATGAGGAGCTTGCTGCTGAATTAGAGATTACGATAGATGAACTGGCGGACTGGCAGGGAAAGATGAAAGCATCTAATCTTATATCACTTGATGAATATACAGAGGCAGGCAGTGAGGTTAAGATGGAGTCTGCTGGTAATTCACATTTTGACCAGCCAGAGGAAGCTATAGAAAAAGAAGAACTTAAGAAAATGATGGTCAGAGCAATAGATTCTCTCACTGAGAAAGAGAGAAGTGTTGTTGTTTTATATTATTATGAAGATATGACATTGAAAGAAATCAGTCTCACACTTGAAGTGTCAGAGTCAAGGGTGTCACAGCTTCATACGAAAGCATTGAATAAGATGAAGAAAATACTTGGTGATTATGTATTTTCTCTTTAATATAAGTATGTAAAAGGGGTTACAGCATATGGTGGAAGGATGTAGAACAGGGTATTTTCAGTTTGATTCAAGGAACGATGGGTTATATATAATAGTATATCCGCCACAGAATGGAGGCAGAACTGCAAATATAGATGATGTTATGTATTATCTTGATAAGAAAAAGATTGAATGCGACACGGCTAAGCTGGCACAGGCAGTCAGGGCAGGGAGCAGTACGAAGACGGAACTTAAGGTTTCAGATGAGAAGGTACATCAGTATTCTGAATTCGGGGATTACAGGATAAGTGCAGATTGCATGAAAGTTGAAGCTGTATTCTATCCACCGTTTGTTGGAGGAGGCGTACTTACTTCAGGAGAGATTATTAAGGATCTTCAGTATCTTGGTGTGAAACATGGTATAGATAATCAGATTATAGAACAGATATTAAGCCATAGAGAATATGGAGAGGCTTATAAGATTGCTGTCGGTACACAGCCAAGAGATGGAAGCGACGGATATATTGAATATAAGTTTAATACAGAACTGAAACCACGCCCTAAGATGAATGACGATGGAACAGTTGATTTTCATACACTTGAGAATATTAATCATGTTAACAAAGGTGATGTTGTTGCTGTACTTCATAAAGAAGACAGGGGAGATGACGGAATAGATGTTCTTGGAAGGAGAGTTCCTCCAAGAAAAGTTAAGCATGTAATATTCAGGTATGGAAGAAATCTGTCACAGTCTGAGGATGGAACAGAGCTTATGTCACAGGTAAGCGGACATGTCATACTTGAGAATGATAAGATATTTGTTTCAAATGTATTGGAACTAGTGAATGTAGATAATTCCACAGGAGATATTGACTATGAAGGTGATGTTGTAGTTAAAGGCAATGTTCTTGCAGGATTTACTGTTAAAGCAACAGGAGATATTACTGTGAGTGGAATTGTGGAAGGGGCTACAGTAATAGCAGGGGGAAATATTACATTTAACAGAGGAATCCAGGGAATGACAAGGGCTGTTGTCAAGGCTGGCGGCAATATTGTATCCAAATTCATAGAGAGTGCGGAAAATGTATCAGCAGGTGGAAGTATCGAAGCGGATTCAATTCTGCACAGCAAAGTTACAGCTAAGAGTACAATTAAGGCTTCAGGGCGTAACGGACTTATAATAGGCGGAGATGTTAAGGCTGTTAATATGATAGAGGCTAAGACAATAGGAAATGCCATGGGAACAAACACATCTGTTGGCGTTGGAGTAGATCCGTCAATGAAACGAAGAGTAGATGAATTAAAGAACAGCCTTGGGAAACTGGGCGATAATAAGATACAGCTTAACCAACTTCTTAATGCGTTAAGAAAGAAACAGGATTCAGAGGGTGGGCTTGATGAAGCAAAGCACGAATTACAGATGAAAACAATGCGCAATGTCATAATGCTTGAACAGGAGATTAATAAACAAAAGAAAGAGCTTGAAGAATTAAGATGTCAGATAGGTGAAGAAAAGCATGCATGCATTAAAGTAAGTGATGCAGCGTATGCTGGTGTTAAACTTACATTTGGTGACCAGTGCATGTTTCTTAAACAGAAATATGATTACTGTCAGTTTGTTAAAGAGGGTGCAGATATAAAAAGTGCGCCAATTTAGACACATTTGATACAGGAGGCAGAATATGGTTATTAAACCGGTGGAATTTGCAATGATACAACAGCAGAACAATGTTGCCAAATCACAGTATAATGCTGAAAACAGGCCTATGACAGAGCAGCAGACTATAACGCAGCAGGTTCAGAAGGACATCAATGTTCACTCACAGCAGGTTAATAAGAAGGATAATGCTGATAATGAAACTGGTAAATATGATGCCAAGGATAAGAGTAATAATGAATATTCCGGCGAAGGAAATTCACGGAAGAAAAAGAAATCTGATGGAAAAGTCTTTGTAAAAGGACAGGGAAGTGCTGATTTTGATGTAAAGATATGAAACAATGAGGTGTGGAGGATATAATGGTCGCAACAGAAATATTTCTTATAGCGGCTGGCGTAATATGTGTTGTTGTCAGCGTTGTTATGAGTTTTGGAGATGATAAAGAGAATGTGGAGAGCAGTGCTAAATCGGAACTGACACAGGCACAGCTTGATATGGTAAAACATCAGGTTGATGAGGTTATTAAGCAGCAGATAAGTGGTCTGTCTGAAAAAACGGAAGCTGCACTTGATAAGATATCTAACACCAAGATTCTTGAAATGAATGAATATGCAGAGAGTGTGCTTGGTGAGATTAACAGAAATCATAATGAAGCTGTTTTTTTGTATGACATGCTTAATGAAAAATCAAAAGAAGTAAAGACAACAGTTAAAGATGTTAATTATGCAAAAAAGCAGGTTGAACAGATTAGTGGAAGAACTTCTGATATGTCTGATAATGCAGTCATGTCAGAAGAACATGAACAGGACCGCACAGATGATGGGAAAGAACCGGCATATGAACAGGCGGTTAAGTCTGGTAAAGATACAAAGGATATAGCAAAGGAAAGGCTTGCAGCATTAGTAAAGAAAAGCAATCAGAAAGCTAAGAATGCTGAAGACAGAATTAATACACAGGCAGACAGTCTTAATAAAGAATATTCGAATAATGAAAGAATTCTCCAGATGAATGCATCCGGTGTATCTGTTAAGGAAATTGCTAAGAAACTTAATATGGGAGTTGGCGAAGTAAGGCTTGTGATTAATCTGTATAAAGGTGGTAAACAACAATGAAGTTCAGATATTATATAAGAGGTTTTGGAGCTGGTCTTATAGTTGCAGCTGCTGTTCTTTTAATTGCAGGTATGATAGAAAAGAATAATAATTACATTGTTTCTGATAATAAAGAGACGCAAAGCAGTGGTTCTGTTATAGCATTTACAACGGAAAGCACGGATAACAAAGAGAAAGAAACGCAGAAAGCTACAGGAAAGTCAGATGAAGAGACGACGCAGGTTAATAAAGAAACTACGACGACTGTGGTGGCAAGAGAAACTGAGTCACAAAGACCTACGGCAAGTATTGTTATCGGTGATGGAAGCGGACTAGTCCAGATTGAATTCAAGGGTGTAGGAACTGCATCTGAGGCAGCAGATATACTGTATAGTGCAGGAATAATCGAAGATAAGCTGGCATTCTATACATATATGGATATATCAGGATATGCTGTCAGAATCAGAGATGGTGAGTATTCTCTTAAGCCTGGAGATTCATATGAGACTATTGCCAGAACAATAACACAGTCAGATTAAAAAAATGCTTGCATTATATTGAATGTATTGTTATAATGCATTTTGTGTGAAAAAACATGCTGGTGGATTTTACGGCTGGTGCCGGTATACGCGCCGGTGGTCGAAAAAGAAGAAGCCCGCAAAAGATTAATTAACCAATGGAGGTATCAAAATGAGCGTAATTTCAATGAAACAGTTACTTGAGGCAGGTGTTCATTTCGGACATCAGACAAGAAGATGGAATCCTAAGATGGCTGAGTACATCTACACAGAGAGAAACGGAATCCATATCATCGATTTACAGAAGTCTGTAGGTAAGGTTGACGAGGCTTATAAGGCAATCTCTGATATCGCTGCTGAAGGTGGTACAATTCTTTTTGTAGGAACAAAGAAGCAGGCTCAGGATGCTATTGCTACAGAGGCAGAGCGTTGCGGAATGTTTTATGTTAATGAGAGATGGTTAGGCGGTATGCTTACTAACTTCAAGACAATCCAGAGCAGAATTGCAAGACTTAAGGAAATCGAGACAATGCAGGAAGATGGAACATTTGATGTTCTTCCTAAGAAGGAAGTTATCAACCTTAAGAAGGAACTTGAGAAGCTTCAGAAGAACCTTGGTGGTATCAAGGAAATGAAGAGACTTCCAGATGCAATCTTCATCGTTGATCCTAAGAAGGAAAGAATCTGTGTTCAGGAAGCACATGCACTTGGTATCAAGTTAATCGGTATTGCAGATACAAACTGTGATCCAGATGAATTAGATTATGTAATCCCTGGTAATGATGATGCTATCAGAGCTGTTAAGTTAATCGTTGCTAAGATGGCAGATGCAGTTATCGAAGCTAATCAGGGTGAAGAAGCAGCTCCAGCTGTAGAGGAAGAAGTAGCTGAGGAAGCTTAATATTTAAGTATTGACTTAAGTTTATGTATGCTTCAGCCTGACATATTATCAGGTTGAAGCATTTTTAAAATTATTTTTATTGGAGGATAATATAATGGCAGCAGTTACAGCAGCAATGGTTAAGGAACTTAGAGAGTCTACTGGCGCAGGTATGATGGAGTGTAAGAAGGCTCTTACAGAGACAGATGGTGATATGGAAGCAGCTGTTGATGTTCTTAGAAAGAGCGGAGCAGCTAAGGTTGAGAAGAAGGCAGGAAGAATTGCAGCAGAAGGTATTACAAGAGTTGCATCTGAAGGCAATACAGCAGTTGTAGTAGAAGTTAATTCAGAGACAGATTTCGTGGCTAAGAATGCTACATTCCAGGAATTTGTACAGGCTGTTGCTGACAAGGCACTTAAGGCTTCAGTTGATAAGGCTGGAGATGGCGAAGATGTATGCGCTATCCTTGATATGCAGTCAGAACTTGAAGAGAAGACTCTTACAATCGGTGAGAAGCTTTCTATCAGAAGATTCCAGAAGATTACAGGTGACTGTGTAGCTTCATATATTCACGGTGGCGGAAGAATTGGTGTTCTTGTTGCAGCAGATGGCGCTTCTAATGATGCAATCAAGGAAGCACTTACTAACGTAGCAATGCAGATTGCGGCTATGAACCCACAGTACCTTAGCAGAAACGATATGTCAGCAGATGAACTTGCTAAGTTAAGAGAGATTACAGAGAAGAGTGCATTAAATGATCCAGCTTCTCTTCCAAAGCCAATCTTAAACAAGTTAATTGATAAGGCTATTAACGATAAGGTATGGAGCGATGCTGATATTGCAACATACGAAGAGCATAAGAGCAACATGCAGTACTTATTCAACTTCCTTTCAAAGGAAGCAGCTGCACAGTTAGCAGAGCTTGCATTAGCTGATGAGGCTAATATCGTAGCAGATAAGATCTTTAATGGATTAGTAGAAGGTCGTGTATCTAAGCAGCTTAAGGAAATCTGCCTTATGGATCAGGTTTATGTTAAGGCTGAGGATGGAAAGCAGTCAGTTGCTAAGTACCTTGCAGAAGTTGCTAAGGCTAATGGTGCTTTCACAGTTAAGGGATATGTTCGTTTTGAGACTGGTGAAGGTCTTGAGAAGAAGAACGAAGATTTTGCAGCAGAAGTTGCAGCTCAGTTACAGTAATATTTAATTATAATATACGGTGAGTATTAAAAATCCTCCGGAGTTTATATAAGACTCTGGAGGTTTTTTTAGAATGATATTATAACAAAATGTTGTCATAAGACTTCTAAATTTGTCGTGCGTATGCTATAATCTTATCAAACTGTGATATTGTGTAAAACTGCAGTATACGATATGGAGGATAATTTGATGGGATTATTTTTTAAAGATTTGAAAGATGATTTATCAGAATCAGTCAATAATTTACCAGATGATACTAATAAGGCATCTGATGACTCAGATGATGTAATGGTAAATACATTAGATGATCCTGAACTTGCCAAGATGGCAGAGGCTTTCAAGATGGAAGCACAGGAATATGATATGTCAGAAGATACTTCTTCCCCAGAAACAGATATGGGAAATGTGTCTGATAAAGATGAGACAAAAGAAGATATAAAGAATGCAGCAGAGAATCCTGAATATATAGCTGATGAGACTGCAGTTATTACGGAGGGACTTTCAATAAAGGGAGATCTTGACTCATTAGGTTCTATTGATTTATTTGGTTCAGTAGAAGGTAATGTTACATGCAGAGGAAAACTTACAGTAAGCGGTTCTATTACAGGAAGTTCTAAAGCTAACGAATTTTTTGCGAATGACGCACAGGTTGATGGCGATATAGAGGCAAAAGGTGCTGTAAAGATTGGACAGGGAACTGTAGTTGTAGGTAATATAACTGCTACATCTGCGGTTATTGGTGGAGCTGTTAAGGGCGATATAGATGTACATGGACCTGTGATAATTGATTCATCTGCTATAATTTCTGGAGATATTAAGTCAAAGTCAGTACAGATTAATAATGGAGCAACAATTGACGGACGCTGCTCACAGTGTTATGCGGATGTTAATATGGAAAGTATATTTGACATTAAAGGAAAAAAGAATAAATAACTGGAGGCACGTATGGATAACATTAAAAGAGTAATACTTAAACTTAGTGGTGAGGCTCTTGCTAAGAAAGAGGGCGGCTACAATGATGAGCTTATAGAGAATATTGCTAATCAGGTTAAGACAATAGTTGATAAAGGAACAGATGTTGGTGTAGTTATTGGTGGTGGTAACTACTGGAGAGGCCGTTCTAATGATAATATTGACAGAACTAAGGCTGACCAGATAGGTATGCTTGCAACAATTATGAACTGTATATATGTTTCAGAGATATTCCGTTCACAGGGACTTAAGACTAATATTCTTACACCATTCGAATGTGGAAGCATGACAAAGCTTTTCTCTAAGGACAGAGCTAATAAGTATTTTGAGAAAGGCATGGTTGTATTCTTTGCAGGAGGAACAGGTCATCCATATTTCTCAACAGATACAGGTATTGTATTAAGAGCTATTGAGCTTGATGCAGATGCTATTCTTCTTGCTAAGGCGATTGATGGAATATATGACAGCGATCCTAAGCTTAATCCAGAGGCTAAGAAGTATGATACAATCTCAATCAAAGAAGTTGTTGAGAAGAAGCTTGGAGTTATTGATATGACAGCTTCAGTTATGTGTATGGAGAATAAGATGCCTCTTATGGTATTCGGACTCGAAGAAGAGAACAGCATAGTTAATGCTTTATCAGGAAAGTTTAATGGAACAGTAGTAACTGTTGATTAATATAATATTAATGGAGGATTTTATGGAAAATATTAAAGATATTGAAGGAAGAATGCAGAAGTCAGTTGACAACTTAAAGGAAGAATATGTAACAATAAGAGCCGGAAGAGCTAACCCACATATTCTTGACAGATTAAGAGTTGATTATTATGGAACACCTACACCAATCCAGCAGGTTGCCAATGTTTCTGTACCAGAAGCAAGAATGATTCAGATTCAGCCTTGGGAAGCAAGCCTTATTAAGGATATTGAGAAAGCAATTCTTGTATCAGATTTAGGACTTACACCTAACAATGATGGTAAGACAATCAGACTTGTGTTCCCTGAATTAACAGAAGACAGAAGAAAAGAACTTGCTAAGGATATCAAGAAGAAGGGTGATAATGCCAAGGTTGCTATCCGTAATATCAGAAGAGATGCCAACGATGCAATAAAGAAAGAGAACAAGGCAGGAGATATCTCTGATGATGAAGCTAAGAATTCAGAGGATGAAATTCAGAAGATTACTGATAAGTATATTGCTATGATTGATAGTGCTATAGATGATAAGACGAAAGAGATACTTACAGTTTAAGAAAATGTCAGGGCTGTTGGATATTTTACAACAGCCTTTTTGTAATTGAATGAATTGCGAGAGGAATCATAGATATGGATACATTTAACGAGAGTCTCGGATTAAAGATTCCGGGGCATGTTGCCGTTATTCTTGATGGTAATGGAAGATGGGCTAAGAAAAGACATCTCCCAAGAACAATGGGACATGTGCAGGGAAGCAAAGTTGTTGAAGATATGCTTTATGTCGTAGATGAGCTTGGTGTAAAGTATTTTACTGTATATGCTTTTTCAACAGAGAACTGGAAACGTTCAACGGAAGAAGTAAGTACTCTTATGGGAATCTTAAGAACTTATCTTAAGGATTGTGTTAAGAAATCCATGAAGAATAATGTGCGATGCAGGGTTATTGGAAGAAAAGATGAACTCAGCCAGGATATTATAGACAGTATCAATAATCTTGAAGAGAAAACCAAGAATAATACAGGGCTTAATTTTACTATAGCCATTAATTATGGTGGAAGAGATGAGATAACAAGAGCGGTAAGAAAGATTGCCGGCAAGGTATCAGAAGGAAGTCTTAAGCCTGAAGATATAGATGAAGATACAATAAGTAATAATCTTGATACTTGGGAATTGCCAGATCCAGATTTACTTATAAGAACAAGCGGTGAGCAGAGATTATCTAATTATCTGTGCTGGCAGCTTGCTTATACAGAATTTTATTTCACAGATATTTATTGGCCTGATTTTGACAGGGAAGAACTTATTAAAGCATTTGAGAAATATAATAAGACGGAAAGAAGATTCGGCGGAGTTAAGGAGGAGTAGATTATGCGTACAAGAATTATGAGCGGAGCTGTGCTCATAGTCATACTTTTCACATGCCTGTATTTTGGAGGCTGGGTTACATTCGGGTTCAGTCTGTTTATTTCACTTGTTGGAATGTATGAGCTTATTAAAGTTAAGAAGCTTGAGAAGACAGGACTGGCAGTTGTAGGATATATAGCGGCAATTACTTATTATTTTATTCTTTTGCTTAATGATCCGGCATATATTTTACTGCTTCTTGTAGCTTCATGCATACTTATGATGTCAGTATATGTATTTACATTTCCAAAATATAAGACAGAAGATGTTATGTGGGTATTCTTCAGTATAGTGTATGTTGCTGTAACACTTTCTTATATCTATCAGGTAAGAATGCTGCAGGACGGAATATATATCGTATGGCTTATATTCGTGTCTTCATGGGGCAATGATACATGTGCATATTTCACAGGTGTATTTCTTGGAAAGCATAAGATGACTCCAAAGCTTTCACCTAAGAAGACTTACGAAGGTGCAATAGGAGGAGTTGTCGGTGCGACACTTCTTGGCTTTGGATATGGATTTGCCATAAGCTCTAAGATGTCAGATGTACTTGTGCATCCTGTATATACATTTGCAATAGCCAGCTTCATAGGTGCATTCCTGTCTATATTCGGAGACCTGGCTGCATCTGCTATTAAGAGAAATCATGATGTGAAAGACTATGGAAAGTTAATACCGGGACATGGTGGAATTATGGACAGATTCGACAGTGCTATATTCACTGCGCCTGTTGTTTACTGGTCAATAGAGGTTATTAACAAAGTCTTTGGAGGTTGATAATGAAGAACGTTTCGATACTTGGTTCAACTGGTTCAATTGGAACACAGACATTAGATGTTATTAGAAGAAATGCTGATATTAATGTAGTTGCACTTGCAGCGGGTACAAGGGTTTCTGACCTTGCAGAACAGGTCCGTGAGTTCAAGCCACAGCTTGTATGTATAGGTAAAGAAGAACTTGTTCCAGAGTTAAAGACTCTTATCGGTGATATTGATGTTAAGATTGTAAGTGGTGACGAAGGTCTTATTGAGGCTGCAACAATTGAGAGTGCAGAAATTGTTGTCACAGCGGTTGTAGGTATGATGGGAATTACACCTACAGTTGAAGCTATCAAAGCACATAAGGACATTGCACTTGCCAATAAAGAGACACTTGTGTGTGCAGGTCATATTATTATGAGTCTTGCTAAGGAATGTAATGTTAATATATATCCTGTTGACAGTGAACATTCAGCAATATTCCAGTGCCTTAACGGTGAGAACCGTGGTGAGATAGAGAAGATTCTTCTTACAGCTTCTGGTGGTCCATTCAGAGGAAAGAAAAGAGCTGACCTTGAAAATGTACAGTTAGAGGATGCACTTAAGCATCCTAACTGGGCTATGGGACGCAAGATAACAATAGATTCTTCTACTATGGTTAATAAAGGGCTTGAGGTGATGGAGGCACAGTGGCTTTTTGGAGTACCTGCCGAAAAGGTTCAGGTTATAGTCCAGCCACAGAGCATAATTCATTCAATGGTTGAATTCAAGGATGGAGCTGTAATGGCACAGCTTGGAAGTCCTGATATGAGACTTCCTATACAGTATGCTCTTTATTACCCTGAAAGAAGAGAGCTTAACACAGAAAGACTTGATTTCTACGAACTGGCTAATATTACATTTGAAAAGCCGGATATGGAGACTTTCAAGGGACTTAAGCTTGCTTATGAGGCAGCAGCTCGTGGAGGAAATATCCCGACTGCGCTTAATGCGGCCAATGAAGTAGCTGTAGCAAGATTTTTAGACAGAAAGATAAAATATCTGGATATTCCGGATATTATAGAATACGCCATGAATGAAGTGGATTATATTAATAATCCAACTGTAGAGCAGATTCTTTCTACACAGAAGATAGTAACAGACATGATAGAAAGCAGGTGGTAGAAGTTGGTTCTTAATGTATTTCTGGCGATTCTTGTACTCAGTATAATTGTTATTGTCCATGAATTCGGACATTTTATAATAGCTAAGGCTAATGGAATAACGGTAGTTGAATTCTCAATCGGATTCGGACCTAAGCTGATACATTTCAGAAAAGGTGAGACGGAATATTGTATTAAAGCACTTCCTTTTGGTGGTGCATGTACGATGCTTGGTGATGAGTTTCTTGAGATGAGTGTTATACAGTCAGAAGAAGATGATGACGAAGAGCTTACGGATGAAGAGAAGGAAGCTAAGAAAAGGAAGCTTGCTATTGAAAATGGCTATGACATGGAAAAGTCATTTGCAAGTAAATCAGTCTGGGCAAGAATTGCTGTCATAGCAGCGGGTCCGGTATTTAATTTCCTTCTTGCTTTCGTGTGTGCAGTAGTTATTGTCGGAAGTCTTGGCTATGATCCATGTGACATTGACGTTGTTAAAGATAATTCGCCAGCCACAGAGGCAGGGCTTCAGGAAGGCGACGTCATAACTAAGGTTAATGGACATAAGGTAACATTTTACAGGGATTTTTATTTCTACAGGGCTTATAATGCAGATAAGACTCTTAACATAACATTTACAAGAGACGGTGAAAAGATGACAACAACTGTTACTCCGCAGCATATTAAGCAGCAGAAGTATCAGGTTGGAATTATGATGAATGAGAATTGTCTCATAAGTTCTGTTACCAAGGATTCTCCGGCTGAAAAGGCGGGACTTAAAGCTAATGATGTTATCAAAGCAGTTGATGGTACTGCAATGGAGAATAGTTCCAATGTGACAGAAGCTATTACATCAAGCGGCGGCAATAAGGTTGTATTCACGGTTGCAAGAGATGGAAAAAATGTTGATGTGACAGTTGAGCCTAAGATGGTTGAAGTTGAAAGCTATGATACAGGCTTTGTTGTATATGGAGACAGGGTAAAGACTTCTCCTATTGGTACGCTTAAGTATTCAGTGGAGGAAGTCGGATACAGTGTCAAGACAGTAATACAGAGTCTTGGAATGTTATTTACAGGAAAGATTGGGTTTGATTCATTGTTAGGACCTGTCGGAACTGTCAGCACAATGAGTGAGATTGTTGAAGAAAGTAAGGCAGATGGTGCATTTTATGTATTCCTTAATCTTATGAATCTTGCAGCACTTATTAGTGCCAACTTAGGAGTTATGAATCTGCTGCCAATTCCGGCACTTGACGGAGGCAGACTTGTATTCCTTATAATAGAGGCATTAAGAGGCAAGCCGGTTAAGAGAGAGCATGAAGGAATTGTTAATTTCATAGGTATGATACTTCTTGTTATACTTATGATTGTTGTATTGCTTAAAGATATAATGGCATTGTTCTAATACAGAAAGGACACAGGGGTTATGTACAGAGATAATACTAAGGTTGTTAAGATAGGAAACCGCATGATTGGCGGCGGCAATCCTATTCTTATCCAGTCAATGACTAATACACATACAGAAGATGTTGCGGCAACAGTAGCACAGATTAAGGAGCTTACCAAAGCTGGTTGTGAAATTATCAGATGCACAGTTCCAACTAAAGAAGCTGCACTTGCAATCAAAGAGATAAAGAAGCAGATAGAGATACCTCTTGTTGCAGATATACATTTTGATTACAAGATGGCTATTATGGCAATAGAGAATGGGGCTGACAAGATTAGAATCAATCCGGGCAATATCGGCGGAACAGACAAGATAAAGGCTGTTGTTGATGTTGCAAGGGAAAGAAATATACCAATCAGGGTTGGCGTCAACAGCGGTTCACTTGAGAAAGACCTTATTGAGAAATATGGCGGAGTAACAGCAGAGGGAATCGTTGAGAGCGCACTTGACAAGGTTAAGATTATTGAAGACTTAGGTTATGATAATCTTGTTGTCAGCATCAAATCTTCTGATGTAATGATGTGTGTTAAAGCACATGAGCTTATTGCAAAACAGACTAATCATCCGCTTCATGTTGGAATTACTGAGTCTGGAACAATATTCTCAGGAAGCATTAAGTCATCAATCGGACTTGGTCTTATACTGAATCAGGGAATTGGTGACACAATAAGAGTTTCTCTTACAGATGATCCTGTAAGGGAAATAGAGGCTGCGAAACTGATACTCAAGACTCTGGGCTTAAGAAAAGGCGGAATAGAAGTTGTTTCATGCCCTACATGCGGAAGAACAAGAATTAATCTTATAGACCTTGCAGGAAAGGTTGAGAAAATGGTTTCAGGGTATGACCTTGACTTGAAGCTTGCTGTAATGGGCTGTGTAGTTAACGGACCGGGAGAAGCAAAGGAAGCTGATCTTGGAATTGCAGGCGGTGACGGCTGCGGAGTACTTATTAAACATGGAGAGATTATTAAGAAGGTTCCAGAAGAGGAGCTTCTTGATACACTCAGGTATGAACTTGATAATTGGAATGAGTGATACATATGTACAGATTTTTTGAAGTGTTTAAGACGCTGAAGCTGCCAGAGGATCTGGCGGTGTATTTTGAGAATGTTGAAGTAACTAAAGTCTCGAAAACATCGACCAATTCTCTGGCACGCGTTTATATAAAGAGTGACAGGGTAATAGAAAAACCAATAATATTCAAGGTTGAGGATGCATTAAAGAAACAGATATTCCGTATATCCAACATGGACGTGCGGATTATCGACAGATATATTTTGTCAGCACAGTATACGCCACAGACTGTAATGGATATATATTATGACAGTATCCTTGCAGAGCTGGAGAAATACTGGACACTTGAATATAATCTTTTAAAGAATTCCCAGTGGGAGTTTGAGAAAGAGGATATGCTTGTATTCACGATTGAGGACAGTTTTCTTGCGCATCAGTATGCGGATACACTTACAGATTATTTCAAGAAAATATTCCTGAACAGATTCGGGTTTGAGATAGATGTTGAGTATCAGTATGCCAAGAAGAAGGAAAGCCAGTACGAGAGAGAAAATGCATACAAGATTAATCTTCGTGTCAAAGAAATTGAGAATAATATAAAGGCGGCAGCAGAAGATAATGCTGACGGCAGGGATGATAAGAAGCTTACTTCTGAACAGAAGGCAGCAAAGAAAGCTGAGACAGCAGCCAAGCAGAAGGCGGCAAGAGCAGCATTTTTTGCAAGCGATAACAGGGGCAGGGAAGAGCTTAAGACATACAGCAGAAAGCCTGCTAACGAAGATGTTTTATATGGAAGAGATTTTGACGGTGATGTAACACCGATTGAACAGATAGATACAGCAATCGGAGATGTTATTATCTCTGGTATGGTCCGTAATGTGGAAATGCGTGAAATCCGTAACGAAAGAACTATTATTATGTTCAATGTCACAGATTTTACAGACACAATTACAGTAAAGGTATTTGCAAAAAATGAGCAGGTACCGGAGCTTTCAGGTGTTATCAAGAAGGGGAATTTCTTAAAGATTAAGGGTAATGCTACATTTGACAAGTACGACCAGGAAATATCAATTGCCAATGTGTGGGGCATAAGAAAAGGCTCTGATACTAGACAGGTGCGTAATGACCTCGCACTTCATAAGAGAGTTGAGCTGCACTGCCATACCAAGATGAGTGATATGGATGGTGTGTCTTATGTATCTGATATTATCAAACAGGCAATCAGATGGGGACATAAGGCAATTGCAATTACTGACCACGGTGTTGTTCAGGCATTTACAGATGCATTCCATACGATGAGCGACCTCAAAGGCTCTTATGCCAAGAAGGGTGAGAAACTTGATTTTAAGATAATATACGGAGTCGAGGCATATCTTGTTGATGATACCAAGCAGATTGTAACGAATCCGAGAGGACAGAGCTTTAACGATACATATGTTGTGTTCGACCTTGAGACAACGGGCTTTTCTGCGGAAGTTGACAGAATTATAGAGATAGGTGCAGTCAAGGTGTGCAATGGTGAGATAGTAGACAGATTCTCTACATTTGTTAATCCTGAGATTCCTATTCCGTTCAGAATTGAGACACTTACGCACATTAATGACCAGATGGTTATGAATGCACCTAAGATAGAGGAGATTCTGCCTAAGTTTCTTGAATTCTGCGAGGATGCTGTTATGGTTGCACATAATGCGGAATTCGATACGAGCTTCATAATCAATAAGGCAGAAAAGATTGGTATAAATGTGGATACTACCATTATAGACACAGTGCTTCTTGCACAGTTTCTTATGCCTAATCTTCATAATTATAAGCTGGATACGCTTACAAAGCATCTTAATGTTGTACTTGAAAGCCACCACAGGGCGGTTGACGATGCTGCTGCGACTGCAGACATATTTGTCAAGATGATTAAAATGCTTTACGACAGGGATATTCCGGATGTTGATAAGCTTAATGAAGAAGGTAAGATGGATGAGAACGCCATCAAGAAGCTTCATCAGTATCACTGCATAATTCTTGCTTCTAATGAGATGGGAAGGATTAATCTGTACAGACTTGTTTCTGCATCACATTTGCAGTACTTTAACAGATTCCCTAAGATACCGAAGAGTCTTGTTAACCAGTACAGGGAAGGTCTTATTATAGGAAGTGCGTGTGAGGCAGGTGAGCTTTTCAGAAGTCTTGTAAATGGTCGTTCAGAAGCAGAGATAGCGCGAATAGTTAATTTCTATGACTATCTTGAGATACAGCCAATTGGTAATAACAGGTTTATGATTGAGAAAGAGGATTGCTATGTCCAGAATGAGGAGGATTTGCGCAATCTGAACCGTAAAATAGTAGAACTTGGCGACAAATTCGGCAAGCCTGTTGTGGCAACCTGCGATGTGCATTTCTTAAATCCAGAGGATGAAGTGTACCGTAGAATTATCATGGCAGGAAAAGGCTTTGATGATGCGGATAATCAGGCACCGCTGTATCTTCATACTACTGAAGAAATGCTTCATGAATGTGATTATCTCGGAAGTGACAAGGCATACGAGGTTGTTGTAACCAACACTAATAAGATTATGGATATGTGTGAGGAGATTGAGCCTGTAAGACCGGATAAATGTCCTCCGTTCATTGAGAACTCTGACCAGATGCTTCGTACAATCTGTGAAAACAGAGCTCATGAGATATATGGTCCGGAGCTTCCACAGATAGTAACTGAGCGATTAGAGCGAGAGTTGAACTCAATTATCTCTAACGGATATTCCGTTATGTACATAATTGCACAGAAGCTTGTATGGAAATCTAATGATGACGGTTATCTGGTTGGTTCAAGAGGTTCGGTTGGTTCTTCATTAGCAGCAACAATGGCGGGTATCACCGAGGTTAATCCGTTAAGCCCGCATTATCTGTGTCCAAAATGCTACTATAATGATTTCTATTCAGATGAAGTCAAAGCATTTGCCGGAGGCGCAGGCTGCGATATGCCTGATAAGATATGCCCAAAATGCGGAGCGAAGCTTAATAAGATGGGATTTGATATTCCGTTCGAGACTTTCCTTGGTTTCAAGGGAAACAAAGAGCCTGATATTGATCTTAACTTCTCCAATGAATACCAGAGTAAGGCTCATGCCTACACAGAGGTTATCTTTGGAAAAGGGCAGACCTTCAAAGCTGGAACTATCGGTACTGTCGCAGAAAAGACTGCGTATGGTTTCGTTATGAAGTATTTTGAAGAGAAGTCAGCAAAGAATGCACTTGAGGGCAAGCCTCCTATTGTTAAGAGAAAATGTGAGATAGAACGAATAGCAGAAGGTTGTATTGATATTAGAAGAACTACAGGACAGCATCCTGGTGGAATTGTTGTACTTCCAATTGGTGAAGAGATTCATTCATTTACACCGGTACAGCACCCTGCAAATGATATGACGACATCTATAGTAACAACACATTTCGATTACCATAGTATTGACCACAACCTGTTAAAACTGGATATCTTAGGACATCTTGATCCTACAATGATACGAATGTTACAGGATTTAACGGGAATTGACCCTCTTGAGATTCCACTAGATTCTAAAGAGGTTATGTCACTGTTCCAGAATACATCTGCACTTGGAATCAAGCCTGAGGATATAGGCGGCACAAAGTTGGGAGCACTTGGAATACCAGAATTTGGTACTGACTTTGCCATGCAGATGCTTATGGATACCAAGCCGCAGTATTTCTCAGACCTTGTACGTATCGCAGGACTTGCGCATGGTACTGATGTATGGCTTGGCAATGCACAGACTCTTATTAAAGAAGGAAAAGCTACTATTTCAACAGCTATATGTACACGAGACGATATTATGATATATCTTATCCAGAAGGGACTTGATTCAGAGGAATCATTTAAGATAATGGAAATGGTCCGAAAGGGTAAGGTTGCATCCGGTAAATGTAAAGAATGGCCGGAGTGGAAGCAGGATATGATTGACCATGGTGTACCGGACTGGTATATATGGTCATGCGAGCGAATCAAGTACATGTTCCCTAAGGCACATGCTGCAGCGTATGTTATGATGGCATGGCGTGTTGCATACTGTAAGGTATTTTATCCGCTTGCATATTACACAGCTTACTTTAGTATAAGAGCCACAGCATTTGATTATGAGAAAATGGCTATGAGTCCTGTAAGGCTTGAACACTACATTGCTGAGTACAAAGCCAAGAAAGCAGAAGGAACAATCTCTAATACAGAAGAAGATGAACTTGGTGTAATGCGTATTGTTCAGGAAATGCATGCAAGAGGCTATGAATTCACACCTATAGACATATATAAGGCAAAGGCAAGAACATTCCAGATAATTGATGGAAAGATTATGCCATCATTCAAGGTTATATCAAAGGTAGGTGAAGTCGCCGGAGAGTCAATAGAGATAGCCGCCAGAGATGGTGAATTCTTATCAAAGGATGACTTACGCCAGCGAGCCAAGATAGGACAGTCAGCGATTGATAAGCTTTCAGAGCTTGGAATACTTGGAGATATGACAGACAGCAATCAGTTGTCACTGTTTGACCTGTAATGGGGAATTGATGTCAGAGGATATCTGCTTGTGTTGAGGTGATGGTGGCTTGGGCTGAGAAAATGTGTTAAGAGGATGTGCTACGGTGATGTTTTGCGGGGCATTACTGGGTGTGTTATGGGGCAAACACCTACTAAAAGCTATCGGATAGCAGAATTAGTGGGTGTTTTTTTATAATATTGCTATGGCTTCAGAGCAGAGACCTACTAAAGTATCTAAGTATTGTACTTTGGTAGGTTTTTTTCTTCCAATTTCATAGAATAAAACAACACATTGCTTGTGATTGACCTACGCAATAAGCTGTATTGGATGTTTGCGTGTGCTTTTATTCTGAAAATATCTCAACCAGCAAGAATTATCACCTACTAAAAATGCATACAGGAATATAACAGTAGGTCTTTACTTTCTGATTACAATGTAAATGTGCAGAAAGTCAGCAAACAAGCGGATTCGCAGGCATGTCAGTCCCGCTTAAAAGTCAATTATTGAAAAAAATTGAACTTTTTTGAAACTTTTTGAAAAAAGTTGTTGACAATGTGTGTACCTGATGATATTATATACAAGTCGCCGCGGTAAGCGGTAACAAATAAGACTTAAAACACCAGATAAATACTGGGTTTGAGTGATACAGATCTTTGATAACTGAATAGAAAGACAACCTTGAAATTCTTTGAGAATTTTAAAATGATTCATTAATGAATCTTGCGAGTATCGAAAGATACACGAACCTAAACAGTAAGTTTTGGTAAAACTATTTAAGCTAGTTAGTTTATAACTGACGAGGCAAACTTTTTATGAGAGTTTGATCCTGGCTCAGGATGAACGCTGGCGGCGTGCTTAACACATGCA